>FWPU01004005.1_pt1 | contig 31802 bp, 31 predicted proteins | sample 2228361 | NCBI WGS metagenome assembly FWPU01 (sample SAMEA103939777, study PRJEB20133) | metagenome
ATAGTGTATCCCATTCCCCCTCCACCCAAAAAACAATACAATACCTCAGCAAATTTTTTATTTGCTAAAATTTACCTGAATGGTAAAATTTTAAAATCGAGGAGCTACTTTAATTCATCAAAATTTTGGGGGCGAAAATGCCTTTGATTTATGCCGACCATATAGCAGCTACTCCTTTACATCCCAAAGTCTTAGAGGCGATGATGCCCTACTTGCAAGAATTTTACGGTAATCCCTCCAGCATCCATGATTCTGGGGAAAAGGCTCGCCTCGCTTTAGAAGAAGCCAGGAAAAAGGTAGCCAACTTAATTGGCTGCCAAGAGGAAGAAATTTACTTTACTTCCTGCGGGACCGAATCCAATAATTTAGCTCTCAAAGGGGTGGCCTGGGCTTACCAGAGTAAGGGAAAAGAGATCATCATCTCGAGTATTGAACATTTTTCTATTATGCACGCCGCTAATGCCTTAGAAAAAGCAGGCTTTCATATAAATCGCCTGCCCGTAGATAAATATGGCTTAGTAGATCCCCAAGTAGTGGAAAAAGCTATTACCTCTCAGACTATTTTAGTATCCATCATGCACGCTAACCCCGAGGTGGGCACCATCGAACCGATTGCTGAAATTGGGCGGATTACACGAGCTAAAAATGCTTTGTTTCATACGGATGCGGTGGCTTCGGCAGGTTCCATTCCGGTGGATGTCAAGGAATTAAATGTTGATTTGTTGAGCTTGTCCGCCAGTCAATTTTATGGGCCTAAAGGAGCGGCAGCCTTATTTGTCCGTCGCGGAGTTCGCCCTTGGCCTTTGCTCGACGGGGGCATTCAAGAACGGGGATTAAGGGCGGGGACGGAAAATGTCCCAGCCATTGTGGGCATGGGAGTGGCCGCGGAATTAGCGCGTCAAGAAATGCCCGCGCGCATGACTCATCTTCAAAAACTTCAAGAAAAGTTAATCCTCGAGTTACCTAAAAGAATCCCTCATTTATATCTCTTGGGTCATCCCTCTAAACGCCTGCCAGGTAATGTAAGTGTGGCCGTTGAATATGTCGAAGGTGAATCAATGCTTCTTTTTTTGGATATGGAAGGAATTCAGATCGCCAGCGGTTCCGCTTGTATTTCTCGATCCCTCAAGGTATCCCATGTTATGTTAGCTATGGGTATTGACGCAGCGACCGCCCAAGGGTCTCTTCTTTTCAGTTTAGGCAGCCAAAATACGGAGGCTGACATAGATCGTATTTTAGAAGTCTTACCGCCTATTGTAGAAAGACTAAGAAACATGTCACCTTTATATCGTAAGGCCATGGCCAAAAAAGGATAAAATTAAAAAGGAGTGATAACGATGTACAGCCCTAAAGTTATGGATCATTTCCGCAATCCCCGCAATGTGGGTGTAATTGAAGACGCCGATGGTATAGGGGAGGTAGGTAACCCGGTCTGCGGAGACATGATGACTTTTTATATAAAAGTCAAAGATAACATCATCGAAGATATAAAGTTTCAAACTTTTGGCTGCGGTGCGGCCATTGCTGTTTCCAGTATGGTTAGTGAATTGGCTAAAGGAAAGACCCTCGAAGAAGCTTCGCAAATTACCAATAAAATGGTCGCGGAAGCCTTAGAAGGCCTACCCAAGCAAAAGCTCCATTGTTCCAATTTAGGCGCCGATGCTTTACAAAAAGCAATTCAAGATTATCTGCAAAAAACAGGGAAAGCTCCAGTTACTCCTCCAAAAGAAAAAAAGTGTTACTGTCCGGTTTGTGATATAGAAAACCCCATGGAAGCTGAATTTTGTACTGGTTGCGGGCAAGAACTTTCCCACGACCATAGTTGAGCAAATTTATCTTAGAAACCCTTCCTCTTTAGATCAAATGGCGGAGGATTTATGAAAGTTTTTTTGAATGAAGTCATTCATCCGGCAGCCGTCTCCCTTTTGGAGAAGAATGCCCAAATTGTTCGACCGCGGGATAACTCACGGGCTTCATTTTTAGAAGCTCTGCAGGAAGTAGACGCCATCATTGCCCGAAAAATTTACATTCGGGCGGAAGAGATGACCCACGCTCCCAAACTAAGAATCATCGCCCGCCACGGGGTGGGCTTGGACTCGGTGGATCTCGCCGAAGCTACCCGCCGGGGAATTTTAGTCACCTATACCCCTGGAGAAAATAGAGAGTCCGTGGCTGAGTTAGCCATTGCTTTTATGCTTGCTTTAGCTCGCAAAATTCCTCAAGCCCAGGCAGCTATGCGCTCCTTACCCAAAGGAGAATTGAGTCAATTCACCGCCCTTTTAAGCAAATTCCAGCTTACCGGCCAGGATATCGAGGGCAAGACGTTAGGCATTGTTGGCACAGGCCGCATCGGTTCTACAGTAGCCAAAAAGTGTGGGGCAGCCTTTGATATGAAAGTTAAAGGTTATGACCCTTATGTCTCCGCTGCGGTTATGGAATCATTTACAACAGAGAAAGTAGAAAGATTAGAAGAATTGTTTCCCCAAGTTGATTTTCTTACTATCCACTGTCCTCTGACATCAGAAACCTACGGCATGATAGGAGAAAAAGAATTGGCTCTGATGAAAAAGGGAGCTTACGTAATTAACACCGCGCGCGGAGGAATTGTTAATGAGCAAGCTTTGTATCAAGCTCTTTGTGCTGGGCATATTGCCGGAGCTGCCCTCGATGTTTGGGAAATCGAGCCTCCTGATCCGGCTGATCCTCTGCTTAATCATCCGCAGGTGATTGCTACTCCTCACTACGCCGGCACCACTGAAGAAAGTCTCTACCGGGTAGGTATGGCGGCAGTGGAAGAAGTACTGCGGGTTCTCCGAGGGGAACCACCTAAAAATGCAGTTAATCCGGAAGTTTGGGGAAAGCGATAAAAGACTTACATAGAATGGATGAAGCAGATGATTCCTATTATTTCTATTGTCGGCAGATCTAATAGCGGCAAGACTACGCTGATTGAAAAGTTGGTGGCCGAACTTGTCCACCGGGGTTACAAGGTGGCCACTATCAAACACGACGTGCATGGTTTTGAAATCGACCATGAGGGGAAAGATAGCTGGCGCCACAAAAAGGCTGGAGCCCATATGGTCATTATCTCTTCCCCTCAAAAATTAGCCCTTATCCGTGATGTTGACCATGATGCTGAGCTCACCGAATTAAGAGAAAAATACATTCAAGATGTAGATATCATCTTAGCGGAAGGGTTTAAGAGGAATTCCCAACCAAAAATTGAGGTCTTTCGCCGCGAATTAAAGCAAGATCTCCTTTGCCAAAAAGAGGATAACTTAATAGCTATTGCCAGTGATCAGCCGTTCCAAATAGGAGTTCCCTGCTTTGACATCAACGACACTTGCGGCTTGGTAAATTTAATCGAAGAAAAATTTCTGCAAAGTAAGTAAGGGTACGCTGTGGAAGACGAATACCAGCAGCTGATGAGTGCCCGGCAAAATGTCTATGATTTGCTTCGTTGTTTTTACCTCCAGGAACCTACCGCCAACTTCTTGCAGGCTCTGCGCGAAATAGATTTTTTCCCCGCTTTAATTGGCTACCACCATATTTTGGATAAAGGGATAGATCTTCTGCAAAGAACAATTTTGGCTGGGACACCGACCCATTTGTCCCCCTCTTTAATCCCCGAATACACCCGGCTTTTTATTGGTCCTCAGCCCATTCCCCTTTATGAGTCAGTTTATCGTTCCGTAAATGGCCTTTTAAACCAAGAGGAAACTCAGGCTGTGCGTAATTTTTATCGGGAAGCCGGTTTGCTTGTGCATCCTAATTCCTCCCTACCCGCAGACCACATAGGCACAGAACTGGAATTCATTTTTTTCCTCTGCCAAAGAGCTGCCCAAGCCCAGAATAAGAAAGAGCAGGATTTTTGGGCTGAAATTCAATATCGTTTTTTCCGGGACCATTTGATGCATTGGATCAGTCCTTTTTGCGACCGTTTATTCCAAGAAGCCTCTTTGCCTTACTATCAGGGAATCTCTTTAATAACTAAAGGATTTGTAATTTGGGATTATAAAGAAATTGTTGCGCATTTTAATCTCCCAATTGGCTAACTCAAATTAGCTCTTATTTTCTTACAATTATTAACCACCGCCAACATTCCATACAGGTTCACCTTTTTTTCTCCCTCAAGTCCTCGGCGTCCAGCAAATTAAAGCTTAGGAAAAAACTTTTCTTGCTAAGCCTTGGGATAACCAGTATAATCCTGGCCAAGGAATTACGGAAAAAAGGAACACCATGGGTTTCAGCTGTGGTATAATCGGTCTCCCCAATGCGGGGAAGTCGACTATTTTTAACGCCTTGAGCGCCGCTCGGGCCGAAGTAGCTAATTATCCTTTTTGTACTATTAATCCCCACCAAGGCATTGTGGCCGTCCCTGATGAACGTTTGCGCAAGTTAGCCCAAATCCTCCATCCCCCAAAAGTGACTCCCACAGTTTTGGAATTCTGGGACATCGCGGGTTTGGTAAAAGGAGCCAGCCAGGGAGAAGGTTTGGGCAATAGATTTTTAAGTAACATTCGTCAAGTAGATGCTTTGGCGCATGTCGTCCGTTGCTTTGAGGCTCCGGACGTTGTCCATATTTACGGAACAGTTGATCCGCGCCGCGATATAGAAATTGTCCAGACTGAACTTATTTTAGCCGACCTGCAAACTATGGAAAGACGCTTAGCCAAGACCTCTCATCAGGCCAAAGTTGGTGATAAAAAGGCCGCAGGTGAATTACCATTGATCCAAAGGGTCTATGACCATTTAGCCAAAGGTTTTCCCGCAGGCAATCTCCCTCTCTCCAAGGAAGATAGAAAGCTGCTTCGGGAATGGGAACTTCTGACCGCTAAGCCTCTGTTTTATGTAGCCAATGTTAGCGAAAAAGAACTGCAAGAGCAGTTATTTATTGCTCAAGTAGAGGAAATAGCCGCCCGGGAAAAGGCTCCTTTAGTCGTAGTCTGCGGTGACTTAGAAGCCGAATTAGCTGAGTTGTTACCAGAAGAAAGGGAAGAATTTTTAAAAGATATGAACTTAAAAGAATCAGCGCTTCAGCAACTAATTCGGGTCGGATATAAACTTTTAGACCTGGTCACCTTTTATACTACTGTTGGCAGCGAGCTAAGAGCCTGGACAATTCCGGCTGGCACGCACGTCCCACAAGCGGCCGGGAAAATTCATTCGGATATGGAAAGAGGTTTCATCCGCGCCGAAGTAATCTCTTTCGAGGAATTTATTAAATTCGGCTCTATGGCTTTGGCCCGAGAAAAAGGGGCCATCAGAATCGAAGGGCGAGATTATATCGTTCAAGATGGCGATATCTTACATATTAGATTCCAAGTTTAAACAAGAATTAATTCTTCTTTTATGGCTAAAGCCAAACTTATTTTGCCGGTTGGATTAGTGTCTATCTCCTTGGCCTCCATCTTTATCAAAATTTGCGATGCTCCTCCTTTAATTATTGCCGCCTATCGGCTCGGTTTGGCTACGTTGGCTCTCTTTATTTTTGCACCCCGGCATATAATCAATGGCTGGACCAAGCTCACGCTACGAGAATTATTTTTATGCTTTTTATCTGGTGTTTTTTTATGTTTTCATTTTGCTTTTTGGATTACCTCGCTAAAATATACTTCTGTAGCAAGCTCCATAATTTTAGTTACCACCAATCCTCTCTTTGTCGCGTTGGCCTCTTCTCTCCTGCTCCGGGAAAAAATCTCTTTAAGGCTCATCCTTTCCATTCTCTTGGCTATTAGTGGAGGGATATTGATTGCTTGGGACGATTTTGCCAAAGGGCAAGAGAATATTTGGGGAGACTTTTTAGCTTTAATGGGAGCCGTTATGGCCTCAGGTTATTTGTTAGTTGGGCGTAAAATCAGGCAAAAATTAGAATTAGTTCCCTATGTGGCTATGGTTTACGGAGTGGCCGCTATATTTTTAATTACTCTGGCTTTACTGCATGGCGACGCTTTTTTTAATTTTCGCGCGCGGGATTATCTTCTTTTCCTTTTATTAGCTCTCCTTCCGCAACTGATTGGTCATACCACCTTGAATTGGGCCTTAAAATTTTTTTCGGCTACTTTAGTGGCTGTGATTATTTTGGGTGAACCTATAGGAGCAACCCTTCTGGCCTATATCTTCCTCGCCGAGCCTTTAACCAAGTACATCTTCTGGGGCGGAACTATGGTGCTCACCGGCATCTATTTTGTGGCCAGGGAAGAAGCGAGATTGGGTAGGTTATGAAAAAATTATATAATCTATTTTTTTTAATAGCCTTTTGGGCGGCCCTCGCGGCCTGTGCTCCTCTCCCCAAAGAAAGACTCTATCCTCCCCGTCCAGGAGAGGAGGAATTTTGGCAATACAAAGAGGTGGGTCTGGCTTCCTGGTATGGCGAAGAATATCATGGTCGACCCACAGCCAGCGGTGAGATATATGATATGTATGCCCCAACTGCTGCTCATCGCACCCTCCCTTTCCATACTATTGTGCGTGTAGTAAATCTGGAGAATGGCCAAGTCACCAAGGCCAGGATTAACGATCGCGGTCCATTTATTCCCGGCCGAATTATTGACCTTTCCCGCAAAGGCGCACAAGATATAGGTATTCTCCATATGGGTACGGCGCGGGTCACTCTTGAAGTAATCGGTTTTGCTGGGCGTATCCCTCTTTCCTTAAAAGGAACTTTTACTATTCAAGTGGGGGCTTTTATTGAGAAAAGGAATGCCCAGCGCCTCCAAGAAGAGCTGCTAAAAAGACACAAGCAAGTACGCATTGTTCTGTGGCAGAGTAATCGTCAACAATTCTACAGAGTGCGGGTGGGCTCTTTTGGCACGGAGGCTGAAGCTCGCCGCTACGGAGAACTTCTCCGGCAAGAAAATTTGCCTGCTTTCGTCGTTAGAGAGGACTAAGGAAAACTTTTTGTTCTAAAAAAGAGTGTGTTATATTAGTGATTATTAGTGATTAAATGAACAGTGAGGATTGCCCATGAAATGGCACCGCCAATTAAATTGTTGTTTTCTGCTTTTAATCCTCTTCCTTTCTTTAGCCTCTGCCCGTTTAGCCTTCTCCTTTTCCTTAGAAGGCCGAGTCAAAGAATTTACTTTGGCCAATGGTATCAAAGTTCTCTTGCTTCCCCGCCACCAATCGCCCACCTTATCCTTATATATTCGCTTTCGCGTGGGCGCTGTGGATGAAAACATAGGCATGACCGGAACTGCTCATCTTCTTGAACATCTGCTCTTCAAGGGGACTAAAACTTTAGGAACCAAGAATTACGGTGCGGAAGAAAAAATTCTTAATCGTTTAGATTCCGTGGGCCTAGCTCTCGACGCGGAAAGAGCCAAGGGCGAAAAAGCTGATCAAGAATTTATTAAATACTTGCAGAAAACCCTCCAGGAACTCACGGCCGAACACCGCAAGCTAATAATTAAAGATGAAATTGAGTTGATCTATTCCCAAAATGGGGCAGTAGGATTTAACGCCATGACCAGCGTGGATACCACTGCTTACGTGGTCAATCTTCCGGCCAATCGGCTGGAACTGTGGGCCCGTATAGAATCAGATCGAATCTTAAATCCCGTCCTCCGTGAATTTTATTCCGAACGTGAAGTAGTTAGGGAAGAACGACGACGCTCCTACGACTCCCAGCCCTCGCGCAAATTAATAGAGCACTTCTTGGCCACCGCTTTTTTAGCCCATCCATACGGACGTCCCATCATTGGGTGGCCTTCGGATATCGAATTCTTGAATAAGCAGCGCACGGAACAATTTTTTCGCACCTATTATTCGCCCGAGAATATGGTGATCACCATTGTAGGCGACTTGTCTCCCGAATTAACGATATCTCTCCTTAAAAAATATTTTGAACGTATTCCCCGAAAAATTCTGCCACCCCCCTTACCTACTAAGGAACCAGAGCAATTGGGGGAACGACGCCTTAAGATTATGGCCGATGCTCAACCAGAGTTAATCATCGGCTATCATAAACCTAATCCCCCTCATGCTGATGATCTCGTTTGTGAAGTTATCTCTGGCTTGTTGAGTTATGGTCGTACCTCCCGCTTTTATCAAAGATTGGTCGAAGAAAAGAAAATGGCGGTGGATATTTCTACTTCCAGTAGCTTTCCGGGCGTGCGTTACCCCAACCTCTTTGTCATCTTTGCTACTCCCCGTCATCCCCACGCGCCAGAAGAACTGGAGAAAGCTATATATAAAGAGCTGGAAGAATTAGCCACTACCCCGGTTGCCGAAAAGGAGTTAAAGAAAATTCAAAACCAGATTCAGGCTGATTTTTTGCGCCAGCTTAGTTCCAATTCTAAATTGGCTTATTGGCTTTCTTACTACCAGAGCTTATTCGGAGATTGGCGCTACCTTAGGCAAAGATTGTCAGCATATGAAAAAGTCACCCCCGAAGAAATTCAGCGGGTAGCCCGGCAATATTTCCAGGAGCGCAAGCGCACCGTTGGCGTTTTAATCAAATCTATAGAAAAGAAGGAGGTAAAATAAATTGCCGCGCCGCCAGAAATTCATCTTTTTCTCTATCCTTTGCCCACTCCTTTTAGCCTTATATTCCCTCCAGGCTTTCCCTCAAGAAGAAGATCTCTTTATTCATCCTCGGCATATGAAGTTCCCCCCGCTTTCTTTTACACCCCCCAAACCTGAACGAACTCAGCTGGCCAATGGTTTGATCCTCTACCTCCTGGAAGATCGCGAATTGCCTTTAATCAACCTTTCCATGCTCATTCGCTCTGGATCAATATACGATCCGCCCGAGCTCTGCGGATTGGCAAGCTTAACAGCTACTCTCTTACGCACAGGAGGGACAAGGCAACAATCCCCGCGGGCCCTAAATGAAGAGTTAGAGTTCATGGGGGCCAAATTAGAATTTTCTATGGGGTGGGAGTCTGCTGGAGTTTACCTCTCCGTTCCTCGAAAACACTTTCCGCGCGCCTTAAACATTTTAGCCGATTTACTTATCAATCCAGGCTTCGATCCAGAACAGCTTGATTTGGCCAAGAAGCAGGAGATAGAAAAAATTCGGCGCAGTAACGATGACCCAGAGGAGATTGCTTACCGGGAATTCCGGCGTGCTCTTTACCGAGGGAATCCTCGGGGACAGATACCAACTATTGAATCAATTCAAAGAATAAAGCGTGAAGACTTAATTTCTTTTCATCGGCAATTTTTTAAGCCTAACAATGCGCTCTTGGGTCTCTCCGGCGATTTTCAAAAAGAAGAAATGATCGGCCTTCTGCAAGAGGCTTTTCGCGGTTGGGAGCGATCTTTAATCGAGCTGCCGGTCATTCCCTATCCCTCTTCTTTAGACCACAAAATGATTTTCTATGCTCCAAAAGATCTGCCCCAAGCCACCATTCTGATAGGTCACCTTGCTTTGCCCTTAGGGCATCCTGATCATATTCCTTTCCAAGTATTAAATTTTATTTTAGGGGGCGGCGGTTTTAATTCCAGGTTAGTCCAAGAGATTCGCTCCAACCAAGGATTAGCATATATTGTGGGGAGTTTCTACCAGGGACGGGTGGGTTATGGAATATTCGGTGCTTTTTGTCAAACCAAATCCTCTTCAGCGACCAAGGTAATTTCTTTAATCTACGAAATTATAGATAATCTAAAAAAGAAGAGGCCCTCCGCGGAGGAACTGGACTGGGCTAAGAAAGCCATGATCAATAAATATATCTTCTCTTTTGCTTCAGCCGCCAGTATTGTGAGCCAGCGCATGCAATTGGAATATGACCAAATGCCTGGCGATTATCTCGAAAAATATCCTGAACTTGTGGCTGCCGTCAAACTAAACGATCTGGAAAGGGTGGCCAGTAAATACCTTCTTCCGGAAAAATCTCTCCTCTTAGTAGTAGGCAAAGAAGAAGACTTCGACCAGCCCCTGGCTACTTTAGGTCCAGTGCAAAAAATTACCCTGCCCAAATACGAATAATTAAGGAGCAGTCTCATGAAATTTCTCCTCATCCAACCTCCCTACCCTTTTTCTGAATTCCCCAAACCTTCTTTCGCCCTTATGTCCTTAGGCGCTGTCCTAAGAGAGATTAACGTGGAAGTAAGAGTGCTTGATCTTCTCACTACCCGCTTCTCCTGGTCAAAAATCGAGGATAGTCTTAAGCAATTTCAACCTGATATAGTTGGTGTCACGTGCGTCACGATGAATTACCCCCTGGCCTTAAAAATAATCAAACATTGCAAGAAAATATCCCCGCTTACTTTAACCATCATGGGTGGCCCCCACGTTACTTTTATGGCTGGAGAGATTCTTCGAGAGCATGAAGAAGTGGATATTATTGTGCGGGGTGAAGGTGAAGAGACGATTAAAGAAATAGCTCAATTGACCCTGCCAGATGAATTATCTAAAATCAAAGGCCTAGCTTTCCGCCAAAATGGGCGAATCCAGATTAATGAGGATCGGCCTTTTATCTCTGATTTAAATTTGCTTCCCCATCCCGCGCGTACCCTCTTCCCTATTTCTCGGTATTTGGCCATGAAAGTCCCGGCCAGTATTCTTACTAGTCGGGGATGTCCTGTCGGATGTTCTTTCTGTGTTGGCTATCGGATGACTGGGCGGAAAGGGCGCTTTCGAAATCCGCAGAAAGTAGTAGATGAAATTGAGAACGCCCTAAATTTGGGCTTTGCTGAAGTCTGTTTCGACGATGATTTATTTACTCGCCAGCGCCGACATGTCCTGGAAGTTTGTCAAGAGATAAAGAGGCGAGGCCTCAAGTTTCCTCTATATCTCTTTGCCCGCGTGGATACGGTGGATGAGCCTATCTTGCGAGAACTGCGCAGCGTGGGCTGTTCCATGATTTGCTTTGGTTTAGAATCGGGAAACCAAAAAATTCTCGACCGAGCCGGGAAAAAAATCACTCTGAGCCAGGTGCGGCGAGCAATTGCCCTATGCCAAGAAGTGGGCATATCTCCTTTTGGTTCTTTCATCCTTGGTCTTCCCGGAGAAACCCCGCAGACCATGGAAGAAACTCTCTCCTTCGCCCAAAGCTTAGGCATCCCTTTCGGTTTCCATATCCTCGTCCCTTTCCCGGGCACAAAAGTGAGGGAAGAGGCCGCCGCTTATGGACTGAAAATTCTGACTGATGACTGGTCTCTTTATGATGCTGACCACGCGGTAACCGAGACGGCTGAACTTCCCGCCCAGGCCGTGGAAGAATTTGCCCATAAATTTTTCCGCGGCTTAAACGAAGAGATTGGAAGGATGAAACAATCTACTTTGGCCAGAACATATCATGGGCCATATAAACAAGAAATGGAAAAGAGGCTAGAAATAGATTTTGCCTGGCAGCTTCTTGCGCGCGACCTTTTAGAAGAAAAAGGGAAGATTAATCATACTGGGCATAATAAAGTTGATGAATCCTTAAAGATATTAGCCCAGCGGCTAGCGGCTGAAACTTCCTTTCCTTTATTCTTCGTGGAAAATCAAGTTAATCAATATTATAAAAAGAGATTAATCGTTTGCCAAAATGAGGCAGATGGTTTAAGGTGGCAGTGGCGAGATGAATAAAAGATTTGTCCCCCCATGGCGTTGGCCAGGGATAAAAATTTTCTGCTTATTAATATTAGTCTCCTTCCTCATCTGGCCAGTGGCCATTACTCGAGCCTTTTCTTTAGGGCCGCATACTTCGACAACTCTGCCCAATGGTTTACCTTTAATAATTTTACCTAAACCAGACACTTTATCTGAAGCCATTGATTTATGGGTTAGAGCCGGTTCCCGTTATGATCATCCAGGCAAGAGCGGCTTAGCGCCTTTGATGGAGCATCTCCTTTTCAAAGGAACTGGTCAAAGGAGTTCAGCGGTCATCTCTAAGGAGATTTCTCGATGGGGATGGAGGATAAGTGCTTACATGCTATAAGACAATGTTCAACTCCATATATCCATTTTGCCTCAGCATTTACCGCAGGCTTTAGAAATCTTAGTTGATGTCGTACAAGACTCCCTCTTCCCTTAGGAAATGGTGGAAAAAGAATCGAAAAAAAGAGGGAGTTAGGAAAAAAATGGGATGCCGACTTTGTCCTCGATCCCAAGCAAGAAGATATTTTGCAACGGGGACAAGAATGGACGGGAGGCCTCGGCTTTGAAACCATCCTGGAATGTTCGCGGGTTGCGCAAAGATGTTTCCGCTGCGTATCTCCTGGTGGCCAAGGGCGGCACCATCTGCACCGTGAGCATGTTCAAGGGGTTGAATCTGGATTACCCTATGGCCTTGAATTTCAAGGAACCACGACTGACCTGGTCTTATTCCAACACCCACGAAGAGAATAGGCAGTGCTTGGCCTGGATGGCTGAAGGAAAGATTGATGGCCGGGATATGATCACCGACCTTATCTGCCTGGCAGAACTTCCCCAGGTGTATCGGGAGATAATCCCTCCGGGGAAGGCGATTAAGGTAATGGTGAAGATAGGCGAAGAATTTTAATCTTAACCTTTTTTACTGATCGGAGGTAATTCTATGGTCAATCGCGCCCTCCCGGAAGGCTATATTTTCTCCAAACGTTATACTCATTACGTATTCCTCCTGCTCTGGCTTTTGTACTTCTTTGACTATGTGGACCGGATGGTGGTTGTCTCTCTCTTCCCTTACCTCAAGAGGGACTGGGGATTGACCGATGCCCAGAGTGGAGCGCTTGTCTCTGCGGTTTACTGGACCATCGTCCTCTTCTCTTTCCCCACTTCCATCGTCATTGACCGGTGGAGCCGCAAGAAGAGCATTGGCATCATGGCTGTATTGTGGAGCTTAGCCACAGCAGCCTGTGGTTTCACCAGGAACTTCTCTCAGCTCTTTGCTGCCCGAGCCGCCATCGGGCTTGGAGAGGCCGGATACGCACCTGGCGGAACAGCTATGATCTCGGCCCTGTATCCGGAAAAAAGACGGGCATTCATGGTGGGGATCTGGAACATGTCCATCCCCTTAGGCATGGCCGCAGGGATTGTCGCCGGTGGTTTAATTGCCACTCATTGGGGATGGAGGAGTGCTTTCGGGATTGTCGCTTTGCCCGGTTTGATTATTGCCATTCTCTTCTTTTTTGTGAAAGATTATAAAACCGTGGATTTAGAACAAACTGTCCAGCCAGAACAGCCCCAAGCCAACACCATGGCTGCCAAGAAAAAGATGACGAAAATGGACATTGTCAAGGCTTTCTCCCACACGCCTTCCCTCCTCCTAACCTACCTCGGGTTCGCCGGGATGATGTTTCTAAACATTTCTCTCTCCACCTTTCTTCCCGCCTACTTTCAGAGAGTTCATTCGGCAAACTTGAACCAGGCCAACCTCATGACCAGCGGAATTATGCTCATGGCTATCATCGGGTCGCCATTAGGAGGCTGGCTTGCCGATCGATGGATGAGAAGAAGAATTCAGGCTCGCTTATTAGTTCCGGCCTTCTCTGCCCTCCTCGCTGCGGTGATCTATTTTTGTGGAATACATCTTTTGGCGGGAGGAACTATTCAATACGCCATTCTTATTCTGGGTGGAATTTCTTCTATGCTCTTTGCTTCGTCAGCTATCGCGGTTACCCAGGATGTGGTTCACCCCGGCCTGCGGGCCATCTCCTATTCTCTCTGTGTGATTTCCCAAAATCTGCTGGGAAGTTCTCTGGGGCCAGTGGTGACTGGAGTCCTCTCCGATGCCTATGGAATCTCCGCCGCCTTAAAGATAGCCACCATTGCCGCTTTAGTGTCCTTTGTCCTTTTCTACCTGGGTTCGCGCTTCTATAAAAGAGATTTAGAAAAGGTGGAAAAGGTCATCTTGACTGCCGAGAGTTAAGACTTTACCCCGTAGTTTGATTTCCTCTGCTATAATAGAGGCCATGCCCAACTCTTTCGCCTCGCCAAATAAAGTTGCGAAGCCATTTTTTCATTCGCTTAGGCATCCAATTTTAATTTCTCTTCCAAGAAATGACCCTTCCGCTCTTCTTTTATTAATGAGAGCATTAAATAAACGACATCTTCCAATCTACCTTCCTCGATTCCAAACCTCTCCCCGGGCATTGAGGCTGAATCATAATTAGGCTAGAGGCAGGCCTGAAGGAGGAATCAGCAAGGGGAGAAGAAGATGAACAAAGGTGGCCATCGAGTCTCGGCCAAGGGAGGGCAAAAATATTCATATTAATTCGTAGGGCAAGCCCTTGGGGCTTGCCGAATACGGCAAGGGATAAACCCTTGCCCTACGTTTTAATTTATGGATCCGGATGAGTGCCTTCTCTTGACCTTCTCGACTAATTATGGTCATAAATTAATTGGGACACAGTCTCATTGGGGAAAGGAAAGGTGCGGGGATAAATGTCAAAAATTAATTGCTCCGAGTAATAATTTAAGTTAAAGCGGAGGCTAATTCTGCAAAGTCTTTAACTCTTAAATCAGGTTTATAGGGGAATTCTTCATCGGGCAGATTATATCTATTTACATAAGCGGCCTTAAAGCCGCATGATTTGGCTCCTACTAAATCAAAAGGGTGCGCTGAAACCATCAGGCACTCCCCAACTTCTAAATTGAGAATTTGGGCGGCGCGGCGGTAAACTCCCGGATGAGGCTTAAAGGCGCCCACCACCTGCACCGAAATTACTTCATCAAAATCCCATTTCACTCGCTGCTTCACCAAATAATCTAAATAGGCAGCTTCTCCATTAGAAAGGACTACCAAACGATAAATTTCTTTAAGGCGGCGCAAGGCGGGTAAAACTTCGGGAAAGGGGGATAACTCTTGCCAAGCGGACATAAAATTTTGCACCTCTTCCCGCGAAGCTGGCAGGCCGTTTAAGGATAAGGTGTAAACGAAAGCGCGGCGGGCTGTCTCTAAATAACCACTATGCCCTAGCATAAGAATATTATCCTGATACTGTTCAATTCGCTGACGCGCCCGCCATTGGTCCCAGAATCTGGCGGGAGAAATATCCGTATTTTTCGTCTGCAAAAATTTAGCAAGATGGGGAATTAAACTTCCTCCTAAATCGAGAATAGTGCCGAAAAGGTCAAAAGTCAGAGCTTTAACCAAATTAAATCTACCCATTTTTCGCCCTCTATCTTTGCTCCCCTTTTTTAGCGGATCGGGTAAAGCCAGTTTTTAAATCTTTCTTCCTTCCCCGCGCAAATTGCTGAAATAAGATTGGCTATTTTACTGGTAATCGGACCCGGTACTTCGCCTAAAGGATGGTCTTCAATTCTATATATAGGCGTTACGCGACGGGAGGTACTGGAAATAAATATCTCCTCTGCCTCGAAGAGCTCCGTTGGTCTGATTGGTCTTTCTAAAACTTTTATGCCGGCATACGGCGCCGCTTCCAAAATCGATCGGCGGGTGATACTCGAGAGAATTCGTCCTAAAGGAGGCGTGAGGAGAGTTCCATCTTTTATTAAAAATACTGACTCCACACTTCCTTCAGCTACAAATCCGTGGGTATCCAACATTATGCCCAAGTCAAATCCGCGCCGCTGGGCGTCAAGGCGTACCAGCATACCGTTCAAATAATTAGCTGCTACTTTAGCTTCGACAGGCACGGTCTCCGGATGAAGCCTCCGCCACTTACTGAGGCAAGCACTTATCATTTTCGGACTATCCTTAGGTTTATACTCTTCTTCGGTAAAGGCAAAGACCGAAAGCTCCAACCTCGGATCAGAGAATGTTACGGTAAAGGTCTCCTTACCAAAAAAGCCCACAATCTTCACATAACCTTGAACCACCTTATTCGCCTTAACCGTGTCCACGACGGCTTGCATTATTTCTTCCTTGCTCTGGGTAAGTTGCATGTCTAATAATTCAGCTGATTTTATTAAACGATCAGCGTGATCCGCCAAACGAAACGCCGCTGGCCCCTCGGCAGTGAGATAAACTCCCAGTACCTCAAAAATAGCCGACCCCCTGGTTAGACTATGGGACATCAAATGTACTGTAGCTTCTTCATAAGGAATTAATTCGCCATTGCGCCAAGCTTTTTTCCTTACAGCCAATTTATTCGCCCCCTTTATTTAATTTTTATAAATTCCTGATTGCTTAAAAAACTCACCCACGCAAGATGCAATTGGCTTGCTTCTTCAATGTTTATCTCGCCATAGGAATATAGCACAAATAAATGTCGTCGCCAATAAAATCAGAGCGGCTAAACTAAAGCTATAATAAAAGCCAAGGTGGTCAATCAAGTACCCCAACAGAGGAGTTAAAACTCCGCCTCCTTCCATGCTGCTGAAAAAATATATGCCCAAAACTGCTGAGCGGCGATGTTCAGGGGTCTGAGCAATAATGTAAGCCTCGGAAACAGGCATGCGCACATAGATAATAATGCCAATAATTAGAAGCAATATACCTACGCCCACCCAGGAAGAAACAAAATTAAGTAAATATATTGCTGGAGCGGTTAAGAACAAGGCAATGAGCAGAACAGGAATGGCCCCAAAACGGTCAGATAAATATCCGCCCAGGGGACTTACCCAAAGGCCGGCTGAGTAGATAAAGGCATAAAAAGCGCCGGCCTTGGCTTTGCTAAAACCCACTTGGTCTACTAAAAAAAGAGGAATAAAAGACATCGCGGCAAAAAGTACGGCTGCTGTAAAAGTGCTTAAAAAAATAACCAGTCCTAAGTTGCGCCTTTGGGCCGAAGGCATTTTAGCCGGGGAAGTTCCTCTCTCACGCTCTCTTATAACCGCTTCGCCTAAACGCCTTTTCTTCAAAAGGGCGTAAAAAAATGCGCCATAGGCGAGAGTGGGCAGAGCCAGACCGAGGAATGATCCGCGCCAGCCAAAATAAGCGGCAATGGCTGCGGCAATCAAAGGAGCCAGGAAAAAACTTGCCCCACCCCCGATCATGTGCAGCCCTAAGGCTCGTCCTTGATAGACCTTCTCCACTGCCGCCGAGATTATGGGTGGGGCCGCCGGGTGATAACCTCCTCCCATAATACCCATTAAAGCCAGGAATAAGATAAGCATAGAGAAGCTATGAGAAAGGCCTACTAAAAATCCGGCCCAAGCCACGCCGCAAATACCAATGGTCATCATCAAACGCGGGCCGAGACGATCTGCTAACCATCCCGCAGGAAGCTGGCCGAGGCCATAGGCCAGGTTGAAGGCCGAGATAACTAAACCTGCTTGCGTATAATCAAGGGCAAAATCACTGCGGATCATGGGAGAGAGAGGAATGGGTAAAGAAGTCAGCAAGTGGTGGCTGAAATGAGCTAAAACGAAGAAGAAAAGGATCCCTGGCAAAGGGGGTCGAGGAGAAGGTCTCGCCATAATTCAATTCCCGGGATGATTTTTAAAAGACATCAGGGCTTGCATATTCGCCAGAGGAACTTCCTTGGCAAAATCACACCCCACCGTAAGAATATAGCCAGGCGTCTCGCCCCAGGCTTGCAGACAGGCTTGGGCTTCTTCTCTAACTTCTGCTGGTGTGCCAGAAAGGAAGGCCCCGGTGGGGGAAACGTTCCCCGCCACACAAATCTTGCCTCCCATTATTTCTTTCGCTACGCGCAAATCAACTTTGTTTTCCAAGCTAAAACAGTCGGGTTTGATAATTAAGATATCCTCTAAAATTTTGGTCGTATTGCCGCAGATATGAATCATGACATATTTTCCCTTTCTCTGCACCCGCCGCGTTAGCTCGGCCAGAGCCGGGGCGGAAAAATTGCGAAAAGTAGCCGGGGAGATTAAATCTCCCGAAGCAGCGGGGTCGGAAAAATTTGCTCCGCCAATATCGGGATGCTCTAAGACGGGTTCCAGCAAAGCCCAGATTAAATCGGTCGTAAAACTAATAAGTTCTTTTAAACGTTCTTGGTCATTGATCGTAGCCATCATCGTTGCTTCCACACCGAAAATGCGCGAGGCGAAAGTAAAAGGGGCCCATTGCGTAGGAATGATCATGGTCTCTTTACCAATTACCTCCGCCACTAAATGGTGGGAACGAATGATTGCTTGCATTATGGGATTTTGGCGCACCTTTTCTATCGACAATTTTTCGATCTCCTCCAGACTATTAATTACCGTCCCTTCCAGCGCCGGATAACTCGCCGAATCATCCTTGATCGGGCAGCCTAAAAAGCCAATCGGGTAATTAAGGAAATTAGAACCGCTCCAGAGGAGGTCATGGCGGAATAGTTGATAGTACTTGATAAAGACGTCGGCTATCTGAGCTGGATCTGCTTTGATAGCCGCAAAAGTCTTTCCAGCTTGATTTACAGCCCAGGCCCCGCCGCCGATTAAAGTAACCGGAAGGCGCGGTGTCTTTTTTAAGTCAAAAGCCATTTGCACAATTTCTTTACCAGTCATTTGGCGCTCCTTTTCCATCTTACCAGTTTACTTCCCCTTTAGCCAAAGCTTCCTGAAAAACTTGGGGATCCCTCTGCGCCAATTCAATAACCGCGCCATTAGGTTCTCTGATGAACACTAATTTTATTCCTGGAGTTGGCTCAAATGGTTCGCCCAAGAATTCAGCACCTTTGGCTTTGAGCTCTTTTAGCGCCGATTCAAAATCATTAGTCTTGATGCCTATATGATGAACTCCATAATGTTCCCGAGCATCCACAGGTTCAGCCGCTTGCCCCATAGACATCAGTTCTAACATAGTATCGCCCAAACGCAAGAAGACAATGCGCCTTCCCTGCGTAAGATACCTATGCAAAATTACTTGCGCCCCAAATAAATTTTGGAAATAATTTACCGAAGCGTCAATATCCCGACATCTGATAGCCAGATGTTCGATGGTGTAACTCATCTCTTTTCCCCCTTCCTTTTTTATTCTAAACCTAATTCTCTTAATTTAGGTTTAGTGGGTAGCCCCTCTTCATCCCAACCTCTTTCTTGATAATATTCAGCAAGCATCTCTTCTAAGTGAACTACTTTCCCCCGGGTTGGTCCTTGAAGGAGCGGTTCTTTAGTTAAGCGGGCGGGTAAGGAGTCATCTTGCTTCCGAAATCCAGCTTTAACCAAAAAAAATCGTTCCGCATTAAAAATGCGCTCTCCGCTTTTCAGCAATTCCTCCATAGAGTATTCGGCGCCCGTCACCGCATTGAGATACTCCAGGATCCGATCGGGAAAAATCTCCAACTCAGGGCGGAGAAGATTACGCACCGAAAAGAAGATGCATAATCCCGCGGCATCAATTATGGTAAATACATCCTGCCAAAGTTTAACCAAGCGGGCCTTACCTTGCCAGGCGTCCGGATCAACAGGTTTAGGAATGCCCACCATCTCACAATAGGCCATATGCGCTCGGCAGTGGGAAGCACCGATGGGAGAAGTAGCATAATTCAAGCCTTGCCCTTGCAATCCCCGGGCATCATAGCCAGGCAGCTCCAGTTTCTTTGACACCATAGCTAATTCTGGATGCCCATAACGCAGGGCGAGACGATAGCTGCCCTCCGCCAATTCTTGTCCAAAACCTTCCTTCAGGCCTGTCTTCTGCACTAGGGCTACCAATGCGCGGGCATCACCCCACAGAATTGGCATCCCCGTTTGTTTCTCGGTCAGGTAGCCGCGTTCATATAATTCCATAGCACAGGCAATAGTTCCACCCATAGTTATTGTATCCAAACCTAATTCATTGCATAAGTAATTAGCCTTCGTAATTGCCGCCAGATTATCCACCAAACATAGAGCACCCAAAGCAAATCCAGTTTCGAACTCCGGCCCTTCACCTTCGCCCGCAAAATCTGGTTCCTCCACTTTGGTCACTCGCGCACAAGCAATTGGGCAAGCCCAGCACGCTCGCGTCTTAACCAGATATTTTTGCGTTAGAGTTTGACCGGTAATCGCCTCCCACCCCGCAAATGTTCCCTGCTGCCAGTTTTTGGTCGGAAAAACACCATATTTTTGGACCAATGGAGTCATTACTCCAATGGTGCCATGTTGACTTAAAGGAGAGGGGCCCGCTTTCATTCCTTCTTTGAATTTAGTCATTACTTGTTTCTGGACCTCTTGAAAATATTTTTTGTCAGCGATGGGCACAGGTTCTTTTCCTCTCACCACTACAGCCTTTAAGTTCTTAGAACCCATAACTGCCCCAACCCCACACCGACCGGCGGCCCGGTCACGGTCATTCATGATCGCGGCAAAGAGAACCAAATTTTCTCCTGCTGGTCCTATGCAGGCGACCTTTGCTTGCGGATCAGTCTCCCGCAAAAGGAGTTCAGTGGTCTCCGGCACCCATTTGCCCCAAAGATGTTCGGCAGATCTAAGCTCGGCTTTTTTCCCGTCGATCCATAAATAGACAGGCTTAGCTGATCGGCCTGAAAAAATTAAAGTATCATACCCCGCCCATTTTAGTTCTTTAGGAAATTGACCTCCGGAATTTGAACAAGTAATAGCCCCAGTTAAAGGGCTCTTAGTTATAACCATATACCTGGCCGCAGTGGGCGCAGCGGTTCCCGTCAGTGGTCCTAAAGCCATGATGAGAATGTTATCTGGAGAAAGAGGATCAACATTTGGATCCAGTTCTTTATTGAGATAATAAACCCCTAAGCCGCGCCCGCCTAAATAATCTTTAGCCACTTTAGAGTTTAGCTCTTCTTCTTTAATTTCTTTTTTTGTAAGATCAATCCGTAGGACCTTCCCTCGCCAACCAAACATAGCTATTTCTCCCTTCGGCAATAAATCTTCTGCTTACTTTATTTGCCTCCATCCCCGGGCAAAAGTCAAGATTTTTTTGATATATTTTATTGCCAGGGCAGCTAAAATAAGATAATTTCAAAATTGGATGGTGCCTTTATATTTCTGAAGAGGGAATTAAACCATGAAAAAATTTATCTCATTATTTTTCTTGGCCATTTTATTACTCGGGGCAATTCTCTTGTGGCAACCAGCGCCCATTGATCCTATTGCTTATAATCCTTCCCCCAAACCGGAGTTAAAAGGGGTACTTGCTCCCAATAATCTTCTCCAGAAAGCCGAACTTTTGGCCTTGGCAAGATAAACGGTCCTGAAGAAGTAGCTGTGGATAAAAGAGGAGTAATTTATGCCGGAACCCCAGGATGGAAAACTTTAAAGAGATTACTTCGGCGCGGGAGTATGGCGGCTATCTTTATTTAGATAGCTTGATCAACGATCGCCTTGGCAAATTTAAGCTTCCTTAAAATAAATGGGTTATAAAAATTACTCAGACAGCAAAATTTTTTACGGCTGGATAATAACTGGTTTAGTCTCTTTAAACCTGGCTATTGCTTATGGAGCCCAATATTCTTTTGGCGTTCTCTTCCCTTCTATGGTGGCCGAATTTCAGTGGAATCGGCAGAGTTTGGCGGGAGCTTTCTCTCTTTATGCTTTTTTATATAGCTTTCTGGGAATAATCTTAGGCAGGTGGGTAGATAGATTTGGACCGCGAATTATTCTTCTCCTGGGAAGTTTATTTTTGGGTGGGGGCATCGCCTTGATAAGTATCGTAAAAGCTCCTTGGCATCTTTATCTATTTTATGGACTCCTGGCCTCCTGGGGAATGAGTGCCACCTACATTACTGCCAATCCCACAGTAATGAAATGGTTTATAGAAAAAAGAGGCCTGGCTGTAGGCATTGCTCAATCTGGTTTAGGAATTGGTATTATCTTCATCCCTCCCCTCACCGGTCTTTTAATTGCCACGATTGGCTGGCGGCCAACTTGCATCATTTTGGGTGGCTTAGTATTCGCTATCCTTAGCACAACTTCTCTTTTCTTAATCGGCCACCCGGAGAAAATAGGACTTCAGCCAGATGGGAGAAGAGCACCTCAGCCCGGCCCAAATCAGCAGAGGAATTCTTCTAAAGATTTTCGTGAGATTTTTAAAGAGGAAATAAGTTGGTCAGCCGCAGAGGCCATTCGAACAAAATCTTTTTGGCTTCTAACAGTAATCTTCTTCTGCACCTGGCTTTTTGTCTTTTGGCCCCTGGTGCATTTAGTGATCTTTGCCTTGGACATAGGCCTTTCTAAAAAAACAGCCCTTACAGCTATAAGCATTTTAGGCGGTTTTTCCACCATGGGCCGGCTAATCATGGGCTTTACCTCCGACCGCCTTGGTCGGAAAAATGCGCTCGCCATTAATCTGGGCCTCCAAGTTTTTTCCTGGTGCTGGATAATGGTAATTGACCAAAGCTGGATGCTTTTTCTTTTTTCAGCTTCTTTTGGTTTCTCTTATGGTGGCGTCAGTGCTGTATTTCCTGCCATTGTCGGTGATTACTTTGGTCGGTTAAAAGCGGCTTCCATAATCGGTGCTATCTTTACTCTGGCGGGCGTCTCCGCGGCCATAGGGCCTTTAGTGGGTGGATATATTTACGATGTAACCAAATCTTACCAATTAGCTTTTTTATTGGGCCTTCTGACCAACGTGGCCGCCTTCATTCTTATTTTTATCTCGCAACCACCGGTGAGGAAGAAAAATTTCAAATTTTTCAAAATAAATAGCTCCTGAACCAGCTTAAAATAGATTAATGAGCAGGCTTTTCTTTAAAGTGAATCATCTTCCAACCAGTCAATTCAATCTTTTCCGTAAGCTTAGGGGCCATATCAAACCAACGCACTAAATAGTCTGCTTCCATGTGGTCCACTTTCCAGACTTTAAAATCATACCAGTTCTCATAGAACATAACTTTTCTTGGATTAGGAGCCATTGTCTCCATATCTAAATTAATATGCATTTCATAGTTTATGCAACCCGGCTCCGTATGAGTAAGAGGAACTAGGCTCATCATCTCTTTGCGAGCTCGATCAATGCAATCAGGGATTCCATCTCCAACGCAGGCATTCTTAGCTTTGACGTCCACTAAGGCCAAGAGAGTATATTTTTCTTTTGGATCGGGATTTTCATCTCCTCGGAAAGTGGGATTAGTAGGCATATTCACCATTTCCCAAATTGTCAATTCTATCTTTTCAGTTACTTTCGGTGCAATCTCATTTATCCATCTCTGTAAGTAAGGCATCTGCATATGTAAATCCCAATCTTCCCGGCTGCGCCAATTTTCATAAAACATATATAATCTTGGATTTTCTTCCTTGTAGTTTTCCCACTCTGTTCCCACATTTATATGCATATCATAATTAATGCATCCAGGCTCTTGCCGCGTAAGAGGCACCAGCTTCATTAATTCCTTTTTTGCTTTTTCCTCTTTCCCAGGCTTCACATGAACTATGGCTAGCACGGTTAATTTCTTATTATCACCCGCAAAAGTGAAGTCAAGCCCTCCAAGAACAAAAGCCAAAGCAATAGTTAAAATTAATAGCTTTTTCATTTCGATCTCCTTTCAGACCTCATTTAAGAGGAGAAATGTTAATGTGTTAAAAAGGGGTTAAAAAAAATTTTATGGAATGTGAGCTGGCTCAGGAGCCCAAAATTATTTTTTCACCTCCTTCGTTATAAGAGTTTGTATGATTATATTATTATGAAATTTTAATATCAAAACTTCAAATCCATGTCAAGAGATAACTTTAAAAATCTTTATATTTTATAATTTCCAATAAAATCAACGTGTTATTATGAAAGATGAATAAATCTTTTTGTTTTTGAATTACTGATTTCAATATTCAGATAAATTGCTATAATAAATTTGTAAAAATTATTTTCTAACAAGGAGCAAAAAATGACCGAACCGGCAATTATCATAAAAGATGTAAGCTTAAGAGATGGCTTGCAGAATATTCGCGACTTTATTCCCACCACAGCTAAAATTGAACTCTTTCGTCGTTTGGCTGAAAGTGGCTTGCGCAAAATTGAAATTACCTCTTTTGTCAATCCCAAAGCTGTCCCTCAATTTCAAGATGCGGCGCAGGTGGCCAGAGAAATATTAAAAATAAAACCAGAAAGAGTGGAAGTTACTGCTCTCGTTCCCAATTTGAAAGGAGCAGAATTAGCATTGCAAAATGGAATACGCCATCTGGGGTTGGTAGTTTCCGTCAGTGAATCACATAATATAAGTAATGTGCGCCGGACTACCGCTGAATCTATAGAAGAGCTAAAAAGAATTCTGGAACTTAAAGCCAATTATCCAGATTTCCAAATCAAGGTGGGCTTATCCACGGTCTTTGGCTGCCCTTTCGAAGGGAAGATTCCAGCTCAAGTTACCCTAAATTTTGTACGTAATTTTTATGAGTTGGGCATAAGAGAAATGTCTTTATCAGACACGGTAGGATTTGGCAACCCCAGAGAAGTTAAAGAAACGTGCCGCCTTTGCCGGCAAGAATTTCCCGATGTTACTTTTTCCGTTCACCTCCATAATACCCGCGGTCTTGGTTTGGCTAATTCCTTGGCCGCCTATGAAACCGGCATTCGCCTTCATGACGGCGCCATCGGCGGCTTAGGAGGATGTCCTTTCGCTCCGGGAGCTAAAGGTAATACCGCCACGGAGGATTTGGTCTTTATGTTCGAGGAGATGGGTATACCTACGGAGATCAAAATAGACGCTCTCTTAGATGCCTGCCGGTATCTTCAAGAAATTAAGAAAGATATTGCCTGGGCCAGTAGTATTTTGGAAGTAGGTGTCCCTGTTCCCCGTGGTCCAATCACTAAAGAAGGCTTTGAGCAAAAATGGAGTATTTAATAACTGCTTTTGCTCCGCAGATCCCTCGCTTCCCAGCGCCCAGCATCGACCGCCGTGATAAACTCTAACAGGGAACGGTTAAACCGATCGGGTTCTTCCAGGTTTACTGTATGTCCAGTACGGGGATAGACTTCTAACCCAGCGCGGGGAATAGTTCTCTTTAAGAATAAGCTCCCTTCTAAACCCCGTTCATCTTCATCACCTAAAATAATAAGGACGGGTAATATCATTTTCGCCAACTGTTCTCCCAAAACAAAGAAAGAAGGTCTTTGCCTCTGCACTCTCAAAAAAGTGTATGCTGATCCTATTGGTGAATGTTCTTCGAATTGGCGCCGAAATTCTTCCCAAGCGCGAGGGTTTTTATTTTGGAGCTGCACCCGAGCCGGTCCTTGCGTATAAGTTTCGGAGATAGCTTTTATTCCTCCCTGGAGCATTCTCTCGGCTCGTTCAGCTACCTCTTTTTGAAACTCTTCTCTATTCGCTCCGCTGCCATAACCTGAGCCGGCAATGGTTAAAGAGCGCGCTCTTTCGGGATATTTTAGGCCAAACATTAGCGTCGTATAGCTACCCATGGAAAGGCCGCAGATGTGAGCTTGATCAATATTTAAAGCATCAAACAATCCTTTTAAATCCTCTATCTGTGCTTCTTGGGAGTAGGCCTCTATGTTCTCCGGAACATCTGAAGGCAAATAACCCCGAGCAGAGAATGTAATCGTCCGATAACGTGCCGAGAAAAAACGCATCTGGGGTTCCCAACTGCGCCAGTCACCAGCAAACTCATGGACAAATATTATAGGTATGCCATACCCGGCTTCTTCATAATAAATATTTATACCATTGGCCAAAACCTTAGGCATTGTTCCTCCTTTCACTTTTTAAGTTGCTTGCCCCATAATTTGGCTACTTCTTTTTCCTCCATGTTAAAATAATGTTCTTTAGCCGGGAATTTTCCCTCCTCTACTTCTCTCTTGAAGTCTCCTAAAACGCGGGTAATTTCCTCCGCCAAATTGAGGTACTTCTTGGCAAAGCGCGGGACTACGCCTAAAGAAAGGCCGAGGATGTCATAAAGATTTAAGGACTGGCCGTCTAAATAAGGGCCGGACCCAGCTCCCAAAGTAGGAATTCTTAATTTCTGCGTAATCAATTTAGCAGCCTCCGCCGTTACGCTCTCTAAAACAAGACAAAAAGCTCCTGCCTCCTCGATAGCTAAGGCGTCTTTAAGGATTTGCTTAGCAGATTGCGCGTCTCGACCTTGCACGCGATACTTGCCGATCAGAGAAACTCTCTGCGGCATCAAGCCAATATGGCCCATAACTGGGATTCCTGCCTCCACAATGGCTCTTACTTTTTCCTTTATCTCTGCTCCTCCTTCTAATTTAACGGCATCAACTCCCGTCTCCTTCAAAAGACGCCCGGCATTTTTCACTGCTTCTTCTATGCTCGTCTGGTAAGACATAAAAGGCATATCGCCAACAACTAAACAATGACCTGCGCCCCGCACTACTGCTTTGGCGTGGTGAATCATCTCCTCCATGGTCACGGGGATGGTATTCTGATACCCGAGAACAACCATGCCAATGGAATCACCGATCATGACTATGTCAATGCCAACCCGATCAGCTAAGACCGCTGTTGGATAATCATGTAAGTTTATCTTAGTAATTTTCTTACCTTCTTTCTTCATCTGCAAAATATCAGGAACGGTAATTTTTCTTCTTTCCATACTTTCTCCTTTCTAATTCATTTTAAGTGGCATTTTTCTGAATTTTCGCGGTGCCGCCAGCCAGAAGAAGATGCTCATCAAGATGAACAAAGGAAGGGCCGTGATCACGGCCCATTGATAACTCCTTGTCTGATCAAAGATCGCCCCTCCTGCCCAAGCCCCCAAGCCCTGTCCTATTCCATATCCGATATTTATAAACCCCAAGATGGCGCCAAAGTTTCTTCCACCAAAAATATCAGCCACTCCCGCGCCTATGGCTGGAGAACTCAACCCTCCTCCCAAACCAAAGGTGATGGCAAAAACATAAAGAGGCCATACTTGCGCGGTATTTATTAACACCAAGAGTGAAGTAGCACTCAACCCAAAGAACAAGGTGACCAAAGTTAAGGTTACTTCCCGCCCCAGACGATCGGCTAAAAAACCGCCCAATCGCCCCATGGCGGCCATAAGGCCAGCTAAACTGAAAGCAAAAGCTGCTAAAGAGGCGCTATGGCCCAAATCTACGGCCAAAGCCACTAAATGGTGCATTATTATGCCTGCCCCCATGCCCAAGGTATAGATCACGCCGAATATTAGCCAGAAGCGAAAGTTTCGCATACCTTCTCCCAGAGTCCACTCTCTTTCGCTTCCTATATTTTCTGTTACCGAAGATGGCGGAGCATTAAAAAGAACAGACTCATCATGGACCGCAAGTCCATCAGGTTCTAAGCCTACCTCTTGGGGGCGCGAACGCATAAAGAGAGCAGTAAGAGGAGTAATCACCAATAGAGCCATGGCCCCTAAGACCATAAAGGAGACCCGCCAACCAAAGCTCGCAATCAAATATTGAATTGGAAAAGCCAGTAAAGGGGGAGAAACATTGCCAGCTAATCCTATCCCTAAGGCCTTCCCTCTCTTTCTGACAAACCAGTTAGAGATAGTAGCCGTCATGGGTACAAAACCTGTACAGATAACTCCCAAGCCCATGAAGATTCCGTAGGCCACATAAAAATGCCACTGGGCCGCGGCCAAGGAATTAATCCCACACCCCAAAGCGATGAGCAATCCAGCTACGGGCAAGAGGCGGCGCGGACCAAAACGGTCCACTAAAATTCCGGCCAGGAGTGAACCAAAACCATAAACAACCGATCCTACAGTAAAGATAGATGCGGTGCTGGCCCGACTCCAGCCAAATTCTTTAAGGATATGGACGTAAAAGACAGGGAAGGACCACCAAATACCATAAGCGATCATCATTGCTACCAAAGCGATCCCTACAATAACCCAGCCATAAAAAAAGGGAATTTTTTGCCCAATATTCTTACTCATAAAATTATTTTCCCATCGAGTACTCAAGTATTTTACCAAATAGAAAAAACTATTTTAATTTAGCAAAGATTTCTATTAAGGCAAATAGGCAAGATTTTTCGAAAGGCGAAAATATATTTAATGGCTCTAAAAATTATTCTTTAAGCAAATGCCGCCCTTTGGGTGGAGGTCTGAGGAATATGCCTGCGCAGGGCAAGGGTTTATCTCTTGCCTGAAGAGGTAAACTCCAACGGATTACCCTACATAATATATTTATATCACCTGCTGTAGTCTCAAGACTTTACCCAGCGGGCCGCCACAAAGGCTCCGTTATTTAAATTTTTCTTCTGCCCCTCTTCTTCGATCAGCCGGGCTACCTCAAGAGTTGTCTCTTTGGGGAAATGGATGGCTGTGCGCACCAATCCTTTAACTGGAGCGAGAGCCAAAAGTTCCTCTGGGGATCTAAAGATGGCCGTAGCAAAAATAGAATCTTCTTGCGCTTCAGCGCGGCGACGATGAGCCCAGGGACTCAAACTGTTTAGAGTGGCTACGACAATGACTCCTCCCTTTTTAGTTACGCGGAAAAGTTCTTGAACAGCCTTCTTCCCCTCTGCGATAAATTCCAGAGCAGTTATAGAAATTACGCGGTCAAAAATTTCGCTGGGAAAGGGTAAGGCAAGTATATTAGCCAATATACATTGAAACAAATATCCCTTAGTTTTTTCTTTAGCTCGCCTGAGCATTGGCCGAGAAATATCAACACCAATTACTCTTGTCCCTTTGGCCAAAATATCCAAAGTAAAAACTCCTGTACCACAACCAGCATCTAAATAGAATTCTCCCGGATGAGGAGTTAAAAGATCAAATATGAGCCGGCTTTCATATTCTTTTATCAAAGCTCCCAAGGGCGTAGTAAACCAGCGGTCATATTTTTCCGGCCAATCGTCAAAGAGTTGCTTTTTTGCCCTCATTTTCCACCAATTATATTCTATTGTCAAACGGGGTATAGGCACTAGGCCTACTAATTAAGGAGTTATTAATGAGAGCATTAAATGTTTTACTCCTTTTCTTAGCAAAGCTGGCATGGCAAGCCCGAAGGGTGTGGCTATCTCGTTTGGGGATTTTTTCGTCGCTCTGCTCCTCGCAAAGACTTATAGATTATAATGTTAAATATAATCTGTCCCATTAAGTTAATTTTCGGGGATTACTTTTCTCCTCGACAGGGGATATGTAAAGAGCCTCTTGAGGGCGCCAACCCCAAAATTTTTGTAGTAAAAAAGTAACGCCAAAAAGGAAAAAGCCGATTAGATCTGTGGCTAAACTTGAATCTATCAAAGACAAAGCAGCTCCGAAGAGTAAAATCCTTTCGATAAAATTGGTAGGTTTGAGCAAATATCCAATCATTGAACCAGCCAGAGCCATTACCCCAATGGAGGCCGTAATCAAAGCCAAAGTAACAAAGTGAATTGATCCCTGGCCCAAAAGTAAGGGATTAAAGATGAACATATAGGGGACTAAGAATCCGGCAAAACCAATACGGCAAGCAGTTAAAGCGGTTCGAAACCAATGAGCCCCGGCAATAGCTGACCCTACATAAGCGGCCAGCGCAACCGGAGGAGTAACTCCGGCTAAGACTCCATAATAAAAAATGAAAAGATGGGCAGAAAGATTATCTACACCTACTTTTATAAAAGCTCCGGCTACGATAGAAATTCCCAGGATATATGCCGCTACCGTCGGAACCCCCATGCCCAAAATCATAGTAACAACCATTCCTAACATCAAAGCGATTAAAAGCGATTGTCCGCTCAAGGCAATTATAATAGAAGAGAATTTAACCGCTAAACCGGTTATTCCCACTACAGCCACCACGAATTGAACCACTCCGGCCATGGAGGCCACAAAAGCGGCGGTATGGGCTCCGGATTCCAGGGATTTCATTACCTTCTGCAAAGCTATCTTTATTTCTGTTCTGTTTCTTTGGGAAAAAAGATAAAGGATCAGGGCGCTTACAAAAGCCCAAAAAGCACAAGTGGTAGGGGTGTACATTTTGGCTAATAATATTATTAGGATAATGAGAGGGATAAAAAGAGTGTGACTTCCAGCAAACATCTCTTTCCAAGGCATTTTCCCTGCCTCAGGATCGCGCGGTATCCCCAATCTTTTAGCCTCGAAATGCACCGCCATCCAGCAACCCAGATAATAGAGAATAGCTGGGATCAAGCCGGCGGCAGCAATTTTGAAATAGGAAATACCCAATATATCTGCCATAATAAAGGCTGCTGCTCCCATGATCGGAGGCATGAGTTGCCCTCCACAGGAAGCCGCCGCTTCTGCTGCCCCGGCAAAATGAGGTTTATATCCTTTTGACTTCATTAAAGGAATAGTAAAAACCCCCGTAGTGGCCACATTGGCCGCAGTAGAGCCACTAATCATCCCAAAAAGCATACTGGAAATGACCGCCACTTTGGGAGGACCTCCGGTAAGCCGGCCTGTCAGAGCATAAGCTAAGCGGATAAAAACTCTTCACCCTCCACTCTGGATCAACAACCCTCCGAAAATAACAAAGATGGCGATCACACAGGCAGAGACCCGAATTATGGCTCCATAAATTCCCAATTCGCCGAGGTAAATGCTGGCGATGAGGTCCTTAAAGGTGAAGCCGGAATGGGCCCATCTGCCAGGAAAGTAAGGACCAAAATACGCATAAAGAAGGCACAAAACGGCTATACTTGGCAATACCAAACCCACTGTTCGTCGGGCGGCTTCCAAAACAACCACTACCATTATAACCCCAAAAAATATATCCAGCTTAGTGGGGGAAAGATAACCCAGATCATAGAGGATCCGGTCAAAATGGAACATATAATAAATATTTCCCGCCAGCCCTAATGCCGTGAGGATTACATCCCAGAAATGCACGGAGTTTCTCCTCAGGCCTTTTTTCCTGGATGGATAGGTAATGAAGATTAATAAAAAGGCAAATGTCAGGTGAATGGTATTTTGCAGTACCCAAGCTCCTGTGCCGGCAGTAAAAATATGGAAGAGGGCCATGGTCACGGCCACGGCCCTCATCAGGTGCATCCAAAATCCCTGCAGATTTCTTTGGGGGGTTTCCTCTTTTTCAATGGCTCTCTTTTGTTTTTCAGTAAATGAAAATCCCTGGGTTGTATTTCGTTTCATCTCCTCTCTCACAATGCGAAAAGATATTATCTCTGCTTATTGCGCCTCTGGTGGGACAGCGTTTTTAGGAATCTGCAGCCCCAGTTCTTTATAAAATTTTAACGCTCCCTTATGAATAGGAGCAGTGGCATATTTAGGCACATCTTCAGGCTTAGATTGGGCAACTAAAGAGAAGGCTTTGGCTATTTCTGGCAGATTTTTCCAATAAGTCTTTACTACCTTATAAATCACATCCTCGGGAATGTCTTTATTTGCGGCCATGAAATTCATTACACTCGCTGTTACAGCCTCTGGAACATCTTTGTAGGTATTGGCCGGAATCACCGTTCTAACTAAATAAGGATAGGTTTCATTCACTTTTTTAACCTGCTCTTCTTTAAGAGAAAGGAGACGGAGAGGCCTAAAAGCGTGAGCCTCGACAAAAACTGGAGTGGGCAGAGTTCCATTATAGCTGAACCCTACGATACGACCATCTTTATAGGCCTCGGCAGCATCTGCAAGTTTGGTTCGGTAGAACTTAGGCTTAAAACCCAATAATTCGAAAACTTTCTGGGTAATGTATTCTCCGCCTCCGCCGATGGTGGAAGGATTAAAAAGCTTCCCTTCTAACTCTTCAAAAGTCCTTATACCAGTATCCTTCCCCACAGCCCAATGCATATAACCTAAAGCTCCAGTCCAGAGAAGACGCATGTTAGGAGTAGGTTTTCCCTGGAATCGGCCTATACCTCGATAAGCTTCATAGGCTACTAAAGCTTCCGTCAGACCCAATTCCAATTCATTTTTGCTCATGCGGATAGTATTTTCTCTTGTACCCCCTGTTTCCCGAACGCTAATTTCTATGTCTGGAAGGTCTCTTGATATTACTGAGGCCGCCTGAGATAGCCAGAAATACCATCCACTGCCGCTGGGCACAGCTCCCATTCTCAAAAGCATTTTTTTATCCTGGGCCAAGGATGTTTCGGAAAGTAATCCAGATAATAAAATAATACCCAGAAAAAAAATAGCTACTGCAAAAACAATTTTACCTGGCTCTTTTCTCTTTTTTGCTTTACGCATTTTAATCCTCCTCCTTTGTTATTAGTCGGCTGGCGCCGGATTTAATTCCTAAATG
>FWPU01003110.1_pt1 | contig 31796 bp, 27 predicted proteins | sample 2228361 | NCBI WGS metagenome assembly FWPU01 (sample SAMEA103939777, study PRJEB20133) | metagenome
GGCGACCATCCGGAGCTTCTCGTCGGAGATTTCCAGAAACTGAAGGCCCGCTACGAAACCCGCGCCGGCATGAGGGCCCTCGGCGCGGCACCAGCGCACCTCGGCGACGGCCTCCAGCGCGTCGGCGAACCGGTTCAGGTGCAGAGTAAAGACGAAGCACGAGCCGGGCTTCAGCCGCTCGAACGTCCTCAAGCGGACGCCTTTGCGGCTGATGTCCACCACCTCCCTGGCGACGTTGCGCTTGAGTCCGGCGGCCGAGGGGAGTCCCCTCGGCAGGCAGGTCACCACGTAGTCCTCCACGCCGAACCGCGGCGCCGTGCGCTTCTCGAATATCTGGTGCGCCTCCGCCAGTGGCGATTTCCCCGCCCTGGGGCCCAGCGTAAAGATCTCGCGCCGGCCTATGGGCGTATACACCTCCCTGAACTGGAGGCCGACGTTGTGCCCTCCACCCGGCCCAGCGGCGGTTTCGCACCACCGAACCTCGCCCCTGGCCCTGAACGACTCCCCGGAGCGCCGGTCCCGCAACTCGACGGTGAGGGTTTCGCCGCGTGACATGGCTTCCGCCAGACACAGCCGGAGACCTCCCTGCGATATATCCACGATCTCGCCGGGTATGCCGCTGCGGGATTGCGGCGCCGGCCCGGCAGCCGACCGGTAACAGAAAAGTTCCACGCCCGGCAGGGCGCGGCGGGGATGCATCCGTCGTCCCATGTCGCCGGCCATGGCCGACAGGCTAAACCACCGGAATCGGCTTGTCAACGGATCGATTTGTCTCGCACTCCCCTGGTCCTTCTGTATAATGTCGCGGTCCCATGAGCGCTCCGAAGGAGTGGCAGGAACAGCCTCCGAAGCCGGCGGCCCCAGAGGGGGGCCAGGGCGACTCGCCGCCGGCCTCCCCCAGCATGTGGTCCACTATGGTCCCGCTCCTGCTCATATTCGTCATCTTTTACATAATGCTGCTGCGGCCGCAGAGGCGCCAGCAGAAGGAACGTGAGGCGATGATAGCCGCCCTGAAGAAGGACGACCACGTCTTGACTGCGGGGGGAATATATGGAGTGGTCACCAACGTCAAGGACGACCGTGTCGTCCTGCGGATAGACGAGCGCAACGACGTCCGTATCGAGGTCCGGAAGGACGCGATAACGGGCCTCGTGAAGGCCTCCGGCGCCGAAAGAAAGCCGGCCCAGGAACAGGCCCGCAATTAACCCGCCGGAAGGTCGTTACCCCTCATGGACGGCAAGGAAAGCGGAATTACAGTGACGAATTGTTTCAGCGGAAGGGGGCGGATTTTCAGGACCTGATATGGGCCAGGACACGCGCCTCAGGATGGTGGTGATAGTCGTATTGACGCTCATCTTCGCCTACATCGTCGTTCCGATCCCGGACAAGCCGACCATCCCGCTATTGAAGGAGGCGAAGCTTCATCTGGGGATAGATCTGGCCGGCGGCGCCGAGCTTACCTACCGGGTGCTCTACGAATCCAAGGCCGGCGTGGACTCCAAGGCCCTCACGACCGCCGCCACCGACGTCATCCGCAACCGCATCCAGCAGAGCGGCCTGAAGGAACCCATCATCACGTCCCGCGGGGACGACCGGATCGTCATTCAGCTGGCCGGCGTGGACAAGGCGGGCCTGGCCGACTACAAGAAGCTGATCGCCCAGGCCGGGAAACTCCAGCTCTTCGCGGCCGCCAGCGCGGAACTGCAGGAGCGGTACAAGAAGGACGGCCAGGTGCCACAAGGCTACAAGGTGTGGACCCATGACCAGCCCTTCCGGGACGGCGAATACGCCGTGTTCCGCGAACGGATGCTGCTGCAGGAGAAGCCGATCATCGAGGGGAAGCACATCGCAACGGCCGGCCACCGCCAGCAGCTCGACCCGCTGCGCGGCATGGGCTGGATCGTCACCTTCGAGCTGAAGACCGACGGCGCCAAGCTCTTCGACGAGGCGGCAGAGGTGCTCTTCAAACAGAAGCCCCACGGGCTCATCGCGATCGTGCTGGACGACAAGGTGATCTCGGCGCCGGCCGTACAGACCGACCACTTCGGCGGCAGCGGCATCATCACCGGCAACTTCGACGAGAAAGAGGCCAACCGCCTCGGCATCATCCTGCGCAGCGGAAGCCTCCCGGCGCCGATAGGAAGCTGGGATGCCGAGGGCAGGCCCAGGCCGGGCGCGGTGGAGGCGGAGAATTTCGTCGGGCCGATGCTAGGCCAGGACGCCATCCGGCGCGGCCTCTTCTCCAGCGGCTTGTCGCTCCTCCTGGTCTCCGTTTTCATGCTCGTGTACTACCGGTCGGCCGGCCTGATAGCGGTAGCGACTCTGGCGCTCAACATGGTCTATCTGCTCGGAATCATGTCGCTCTTCGGGGCCACGCTCACGCTGCCGGGCATCGCGGGCATCGTGCTTACCGTGGGCATGGCCGTAGACGCGAACATCCTCATCTACGAGCGCATCCGTGAGGAGCAATCCCGCGGCAAATCGGTCCAGATGGCGTTTGAGGCCGGCCACGAGCGCGCCCTCAGGGCGATCATAGACTCGAACGTAACGACGCTGATCGTGGCGGTCGTCCTCTACTACGTGGGCATTGGACCGGTCCGGGGATTCGCGGTGACGCTGTCGATCGGCATACTTACCACGCTCTTCAGCGTGATCTTCTGCGGCAAGACATTCCTCCGGATGAGGATCATTGGCGGCATCTCCCAGTTCCGAATGATGAGGCTCTTCTCCGACCCGAAGCTGGACTACATCAAATACGCCAGACCGCTGGTGGTCGCGTCGGCCGTCCTGGTGACCGCCGGCACGGTCTTCTTCGCGACGCGCGGCCAGGAGAACTTCGGCCCCGACTTCCGGGGCGGCGCAATGCTCGTATTCGGCTTCAACGAGCCTCAGGACATCGATTTCGTCCGCTCGAAGGTGCAGGGGATACGCGGGCCCGATGGGCTGCCGAGGTACCCCGACGCCACGATACAGACGGTCGCCGACCCCGGCGCGAAGCGGGGGATGAGCATGCTGGGGTCGAAGAGATCGCGGACGTTCCAGCTGAGAACCCCACTGAGCGTCAAGGCCGGTGAGAGCGACCAGAACGTCAGGGGTCTTCGCGAATCGATCCAGTCCGCCTTCGCCGGCCTGCTCTCCCACGAGCCGTTCGAGGAAATGCCGGAGTCGGACGTGGATCCGAACCCGCGCCTCGTCAACGGCGGTCCCGGGGGGAGGGGATTCTATTTTTACCTCCGCGACTCCGAGGGTTTCTCGATCGAGGAGGTCAACAAGAAGGCCGCCGAGGCGCTCAAGGACGTGCTCGCCGAGGGGGCTTTCGACCTGCGGGAGGCCCCCGGCTCACCGATGGGGCTGCGGCGGCTCAAGCTCACGCTGGCGAAGAGGGACGTGGAGTCGGAAGGAGACCGGAAGAGGCGCCTCGTGAGGGAGGCGATCCAGGCGAAGTTCGCTGGAGAGCTGTCTGTGGACCCGTTCGCCGCGGAGGACATCATCGGCCCCACCGTGGCGCGGGAACTCAAGAACTCCAGCATATGGGCGATGATCATCTCGTGGATACTGATGATATGCTACATCGGGTTCAGGTTCGCCTCCTGGAGGTACGGCGTCGCGGCGGTGCTGGCGCTGGTGCACGACGCGCTGGTGGCGATCGCCTTCACTTCGGTCGCGGGGGCCGTGATCCCGAAGTCGTGGGGCCTGAGCTTCGACATGAACCAGACAACTCTTGCGGCGATCTTGACCATCATCGGCTACTCGATCAACGACACGATCGTGATATTCGACCGCATCCGGGAGAACCTGATACTGATGAAGAAGGCGTCTTTCGCGGAGGTCATCAACGCCAGCGTCAACCAGACGATGTCGCGGACGATCCTGACGGCTCTGACCGTCTGGATATCATGCGTGGTGCTCTACCTCTTCACGATGCACACCGGCGGAGGGATCGCCGAGTTCGCCTTCCCCATGATAATCGGCGTGATCGCGGGCACCTATTCGACCATCTACATCGCATCCCCCGTGGTCCTCTGGTGGTACGGCGGCCGCCGCCCCGTCGCGGCATGACCCCAGCCCGGCGCGTGAAGGGACGGGGTCAATTGTAATTTACAATTTGTAGTTGACAATTGCGCCCCCCGCGCTATAATATGGATCGAGGGAGAGGGGGACGCGGGCGGAGGGGAGACATCCGCGGCCCCGGTTCAGGGAAGGAGAGAGGGATGAGCACCAAAGTCAAGGTCGGCATCGCCGCGGTGATACTTTCAGCGCTGGTGGCCCTGATCGTGCTGGACCGCAATACCGGCGCCGGCGGCGACGCGGCGCGAGGCCCCGCGGAGGCCGCGCCGGCGGACCAGCCCCAGCAGGGGCCAGCTGACTCGGACGCCCAGCAGCTGTTCCTGAAATTCAAGAAGACCTTCGAGACCGAGCCCGCCCAACCGGCCGAGCGCGCGCCAATCAAGGGCGCCGAACCCCCGGCCGGGAAGGAAATAGACCCCCTGCCGCAGGCCCAGGACGAGGGATACGTGATCAAACAGGGGGATACCCTCGCGGAGATAGCCAGGGCCAAGCTCGGCGACCCGTCGCTCTGGGAACACATCGCCAAGGCAAACCCCGGCGTCAAGGCGAACGCCCTCAGGCCCGGCCAGAAGATTGTCATACCCGCATGGACCGTCTCCGGCCAGACGCAGTCGGCGTCCACCCCTAGGCCGGAACCGCCGCCCGCCGCGGCACCGACGGCGACCACTCCCCTTCCCAAGACATACGAGGTGCAAAGCGGCGACACCCTGACCGGCATATCCAGGAAGCTCTACAACACTACGCGCTTCGCGGCCGCCATCTTCGAGGCCAACCGCGACAAGCTTGAATCACCCAACGACATACGGGTCGGCATGAAACTCTCCCTGCCCGAATCGGCCTCCCGGCAGGAGAACGCCGCCCCGGCCGCGGCCGCCCCAGGCACCTCCGCCGGCGCGGTCGCCGCCGCCGCGCCCCCGCAGCCGGCCGCCGGCAGGATCCATCAGGTGTCCCCCAGCGAGTCGCTCTGGAAGATCGCCGAGAAATACTGCGGAGACAAGGGAATATTGGAGACCATCGAGGCCATCGTCAGGGCAAATCCGGACAAGCTCAAGGACGAAAAGACCATGCTGCGCGTGGGATGGCAGCTGGTCATACCCGAGTAGGAAGGGCCCCGAACCGGATCCGTACGGACGCCGCGCCGGATCCACTCAAATGCCGTTGGCCGGCGGCGGACGAATGGGCGCGTTCATGCCAGCCTTCCGCGCCAGGAGCCTGAGCTCCTCCTTGATACGGTTTATCTTGCAGTTGAGTATCTCGATGTCGCAGCAGACGCGGTAAATGGCCTCGTTCAGCTCGTCGGCCTGGTCCTGAAGCTCAAGGTAGCGATGAACCATCCGCTCCTTTTCCCTCTCCAGCGCCTCCAACTGCGCCGTCGCGTCCATCCATATGAATCCTACCACCCGACCGGCGCGCAATCAAACCGATTCGGAGCCCCGGCGAACAAAACCCGCGCAACATCCCGGGGCGCAAGCGGATGCGCTTCGGCGCCGCGCCGTCAAATCCTGACCCCGTCGAGGGCCTCCAGGAGCTCCACGTATGTCGTGAATCTCTTCTCCCGCTCAGGGTGAAGCATCTTCTTTACGATGGCAACCAGCGGTTCGGGTGCCTCAAGCAACGAGAAGTCCGGAGAGGCGACCCCGTCGGCGAAGCGCTCCGCCATGATGACTTCGTTGTCCGCCCCATCGAATGGCACGCGGGCTGTTAGCATGAAGTAGAGCGTCAGCCCAAGCGAATAGATGTCGGTCCCGACCTTGAGATCGACCTCCCCGCGGGCCTGCTCGGGGCTCACGTAAGCGGCCGTCCCCAGCGGCACGTCGCGCGCCCTCAGAACCGGTCGCGTGCGGAACTCCGCGGCGAATCCCAAGTCGCACAGCTTGGCGATGCCGGCGCTGTTGATCAGGATGTTCTCCGGCTTGACGTCGCGGTGGATGTAACCCTCGCGCTGCATGTAAAGGAGCGCCTCGGCGACCTGCCGGGTTATACGAAGGGCCAGCGCCGGGATGAGCCCTCCCCTCTCCCGGACCGCCTGGTCGAGCGGCCAGCCTTCCACGAATTCCATCGTGAAGTAATGGATGCCCTGATGCTCCCCGTACTCGTAGGCGCGGACTATGTGAGGATGATCCAGGAGCATCATCAGCCGGGCCTCGCGCCGGAAAAACTCCACCGCCCCGGGTTCGCCCGCCCGATCGCGCAGAAGTACCTTGAGGGCCACCCTTTCACCGCCGAAGAACGGCTCCGCCGCAAAGATGGCCGCGAATCCGCCGGTGGCAACCTTCGCCAGGACCTTGTATCCAGGCACCACCTGGCACCCCCACTCCTCCGACGACACCGCGGCGGAGAGATCCACCTTCCTGAGGGCGTCGTGCTGCTGCCAGGTTATCTGCTTCCGGCGCATCAGGATGTCCAGGAGGTGCACATTCAGGCCGTACGCGCAGGCCTCCTGCTGGATCTGCTCGGCCTCGCGGATGAACTCCCGGCGGACCAGGTTCTTCTGCCGCAGGTAGATCGCCAGCGCGCGCTCCGTTTCCGGGGGGCGGATGACCTCCGGCCGGCCGGTCACGGAGGCGTCCGGCCCGGCCGGCTCCAGCAGCGCCCCGCACTTCCGGCACGAATAGCGGCCCCACGGCTGGGCGTACGGGACGTTGAACCGGGCCCCGCAGCCGGGACACGCGTAGTTGAACCTTTGCAGCGACGAGAGCGCCTCGTGGAGCTGCGCGGCCGTGATGTTCCCGCGCTCAAGGAGTATCTCCCCCACGTGACGGCCGGGGGCCTCGCGCTGCAACCTCAGCGCGTCGTCCACCAGCTCCTTCGAGGCGAAGCCCCGTTCCACGATGATCCTGGCGACCTCCACGTCCGCCGCATCGGCGCAAGACCTGTCACGCAGGGCAAGGATCCTCTGGAGATCCTCGCGGCGCAGATAGCCCCTGGCCACCATCAGCTGGCCGAGCGTACGCGGCGCGATGTGGCCGTCCCGTGCGCGGCGCTCGTCGGCATAGTCGATGAGGCACTCGACCAGATGCTCCGGGACGACCAGCCCTTCCTCCAGCGCCTTCCGCCCCACGAAGAGGTTCTCGCTCTCGGGCATCGCATCATCCTCCCCACGGGCGCGGTGATCCCCTCCCCTTCCGCCGGATTATACGCCACCGGCGCGGGGAATCACAGGGGCTCCGCGACCGCCACGAAGACGGCCGGGACGCACGATCCGCAGGGCACCACGTCGAAGGCCGGATCAGGCACGAACTCCTCGATCTTCCGGCCGCGGCCGGGGCGGAAACGCCGGATGGGCACGAATGCCCGGACCAGGCGCTTCCCCATCTCCTTGAGTATGAAAGCCGCCGCGGCGCCGCGTCCCATCGGCAGCTGGCAATAGAGCTCCACGCGGAGCGGCCTCAGGAGGGCCAGGAACTCCCTCCGGTTGAACTCGCGGAGGTGGTGGCGCAGGAAGGGCCTGGCGGAATGGGGCGACCAGACCTCGCGGTTCGGGGTGGATATGATGAGGCGGCCGCCAGGCCTGAGCACGCGGACGCATTCCGACACGAAGCGCTCCGGATCAGGCACATGCTCGACCGTCTCGAACGACACGACGGTGTCGAAGGCGCGTCCGAATGGGAGGCGCAGCGCGTCGGCCGCGACGTACCGCCCCCGATGGCGCCGCGCGGCGTACCGGAGCGCCGCCGCGTCGACGTCGGCGCCCACCGCGCCGAGCATGGCGGAGCCGTACCCCGCCCCGCAGGCGACGTCGAGGATGCCTCCCCGGGCGCGCTCCCTGGCGAACCGATACCGCGCCAGGTGTTCCTGCAGCGACACCTCGACCGCGTCATCGGGTACGAGGCGCTCTCCGGACGGGGCCATCGCGGGCCCTCTTCTCATGGATTCTTCAGCGGCTCTCATGCGCCAACCGGTCCGTCCACCACTCCATCGTATGGGACAATCCCCTCTGCAGGTCGTAACGGGGCGACCAACCCGTCGATCGCAACCGCGCGTTGTCGGCCACTATCAGCATCGGCTCGCCTGGAAAGTACGGCACCGCGCCCAGGCGGATCAGATCAGGCCTGCCCCCGAGCTCGCCGATCCGATTCACGACCTCTCGCACCGTCGGGGCCATCCCCGAGCCGATGTTCACGACGCCCTCCAGCCGGCTCATCGCCACGGCGCACACCGCCGAGGCGGCGTCCTCCACGTGCAGGAAGTCGCGCCGCTGCTCGCCGGGGGAGACCTCCACGGGCCGGCCGCGCAGCACGGACAGCATGGCCGACGGCACCAGGCGCCGCGGATCTTCGTAGGGCCCGTACATGTAGAAGAACCTCACCCACGCCGAATCAGGCCGCTTCTCCACCTCACGCCTAAGCGCGTCCTTGCACCTGGCGTAAAGGGTCGTCGGTTTCGTCGGGCTCTCCTCGCTGAGCCGCCCCAGCGACGTGTCGTATTCGAAACACGTCCCGGCGAAGACCGCCCGGCATTTGATCTTCCCCAGCAGCCGGAGGCTCTGCTCCAAGCACTCCCGGTTCTCCGGCGCGGAGATGTACTTGCCCGGCACCGCGTACCAGGCCAGATTTATCACCAGATCCGGCTCTACGGGAACCAGGTCCAGCGTGCCCCGGTGGAGCCGCAGCGCGCCCTCCATGTCCCGGATACGCCACAGATCGTCCGTCGGCGGCACCGTCGCGTGCACCTCGTGGCCCGCGCGCACGAGCTCACGCGCGACGTGCGACCCAATGAAGCCGGCGGCTCCGGTCAGGAGAATCCTCATGCCCCACGGCGGCCTATCGGACGAAACGCCTTATCTGCTCAACCACGTAGCGCTGCTGCTCCTCCGTCAGCTCGGGATATATCGGAAGCGCCAGCGCTTCTTCCGCCGCCGCTTCCGCGTGTGGCATGTCGCCCTTCCTGTAACCGAGCCCGGCGAAACACCCCTGGAGATGCAGTGGGATCGGGTAGTAGATCTCCGTCCCCACGCCGTTCTCCTCGAGGAACTTCCTCAGGCGATCACGCTGCGCGCACCGCACCACGAATTGATTGTAGATGTGCCCTGGGGCGTCGGCGGGCGGTATCACCCTGCCGGAAAGCCCCGCCTCGTCGAAGAGCCGCCGGTAGCGCTCGGCGTTCGACCTTCGCGCCGCCGTCCACTCCGGCAGCCTCTTCAGCTTCACGCGCAACACCGCAGCCTGAAGCGCATCCAGGCGGAAATTGCCGCCCACCGTGTGGTGGACGTACTTGGGCTTCATTCCGTGGACGCGAAGCATCCGCAGGGATTCGGCCAGCCCCTCGTCGTCGGTGGTGATCATCCCACCGTCGCCGAACCCTCCCAGGTTCTTGCTCGGAAAGAACGAGAAGCATCCCAGGCGCCCCATCGACCCCGCACGCCGGCCCGCCGCGTCCGCCGCGCCTATCGCCTGCGCCGCGTCCTCCACGACCGGTATCCCGCGGGCGTCCGCCGCCTCCAGGATCGGACTCATGTCCGCGCAACGACCGAAGAGATGAACCGGCATTATCGCCTTTGTCCGCGGCGTGATCTTCCGGCATGCCTGGTCGGGATCGATGTTGAACGTCAGCGGTTCGATGTCCACGAAGACCGGGCGCGCCCCCAGCCGCCAAACCGTCCCGGCGGTGGCGAAGAACGAGAATGTCGTGGTCACGACCTCGTCGCCCGGTCCCACGCCGAGCGCCATCAGGGAAGCCAGCAGGGCGTCCGTCCCCGAGGAGACGCCTACCGCGAATTTCGTCCTGCAGTACCGCGCCGCCTCCTCCTCGAAAGCCGCCACTTCAGGCCCCAGGATGAACTGCTGGGAGTCGCACACGCGGTCGATGGCCTCGCGCACCTCGGCGCGTATCGACGCGTACTGAGCCTTCAGATCCAACATCGGCACTCGCATGGTCGTCATCGTTTGACCCGCTGAATGTATACTGTCCTTGCGTCACGGATCACGTGGGGCGGTTCCAACCTGTCGCATTCCATCAGGCGTCCGATGTACTGGGGCACGCCGGAGGCCAGGTCCTTGTCGGTGTACAGAACGTAATCGGTCAGCCGCTCATTCAGGGCTTTGATGAAGCCGTTCCAGTCGGGGGGGAACCAGAGCGTCCGCGTTCCCGCCAGGTGGCCGACCTGATCCAGCGACGCGAACAGCCCCTTTTCGGTCCCCCCTTGGGAGCGGATCCATGCCGCCGCCGCGCGGGCCACGTTGCTCTCCGCGCGGTGTACCCCAAGCGCGCGGATCCCGACCGCTACGGTCACGATCGCTACAATGATCTGAGAGGCCAAAACCCAGCGGCGTTCCGGCCAGCGCCGAGCAATTAATCGGATCGTCAAGACCACGCCGGTCGCCATGACGGCGGCCAGAAGGTTCATGGGCGGGACCACGTATCGGTAGCTCATGTAGGGCACCTTCTGTAGCGACCAGAGCAGCCCCGCGATGTACAGGAGCGGGAAGCTGAAATAGTAGATGGCGCGGCGCCGGTCCAGGCCGCCAATGCCCGCCAGGCCCATGATGTAGAAGGGGATGCCCGCGTAGTACATCATCCTGACGATCGACAGCGCGAGCTTCCCATAGCGGTCCGCGAATATCCCGGTGCGGTGTTGGTGGCGGTCCTCGATCGCGTCATGGCCGCCGGGGATGATGGTGCTCCCCGCCTGAATTACGCTGTACTTGGCGGAGAGAGCCCACTTTTTCTGCGGATGCGCCCACTTGACCCACAGCAGGAACGGGAAAATCAACAGTACCGATGCCGCCGCGCCCAGGCCGATGCCGCCCAGGCGGTCCGCCCACCGGTCCCGGCGCCTAAGGAGTTCCACGAATTGCCAGGCCGGCAGCAGGACCATCGCCAGGATCCCCTCCGCCCGGGTCAGGAAGGCGGCCGCCGCGGAAAGCCCCGCCAGAACGGCCCGCTCTACGGAAGCGTCGTCAAGCGCCTTCCACCCCAGCCATATGGACCAGAAGAGGAAGAAGGAGAACGTCCCCTCGGTCATGACGTCGGCATGGAGATCGAGCGTGTAGGGATGAAACGCGTATGCCAGCCCCGTGATGAACCCGGCGGGCCTGCCGAAGACGTGCCTGGACATGAAGAAAAGCGGCACGACCGCCCCTGATCCAAGGATCATGGAAACCCAGAAACCCGCCCGCTCCGCCGATCCGAAGAACGTCTTGGCGGCCGCCGTCAGCAGCGGATACATGGGATGGTACGACAGGGCGAGCGCCTCCCCGAACCTCGCCCCGCTCATCATCTCGGCCATGTAGAGGAATTGGCCGCCGTCCGTGCCGAATATAAGAGTCCCTAGGCAGGTCGAGTACCTCGCCAGGAACGCGGCCAGGAATAGAACAGCCGCCAGCCTTCCCTCACCCATAAGATAAATCAAAGCGTTTGATTTATAACCATCCGAGGGATGGATCAAAGCGTTTGATTTATAATCATCACAACAATGCGCCAAGGATCCCCTCCGCCCGCGAAACGAGCGATTTATAGCCTGCGCTCTTCTGCATCCTTACCTTGACACGATAGAGATAATTCGCCAAGCCTTGGACCGATCTGAAACCAAAGGAACCCGCAAGGCACTGAAGCGGCACGCCGAGAATCGACCTGCCGTAATAGGCAGCCAATTTACGAGCCTCCTCTTCATGTACACCGAGCGATCGAGCCAGCCTAGGGATCATGTTCACCAAATCATCCGCCGCCGCCGAGCGCATGGCTATCTCTTCAGGGAGATCTTCCTTCTTCCGGGAATCCGATATTCCGGACTCGGTGAACTCCCGATATGCCAACCGAGCCTTTGCCGGATCGTCGTCAAACAGCCGCAGAATCTCCCTGGCTCCCACCCAGTTTTCATCACGCCTCTGGCCCATGTAGGCCCGGTAGCTGGACCACAAGTAATCTTCCGGTCGCCGAGCCAAACGGCCCACAGGATTAAGATGTATGTAGCGGGAGGCCCTCGCGGCCCATCCGCCGGTATGCATTATGAAGCTCAGGAATCTGCCTTGAAACACATGCCCCTTTTGCTCCCGTCTATCGTTGTATGTGACGGCCGTCAGTCGGTCAACTTCGTGGAAACACCGCGTCAGGGCCTCGCCTGGCCCCCTGACCAGCGCATGGTAGTGATTCGGCATGACACAGTAGGCCAGAACATGCAACCCGGACTTCTGAGCAAACGTCCTAAGCAAAGAAATGAAATGTTCATGATCGGAATCCGACCACATGAGTCTGAGCCCCTGCACCGCTCGATTCATCACATGCCATGTGGCCGACTCACCTCCCACGCGACTCAATCCCCTCATCACCCCTCCTGACGATAAATCAAACAGATTGATTTATAACATTAGCTGATTATGAATCAATCGCTTTGATTCATAACCAGACCAGAGTTCATAGACAAGCAGCAGCCAGAGGCGGCTGCCGTGGTCGGCGCGTCCCGAAAGATGCTCCTTCACCAGACGCCGGATCTCCTTGGGCTCAAAAAAACCACGGCGTTCGAGCGACCGCATTGAGTCTTCCAGCATCGGCCGCAGCTCTCCCCTCAGCCAATCGGCCACAGGGACGCCGAATCCCTTCTTGGCCCGCTCCAGGACGACGCGGGGCACCAGTCCCCGGAACGCGCGCCGCAGCAGGCGCTTGCCCAGGCGCAATGCCGGCGGCACCGACAGCGCAAGCTCGACCACCGCCGCGTCCAGGAACGGACACCGCACCTCGAGACCGTTGGCCATCGACGCTATGTCCACCTTGGCCAGGATGTCGTCAGGCAGATATGTCACCAGATCGGTGTACCCCGCCGCCGCGGCCGGTTCCGATTCGAAACGCCCGAACGGTTCCGACAGGTAGCCTTCCACTTCCCCGCCGAGTCCGAGCGCCCGCCTCATGGGGCGCGTGAAGACGCTCATGAGTTCCGCATACACTTCTCGCAGAGGCGCCGCCGACCTCCGAAGCATTCGACCGACCCGTTCCGCGTACGGCGAACGCCTCCCGGCCCCCGCGGCCGCCAGACGGAGGATCGGTGCCGGCCAACCCCTGATCCGGGCCATCCATTCCATCGCGCGGTGCCGCCGGTAACCCCCGAAAAGTTCATCCCCCCCGTCTCCCGAGAGGACCGCCTTCACGTGCCCGGACGCCATTTTCGAAAGGTAGAACGCCGGGACCGTCGACGGGTCTCCGAAGGGTTCGCCATGGCGCTCAACCAGCAGTGGGAGCACCTCGGCGGCAGAGGGTCGCACCTGGAACTCCCGGTGTTCCGCCCGGAAATGCCGCGCCGCCTCTCTCGCGTATTCCCGCTCGTCGAATTCACGCTCCGCGAAGCCCACCGTGAACGTCCGGAGTCTCCCCATCTGGCCCATGAGTCCCGCGACGATCGTGGAATCAAGTCCGCCCGAGAGGAACGCCCCCAGCGGCACGTCCGCGACCAGCCGCTTGCGGACCGCATCCGCCAGCGCGTAGAAAACCCTTTCCGCGATCGAGTCTTCGCCCTCACTCACCGGCCGGATCCGCGGCTCCCAGTATCGCTCCACCCTGACCTCGCGCCCGTCGTAGAAGAGGACATGCGCAGGCGGCAACTTCCTGACGCCCCCATAGATGGTCAGCGGGGCCGGGACGTAGCCGAAAGCTAGGTAGTGCTCCAAGGCCACACGGTCAAGGCGCCTCGGCACCTCGAGCGCCGCCAACTCCGACGCGAACTGAAACCGCTCCCCAGCGTGCCAGTAGACCAGCGGCTTCTTACCCATACGGTCCCGCGCGGCGAACAGGCGACGCTCGCGCGCGTCCCATATGGCGAACGCGAACATCCCGTCGAGATCCCGCACGCATTCCGGCCCCTTATCCTCGTAAAGGTGGAGTATCACCTCGGCATCCGACCGAGTCCTGAACGGATGGTCCAGCCGCGCGCGCAGCTCCCTGTAATTGTAGATCTCCCCGTTGAAGACCAGCCAATTGTCGCGGCACCCCCTCATCGGCTGGGCGCCGGTTTCGAGATCTATTATCGCCAGGCGGCGGAAGCCCAGCACGTCCTCGAAGAAACCTTCGTCATCGGGGCCGCGGTGGGCCAGCCTGGCGGCCATGGCGCGGACGTCGGCGCCACCGCCCACCACACCGCAGATGCCGCACATGCCCGGCCATCAGTATCTGTACGAGAAGCGCTTTTCCCCGCAGGCGTAGGTGGAACACTGCCCATTGAACTCCCAGCAGTCCTTGTGGTGCGGGGTCCTGCAGCGACGGCAGTAGACACGGCCATCCCTGGGGACCGCGACGCCGCACACCTGGCAAACCGGATCATCCGCCGCCTCGGCGCCGACGCCCTCCTCGACGATCTCGATGCCGCTGGCCCTCTGGAAGGAGGAGACGAGCCGGTCGTAGACGCGGCAGGAGAGCTCGGCGAAGGCCGTCAGATCGCTCAGTTCGCCCAGGATCGAGTGCTTCCGCACCATCAACCGTGATGCGTTGAGCGATATAAGTATCTTGTCGTTGCCCTTGATGTTCCTGAGATCCTCCACCACCCGGCGCGTCGGCACGTCAAGGAACTCGCGGGCGAAGCTCTCGTCGTCAGACTTCACGACGTACCTAGGATCGAACACGTCGTCGCCCACGCGGATGTCGTCGATGTTCATGTACCTGACGTCGTCATCCCTGAATCTCTGGGGGAAGATCTCCAGGCGGTGATTCCATCCCTGGGGCACCGTGAAGGTCAGCTGCGTATAAAATTGCGGGGCCGGACCGCTGGACTGGTAGATCGACAGCAGGCCGCGCGAGGCCTGGTAAGAGAAAGAAACCTTTGGGCTCTCGAAGAGCTGCCGGTCGTGCATCTGACCGTCGTGGAGTTCCGCGAACCGCTGGAATGCTTGCCGCAGCCTGCCCAGGTCCTGACCGCCCAGCGACCTGCGGACCGACCGCGCCGAGGCAATCTGACCGTAGACGCGGCTGTCCCAGTTCGACCTGCGGATGTCGCGGAGCGTGTCGTTGACGGTCTGCCATATCCACCCGGCGCCGTATACGACGAAGATGATGACGAAGATTACGAGGAGTTCCATCACCGCCTATAAGACTACCCTTCCAGCATGAACGTGTCACCCGACAGGGGCGCCTCGAGCGTAAGGGGGTGGATCTCCGGCTTGTGGGTCCTGGGATCGGTCTTCCCGACCAGCAGGAGGCGCGCGCCGCAAAAGGGGCACCTTCCCCTCTTGTCCACCATGGCGGGTCGAGCCACGAGTTTCCGGCCGCACGGGCAGAAGAACGGTATCTTCTCCGGAATGGGTATCTCGCGGAAGTGATCCTCTATGCGGAACGACCTGGTTCGGATCTTCTTCCCGTCGTCGACGACAAGCGGATGGACGGTGAGCCGGCCCTTCTCGTCCCGCTTGCCCACGAAGCGAAGCCTGCGGCGGCAGCGAGGGCAGTTTCCCTCCTTGTCCACCGAGGCCGCGGGGATCCTCAGCGAAGCGCCGCAGGGACAGGCGAAGGAAAGCCGATCATCCGGCGCTCGTCCGCGTCCCGCCTGCGGTCTTCTCATGGCCTTTCCAAGATTACTGTTGACACCCTTCTTTTGCCACACTTATAGTGATTGTACCGATGGAAGGCAACGGCGAGAAACCGGCGTCCGAGCGGAAGGCCGAGACGCTGGCAGGGCTCCTGGCGGAGTGGCGACAGATCGTTTCCCGCTGCGTCGACGAAGCGGAGAGGTTCACTCGGGAGAAGCCCGCAGCCGGGCTTTCGGCCGCCTTCTTCGCCGGCTTCATACTCGGCTCGCTCCTGAGGAGGCGCTGATGGCGGAGGCGCCGGAGACGAAGCCGCCGCTGGAGCCTTCGGTCCTGGAAGACCTCATTCGCCGGACGCGGCGGTTCATGGGCGATATCGCTCACGACTACGTGAAACGTCCCCTTGAAGACCTTCTCCGGTGGGCCCTAGGCAGGGCGCTGGCCTACGCCGTCGCGGCGGGGATATTCGTCGCCGCGGCCGTGTTCCTGCTGGTGGCAGGGGTGGAGGGGCTCAAATCGGCCGGGCTGCCTCACGCGTGGGCGTACCTGGCCTTGGGCGCGGCCGGGACCGTTTCGGGTTTCCTGGTGCTCAGGGCGGGGCGCGCCACCGGCAAGAGGTGAAGGGATCTTCCCCCGAAACCCATCCGGCCTCAGCTGCCGAAGATGTCGTCCAGCTTGCCTTTGGCGGCCTTGCCGAAGTCCTGGGAGATCTTCTCGCTCTCCCCCTTGCGGGCCGCGATCTCCTCGAACAGCTCGGCCAGCTTCGATGAAACTTGGCTGGCGTACAGGCGCACCATGCCCAAGGTGGTCTTGTCGTCGAAAATGACCGCGAGAATCGTACGCTCACCGACCAGGGAGAGCTGGATGTTGTCCTTCTTGCCCTGATGGAACATGATGGAGAACTCTTCCTCCCCCAGGAGTTTCGCCATCTGTTTCGTGGCAGCGAACGAACCCGCCACGAGGGCTGATATCGTGTCCATGTCGTAGGTGGAGGATTCGCCCTCCTTGGTGACAAGGTGTCCGTCCTTGTCCACCAGCAGGACGCAGCGCGCGTTGGCGTTCTTGAGGAACGTCGTGAGGGTCTTGGAGATTCTCTCTATGTCTTCCTTGTAGAAGACAAGCCGGGTCGATCTGAGCGATTCGTCTGCTTTGCCCATGCTTGTCGCCCTCCCGCTACTACTCTATCACATACGATTGAACAAGCAAGCCATAAAGCTCACTGGCCCAGGAACGGTATCGGATTCTTCAGGATCACGATCCAATAGAAAACACCCGCCCCCGCGCCCGCCAGGATAAGCAACAGTATCCATATCCAGGCCTTGGATCTCCTCCTGCCCGCCTTCTGAGGCGATGGGCGCGGCGGGGCCGGTTGCGGGCCGCTGGGGCGTTTCGCTGCAACCGGCGGCGGGGGAGTCGTGGGCCGCGGCCCTATCGACGGGGTGACCGGCTTGGGACCGGCAGGCACGGGTGTCGGCGCCGGGCGCGCCGCCGGAACGGCGGACCGGGAGGGAGGCGTCAAGGCGGCCGCCCGGCCTGGGGCCGGTTTCGCCTGGGCCGCGGCGGTGACCGGGGCCGACGGCGCCCTTTGCGGCACCGCCGTGGCCGGCTTGGCGGGGGGCGTGGCCGACGGCGCAACGGCGGATTTGACCGCCGCCGTGGCCGCGACAGGCACGGCCGCCGCAGCCGGGGGTCTCGCGGGCGCCGCCGCAGCGGGCCTAACGGGGGCATATTCCTCGTTCAGCTTGTCCACCACAAGCTTTGATATCCCCTTGAGGGTCTGCATCACCCCGTCGCCCTTCACCGCCACGGCCTCGAACCACGGGGCGTTGACCGTATTGATCTTGGCGTTGAGTTCCTGGATGCTGAGAGCCCCCGGCAGGTCGCGCTTGTTGTATTGTATCACGAGGGGTATTTTCCTGATGTCCACGCCGTATTCCTTCAGGTTCCTTTCCAGGTTCTTGAAGGAATCAATGTTGTCGTTGAGGCGGTTCGGGTCGGAGTCGGCCACGAACGCGATCCCGTCGGCCCCCTGGAGCACGAGCTTGCGCGTGGAATCGTAGTAGACCTGGCCTGGGACGGTGTAGAGGAAGAGCTTGGTCTTCATCCCCGCCACCTGGCCCAGGTCGAGGGGCATGAAGTCGAAGAAGAGCGTCCTATCCTGCTCGGTCGCGATGGAGGTCAGGTTGCCGCGCGCCGTCTCCGGCACCTTCTTGTGGATGACCTCCAGGTTCGTGGTTTTCCCGGAGAGCCCCGGTCCGTAGAAGACGATTTTACAGTTTACTTCCCGCCTCGCGAAGTTTATCTGGACCATGTAGCCGTGAAATTCTACCCCGCTACGGCTGGGTTGTCAACACACTGACTGGAAACCGCGGATTCAGATCATGCTCCCGAGGTTTTTGATCTTCCGCGCGGCCGAGGAGACCGCCAGCATCGTGAAGTCGATGTTTATGTGCTTGTCGAGCACCACGACGAGGTATGCGTCGCCGGTTTCCGTGAAGATCATCTTCCCGTACGTGGAGTTGAAAAGGAACTTGGAGAACTCCCGGGCCCCGATGTCCCTGAGCGAGGCGTTCACCCTCTGAATGGTATTGGAGGCTATCGCCGCCACCTGGTCGCTGTTGAGAGGCGGCGGGATTTCCGCGGCCACCATGATCCCGTCCCTGGTCAAGACCATGGATCCCTTTACGCCGATCTCCTTGTTCAGGTCCAGCAGGACCTGCCTCATGATCTACCCCACCGAAAGGAAGGAAACGAATTTCTCCACCGCCGCGTCCAGATCCTCCTTCTTTGCCGGCTGGTCGGCGAGTAACCCGATGATGAAAGCCTTCCATTCCGCTATCACGACCCGCCCGATAGAGGTCTCTATCTCCCCGTTCACGAAGGTGCCAATGTCCATCTTGCGGGACGCCTCCTCGGAGCACTGGTATATCTCCTGCACCAGGCGCGTGAACCGCTCCCTGGAGACCATCCCCCGCGTATGGGCGGCCACGCAGGCCCCGTCGCGGGTCAGCACGGAGGAGCACTTGTATCCGTTCATCGACTCGAAGCCGACGAGAAATCCGTCTATCTTGGACGGGTTCACCTGTGGGGGGAGCCCACTGCGGTGCACGGGATCGAAGATTTTTCTCATCTCCTCTCCCTCGGGGGAGAGCGCGCGGCGCGACTCGATCTCCACCAAGGCGTCGTCCAGGTTGGGCACGGCGCGGGGCATGTTTGTGACCACCATCTCCAGCAGCATCTCGGCATGCTCGTCGCCCGGGCTAATCTGAAGCGCCTGCTCCAGCACCGGTTTGGCCTTGTAGTATGAACCCACCTCGGCGTAGAGCCGCCCCAACCCTATCAACGCCTTGTAATTCCTCGGGTTGATCGACGCGGCCCTTTCGAAGTGGCGGACGGCCTCGACGAAATCGTTCTGGACGTAGTCCTGGTGGAACCTGTCCATCCGGATCAGGCCCGCGAGCATGTGCAGCCCGTCGCTGGCCGGGAACTTGGCCAGCCCCTCCAGCGCCGTCTCGAAGGCCTTGTTCCGGTTTCCCAGCTCCCGGTGGTATATGTCCGCCAGCCTCTCGTAGTGGGTCTTGGAAGGATTCCTCCGCAGCGCCTTGTTGATCTCCTGGATCTCCGACTGAAGCTGGAGCTTCCGGACGTTCTGGTAGGTCACCTGGACCTTCTCGCTGTCGGGGAACTTCTCGACGGCCTTCTTTGCCACGTCCAGGGCCTTGCGGTCGTCCCCCGCGGCCATGTAGCGCTCCACGAGGGAAACCATGTTCTGCGGCGTGGGATTGGCAAGGATCTCCCGTTCCAGATCCTCCAGCTGCCTGCGCTTCGAATCAAAAAGCCCCATCCCTTCCTCCGCTCCGCGCGAGTCTACCGCAAGATGAAGCCTCTTGTCAAATAATCTCCCGGTCCGGCGCCGGTTTCAATCCAGCGCAACCGCGTAGACGACCTCGCCGCTGCAGAAGTACAAACGGCCTCCGCCTATCACGGGCGCCATGCGTATCCCGCCCTTCGCCTTGAATTTCCACAGCGTCCTCGAGGACTCCGGATCGAAGCAGCTGAGATTCCCATCCTCTCCGCCGTAGTAGATGAGATTTCCATCGACTGCCAGTGCCCCGTGTATCGCCGACCCGGCATCGAACCGCCTCAGCAGTCTCCCCGATCCTGCGTCAAGGGTGACCAGCTTGCCGTCGCGCGTCCCCACGTAGACGGCCTCCCCCAGCCTGCAGGGGCGGGCTCCCGAGGCGGCCGGGACGGCGGCCTTCCACAGTTCCCGCCCGTCCTCGGCCCCGACCGCGTAGACGTTCTGATCGCTCCCGACGAAATAAACGGCGTCCTTTACCGTCAGCAAGGGGCCTATCTGGCCGGCCGCCGAATAGCGCCAAGCCTCGTCCGCCGGGCCCGGTCCCTTGACGGCCAGCAGCAGGCCCCCCTGGCACGGCACCAGGACCGCGCCAGCGACGCCCGCCGGGGCCCCCCCGCACTCGACCGGCAGATCCCGCTTCCACAGCGGCTGTCCGTCCTTGGCGCGCACCGCGTGGAGCACGCGGCCCGCCGTCCCCGCGTAGACCGCATCCCCCGCCGGCGAGAGGCCCACGCCGCCGACGACGCGATCACCGGCCGCGAATTTCCACATCACGCGGTTTCCCCGCTCCCGTGCCGGATCGATGGCGTATACCCAGCCTGCGGAGGTCCCCACGAACACCTTCCCGTCCCGGAACCCCACCGCCGCCTCTATGCCCCCTTCGACCGTTTCGGGGACGGGCCACAGGACTTCCTTGTCACCGCGCGCCGCCACGGCATAGATCCTGTTCGAGCTGACGAGGTACAGGCCATCCCCGACGATGAACGGCTCGTGCTCGATCCTCACGCCCAAGGTGACCATCCAGAGCTCGCTCTTCTCCGAGAGCTCCGCGTGCATCACCCCGTCGGTCTTGTTGGCCACCGGCCTGACCACTGGGGCGTAACCGGCCCTCTCGAACTGGAGTCGAACGATCTCGGTGGGTTTCATCCACAGAACGAGTGGTTCTTTCCCGGTGACTCCGACCTCGCGCGGAGGATTGACCGCGACGTTGATCACGCGCACGCCAGCGGGCCTGCTGGTGATGGCCAGCGGTATCTGGATCCCAAGCGCGGCGTCGGTGTTGCTGAAATCGTGATACACCCGGTCGAAGCACCGGGCCGCCTCAGCGTACCTTCCTTCCTCCACGAGTTTCTCGCCCCTGCGCCGGAGCTCGAAGGCGTCGCTGGCCCGGTTGCGGAGGAGCTTCGCCGATTCCAGGGCCTTCTGAACGTCCTCCTGAAACCCTTCCCGCTCGGCCTTCTGCCTGAGCTTCTCGAGCTCCTCCAGCGCCTTGGAAACGCTTTCCGGCGCGATCTTCTTCTCGATCTCCCGCCAACGCCTGTCCAGATCCTGGCGGGCTTGGTTCTTGCGCTCCGCCTTCACCCGTTCATCCTGGATCATCCAGTCGCGCTTCCGCTCGTGCAGGCTGTCCAGCAGCCGGCGGGCCCTTTCCAGCTGGAAGGGGCTGTGGCGGAACGGGCCGGCGGCGTACTCCTCGAGGAGCCGCAAAGCCTCGTCGAACTGGTTCTTCTCCGCCATGGCCAGCGCCTTCTCGGTCCTGGCATCGAGATCTCTCCTGGCGTCCAGCTCGTACTTGCCGGCGAATCCAAGGCCAGCCAACAGCATGACGAGGATCAGAGCGACTACGGTCCTCCAACGGCCCGCCTTCCTGGGCGGCGGCTTGACCAAAGTGCTGGGCCGCTTCACCCCCGAAGGCGGCCTCACTATATCCCGCAGCTCGCGCATCACCTTCTCGGCCGCAGCCGGATCCGAGGGCATCGCCTTTCGTATGAGCTCCAGCTCCTCCTCGAGATCCTTCTTCTGACCCGTTCGGTGAAGTATCTTTGCTCGCTGCACGCGAAAGCCGAGATCAGAAGGATCCGCCGCCAGGATGCGATCGCACAGCATCCTCGCCCCGGGGTAGTCAGTCTCCATCAACGCCTGCGCCACCAGTTCCTGGGCGAGCTTTTTCCCCGCCGCCAGGTTGCCCGTGGCGGCATGGACTTCGAACAGCGCGTGCTTGATCTCCTGATCCTCTGGGTTGAGCGTCCGTGCCTTCTCTATGTTCTCCAGGGCCCTGCCGGCGTCCGCCTGCTCCAGGAACAGCCTCCCGGCACGCGCGTAATTTGCCGCCGCGTCCCTGGCCATCCCCTCGCCCTCCAGGATCCTGGCCACGCCCAGCAGAACCTTCGGATCCTTGGGCGCCTGGGCGGCGGCGGCCTGGTAAAGCCGGAGCGCCTTGTCTCTCCGGCCTTCGGCCATGCGCCTCACGGCGACTTCCATGACCTCATGAACGGTCAGGATGCGTATCCTTCCCCGGTCTATCAGCTCAAGCAGCGCCTTGCAGACCTCGAACCTTGAGATACCCGTGCCGTCGACGATGTCCTGCACGCTGTTCTGGCCGTCTATCAGGCGGTACACGCGCTTCAGCTGGTCGGGCGCGGTCTTGTCCTCATCCAGGCGATCGGACTCGGACACGAAGGTGAAGATCGAGTCGGACGATGGTATCTTCTGGTTTATGAGCTGCCACTCGTCGGCGCGGCGGACGGCCTCGAGAAGCAGTCCGTTCACGTCGAACGACAGCTGGGTGACGGGCGCCTCGGGATCCCGCAGCGCGTCCGACGGCGGCCCCTCTATGAACTCGAAAGTGGCCTTCTTCCAGACGAACAGATCGTAAATCTCCTCCTCGATCTGCGACCTGACCACGTCCTGGATCTCCTGTTCGGTGACGGTCCCGCTTTCGACGAGGACCTCACCCAGGAGTTTTTTCTGTATCTTGGCGTTTTCCAGGGCGTCCTGGAGGGCGATATCGCTGAGCTTGCCGGCGCGCACGAGCATGTCGCCCAGCCTCAGTCCCTTTCGCTTGCCGGTCGAAAGCAGCTTTACCCCGGTCTCCCCGAAGTATATGCATTTGCGGCTGTCGGAATCCTGGACGACGAGGGTACCCTGCCTCTGGCTCATCGAGATCATCTGGAAGACCTCGGCCAGGCCGATCGTCGAAAGGTCGCCCTTGAGAGCCATTTTGCGTCAGGACGTCACCTGGGGCCGGCCGCAAGGACGTTGAGGGCCGCCCGCGGCGGCCGCCTCCCGCCGGCGGCCAGGGACGCCGTTCTAAGAATACACCGTCCGGCCAGCGTTGCCAAGGAGGACCAAGGGTATGCCGGGGAGCTGTTACTTGTCCTCCGCACGCGCCCAGAGGTCCTCGAACTCCACGGCAAGCTCGAACTCAGGCCCCTTGCCGAACCTTATGGGCCGGCACAGCGCCCCGATTCCCTTGTACTTCTCCGAGCGGAAGAACATCCGGATCCGGAAGGAACGCGCCGGCAGGCACTGTCTCCTGAGCACCATCCTGCCGAGCCGCGCCCCCCGCAGGCTCACGTCACGGATTATTGCGGTTCCCGTGGTGAACGTCTTCCCGTCGAGGGTCACGATCTCAATCCTCGCCGGTATGCTGACCGCCGTCCGCGCCCACTTGCGGAAATATCTGAACACGGCGAGCCCGCGCGTCTCGGTCCCGCCAGCGTCGTCCATCTTAATCCCCCGACGATTTCCGCCTGCCCGACCTGCGGGAAGCCAGGGCGGCCTGCGCCGCCGCCAATCTCGCTATGGGCAGCCTGTATGGGGAGCACGAGACGTAGTCGAGCCCGACGTCGTGGCAGAACCGCACGGAGTCTGGGTCGCCCCCGTGCTCGCCGCATATGCCGATCTTGAGGTTCTTCCGGGCGGTCCTCCCCTTTTCCACGCCCATCCGCACGAGCCGGCCTACGCCGCCCGCGTCGATCGACACGAAGGGATCCTCGGGAAGTATCTTCCTCTCCACGTACAGGTTCAGGAACTTGCCAGCGTCGTCGCGCGAGAAGCCAAACGTCATCTGTGTCAGGTCGTTGGTCCCGAACGAGAAGAACTCGGCTTCCTTGGCGATCTCGTCGGCGACGACCGCGGCGCGTGGCACTTCGATCATCGTCCCCACCATGTAGGGCAGCCTGCGGCCGCGCCTCGCGAAGACCTCCTCGGCGACCCGGACGACGACCTCCCTCTGGTTCCTAAATTCGTTCACGTGCCCCACCAGCGGTATCATTATCTCGGGCACCACGTCGCCGACGTCTATCGCCGCCTCGAAAATGGCCTCAGCCTGCATGGCGGTGATCTCGGGGTAGAGGATCCCGAGGCGGCATCCGCGGAGCCCCATCATGGGGTTGAATTCGTGCAGCTCGTTCACCCGCCTGAGCAGCCTCTGGTTCTCCTCCAGGTTCTTGCCGAGCGCCACGTCCACCATCAGCTGTTCCCTCTTGGGGAGGAACTCGTGCAGCGGCGGGTCGAGCGTGCGGATCGTCACGGGCTTGCCGTGCAGCGTCTCAAAGAGGCCCTTGAAGTCGGATCTCTGGAACGGCAGCAGCTCCCTCAGCGCGGCCTTTCGCTCCTCCTCCGTCGTCGCCATTATCATCCGGACCACCACCGGCAGCCGTTCCTCCGCGAAGAACATGTGCTCTGTGCGGCAGAGGCCTATCCCCTCCGCGCCCAGGGCGGTTGCGACCTTGGCGTCGCGCGGGATGTCCGCGTTCGCCCGCACCCGGAGCCTGCGCACGCCGTCGGCCCACTTCATGAATGTCTCGAAATACCCGTAGATCTCGGATTCCTCCGGTTTCATCCGCCCGGAGAGCACCTGGAGCACGTCGGAATCGCGCGTGGGGACGTCGCCCTTGAAGACCTCGCCCGTGGTCCCGTCGATCGAGACGTATTCGCCCTCCTTGACGTCGGCCCCGGCCACCGAGAAGCGCCTGTTGTGCTCGTCCACGTGGATGGCCGAGCACCCGACGACCGACGGCTTCCCCATCTGCCTGCCGACGACCGCCGCATGGCTGGTCATGCCGCCGGTGGCGGTAAGCACGCCGCGGGCGGCCGCCATGCCCGCTATGTCGTCGGGGCAGGTCTCCGACCTGACCAGCAGGACGCGCTCCCCCCTGGAGGCAAGCTCCACCGCGCGCTCGGCGTCGAATACCGCCACGCCCGCAGCCGCGCCGGGGGAGGCGTTGAGCCCCTTGGCTATCGGGGCGAACTCCCGGCGTTTCACCGGGTCGAATATCGGGTGGAGCAGCTGGTTGAGCTGGAGGGGCTCCACCCGCAGGAGCGCCTCCTCTTTGCTGATAAGTTTCTCCCTCACCATGTCCACCGCGATGCGGACCGCCGCGTGCCCGGTCCTCTTGCCGTTGCGGGTCTGCAGCATGAAGAGCCTGCCGTCCTGGACCGTGAACTCGAAATCCTGGACGTCGCGGTAATGCTTCTCCAGGCGCTTGGTGATCCCGCGGAGCTGGTTGAACACCTGGGGCAGCGTCTTCTCGAGGCCCGCTATCGGCTGGGGCGTGCGTATACCCGCCACCACGTCCTCGCCCTGCGCGTTCATGAGGAACTCGCCGTAGAACAGGTTCTCGCCCGTGGCCGGGTCCCGAGTGAAACCGACGCCGGTCCCCGAGCGCGGGCCGGTGTTCCCGAAGACCATCATCTGAACGTTGACGGCCGTCCCGAGATCGTCGGGTATCTTGTTCATCCGCCGGTAGGTTATCGCCCGCGGGTTCTCCCAGGACTTGAAGACGGCATCCCGCGCCAGGCACAGTTGTTCCCAGGTGTCCTGGGGGAAATCTCGCCCCGTCTTCTCCCTGAATTTCGACTTGAACTGCCGCACGAGATCCTTGAGGTCCTCCGCGGAAAGATCGACGTCGGCCCGCACGCCCCGTTCCTTCTTTCGCGCCTCCAGCAGATGCTCGAACTCGTCCTTGGGGACGCCGAAGACGACGTTTCCGAACATCATCACGAACCTGCGGTAGCAATCGTACGCGAACCTCTCGTTGCCGGTCCGCCGGGCGAGCCCCTCCACAGTCCGGTCGTTGAGCCCCAGGTTCAGGATCGTGTCCATCATTCCCGGCATGGAAAACTTGGATCCGGAGCGCACGGAAACCAGCAGGGGATTGTCCGCGTCGCCGAGCCTGGCCCCGGCGGCCTTCTCGAGCCTCCCCAGATACCTGCGCATCAGCCCGTCAAGTCCCTTCGGAACCTTCTTGCCGAGCCTGTAGAAATCGGTGCAGACCGATGTGGCGATCGTGAACCCAGGCGGCACCGGCACACCGGCGCGGCTCATCTCCGCGAGCCCCGCGCCCTTACCTCCCAGCACATCCTTCATGTCCCCGCGCCCATCGGCGCGGCCCTGTCCGAAGAAGTAGATCGACTTTTTCATATCCCGCAACCGCAGTTGCGCGCCACCGGCGCATATGACCAGTCCGGCGGGTAGGCGAAGTGCCAGCCGTCGGCACGTCTCAACTGGAGCCTGAGCCAAGCCTTGGCCCGGTCCAGGAAATACTCGATGTCGGCCCTCGTCAGGTCCATGACGTATATCGAGAGGAAACGCTCCAGGCCGATTCTCCGCCGAACTCCGAACTCCGGGCCGCACACAAGCAGGTACCCGGAGGCCACATCCGCGCGGTGGACCCTGAGCGCCGCCACGAGGCGGCGGGCCGGCTCCAGGGAGCTGAAGGCCACTTGGAACTCCTCGGCGCTGACGGCCCTCCGGGCGCCCGCCGAGAGGCAGTTGTTGTAGGCCTTCGTGAAGAGCCCCTCACCGACGAGCCTCTGGAACGCCGGGAAGAGGCGCTCCGGATCCCTGAGGGCTTCGCGGAGATCCGAAGTCTCCCCGGCACCCCCTTGGCAGAGGACAACGGATATCCAGACGGCCGTTACCGACATGGCGCAAGATTCTAATCGCGCACCTCACCGCTGTCAACGTCCCGCCCCGTGATCCCCTGCAGGAGCGTCGTGAAGGCGGGCATTTTGGATTGACGCCCAACGAGGGTCAGGGCATAATTCTGCCAGGATGCCTGCAACCAAGCGGAAACTGTTGGGCAAGATCCTTGAGGAGATGGGAGTCGCCACCCAGGCCCAGGTCAAGGAAGCCCTCAGGAAGCAGATGCAGGAATCCGGCAAGAGACTCGGCGAAATACTCGTCGAGATGGGGGTCTGCAAACCCGCCCAGGTAACGGAGGCCCTCGCCCGCCAGCACGACCTTCCCTACGTGGAGCTCAAGAGCCTGAAGCTCAACCCGGAGGTCATCAGGCTGGTACCCCGGAGCGTCTGCGAGGAGCATTCCGTCTTCCCGGTCAAGGCCAACGGCAAGATACTGACCATCGCGATATCCGACCCGCTGGACCTCTTCACGCTGGACAACCTGAAGTTCATCCTCAACAGCGAGGTCGAATGCGTGCTGGCCCCGAAAGAGGACATAATCGCGTCGATCGAGAACTACTACGGCAGCAAGGAGCGCAGCCAGATCACCGACGCCATCGAGCAGGCGACTATGACGCAGTCCGAGATCAAGATCCGCGGCCAGGAGATGGAAGGTGACGCGGAGGTCAAAGACGACGACGCGCCGGTGATCAGGTTCGTCCAGCTGATGATCGCCGAGGCGGTCAAGCAGCGCGCCAGCGACATCCACGTTGAGCCTATGGAGGACCGCCTCCGCATCAGGTACCGCATAGACGGCATCCTGCAGGAGGTGAACGCCCCGCCCAAGCGGCTGCAGGGCGCGGTCCTTTCACGCATCAAGATCATGGCAGAGATGGACATCGCCGAGAAGCGCAAGCCGCAGGACGGGCGCATCAAGATAAACGTCAGCGGCAGGGAGCTGGACATCCGCGTGTCGGCGCTTCCGGCCACCCACGGGGAATCCATCGTCATGCGGCTCCTGAACAAGGAGGTCGGCCTGGTGGGGCTGGAGGAGCTGGGGTTCCATCCCACCGACTACAAGAGGTTCAAGAGCCTCATCAAGAGGCCCAACGGCATCATACTGGTGACCGGTCCCACCGGCAGCGGCAAGACCACCACCCTCTACGCCGCCCTCAAGGAGCTCAACCGCCCCGACGTGAAGATCATCACCGCGGAGAACCCGGTCGAATACAACATATCGGGCATCAACCAGTCACAGGTTAAGGCGAGCATCGGCATGTCGTTCCAGCGCATACTCCGCGCCATGCTGCGCCAGGCGCCAAACATCATCCTGGTGGGAGAGATCCGCGACTCGGAAACCGCCGAGATCGCCATACAGGCCGCGCTCACGGGCCACCTGGTCTTCTCCACCCTGCACACCAACGACGCCACCGGCGCCCTGACCCGGCTGATCGACATGGGGGTCAAGCCATTCCTGGTGGCGTCCTCCATCCAGGCTTCCATGAGCCAGCGCCTGGTGCGCGTCCTCTGCCCGCACTGCAAGGAACCGGAAACCAACCCCGATCCGTCGCTGCTGGCCGGCCTTGGGATAAAGCCGGAGGACCTGCGCGGCCGCAAGATCTACCGCGCCGTCGGCTGCGACCAGTGCCGCAACACAGGTTACCGCGGCAGAAAGGGGATATTCGAACTGATGGAGATGAACTCCGTGCTCCGCGAAATGGTCTTCCGCAAGGAACCCCTTTCCAAGATGCAGGAGCAGGCGAGGCTCTCCGGGATGGTCACGCTCCTCGAGGACGGCGTCCGAAAGGTCTTCGACGGACTTACGACCCTGGAAGAGGTCGTCACCCTCACGCGCCGCGAGGACATCTCCTACTAGGAGGCCACATGGTCGTAGAGCTCAACAAGCTGCTCCAGCTGGTGGTCGACAAGAAGGCCAGCGACCTGCACCTGACCGTGGGACTCCCCCCCACCGTCCGCCTGCACGGCAACCTACGTCCCCTCAACCTGCCGCCGCTGACGCCGGACGATACAGTCTCATTCATGAAGGCGATCACCCCCGAAAGGATCCAGCAGGAGCTCAAGGAGAAGGGCGGCGGCGACTTCGGCTTCGCCTACGAGAAGAAGGCACGCTTCCGCGTGGCGGTCTACATGCAGAAGGGGCAGGTCGGCATCGCGCTGCGGCTGATCCCCAACAAGATACTCACCTTCGAGGAGATCGGCCTGCCGCCCTCCGTCAAGAACCTCCTGATGCGGCCGCGCGGGCTCATCCTCGTCACCGGTCCCACCGGCAGCGGCAAGACGACCACCCTCGCCACGATGGTCGACTTCATCAACCAGGAGGAGGACTGCCACATCATCACCATCGAGGATCCCATCGAGTACTACCACGACCACAAGAAGTCGATAATCACCCAGCGCGAGATCGGCGTGGACATAGGGGGCTTCGCCGAGGCCATCGTCCGCGGCCTCCGCATGGATCCGGACGTGATCCTCGTGGGCGAGATGAGAAACCTGGAGACCATATCGGCCGCCATCACAGCGGCCGAGACCGGCCACTTGGTCTTCGCGACGCTGCACACCACGGGAGCGGCGCGCACCATCAACCGCATCGTTGACGCATTCCCGGTTGACCAGCAGGAGCAGATCCGCGCCCAGCTCTCCACGGCGCTTCTGGCGGTCATCTCCCAGGCGCTCCTCCCGAGGGCCGACGGCACCGGGGTCATCGCCGCGTTCGAGATCATGATCATGACCTCCGCGATAGAGCACCTCATCAGGGAGAATCAGACCCACAAGATAACCAGCGCAATACAGACCGGGGCGCAGCAGGGCATGATCCTCCTCGACGATTTCCTGTACAACCTGTTCATCCAGAAGAAGATCACGTACCAGACCATGATGATGGCGGCCCAGAACCCGTCGGATCTAGAGCAGAAGATCAAGGACTACACGTACGCCACGGCGGGCAGGAAGTAGAAGTACGCTCGTCAGGCGCCGCCCCGGCGGATCCGCCCGGAGAAATTTCGCTTGCAGCCGCGCGGGGCCATCGCTAAATTGACTACCCATTCCAGATCATGAAGCCGGCGCGGCAGATCAACGTTCCCGGAGGCCGGCGGAAGAGGGGAACGTATGCCCGCCAAAACAGGTTTCGACAACGAGAAATACCTCAGCGAACAGTACGAGGCCATCAGGGAACGGACCGCCAGATTCAACAACAAGCTATACCTCGAGTTCGGCGGCAAGATCATCTTCGACTACCACGCCGCGCGGGTCCTGCCCGGCTTCGACCCGAACGTCAAGATGCGCCTCCTCAAGCAGCTCAAGGCGATGGCGGAGATTATCCTCTGCATCCACTCCGGGGACATCGAACGCAGGAAGGTCCGCGCCGACTTCGGCATCACCTACGACGCCGACGCCCTAAAGCTGATAGACGACCTGCGGTGCCAGGGGCTGCACATAGCCGCGGTCGTCATCACCCGCTACCAGGACCAGCCCGCCGCCAGCCTCTTCAGGACCCAGCTCGAGCGCCGCGGCATGCGCGTGTACGTCCATCGCGTCACCCGCGGCTACCCCACCGACGTGGATACGATCGTCAGCGAGGAGGGATACGGGGTCAACCCTTACATAGAAACCGAGAGGCCGCTGGTGGTCGTCACAGGCCCGGGCCCCGGCAGCGGCAAGCTGGCCACCTGCCTCGGGCAGCTCTACCACGAACACAAGCGCGGCGTGCGCGCCGGCTACGCCAAGTTCGAAACCTTCCCCATATGGAACCTGCCCCTCAAGCACCCCGTAAACGTCGCGTACGAGGCGGCCACCCTGGATCTCCACGACATCAACATGATCGACCCGTTCCACCTAGAGGCGTACGGCAAGACGGCCGTCAACTACAACAGGGACGTCGAGGCCTTCCCACTGCTGGCGCGCATACTGCAGAGGATCATGGGCTCCTCCCCCTACAAGTCTCCCACCGACATGGGCGTCAACCGCGCCAGCTCGGGGATCGTAGACGACGCGGCCGTGCAGGAAGCCGCCAAGCAGGAGATAATCCGGCGCTACTTCCGCAACCGGTGCGAGTACGCCATGGGACTGGCCGGCGAAGAGAGCGTCCGCCGCTCGCAGATGCTCATGGAGGAGGTGGGCATCAGGCCCGAGAACCGGGTTGTGGTGGAACCGGCGCGCCGGGCGGCCCGCGAAGCGGAGGAACGCGGCAAGGGGAACGCCGGCATCTTCTGCGGCGCCGCCATCGAGCTGCCGGACGGCTCCATCGTCACCGGCAAGAACTCCCCCCTCATGCACGCCGCATCCAGCCTCGTGCTGAACGCCATCAAGGCACTGGCGGGCCTCCCGAAACGACTCTGCCTGATCAGCCCGAACACCATCGAATGCATAGGACGCCTGAAGAAGGACATCCTCAAGGGCGCGTCCGTGAGCCTCGATCTCGAGGAAACGCTCATCGCTCTCAGCGTCAGCTCAACGAACAACCCGGCGGCGCAGCTGGCCATGGAACACCTGAAGGACCTGGAAAGGTGCGAGGTCCACATGACCCACATCCCCACGCCGGGCGACGACGCCGGGCTCAGGCGACTCGGGGTAAACCTTACGTCGGATCCTAATTTCGGCACCAAGAACCTTTTCGCCTCATGAGAGGCCGGGCGGGACCCCCGAATCGGATCGACGAAAAGGCCCGCAGCCCGTATTTAATGGAACTGATGCGGCCACTCCACCTCGGCGCCGCACTTCCAGCACCACTCGGTGAGGCCGTGCTGGTGATCCAGCCCGCACTCGCGGGAGCAAACCGCGCAGAACCGCGTGGTCCCGTGGATGTGATCGGGCGCCTGCTCTATGCCGCATGAAGGGCAGTACCAGGTGGCCCCGCATCGGTGACCAGCCCCCGCCTCCCTCAGGCACTTCATGCAGTAGGAGGTCTTCCCATGCACGTGGTTGGCGCCCACCTCCAGGTTGCATACCCCGCAATACGTCGTAAGGCCGTGCACCCCCGCCGGCGGGGCCTGGCGGGCGCAGCGCTCGCAGGCGCGCGTCCCCAGCAGGGACCTCTTGTCCTTCCTGCACAGATCGCAGATGCGCGCGTCGTTGCAGATGTGCTGCTGGGCAACCCTGACCCCGTCGGCTTGGCATATCCAAACCACCTCGTGAACGTGCCGCGCGCCGCTCTCCCGTTTGCAAAGCACGCAGGGGATCGTGAGACCGCAACGATGCCCTTCGAACACCGTCATCTTGCACTTCCGGCAATACCCGGCGGACTTCTCGGGCGAACGCTCCTCCTCGGAGAAGACACGATCCACGGGCACCGATTCGCGCTCGTGAGCGGATCCGCCGCACGCCCCAAGCGCCAAGACCGCCCCAAGAAATGCGAACCGGATCTTCATGGCGAAGCCCCCAGCTAGTCGACGCCCATTCTATCCGACCATGCCCCCAAGTCCAGCAAATGAAAAACCCCTCTCCGATGGGCACTATGACACCCCCGCCGAAGGACCCGCCGCCCGGATGAGCCTCCCTAT
>FWPU01003008.1_pt1 | contig 31793 bp, 22 predicted proteins | sample 2228361 | NCBI WGS metagenome assembly FWPU01 (sample SAMEA103939777, study PRJEB20133) | metagenome
TGTCCAACAAAAAACATCGCCATTAGGGGAGCTGCCTCCGGAACGATCAAAACGATCACCACGGTTCCTACCAAGGGGAATAGGATTCTTTCCAATTTAGAGACAGGCCTTAGCTGTTTCATTCGGATCATTCTTTCTTTTTTAGTGGTCAGTAATTTCATAATGGGAGGCTGAATCAGGGGGACCATCGCCATATAAGAATAAGCAGCGATCGCATTGGCTCCCAAGAGATGAGGGGCCAGTTTCGTCGTCAAGTAGATACAGGTCGGACCATCCGCTCCTCCGATGATTCCGATCGAGGCTGCTTCTTTAATACTGAATCCTAAAAGGATGGCTCCAAAGAAGGTGGCATAGACTCCGAGTTGTGCGGCGGCTCCTAAAAGCAATGTCTTCGGGTTGGCGATCATCGGCCCAAAATCCGTGAGCGCTCCGATCCCAAGAAAGATGAGACAAGGAATGACCTCCCATTCAAGACCATAATGGTAAAAGAGGTAGATCAGGTTTCCCTCTCCAACCAGAGGGGCTAAAGGAAAGTTGACGGCAAAGATGCTGAACCCGATGGGAACCAGGAGGAGAGGCTCAAAGTCCTTTGCAATGGCTAAATAGATAAAGGCTCCTCCTATCAACCACATAATCACGTGGCCTACTGTAAGATGAAAGAAGCCCGTTTTTAAAAGAATGGTGGTGATGGAAAACTCCGTCATTTTATAGCCTCCTTATTTTTGCGGGTAAAGAATTTTACGAATAACGAGGTCAGCTGAACTGCCCCCATCAAGAGAATCAACCCTGAAAAGACACCCGAAAAGCCAAAGATAAAAACCTTTAAGGCATAATTCCATTCATTCATTTTTCGACTCCTCCAAAAGAGGTGATTTTAAAATAATTTTCTTATATCACTATTGACTGAAAAAAGTCAATAAAAATGTGATTTTTTTAACAAGGTTTTTTGGTGTAAATTTTAATAAATTTCAATAAGTTATCTTCTCTTATGGTTTCTCTCCTGAAATTCTCTGGCTTGGTACATGAAGGCTTCAAGGCGGGTAAGGGTATTGGTTTGCTCCTGACCATCGTAGGCCATATTGAGGATGGGAATGTTGTTATTCTCCTCACGGTATCTTTTTAAGATGGTGCTGACAATCGTTCCAGGCATACAGGTAAAAGGCATGATGTTGACAATTCCACTTGCTCCCCTTTTTGCAAAATCGATGGTCTTTCCAATCGACAGAATCGCCTCCCCCTCAAATGAGGAATCGAGGTAGGGTTTCGCCTTTCTAAAGATCGATCGGGTTTTGGGCTCACCAAAATTTCTCAGTTGACCTTTAAATAGCCTTTCCAGATGGTGTTCATCCTTTTTCTGGTAGTAATCGGTCAGGAAGACTTTTAAGAGATTGGAGAAAGATTTTTTCTTTAAACTCCTCCTTTTGGCAATGGTGTTGACGTAAAGGATCCATTCGGTCAGGGGTGCAATCCAGGCCTCTCCTCCAAACTGTTCAATCTTACGGATGATATCTTCATTGGCAAACCGATTGAGCCGAACAAAAATCTCTCCTACAATTCCAATCAGTGGCCTCATCCCCAGCCCATCGACTTCAATTTGATTGAACGCTTTGAGGCTTTCTTGAAGGGCCTCTTTCAGGTTGCCCTTTCGCTCGATGGTATCGCATACCCGATTGAGGCAACTCTGATAGACCTGATCGGATTTCCCCTTCTCTCTCTCATAGGGCCGGGTCTCAAGAAGCTTTTTCATCAGAAGGTCGACCGCAACAATTCCCTGCCATCCCAGACGAGTGAATTCTGAACCCATGATCCCTAAATCATTATAGAGCGTCTCATCCTGATTGGGTGAGTAAATCGGAACATGATGAAAGCCCAGATCGTCTAACACCAAACGATGGAAACGATGATATTGTCCAAACCGACATGGCCCGTTGCCCGAGGGCATGAAGAAGGCAGCCCGATCATGATCAAAATTTGGGTCCTTGACCAACTTCACCATATCCCCTGTGGTCAGGATGCAGGGATAACACTCCTTGCCGGAGGTGAGTTTCCTTCCCCAATAAAGCGTCTCCTCATCCGACTCGGGGAAGACCTGGGCATCCACGCCACAGGCCCTAAAGGCAGCGGCCACTGCAAACGAGTGATCACACATAAAGGGGATATAAATCTTTTTGCTTCGATCGGTTTTGGCCTTCTCTCTCTTGATGAAGATGGGCTTCTCCATTTTGACATTCTTCAAACTATCCAAGAAGGCCTCACACCTCGTAATGGCTCCTGCATCCGCACTGTGCTCGTCGATCTCCAACTGCAGATAAGGCTTTCCTCTGGAGAGATCCCTGAAGAAATGGATGATGAAGGAATCAGGACCACATCCAAAGTTGCTGATATAGACCGCATAGAGCCTGGGGTCTTCCTTGATGATCTTGCATGCGGCTAAAATTCTCTGTCCATATCGCCAGTACATCTCTCGAATCTCTTCAATAGGGGGAACGGAGTCGAGAGGAAGAAAATCCATGGGAATGGGAAGCACTCCTAAATCCCTCAGTTTTTTGGGAATATCCAGATTCACCCCTGCATCACAGGAGTTATAGGGCCTGCCTACAATGACCATCACTTTTTCTTCGGGTCTCACCTGATCCAGAACTTCCTTGCCTCGGTTGAGCAGGGTTTGATAGAAGAGGGCCTGAAACCTCTCCGCCTTCTCCAGGGCCTTTCTTACCTCCCTGGCCCCTCGATGGAGGGATTCCCCAAACTCCACCAGTTCTTTCTCTAATTCTTCCCTTCCAAAACCAAAGTGGAGGATGGGTTGAAGGAGGGTCACCTCATTCTTCTTAAAATCAATCGAAGAAGGAACAGCATAAGGAAAGGATTGCGCATAAGGGCAGGCTGAACTATTGGGAATCTCAGGATGGAGGGGTTTCAGGTTGACAATGCTCGGCAGGAAGATTCTTCTTACCCCTTTTTCCAAAAGATTAAGCACATGGCCATGGCTTACCTTAATCGGAAAGCAGGTTTCTGCCACGACATTCTCCACCCCTTTCCGAATCAGTTCTTTATTGGTGGGGTCGGAAAGAACGACCCGGTAACCTAACTCCGTAAAAAAGGCCTTCCAGAAAGGAAACATCTCATAAAAATAGAGGATCCTCGGAATTCCGATCTCAGGGGCATGGGAGGGAAGCTTCTCCTCTCCCTCATAGGGAGCAAAGAGCATCTTCTCCCTCTCCTCAAATAGGTCTGGAAGGTTTGAGCCCTTCGATCGCTTGATCACATCGTACTTCTCACATCGACTCCCATAGAAGAGGGGTTTTTCCCCTTCGATGCTCACCTTTCGGATAAGACAGAGATTGGGGCAACCCTTACATTCAAAGGAGGAATGTTCATAGCGACGTCTGCTGAGGTCGAATCCTTTAAAACTCGAGCGCTCCCAGGTTCGTTCTTCCAAGGCCAGGATGGCTACGCCAATGGCTCCGGTGACATCATGGTTTTCAGGAACGATAATCTCCTTACCCAATACGCTTTCAAAGGCAGCGACCACTCCCTTATTGAATGCAGTTCCTCCCTGGAAGAAGATTCGATTTCCAATACGACGATCTCCGACCACCCGGTTGAGATAGTTCTGGACAATGGAGTAACTCAGGCCTGCCACCAGGTTGTCTTTTTGAGCCCCCCTCTGTTGATGATGAACCAGATCGGATTCGATAAACACCGTGCACCGTTCGCCCATCCTTACAGGTTCTTCCGCCCGAAGGGCAAGGGAACCGAATTCCTCTTTAATCGAGATATCCAACTTCTCAGCCTGTTCTTCAAGAAAAGAGCCTGTTCCAGCTGCGCAAACCTTGTTCATCTCAAAATCGACCACAACGCCACGATCAATACTGATATATTTTGAATCCTGACCTCCAATTTCAAAGATGGTATCCACGGTAGGGTCAATATGGATCGCCGCAGTGGCTTGGGCCGTAATCTCGTTTCGAACCAGATCCGCACCGACAAAATCCGCAGTGAGGTAGCGACCGGATCCTGTGGTTCCCACCCCTTTGATCTCCACTTGATCTCCGATCTCCTCACCGATCTCTTGGAGCCCAATACGAATGGCCTCGATAGGACGGCCTGCGGTCATCAAGTAACGTTTAGCCAGGACCCTCTTTTGCCGATCGATCACCACGAGATTGGTGCTGATCGACCCCACATCTAACCCAAGGTAGGCCTCCATTTTTTCTTCAGAAAGATTTAAGCAGGGACTGGACTCTTCTCGTTTCCTAAGATGATAGGAAGAGAGAAAGAGGGGTTTTAATGGGGTGGCTTCTTCTTTTTGCTCTTTCAGATATTGATGGAGACGACCAAGGCCTGCCCAGCCCTTTTTTGCGTCCTCCTTCTCCTGGGTGATGAGGATAGCACCAATGGCCCCCATCGAAGCAAAATATTTTGGGATGATGAGGTCCCCATCCTTAAGTTCCAGAACCTCCTGAAAAGCCCTTCTCATTCCCACATTGGCAGAGACCCCACCCTGGAAGATAATCGGTTTGATAAATTCTTTTCCTTTGCCAATATTGCTCTTAAAATTTCTTGCAAGGGCAAAGCAGAGGCCGGCCACAATATCATAATCGGGGGTGGCTATCTGCTGGAGGTGGATCATGTCCGATTTTGCAAAGACACTGCACCGGCCAGCGATCCGAGGAGGGTTGGTGGACTTGAGGGCCAGTTGCCCAAACTCCTCAATGGTCAACCCTAATCGGCTTGCCTGTTGATCTAAGAAGGAGCCTGTTCCAGCCGCACAGAGGGTGTTCATTGAAAAATCACTGATCTTGAAATGGCCATTCTCCTCCTCCACCAAAATCAATTTTGAATCCTCTCCTCCGATGTCGATAATCGTCCTGGCCTGGGGGTAGAGATACTGAACTGCCTTGGCCTGGGCAATGATCTCGTTGATAAAATTCCCACCTAAGAGTTCAGAGAGAAGTTTGCCTCCAATTCCTGTAAAAGAAAGAGTATCAATTTGGTCGGAGGGAAACCGTTGAAGAATATCTTGGAGGATACGATTGACGGTCTGAAGGGGTTGACCCTTAATTCGGGTATAATGTTCCTCAAGCACCTCTCGATCTTCATCCATGAGGATGGTATTGGCACTGACCGAACCCACATCGATTCCCAAATAGAGTCTTTTCATCTCTTTGACTCTTTCACCCCCTTGCGGAAAGAAAACACTAAAATTTTAATGGATTCAAATTTGAGTTTTCAAGTTTAATTTTTAAGGATCCATTCCTATTTTAACAGGGAGGGTTCTATCGGCAGACCATTCTACCCATGATCCCCGATAGAGACGGACATGAGGAATCCCGAGGACATGCTTCAGGGTAAAGTAGAGATGGCTCGCTTCTCTACCGGTTCGGCAATGGACGATGATTTCCTTTCCCTTCGATACTCCTAATTCTGCAAGAAGCCTTTCCAGACTTTCTTTCTTTTTCCAAACCCTGAGCTCCTCTCCTTCAAGCGTGGTTTCCCAGAAAAGATTTTTGGCTCCAGGGATATGTCCTCTCCTTACCTCTTCCCCTTCTTCCCCACTATACTGTTTAGGAGGCCGGGCATCGAGGATTAAGGTTCCTTTCGTGTGGAGTCTATCAAAGACATATTTTTTCTCAGCAAAGGTCTCCTGAATACATTTTCCAAAGAATTTTTTTACAGGAAAAGAGGGGTAATCCTGAGTGATCGGGTATTTTTCTAAAATCCATTTCTCCCAGCCCCCGTTTAGAATCCCCACCTTTTTATGACCCAAGAGGTCAAGGGTCCAGGCGAGAAAGGTCGCATTGGGATTTGATTTTTCTGAGTAAAGGATCACCCACATCTCGTTGGAGAGGCTTAAATATTCTCCAAGGATTTTTTCCATCACCATTCGATCTGGGGCTTGGGCAGGGACTCCATTTCTTGGGACCCGGAGAGTTTCAAAATGGAGATAGAAGGCATTGGGAATATGTCCTTTCAGGTAGTCCATCAGAGAGGTTCGCATATCCACTACCCGAACCAAGGGATGGTGGATCCGGTTGGCCAGTTCCTCTGGCTCAACCAGTCGGGGTTGGTCGAAGTTTTTGAAGGGAGGGGTTTTAGCATAAAGCAGGGAGGGAAAGATCAGGAGAAGGCAGAGGAGAGATCCCATCCGAATTCTCATCTTGGAATTTAACGGTTTCAATTTAGGTTACTCCTTTCTTCTTCTCTAAGGCTTTTAGGTAAAGTTGAAGGTAGGCCTGAGCGGACCTCTTCCAGGAAAAATCTTCGGACATCGCATTTTGGAGAAGTTGCCTCCAGTGATCGGGTTGATAGTAATAATGGATCGCCACTTTGATCTGGCTCAAAAATTCTCGGGCCTCATAGCGAGTAAATTTGAAGCCATTCCCTTTTTTTGAGACGGGGTCGTAATTTACCACTGTATCGTCAAGCCCTCCAGTCGCTCGAACTACAGGGATCGTCCCATATTTTAAACTGTAAATCTGATTCAGACCACAGGGTTCATATTTGGAGGGCATCAGAAAGAGGTCACAGCCTGCTTCGATTTTGTGAGCCAATCGGTCATCATAGGCGATTCGTATCCCGGCTCGGTCAGGGTATTTCCGGGCAATGGCAGAAAAAAGGTCATGGTACTTTTGTTCCCCTGTTCCTAAAAGGACAAAGCCAACCTCAAGGGTAAAGAGTTCGTCAAGGATTTCACTGAGGAGGTCAAACCCCTTCTGATCTGCCAGTCGAGAGATCATTCCTAAGAGAGGGGCGTTTTCCAGAGAAGGAGGGAGTTTGAATTCTTTTAAAAGATCCCTTTTACATTCTCTCTTACCTGAGAGATCCGTAGGCCCATAATGGGCAATGAGATAGGGATCATGAGAAGGGTCCCATTCCTGATAATCTACCCCATTGAGAATTCCATAGAGGTCTTCTCTCCTCTTCCTTAAAATCCCTTCCAGACCATAACCATATTCCGGAGTCTGAATCTCCTCGCTATATTTCTTGCTCACGGTATTGATCAGATCGGCATAGACAATCCCGGCTTTCATCAGGTTGATTCTCTCCCAGAATTCAATCCCTTCGGGATTATACATCTCTGGCGGAAGCCCTGTGAGCCCGAACTTTTCTTTCTTGAAAATCCCCTGGTAAGCGAGATTGTGGATGGTAAACAGGGTGGCGGTGGATGAGAAGAGGGGATCATTCCGGTAAAGGGATTGAAGATAAGCAGAGATCAGTCCTGTTTGCCATTCGTGGTGGTGAATGATGTCAGGAGAGAAGCCCATCTTTCGACAGAGGAGGAGAGAGGCCTTTGAAAAGAAGATGAACCTTTCCGCATTATCGAAGTAGTCCCCCTTCGGGGTGCTGTAAAGGTATTCCCGGTCATAAAATTCATCCCGACCAATGAAATAGACTGGGATCTCACCAGGAAGCGTTCCCTGATAAAGATCAGCCCTTAGGGTTTCATCCCCCAAGGGGACTTGGATCTCCTCCCCTAAGTATTGAAGAGGAAGCCCCGACTGCCTGACCATTCGGTAGTAAGGCATCACCAGTCTGACGTCACATCCAATCTCTTTTAGAAACTTCGGGAGGGCACCACACACATCTGCCAGGCCGCCTGTCTTAGCAAACGGCACCGCCTCTGAGGTTACAAAGAAGATGCTGAGGGGGGTTTTGTTCATTTTTAAACCTCATTGAAAAAGGATTCCTGTCAATGAAAAAATTGCAATTATAAAATGGAAGGATATTGTTAAGGTTCATTTTTGCTCAAGAGGCTTCCTGGGTTCTCCCCACAGAAGTACTCGGTGAGGGAGGGGAATCTCAATTCCTTTTTCATCAAATCGGATCTTGATCCTTCTTCTCAACTCCCTTCCCACCTCCCACTGTTTGAGGGGCACGGTTTTAATCATCATCCGGATGACCAGTTGAGATTCTCCAAATTCTTCTACTCCTAAGATCTGAAGGGGCTCGAGGATCGCACTCTTGTAAGGTTCCTCGGATTGGAGTTCCTTCCCTATCTGGGTAAGTAAATCAAAAACATGGTCCAGATCTTCACAGTAAGAGATGCCCAGATCCAGCACCGAACGAGACCATTCTTTGGAAAGGTTACTGACCACTTTGATCTCTCCATTGGGGATCGTGTGAACCCTTCCTCCTAAGTCTCTTAGAACCGTCCGCCTTAAATTGAAGGATTCGACCAGGCCCGATACTCCTGCCACCTCGATCACATCTCCAATTCGATATTGATTCTCAAGAATGATGAAGAATCCATTGATCACATCCTTGACCAGACTCTGAGCCCCAAACCCAATGGCCAACGCCCCAATGCCAGCGGTGGCCAGAAGGGGCCCAAGTTGAATTCCTAACTCTCCAAGGATCATCAAAATGGCGACAAAGGAGATCAGGACGAGAAAGACATGGCGAAGGATATTCCCTAAGGTCTGGGCCCTTTTCTTGATTTCAGAGGCCTGGAGGGGATCCTTTTCCGGAATCCATTTTTCAATCCACCTCACCATCCATCTGGATGCTTGGGAAAGGACGAAGAGGGCAACGAGAATTCCGAATACCTTGATCCCAGAGGTGGTGAGCCATTGACTGAGGGGGTTGAGGATTTCGGGCATGAAAATCTATCTTTCAGTTAACCTACTCCACTTTCTCTGTTTTACGGATAAATTTCTCCATCCGATCTAAGGCATCGGCGGTTTTCTCCCTCAGGGCATCTGCCATGGCCGATAGGGCATCGATTTCCTTCTTCAGGTCAACCGATGAGGTCTTCGATTCCAACTGGCGTTTAAGATCCGCCAGCCCCCCGGTCCGTTGATAGGCCAGAATCGAGATGATGAGTGCCACGACTGCAATCAGAAGCGTGATCGCCTCCATAGTTAAAGACCTCCTTCAATTTTTGGATTAACATAATCGATCCGTTTAAAATTTTCAATCGATTCTTTCCCTTTACCGATCTCAGGGAGAGAAACAGGAAGGGTGGGTGGGGTGACGATGCCTGCGGACATGATGGCCTTGATGGCCTCTTCAATCGTCATCTGAGAAGGAAAGATTTTTTCTTTGGGAAGAAAGAGCAGAAACCCCTGGGGAGGAACAAAGGCGGTAGGAATGAAGACCGTCACCTTCGTTTGATGGCTGAGGTCTTTCAATTCATTGGTGATGAAGCCAAGGACGAAGTTTCCCTTCTGGGGGAATTCCACAAAGACCGCTTGGCGGAAAGAGCCTTTCCGGGAGGAGGAGAAGGCATCGGTCAACTGTTTGGACGAGAGATAGATGTTCTTGACGACCGGAATGGCGGTGACAAGCCTATCGCCCCAACCCACAATTTTTTTTCCCATCACGTTGGTGGCGATTAAACCAACCAAATAGAGAAGAAGGAAGAAACCGATGATCCCCAGCCCAGGAAGATAGAATTCTCGTTGGAAGAGATGGACTTTCAACCCTGGCATCAGAGGTTTAAGAATACTATCCAAGGTGTTAAATACAAGATTTAAGACAAACAGGGTGATCGCAAGGGGAAGGATGACGAGAATCCCTGCAATCACCTTTGATCGGAGATGTTTGAGTAGGGTCTTGATCATCCGGTGGCTTCTGAAAGGTGGAGAATCTTTTTGAGATCCGCCTCCTCCACGACCTCCTTTTCTAAGAGCAGTTGGGCAAGTTCTTCCAATTCCTTTCTCCTAAAAGTGAGGATCTGTTTGGCTTTGTTGTAGGTCTTGTCAATAATCTTTTTCACCTCTTCATCAATCTGTCGAGCTGTCTCCTCACTATATTCCCTTGAAGAAAATAGGGGGGAGGGCATAAAAAGGGGTCTCTTCTCTTTCTCAAAGGTGACATATCCCAATTTTTCACTCATCCCATACTCTTTGACCATGCTGGTGGCAATATCGGTGGCCCGTTGGAGATCATTATGGGCCCCCGTGGATATTTCGTTAAACTTAATCTCCTCGGCCACTCTTCCACCCAAAAGCACGGCGAGGCGGTCGAGAAGTTCTGTCCGGGTCATTAGATACCTGTCTTCGGTTGGAAGTTGAAGGGTGTAGCCTAAGGCGGAGATCCCTCTCGGAATGATGGAGATTCGACGGACCGGGTCCACATTAGGCAGGGAGGAGGCAACGATTGCATGGCCGGATTCATGGAAGGCCACGATCTCCTTCTCTTTCTTTGACATCAGCCTACGCTTCTTTTCCAATCCTGCCACCACCCGATCAATCGCCTCTTCAATATCGGACATCTCCACAAATTCTTTGTTCTTTCGGGCAGCCAGTAGGGCGGCTTCATTGACGATGTTAGCAAGGTCTGCGCCCACGAACCCCGGGGTCCTTGAGGCAATCACCTTCAGATCGACATCCGGTGAGAGTTTCACATTTCGGGTATGAATTTTAAGGATCTCTTCACGACCCACCAGATCGGGCCGATCCACCACCACATGCCGGTCGAACCTCCCTGGCCTCAGAAGAGCAGGATCGAGAATCTCAGGACGATTGGTGGCAGCCATGATGATCACTCCGGTATTCGGGTCGAACCCATCCATCTCCGCAAGCAGTTGATTGAGGGTCTGTTCCTGCTCATCATGTCGTCCAAGGGGATTGACGCCTCGTGCTTTTCCCAGGGCATCGAGTTCGTCGATGAAGATGATACAGGGAGCGTGGTTTTGGGCCTGGGCGAAGAGGTCTCTTACCCTTGCTGCTCCCACTCCGACAAACATCTCGACAAAGTCTGAACCACTGATGGAAAAGAAAGGCACATTGGCCTCCCCCGCCACGGCGCGGGCCAGAAGGGTTTTTCCTGTTCCGGGCATCCCGACCAAGAGAACCCCTTTCGGGATCTTTCCGCCGAGGCGCTGAAATTTTTTCGGGTTCTTTAGAAATTCAACAACCTCTTTTAACTCCTCCTTGGCCTCATCAATGCCTGCCACATCGGCAAAGGTGACCTTCTTCTCCTTCTCGGCATAGAGTTTGGCACGGCTCTTCCCAAAGGAGATGACACTACTCTCTGGTCCAATTCGTGAGAAGAGGAGCCTCCAGATGAAAAAGAAGAAGACGAGAGGAATAATCCAGGAGAGGATATTGGTAAGCCATTTGCTATCCACTTTCCCAGTATATTTCACGTGATTGGCTTCCAATTCCTTCACCAGATCTGGATCCTCAACCCGGACCGTTTGAAACTTTCGTGATCCCTTTTCTGTTTCCCTTTCTCCCTGGATGGTCTCCTGGCTGATGGTCAGTTCTTTAATTTTACCTGTTCTCAGGGCCTGTTTAAATTCACTATAGGGGATCACATCCTCAGACCTTTTCTGAACGACATAGTTCTGAATGAGGAAGATGATGAGAAGCGCAATGACAAAATACCAGATGGTAAAATGGGTCTTCTTCAGGACAGGCTTCTTTCCACCTCGATTGGATGGCTCTTTGAGGCGAAGGAGATCTTTTAAATCAGGAGGAGGTCTCTGATCTTTCTTCATTTATGAATCCTTAAAGACCCTTTCAAAAATATCGTCCACATGTTTGAGGTGATGATGGAGATTAAAAGTGGCCTCCAGTTCCTCTTGATCTAATAGATTTTTGATCGCCTCATCCTTCAAAAGGAGGGTTTTAAAATCTTGACCTTCCTCCCAAACCTTCATGGCGTTTCTTTGAACGAGGTGATAGGCCTCTTCCCTTGAAAGGCCTTTCCGGGTAAGAAGCAGAAGCACAGACTCAGAAAAGATGAGGCCCCGGGTCTTTTCAAGGTTGGCCTTCATATTCTCAGGGTAGACGATCAGGTTTTCAATCAATGAGGTGAGTCGGTTAAGCATGTAGTCGACCAGAATGGTGGCGTCAGGACCGATCACCCTCTCGACAGAGGAATGGCTGATGTCACGCTCATGCCAGAGAGGAATGTTTTCCATGGCAGAGAGGCTGTAGGATCGTACCACCCTTGCCAGACCTGAGAGGTTTTCTGCAGAGATAGGATTCCGTTTATGGGGCATGGCGGAGGAGCCTTTCTGTCCTTTTGAGAAGAATTCTTCCGCTTCAAGAACCTCAGTTCTCTGCAAATGCCTCAGTTCCACCGCCATTTTTTCGACGGACGAGGCGATTAAAGCCAGGGTGGTAAAGAATTCACCGTGATGGTCTCTCTGAACGATCTGGGTGGAGATAGGAGCCGGTTTAAGTCCCAACCTTTTACAGACAAACTCTTCCACCGAAGGAGGGATATGGGCAAAGGTTCCTACCGCTCCTGAAACCTTTCCGACACTAATCGCTTCTTTTGCCCTCTCCATTCGGATCTGGTTTCGCCTCATCTCATCATACCAGAGGGCCAGTTTAAGACCAAAGGTGATGGGTTCCGCATGAACCCCATGGGATCGTCCGATCATCACCGTGTCTTTGTATTGAAAGGCTTGTTTTTTCAAGACATCGAGCAACCGCTGGATGTCCTGAAGGATGATCTCAGAGGCCTCTCTAAGAAGAAGGGCAAAGGAGGTGTCAAGGATGTCTGAGGAAGTCAGTCCATAATGGAGGTATTTGGAGAGCTCCCCAATCGATTCTCCCACATTGGTCAGAAAAGCAATCACATCATGCTTGGTCACCTGTTCAATCTCAAGGATGCGGTCAATGTTGAAGGAGGCCTTCTTTCGCATCTCCTTGACCGCTTCCTCCGGAATCCATCCCAATTGAGAAAGGGCTTCGCAGGCCAGAAGTTCAATCTCCAGCCAGGTTTCAAACTTCCGCCTATCGGTCCAGATCTTCCCCATTTCAGGCCGGGTATATCTTGGGATCATCATCTCACCTCAATAGTTCTATTTTACTGGATAGGTGTGAAAAGTCAATATAATAAAGGCCGTTAAATATTGACAATTCAAGGGTTGAAATGCATACTAAATGTTGTGATTATTATTAAATCCCTTCGGGAAATTGAACTTTTGAGGAAATCGAACATCATTGTGGCAGAGGTCTTTAAGAAATTAAAAGGGATGATTGCTCCTGGGGTGACCACCAAGGAGTTAGATCTGGTGGCAGAAGATTGGATTCGCTCAAGGGGTGGGGTTCCTGCCTTTAAGGGCTATCGGGGATTTCCTGCCACGCTTTGTACTTCTATCAATGAAGAGGTTGTCCATGGTATCCCCGGCCAACGTAAATTAAAAGAAGGGGATATTATCAGCATCGATGTCGGGGTCAATTTGAAAGGTTATTTTGGAGACGCTGCCATGACCTTTCCTGTGGGCGAGATAGACGAAGAGGCCCGAAGGCTTCTGGAGGTAACGGAAAAAGCCCTTTGGATTGGAATTCATGAGGCAAAGTTGGGAAACCGTCTTTATGATATCTCTTACGCTATTCAGACATGGGTGGAAGGGCATGGGTTTTCTGTGGTCAGGGACTTTGTTGGCCATGGCATCGGTCGTGACCTCCATGAAGAGCCCCAGATTCCCAATTTCGGTTCCCCTCACCAGGGTCCAAGATTGGAAAAAGGGATGGTGTTTGCCTTAGAGCCTATGGTCAACGAGGGGACTTACGAAGTTAAAGTTCTTCAGGATGGTTGGACGGTGGTGACTTCGGATGGAAAGCGTTCAGCCCATTTTGAACATAGTATTGCGATTACCGACGGAGAAGCCGAAATCTTAAGTTTAATATAAATGGAAAACGTCTTCTGGTTAAGGTTAAGGCAAAGAAGCCTGTTTAGGTTAGGTAATTGGGTTATGGTTTTAAAGACCGTTCCACAGCCTTCTACCCAGACTGGCATCTTTACCCTGACCATTGGATCTTAAACCTGTTATTGGTAAGGGGGGCATAGATGTACAGGGTAGCCAGGGACATGGTTGATTTGGTCGGATATACTCCTCTGGTCAAGATCAATCATATCGTCCCTAACAAGAAGGTAAAGGTCTATGCGAAGTTGGAAAAATATAATCCTGCGGGTTCTGTCAAAGACCGGATTGCTAAGTATATGATCGAATACGGGGAAAGGGAAGGCCTATTGACCAAAGATAAGATTGTGATTGAACCGACCAGTGGAAATACGGGAATTGCCCTGGCGATGGTCTGTGCCGTGAAAGGGTATCGGTTGGAACTGGTGATGCCAGAGACCATGAGCATGGAGAGAAGAAAGATTCTTACGGCCTTTGGTGCAAAGATTATTTTAAGCGAGGGCTCCAAGGGAATGGATGGAGCAATTGATCTGGCGGAGGAGATGGCCAAAGACCCTAAATACTATATGCCCCATCAATTTGAGAATCAATATAATGTGCTTGCCCACTACGAGACCACTGGTGAGGAGATTTGGAGGGCGACCAAGGGGAGAGTGAAGATGTTTGTGGCAGGCCTTGGGACCACTGGAACGTTGATGGGCGTATCCAAAAGATTGAAGGAGTATAATCCAGAAATTAAGATTGTTGGAGTGGAGCCTTACCCCAATTCAGCGATTCAGGGATTGAAGAACCTCAGTTCCCAGTATGTTCCCGAAATCTATGATCCGAGCCGATTGGATGAGAAGATCAATGTCCGAGACGAAGATGCCTTTGAGATGGCACGAATCCTCACGATTCGAGAGGGAATCTTCTGTGGCATCAGTTCAGGGGCAGCGATGTGGGGAACCCTCCAGAAGGCCAAAGAGTTAGACCATGGATTGATCGTTACGCTATTTCCTGATGGAGGAGAAAAGTATGTGAGCACCCCCCTTTATGAACCCAGTAAATGTTTCGAATGCTTGAAGAAACACCGAATCCCAACCTGCATGACCGAGGAATATATTACCGCCTTAGAGTGTCTGGTGAAAAATGAAGGTTGATCGAACTAATTCCCCATGGCCGCAGGGCCACCCGCGAACCATGAAAATGGCCCCTTGGTCAGGGTTAGGTTTAAGGCTAACCTGCCTGCCGGCAGGGAGGTTAGTTTGGTCTATAGGTAAAGGTTATTTCCAATGATTTAAAACCTTTACCATAACCTATAGACGAAACCGGCTCCTTGCCCTTACCTTAACCAAAGACTTATTTTTAAACTGATCCTGAAGAAATCCAAAAGATCTAAATTTTTTATGAACTAAGGGTAATTCCAAATCAAAAACTTTCAATCTTATCCCGGATATGTTAAATTATGGGGGTTCACTCAAAGGGGAGGACCGATGAGAAAGAATTTTAAAAAAATCTTTTTCTCCCTCCTTATCCTACTCATCATGTTAATGTTAGCCTTTCTGGGGAATGGAAGGGAAGTCTTCTCCCAGCCCATTTTAAAAGGAAAAGAAGAGAAAGGGCCCCAGATCAGGTTTGGAAAAATCACTTTTCTCCTCAAAGAGATTGAAACAAAGCCTAATCCTCTAAACATCTTGGAGGTACAAGTCGAAGTGATCAATCAGAGTCGGAGGTTCATTGTTCCTCCGAATACCCTACGAGTGGTGATCATTCCTAAGGAAATCCTTTTTGTAGGTGAGCCTCCTTCGGAGGGGTTTCAATTGAGCCCTGAGGAGTCCACCCTCAATCTTCCTCTTCCTCCGGGGACCGGACGGATGTTAATCATTGGGTTTTCTTTACCAAAAGAGAGATTGGAGTCTATCACTTTTGAAGTTCAGATCAATCCTCCCGAGGGGGAGATGAAAGTGATAAGTTGGCAGGCCTCATAACCGATAAGAGGGACGGTTTCACCTCTTAGGAAGATAGACATTTGGAACAGTTCCATCCCAATTCCATAAAATCCCTCCATCAGGACCTACGGAAGGAATAAGGGAGAGGGTTCGGCCATCAACAGAGCTATCGATATTGGTAAGGGTGGCCTGAATCTCACCAGTGGCTTGAGAAATCTGGATGGCACTAATCCTTGTTCCCCCGACCCCAAGCCCCAGACTGGTTTGGATGGAAGGAATATCCGGACAGTTTGGCCAGGCAAGGGTTCCTCCTTGGATTCCCAATTCCTGAACATATATGCTGACTGCAGAGGCGACATGTCTCATTGCATTTGTGACTTCGGTCATCCTTGCCCTGATGATGTGACTTCTGTATGCAGGAATCGCAATGGCGGCCAGAATGCCAATGATGGCTATGACGATGAGCAATTCCAAAAGGGTAAATCCTTTCTTATTTTTATTTCGGAACATTTGGACTCTCTCCTTTGAAAATTATCTTTTCTATATGGGTTTATAAAATATTTTAACCCCACACTTTGTCATTCCAACGGAAGCAGGAATCCAGAATCCAATTCCGCCAGCCGCGCATCATACTCTTTCGGATAAAGTCAATAAATTCTGGATACCTGCTTTCGCAGGCATGACAAAAATTTACAAAACTACTATAAAATTAACAATTCAATTTCTCTTAAATTAGAGTTAAAGCATAATTTATGCCAGATTGAAAAATTTTAAGTAACTATAATTAACTGATATCATTAGATTTCTTAAAAAAGAGATTTAGATGTACCTTTTCCCCAAAAAATTTCATGACATTTTGTCATAAAACTGCCAATTTTTTTGTTACTCTTTGTGGTTAAAACTTTTAACCCAGGCTATGGCTTCAATCTCAATCTCTGCGTTTTTGGGTAGGTCTGAGACTTGAAGTGTGGTTCGAGCAGGGGGAGTTTTGGAGAAGTAGGTTGCATACAATTCGTTTACTTGACTAAAATTTCTTAAATCCTTTAAGTAGATGGTCACCTTTACAAGGTCATCCATCTCCAGTCCTTGAGAGTTTAGTATGGATTTGATATTCTCCAAGACCCTTCGGGTTTGCTCTCGAATATCTCCCGTGACCAATTCTCCGCTCTCTGGATCAATGGGGATCTGTCCGGAGAGGAAGAGGTAAGGCCCTCCCTGAATGGCCTGAGAATAGGGACCAATCGGTTTGGGTGCCTTTTCAGTATAGATTGCTTTTTTTTCCATCGGATTCCTCCGTTATTCTTCTCACTCTAACACCTGGTATATTTCGGTGGCATCTCTTAATATGTAGTCAGCCCCTGCCATTTCAAACTCCTCCCTCTTTGTCTTTCCACTTAAAACCCCAACGGTCTTCATCCCTGCCTTCTTCCCTGCCTGGATGTCGATGGGATGATCACCCACCATGACTGACTCTTTCCCTGAAAGATGAAGCCCTTTCAAGACCGAATCGAGATGGTCAGGATGGGGTTTGACCCTTCCAATCGAATCCCTTGAGATGAAGAGATCACAATATTCATTGAGATTGGGAAAGACCTTTAAGACCGCCTCTTTGCAATTTCTTGTGACAATCCCAACTTTGATTCCTTTTTCTCTCAACCCTTTTAAGGTGGCTTCAATGCCCGGAATCAATCTTCCCTTTGAGGCAGCATAAAGCTCCACCTCCTTAAGCATCTGATGAGCCCTTTGATAAAAATCCTTGGCCTGGGAGGGATTCCTTTCTTGCAAGATCAGATAGACTTCGTTGATCATTTCCAAAACATATCGTTCCCTGATCAATCCCTTTTCGATTCCAAAAAGGTTGACCAACTCGAAGAACCGCTCCCTCATCAATTGGAAATCGATATTGAGGACCGCAAGGGTTCCATCAAAATCGAAGACCACCGCCCTGATGGTTTTTGATAGGCTTGGGTTCATAAGTAATCCATCGGGTTTGAATTTTGGATTTTGGTCATTCGAGATGTTTTGAGTTTCGGATTTTGTGCTTCGAGTTTGAAAATCCCGGTTCCTTATTCCCTCTTCAAATCCCGATCCGTGATTCCCAGACAGTAGAGCACCCCTTTCAGATGCTCTCGGTTGATGGTCCCATCTGCCACCTCTTTGAGAATCTCTTTCGCATTGAAGGCAATCCCCAATCCAGCGTTGGCCACCATGATCCGATCGTTCGACCCATCACCGACCGCTACGACCTCATCCCGTGTGATTCCTTCTTTTCTGCAGATCTCGTCCATGATCTCCGCCTTTCTCTTCGCATCGATAATTCTTCCTTTTACTCTCCCTGTAAGCCTTCCCCGTTTAACCTCCAAGCGATTGCCATAGGCATAATCGAATCCCAGTCGTTTTTTCAAAATATCTGTAAAGTAGGTGAACCCTCCACTGATGAGGGCAATTTTGAAGCCCATCTCCTTGAGGGCCCTTATCAATTCTTCGCTTCCTTTGGTGAGCCTGAGGGACCTGGCAAGCGACTCCAGGTTCTTTACTCTTAACCCCTTAAGCAAAGAGACCCTCTCCCGGAGCGATTGAACATAGTCGACCTTTCCCTCCATCCCCTTCTTTGTGATGGAGGCTACCTTCTCTCTCACACCTGCCAACCTGGCCATCTCATCGATGGTCTCTTCTTCGATAAGGGTTGAATCCATATCAAACACAATCACCTTCTTCCTCTTTTTAAAAAGAGACTCAGGTTGAATGATAATATCCATTTTTATCTTCTTTGCCTCCCTGAGGAGCGAAGAACGAAGATGGGAGAAATTGGCTTCCCGGAGGTCTACCCACATCTCCATGGCCAGAAATTCTCCCCTTGCGATCATCTTGATCCTTTCAATATTACAGTGGTGCCTTGCAAGGACAGAAGAAAAACCAGCGACCACTCCGGGACGGTCCGTTCCCAGAATGGTCAGCACATAGGGGTTTTTCATCTCAGCGAACCTCAGCCCCCTGAATTGATGGAGTGGGGTGAGGGTGATTTTCATCTTCAGTCTTTTGGCCAGGAGGCTCAAATCGGTCTTGAGTTGATTGAGATGAAGGTGAGGGCGAAGGGGTTGAATGAGAAGAACCATGGTGAACTGAGAGTGGATCACCGATTGCTCAATGTCCACAATGTTGAAGCCTCGGCGGAAGAGAAATTGGGTCACCTCCGAGACAATTCCCACCCGATCTTCTCCAATCACGGAGACAACATAGAGGTTCCCTTTTTGAGTAAAGGAATCCAGTGGCATCTTAAAAAATTTTTATCATATTCAAGCCCTCTGAGCAATGAGAAAAACAATTTTCCTACCCAAAACTTCATTTAAGGGCGTGATATATCCTTGGACCATCAAGATGCCTACCTGCCCTCTAAAATTTAAATAGAGAGTCTCTATTTACCCAGGGTTTTTACTTCCAAAATTAGTATTTTTCTGGTATGATTAAAATCAAAACGTGGGTTCTTAATGAACGCTCCTTCCTCTTAGGAGGGAGGGGAGAGTGAGATTTTAGTCAAAGAGGAGAAATTCTACCAAAGCCGGTGATTACAAAGTCATCTTTCGCATCGTTTCAGTGAAAGAAGAACTTGCCTCAAATAAAGCCACAAAGGAAAGATTTTTTAATCTTGATGATGAAAAACCCATAGAGTATATTTCCTCTGCCCTTGTGGGAGAGGATAAAGGTGAGGGGTTTTAGAAGAGTCTATGGAGAAAAAGAAGTTCGTCATAAAAACCGAGTATGTGATAACGAGGGACCGGGCGCCAACATAATTTTATGATGAGATTTGGAATAACAAGGAGCAACGAAAAGAGTTGAGTGACCTGGGGTTTGAGATACCAAAAATTGCGAGGGGGATGAAAAGAAATCTCTATTCATTCTTGAAGAAAGAGACGGCAAAGAAATTGCTATCATCTGGAGAAAGTATGAGGGAAAATGGAATGAGGGCGTTTAAAAAGAGGTAAGGAGTTTATTATCAAAGAACTTGAGTCCTGAGCACCACACATTGTCTATGTTAATGGGCAAAGTGTCTTGACTTCCAATCTTTGTAAGCACACGGTTGAAGTCAGGTATATAGAGCCTGAATTTAAACGTTTAATGGAGGAATGGATATGAAATCGCTTGAGGAAATAAGAAAAATTCTATCAGAACGTAAAGAAGAATTGAGGGGAAAATATGGAGTAATTAAAATAGGTGTTTTTGGGTCTTATGCCAGGAAGGAACAGCGAAGGGGCAGCGATATCGATATTCTCGTTGAATTTGAGCGCCCCATAGGTCTGAAGTTTGTTAGTTTAGCCGATGAGCTTGAGGAAATACTTGGGGAAAAGGTTGAGATAGTTAGCTTGCCGGCATTAGAACAGAGGCCCCGTTTACTGAAAAGCGTGATGGAGGACTTAACTTATGTCTAAAAGGGACTACAAACTTTATTTTGAAGATATCCTGGAGTCCATAAATAAAATAGAAGGTTATATTCATGGCATGACCTATAAGGATTTTATTAGGGATAAAAAGACAATAGATGCAGTCCTCAGAAACTTGGAAGTTATTGGAGAAGCGGCAAGGCAAGTCCCACAATTTATCAAGTCAAAATATCATTATATTGGAAAGAGATAACTGGACTTAGAAATAGAGTAATTCATGAATATTTTGGTGTGGACCTCCAAATCGTATGGGAAATAATCACCTGTGATCTGAAACAACTAAAGGAGCAAGTTGAAAGAACCCTGAACGAAGAATAGAGAGTAATCATAGAAAAATATCTTGTCCAAGATTTTTCCATGATTGTTTTTATGGAATATCGCCCAATTTAGGTTAAAAACTAAATCGCCCCCCTGATGTTCTTCGGACCTGCCGAATAATACGTGCTCCCATAAGAGTTTTTAATCACAATTGCAACCTTCTTGATCCTCAAGGAGGGATTTGTTATGAAATCTTTTGAGGAGGGCTTGAGAGATGGGATCTTTGGAAGAGAGGATAAAAGTCGCTTCAGGCGAGGGTAAAGCAGATCTCCTTATTAAAAACGGAAGGGTGATCAATGTCTTTACGGGTGAAATTGAGAGGAAGGACGTAGCCATCTTCGATGGCTTCGTTATTGGATTTGGAGACTATAAGGCAAAAACCATTATGGATGTAGAGGGAGACTTTCTCTGCCCGGGTTTGATCGACGGCCATCTCCACATCGAATCCAGTATGGTAACGATTCCTCAATTCGCCCAAGCGGTATTACCTCATGGAACCACGACAGTGGTCATCGACCCTCACGAGATCGCTAATGTGATGGGGATCGAAGGGATTCGCTTCATGGCCAAATCAGCCAAAGGAATCCCTCTTAATGTCTTCATGATGCTTCCCTCCTGCGTTCCTGCTACCTTTATGGAGACCTCCGGAGCCCATCTCAGAGCCAGAGATTTAAAACCTCTTTGGAATGAGCCCTGGGTTCTTGGACTGGCCGAGATGATGAATTTTCCGGGGGTGATCCACAGAGACAGAGAGGTCCTGAAAAAGATTGAGATGGCCAAAGGGAAAAGAATCGACGGCCATGCGCCCCTTCTCTCAGGAAAAGGGCTTTATGCATACCTGACTGCCGGCATCCGCTCTGACCATGAGTGTACAACCCCTGAAGAAGCCTCTGAGAAATTGAAGAGTGGGATGTGGATTATGGTCAGAGAAGGCTCCACCGCAAGGAATCTCAAGGATCTTCTTCCCCTCATTCACACCAAGAATTCGAGAAGATTCTTCTTCGTCACCGATGATCGTCATCCCAAGGAACTTCTCGAAGAGGGCCATATCGATAGTATGGTTAGAAAGGCGATTGGTTTGGGATTAGATCCAATATTGGCGATTCAGATGGCCACCCTGAATCCGGCTGAATATTTCAGATTGGATGATCTTGGGGCGATCGCTCCTGGCTATCGGGCGGATATCATCACCTTTGACCATCTTTCAAGGTTTCGCATTAAGAAGGTATTTAAAGATGGTCTCTTGGTCGCTCAGAATGGAAAGAGATTACCGGGGAAGATTCCATTCTCGAGAGAGAAAAAATACAAAAATTCGATTCACCTTGGACCCATCCGGAAAGATTCCCTCCTTCTTAAAACCAATCAACCCCTGGCCAAAGTGATCCAACTAATCTCAGATCAGATTATTACAAAGAAGGTGGTAAAGAGGATTCCTCTTAAAGACAGGATTGCCTATCCTGATCTCAAGGAGGATATTCTTAAGATTGTGGTCGTGGAGAGGCACCAAGCCACTGGAAATATAGGAATCGGTTTTGTTCAGGGGTTTGGGTTAAAAAAGGGAGCCATCGGCTCCTCGGTTGCCCACGATTCGCATAACCTTGTCATCGTGGGTACCAACGATGGGGATATATTAAAGACAATCCTTACCCTAAAAGAGATGGGGGGAGGGCTGGTAGTAGTCTCGAATGGAAAGGTTTTGGCCTCCCTTGCCCTTCCCATAGCAGGGTTGATGTCAGAGGCTCCTGTGGGTGAAGTTTATAAAAAATTGGAAGGTCTCTATAAAGCCGCTAAAGACCTTGGGTGTAAGATTTCAGATCCCTTTATGACGCTCTCCTTTCTTTCGCTTCCTGTGATTCCTGAATTAAAAATCACTGACAAAGGATTGGTGGATGTCAATCGATTTAGGATCGTGCCGGTCTTTGGAGAAGACTGAGAATCAATTGGGGATTGCGAATTTTGGAATGCGGATTTAATTAAGAAAAAATGAACGCTATGGACTGATGAACTTGGAGGAAGTCAATGGATTGGGACAAATTAGTTGGTGAAGCAACTGGTTACCTTCAACAATATATTCGGATCAATACAGTAAACCCTCCTGGGAAAGAGATTGAGGGGGCAAGGTTTTTAAAGAAGATTTTCGATTCCGAATCTATCCACTCTGAGATCTTTGAACCCATATCAGGACGGGGAAACCTCCTTGCCATTCTTAAAGGAAGTGGGAAGAGGAGGCCTCTTCTTCTTCTCAACCATATCGATGTCGTTCCGGTAGAAAAGGAACGCTGGAGTATTGATCCTTTCTCCGGAGTGATTCAAAACGGATACCTCTATGGCCGGGGGGCGATCGACGATAAGGCGATGGGAATCGTGGAGATGATGGCTCTCATTATCTTGAAAAGGGAAAGGATCCCCCTGGAGAGAGATATCCTCTTTTTTGCCAGTGCGGATGAGGAGGCAGGAGGAAACTGGGGGATACGATGGGCCTTAGAACATCTTCCTTCCTTGAGGGAGGCAGAATATGCCTTAAATGAAGGAGGATATGTGATTTTAAGCGAATCAGGAACGGCTGACCGATATGAGGTCTCAAGCGGGCAGAAGATGGTCTTTCAGTTACGATTGAAAGCCCGAGGAACCGCAGGCCATGCCTCAATGCCTCATCCTGACAACCCCAATGTAAAATTGGTTCGTGGCCTGGAGGCAGTGACCCGATGGGAAACCCCTTTTCAGGTTCTTCCAATGGTCAAGGAATACTTCTCCAAGATCGCTCCCAAACAGCCGCCTGAGGAGAGAAAATTTTTCGAGGATATTGAAGAAGGGCTTCGCCAACCTTCATTTTCAGCAAAGTTTACCTCAAACCCGATGTATAATGCCATGGTGAGAAACACAATTTCTCTCACGGTGCTTCAAGGTGGAACCAAGGCCAATGTGATTCCCTCAGAATCTAATGCCATTCTGGACTGCCGGCTCATCCCAGGTTCATCAAAGGAAGATTTCATCGAAGAGGTTAGAAAACGCTTGGGGGACGAAATTGAAATTGAGGGAGATATGGAAGGAAGGTCCCTTCCTCCTTCTCCTCTGGACACAGACCTTTACAGGGCCATCGAGGAGTTTGCATTTAGGAATGACCCTGACTCTCCAGTTGTTCCCCTTCTCCTTCCAGGGGCAACAGACAGTCGATTTCTAAGAGAAAAGGGAGTGACTACTTACGACTTCTGCCCTTTTCGCCTCCAGGAGAAGGAGGTCTTCCTGGTTCATGGCCATGACGAACGAATCGCCATCGAAAACCTGAGATTTGGAATGCGGATGCTTGTGGAGGTCATCAAACAGGTAGCCACCTGAAAGTAATGATTCCATCCAATATTTTTGGGAAAACTTTTTCCCTCATTGGTTAAGGCGTTTTTAGATAGTTAGAAAATAATTTGTCACCCTCTCCTCCTCCCTCTCAACGAACAGGTTAACTCTCCCCCTCTTTAGGGGAGGGTATGGGTGAGGGGAAATTACCATGGTTCTCGGATGGGCCCGTGGCCATTGAGCATTACTTAAAGACTAAATCGCCGCCACTGATGTTCTTCGGCCCCGCAGAATAATACGTGCTCCCATCGGACTTTTTAATCACAATCGTAAAGATGTCAGGAGATCCATTGACCACCGTTGCCGTAAAGGTATAACCACCTGCTCCATTCACTGTCCCTGTCCCAGAAATGACAGCCGTATTGCCGGACACAGAAACCGAAGTAATCGCAGTGCTCACAAAATTCATCCGTGTCCGGGTATAATAATACTTAAACCATCCAGATGGAGAGGATGGCCCGGTCACATCCATCGAAAAACTGGCACGATAGATGATATTATTCTCAGGAAAGAAATAAGCCCCTCCTGAAATACGCCGTAACGCCACTTGCACCTCTACCCACGCAGAATCCAACCCTGTTAATCCATCATTATCCGTTACCCTAAGCACCACATTGCCCTTGTAGGCACTGTTCCAGGTATGCGTAGTGAGCGGAGAGGTGCTTCCTTCGTCAAAGACTCCGTCATTGTCCCAGTCCCACTCATAGAGGACAATCGTCCCGTCCGGATCATAGGAGCCGCTTGCATCAAAGGTTATCGGTATCCCTGTCCACCCCTGGTAAGGCCGTCCTGCATCTGCCACTGGATTCGCCTTCACAGCAGAGAAACCCAACCTGTAGATCGAAAAATGGGTTACTTCAATCCAGATCATCTTGTTTACTTTATCCACTTCCCGCGGACTATCCACTCTCTCCCATTGCTCTTTTACTGAATCAAATACATAAACCTCAAGAAATTCAGGATCCGTGATGCCCGCTGCTGTCAAATCCTCCTCCCGATAGGGAATGCCAATGGTCACGGCATAAGGGCTAAAATCCATTCCCTCCGGCCCAAAGTGGACAGGAACCCCAATGCCATTAACTCCTTCAGGCAGAGGAGGCAATTCCTCTGAAAACTCCCCTATCGTAAAGGTGACGGAGGTCTCAAGAACACCTGCCGGAATCACAACCGATGCTCCGACAACAGGGCTTTGAGGATCAGTGATCCTGACCTCTCCTCCGTCTGCCCCAATCTCCTGCTTCTCCGCATATTGAACCGTAAAGAGATATTCCATCCCGGGCCTGGATTCGGCATAGCCTATTCGTCTCCCACCATCCCGGGAAGTCCCTCCATACCACATCCTGAATATACTCCCATCCCATATTACAGAAGGCGTCAACACTCCCTCTTCATCAAACCTCCCCGATGGTCCAAGGTCGAGGGAAGACCCCCCAGTCCCCGTTCCAGGAATCTTCTCCCAATTTATCCCATCCTTCGATGTTGCAAAACCGATTGTCCTCACCTCGCCTCCAACCCCTGTGCCTGTTGGGCTGAGAGAACGCGAGCCAGACCCACTGTAAAACATGATATAGGTATCCCCTATCTTTACCACTGAGGGAGTCCAGACCCGTTTTTCATCAAAATCACCTGTCCCCAATGCCTCCTTCATCAATACGCTACCATCTGGATTGGGACCATTTACTCTTGTCCAATGAATCCCGTCGGGCGATGTGGCATAACCAATGCTATACTCTCCGGCCCTATAGCCGGTGTACCACATCTTATAACGGACCGATGGATCGGGTTCGGATTCATCCTTCAGGATGCTAGGGAAGTAGGCATTCCCCCAATCAAACCGGCCTTCTTCACATCCCGCCTTGCAACCTCCAACACATTCATAACTGCAACGATGCATGACCGCAGCCCGCTTGGTCCAATTCACCCCATCAGGCGAGGTGCAATAGACAAGGGCATTGCTTCCTACCTCGCCCCATCCTCCGTACTGATAGTACCATAGCTTATAACGCGCATTGGGGTCAGGATCCGTTTCGTCCTTGATCACGGCAGGCGTGTTGAGCCTGGATTCGATGAAGCCGTTTACTTCGCCAAGGTCAATCACGCTCCCGCCTATTCCGCTTCCAGGAACTTTGGTCCAGTTGACTCCATCCGATGAAATCGCATATCCAATCCTCTGCCTATCCTCCGGTGCTGAACCCGAAATACCGGAATACCACATCTTGTAGACCCCATCCGGGTAATCTGGATCGGTCCTATCAAAGATCACCGCAGGATGAAGCACTCCTCCCTCATCAAATGCCCCTGCTTCTCCATTGGAGATCACCGGATCAGGATGTCTAACCCAGTCCGGCAGCCCCGATGTCTTCGCACAGACCACATTTGATAGAGGCGAAACCCTTCCCCCTCTGGCCATACTCTTAAGCCCAAAACAGTAGGTGGTGTTCCCCTCCAATCCCCGAACCGTGATGCTTTCCTGCGACCCGGCCGGAAGCGGCAACTGTTCTCCCCAGGCCTCCGTGGCAGAAGAGAAATTTTCTTCTGTAATCATCTCCTTCGAATATCGCAAATCATAGCTCGCAGCATACCCGGAAGCTTCATGATTGGGAGAGGTAAAGGTCAACGAAATCGAACTCGACGAAGACCGAAAAGCCCTTAGATCCATAACCGTTTGAATATAACCATCTATGATCCCATCTCCGTCTGTGTCTGGATTGAAGGGGTCGGTTCCAGATAGGTACTCCGCAACATTGGTGAGATTGTCCCTGTCAAGATCACCCGCTGCATCCGAGCCATTATTAGGATTAAGTCCATATTTGACCTCCCACCAGTCTGGCATTCCGTCACCGTCGCTATCCACACCGGAGTTTCCCGGGAAAAGAGCGAAAGTGCTCAGATGGTTTGTATAGCCAATCACCGTGTTACTATTCGGGTCGTTGAAACTCGGGACAGGGACCCAGGTCGAGGAAGGTTCGTCCAGGTACCAGATTTGTAAGGTAGCCTTGTTAACTCCGTTTAAATCACTCTCTTGATATCGAAGGGTCACTTCAAGAGGTTTAGCAAAGGACTCGACCGGATTCCCTGTTTGATCCAAGGCGGCAATATCATAGTAGCCCCCAACGTTTATCAAACCTTCGCCCGGATTCATAATATATGAGACGGGCAATAGAATAAAAGTTGTATTTCCTTGTACTGCTGAAGCTGGAACCGATAGAGCCACTTCATTGCCCGGCGTGCTCAACGACCCCCCACCGTTACCAATAATCGCCTCCGCGGAGGCCTTTTCGGTAGAAAGCATGACGTGGGTATCTTCGTAGTGTTGGATAAATCCTCCCGATTCGCCGTTTAGATAGAAAATCACCCCACGGGGAATAAATACATACTCTGTTGGCAATACATTGTAGGCTACGGTTGCCTCAGCTCCAGGAGCAAGATCACCCAAGTTTCGTTCGGGATTGTCCAAACTTGAAAATCCATCCGGAAGCACCATCTTTAACTTGATTCCCTGGGCATTCTCTTCCCCCACATTTTTTACATGGACATTAATCGTAAATGGATTTCCTACCTCCAAACGGATAGGGGTCTCTATCTTCGTGATGATGGCCAGAGAGGATATCTGACTAGTATTCAAAAAGGAAACAATCGCGGGCGCCGCCGCCATTAACTCTGCCTGCGAGTCTATGGCAGAAATAATCGCACCGAGAAAACTCTCCTTGTTCTCCTGAGGTGGACTGAGTTCATAGGTCAAGGCCCATGCCGTCAAGGCTGCCCTCTCTATATTCGCGACCAACCCTGCATTTAGAAATCGATCATAGGCCCTGGCAATCCCTTCAAATTCCATCCCCGCCTGTGGTAATGCATAAGTCCCCTTAGCCCTGACTTCTTTTTCCCAGGCATTGAATTTTTCAAATTCAACAGCCAGTGATTGCAGCAACGGGTCAATCTCGAAAAGATTTCCATCGCGAACTTTGACCTCTAATTGCTGAAGCAAGGGGGTAATCGTATCCTCCGGAAGATCCGTGGGATCCTGGGGGGGTAAGATTAAACTGCTATTGATGACACTGTCCATCCCCCTTTTGGTAACCTTTAACAGGAAATTCATGAAGCTGTTCGTCATAATGGCCTGTTGACCCCTGGTGGTATTGCGGCCAACTACTCCCAAGGCGGTTTCTAATTTCCCTGCCCACTGTGTCCATCCTGCAGGAATTAGAGAAGTAACATCCCCTGCATCCCCAAGCGCCCCCCAAACAGCCGCTTTAATATCAAAACCAATGGTGTACTTAGTAAAACTATCTCGTATATTTATAATCTTGCTCATTGCTGTTTGAAAATTATTTTTTGCCTGATCATGCTCCCCATTCCAGAATAATGCGTCGGATTGGGCTGAAAGCAAGCTATAAGAAAGAGCCCACAAATAGAAATCCTTGCTATGACTGAATAGTTTTAATGCAGCCCCAATACTGGCTTTTTCCAGCCCCTCAACCCATTTCTCTAATGCGGCTTTTTTAAAACCATATTGAATGGTATTCGCCATAGCTTCTCCTGTCTTATCTACCGCAATTTCAGATAGGGGTCTGGCCAAAGTATGGGCAAGATCCGACATCAGGACCCAGTTAGGTGCCTTGACTGCAATTTTATCGAACAGGAAATCCCTAATTGCATTACCAGTAGGAGTCAAACCCTTTATTAGCGCCTCTCTCCCTTGTGCAATCGGTTTTGTTTTCCCAAGGGCTTTAGCGACCTTATCAAAAAGAAAAAGACCCGCAACGTCATAAGCATCTCCGATTGTCAGAAAATCTTTCTCCGCCTCAATCGATTTTTCGATCATATCCCATCCAAGCTTGCTGGCTTCATAGGCGAATTTCTCCGCAAGGGTCATTCTGAAGGCCGCCTCCGTAAATCTCCTGGCCTCACCCATATCCGATGTCCTCTCAAATGCCGCATACCAATCTTTAAACAGGCCCATCTGGGTATCGTAAAATTCTTTCACTTCCCTTGCCTTAAGCTTGTCAAGGAGGTTCATGGACTCCAATAGGTAGCGATGAAAATCGCTTTTGGCAACCACTGTCGCTTCATCATAATGGCCGTCTTTATCCCTCACTCGGATAGTAATGTTGTTTACCTCATCACGGAGCTTGATGGGAATGTCCGTGGAGCCACCTTGAAGCTGAAGCGTTCCATCGGCAGGATTTATTTGGATTGTTGGAAGAGCAATGTCTTCTTCTCTCAAAAGCCCTGTGTTGATCAGCTCGCTAATCAATACATCGATGCTCCTTCCGAATTGATTGTAGTATTGGACGATGGGCTTGCCTTCTGGTTCTATGGTCAACCCCGAAAAGAACTCATCGGGGTTTTCTGGCCAAGGATTCACCAGCACTCTCCCATTCAAAATGGCGACATTCGTATCATAGACTGCTTCACTGGGATTTCCACCTTCATTGTAATTCTTTAACTCCAGGATAACCCTTAACCCCTCTCCAATAAATGTAGAACAGGAGTTGCTAAAGACCTCTTTGCCTGAGGCGAACCTCGCGGCAAACCCATTTGTCACATCTGGTGGCTGAAACTCTAGATCCTCCTTTACCTGCCAGATCATATGAATTTCTTCCTCACCACCTGCCCCAAGACTTACGCCTTGCCAACGGATAATCCCATCGTCAAGCTCGTAGCCCTCCTTATCCACAGACACAAAATTCACAGCAGAATGAATGGGATCTTCAAGGATGAAATTCGGGCTTCCGCAATCACATAGGTTCTTAATACGGAGGGTATAATGGAGGAGGTCATTTTTATAGGCCTGCTTCTCTTGAACCTCTTTTGTCAGCTTGAGGGTTTCGATGGTGACCGGGTCGGCTAAAGCCTCTTTATGAAGATTTCCAGAGACCACGATCCGGGCCTTTGCAATAACATCTTTGGTTCCATCGGGGATACATGAATCCACTTGGACCTGAAAAACTCCCGTTCCTTTATTCCAGGGCTTGATTGTCCCTAAATTCCATTCTATCCGGGGAGGGTCGGAGCGGTATTCAGGAAGGGTGAAGCCAATATAACTTGCAGACCCATCAACATAAGTAGTATGTTCAGGAAGATAGGCAACCAACACCACGTCTTCGTAAGTTTCTTCCGTTGCATTATTAAATTCCACTGTCAGCGTGAACTTCTCATTAGGGTGTGCCTTTTTAACCGACGGGGTTATCTTGATCTCCAGCGCCTTATAGTACCATATTGTATACGATTCCCCAGCATCATATACAAAAGAGTCAAAAATGGGACTAAATGACTCGCATCCAAAGACTCCCCCAGTAAGAATGTTATCTCCTGTAACCCAAATAGTATCCCAGTGGCAGCCTGATACCGGTGTAAGTTCATAATAAATGCTTTCTAATTCATCCCAATAGCCTTCTTCGCAATTGCCTTGTGGATTAAACCTTTTACAGCACCAGGCGTCAGAAAGCCACAATCTATACTCTACTGACTCATAAAGTAATGTCACCCCCTCTATTTGAGGGTATGGCACAGTAACAGTTGCTCCAGGTTCGATATCCTGAATTCTTGTAAAATCATATTGCCTACAGGAGATGTCGGGAATAGTAAATTCCGGGTTTCCAACTCGCACGTATTTTACCTCGATACTTCTCTCACTTGGCGTACCTTGGCAGACCCTAATCCATCTATCTATAAAAGGCCAACCCTCATAAGGATTATTACGCCACTGCACGTAAGGGAAGCTAACAGTAACATTTTTAAAAGTACCACCTGAAGTATTTTGTATTAGCAAATAGGGATCATTATGACCCCAAGAGTGAGGCCATCCAACGTAAATTTGCCCCCCCTGTGTATAATCAACGTAATTCGGAGGATAACAAGAACATAATCCTGTGTTTGGGATAAAAACTATCAATAAGAAAACGAATACTACTAAATTGAGAATTCCATGGATTGATTTCCTTCCCATTTCCCTCCCTCCTTTAATACCCTGAATACATACCCCTTTTTTTCACTGCCGTTTTTAGACGACCAACCGCACCCCATTACTTCACCCCTGACAATAAAATCTCCATGGATTTTAATTCCTTGCTAAGCATATCAAAATAAAAGATTTCATACTCGCCTCCAAAATTCAGCTATGGATTTAAGAAAGAACCTTTCATTTTTTTTAATCATTGAATCGCCAGATCGCCGCCACTAATGTTCTTAAGCCCCTCAGATTCTCCTCCCGAAGTGTCAAAACATTTTAGCCAGGATTGCTATTGGGTTATGTTTATTCAAATAAAAAAGCCGGATTACCTTTTGTGATCCTTTGGGAGATCACATCCGGCAACCCGGCCAGCTTAATGGGTTTGACCCTAAACCATTCTCGGAAATTAGTTATTTAAGGTCAAGCCCCGTTAACTAAGTTCCGTAGGCTTTCTGTCCCCTGATCGCTCAGGGTTTAGCGCAAGATTTAATTAATAGATGAATCAGGAGGGGTTAAACACAAAGACTACGATGCAGGCTGAATATTGATAAGATTAATTCTCCCCCCTTAGTTAGCCTTTTTATGCCTCCTTTCTAAGATCCTTCTTATATTAAAATCTGCACTCAAATGTCAATCAAAAAATAAAAAGAATTGAATTAATACTACAGCGACACTTATAGAAATAACCCTGTATTATCAGGAGAAAGAATGTCCACCCCGGTCCGTCATACCTGCGAAAGCAGGTATCCAGTGTTTTGCTAAGAGCCTTACTAATACTGGATTCCCGTTTTCACGGGAATGACAAAAACGTCGCTGTAGGGTTAATTTGGGGGCAAAAATTATACCACCTTTTTTTCTTTTGGCCACTTATTTAAAAACATTAATCTTTACAAATTGTTAGAATATTTGTGGTATTTTAAACCACTACCTCAATCTCATAAAAAGTGGAAGTATTTTTCTCTTTTTGGGAAAACTTTTTCCCTCAGTGGTTAAGGCCTTTTTGAAGCACCTTTTAGGCGAAAATCTGAAAACACCTGATTCATACCCGATTGCCATCTGAAAATATTATCCGCCACCGATTGGAATCAATCCCCCGGGAGGTTCACCATCTTCGGGGCACTCTCCAGGAGGACATTCTTCCCATATATATCCCGTTCCTGTAATATTAATTTCGATCAATGACTCATCTGGATCAT
>FWPU01004603.1_pt1 | contig 31787 bp, 31 predicted proteins | sample 2228361 | NCBI WGS metagenome assembly FWPU01 (sample SAMEA103939777, study PRJEB20133) | metagenome
CCCGCCGGCCAATTTCCACTGCCCCTTCGGGGCAAGACCATTGGCAGGCCAACCCGAATCTTTACCAAGTTCCAGTTGGCGCACCGCCTGTTTTTACCAATATTGCGCGGGTATTTTATTTATGTTATTCTTCTATGCTATTTTTGTAGTGAGCGTAAACAATTATGCCTCGATCCTACATCCCGATACTGCTCTTCTCCCTGGTGGCCATCAGTTTGCCAGTGGTCGGGCTGCTTGTCGGCAGATTGCTCAGGCCCTACCGGCCGAACGCCGGCAAGCTGAAGGCATACGAATGCGGCGTCGAGCCCGATTCGGACGCCCGCGACCGCTACAGCATCAGGTTTTACATCGTCGCTATCCTCTTCGTGGTTTTCGATGTCGAGACCGTCTTCCTCTTCCCCTGGGCCGTCAACTACGGGGTGCTGGGAATTTTCGGTTTTATCGAGATGCTGATCTTCCTGCTCATCCTTATCGTAGCATTCATCTACGTCTGGAAGAAAGGAGCCCTGGAATGGGTTTGATTCAGGAGGTAATGGAGAGGGGGGTTGTCGCCACGACCATAGACTCTCTGTTTAACTGGGCGCGCAGGTCTTCCCTCTGGCCCATGACCTTCGGGCTGGCCTGCTGCGCCATAGAAATGATGGCCACGGCCGCTTCCCGCTTCGATATGGACCGTTTCGGGGCCGGCGTTTTTCGCCCTTCGCCCAGGCAGTGCGACGTTATCATTATCGCCGGAACGGTTACTCTTAAAATGGCTCCTATCATACGGCGGATTTACGATCAGATGCCTGAGCCGAAATGGGTCATCTCCATGGGAGCCTGCTCCAATGTCGGCGGGCCCTTTAATACCTACTCTACCCTCCAGGGGGTCGATAAGATCTTGCCGGTAGATGTTTATGTCCCTGGCTGCCCGCCGCGCCCCGAGGCCTTGCTCTACGGGCTGATGAGGCTTCAGGACAAGATCGACAGGATGCGGACGTTCCGAAAGCAAGAGGCCAGGGAAGAGAGAGAGGCAGTGGCGACGACGTAGTCGGCCCCTCAGGCGTTCGCTTTATTTCAGCCTAAAAAAGCAATCAGCCATCGGCGGTCGGAAAAAAGCTGGAAGCTGACGACTGATAGCTGATGGCTAATAAAGGGAAAAATGGAGGAGAAGCCGCAGGAAAAAAAGCCGCCGGCCAAACCGGAAGCTAAGGCCGCCGAGCAACCGAATCCGCAGGCTGACGTCATCGCCGCTTTGCGGGAAAGGTTTCCCGAGGCGATGCTCGACGCCAAGTTCCAGCTCGGGCAGAACTTCATTTATCTCAGAAAAGATCAATTTCGCGAGGTCTGTCGCTATCTGAAAGAGTCGCCGGATGCCCGCTACATCATGCTCACCGACGTCACGGCGGTTGACTACCCGAACCGCGAGAAGCGCTTCGAGCTGATCTATATGCTTTATTCGTTCCAGCGCAACGACCGCCTTTTCCTCAAGCTGAATGTGGGCGACGGCGAGGCGGTGCCTTCGGCGGTGCCGATATGGGCCGGCGCGAACTGGCTGGAGCGCGAGGTCTACGACATGTTCGGGATCGAGTTCGAGGGGCATCCTGACTTAAAGCGCATACTGCTGCCCGAGGGCTGGCACGGCCATCCGCTGCGCAAGAACTACGATATCCGCCTGCAGGACGAGGAGTGGATCAAGGCGAACCTTGAGATCAGGCCGGGACCGTAGGATCAAGCCTTAAGCTATCAGCCATCAGCTTTCAGCTGAAAGCTGACGGCTGACGGCTAATGGGGATCAAATCATGACTCCGGAAGTTGAACAGAGGACGGTGCTCGACGCGCGCGAGCTGGTGGTCAACATGGGGCCACAGCACCCCTCGACGCACGGCGTGCTGCGCGTCAAGCTGAAGCTCGACGGCGAGAAGGTGCTCGACCTGGAGTGCGTGATCGGCTATCTGCACCGCGGCGTGGAGAAGCTCTGCGAAAATGAGACCTACCCGCAGGTGCCGCCCCATCTGGACAGGACCGATTACGTCGCGGCGGCCTCGAACGTCCTGGGATACGTCGAGGCGGTCGAGAAGATGCTCGGGGTCGAGGTGCCGCGCCGCGCCGAATACGTGCGCGTAATACTGACCGAGCTGAATCGTCTTTCCAGTCACCTGCTCTGGCTCGGCACCCATGCGCTGGACCTAGGCGCCATGACCGTTTTCCTCTACGCCTTCCGCGAGCGCGAGGAGATACTGAAGCTCTTCGAGATGCACGTCGGGGCCCGGCTCACCCTGCATATGTTTCGCGTCGGCGGGCTGCACGACGACATCCCGGCGGGCTTTGTCGAAAGGGCCAGGAAATTTATCAAGATGTTCCCATCTAAGATCGACGAGTATGAGGGCCTGCTCACGGAAAACCGCATTTGGCTGCAGCGGACCAAGGGGGTCGGAGTGATCTCGGGCGAGGAGGCAATCGACCTGAGCCTGACCGGCCCGCCGCTGCGCGCTTCGGGCGTGAAGTGGGACATCAGGAAGGCCCGGCCCTATTCGGCCTATCCTGAGTTCGACTTCGAAATACCTGTCGGGAAAAACGGCGACACCTACGATCGCTACCTGGTGCGCGTTCAGGAGATGCGCCAGAGCGTGCGCATCATCGAACAGGCGCTCGACGGGCTCCCCGAGGGGCCGATCATGGGAAAGGTGCCTAAAGTTATCAAGCCGCCGGTGGGCGAGGTCTATCATTCGATAGAGGCCCCCAAGGGCGAGCTGGGCTATTACGTGGTGAGCGATGGGACCACCAAGCCCTATCGCGTGCGCATACGCCCCCCCTCTTTCGTTAATCTCCAATCGCTGAGGCGCCTGGCGCGCGGCCACCTGGTGGCGGACGTCGTGGCCCTGATCGGCACAATCGATATCGTGCTTGGCGAGGTGGACAGGTAATGGACACTCTGATCGGCCTGGTCCCGGGCTATCTCTACGACCTGGTCCTGGTCCCGCTGCTGAAGATAATCATCATAGTGCTCGGCCTGACGGTGATACTGCTGGCCATGAACTGGATCGAGCGCAAGATCCTGGCCCACATCCAGTCGCGCCTGGGGCCGATGCGCGTGGGGCCGCACGGCATCCTTCAGCCGATCGCCGACGCGCTCAAGTTTCTCCTGAAGGAAGACATCATCCCGGCGCGCGCCGATAAGCTGGTGTTCATCCTGGCGCCGGCCATCGCCGTGGTGCCGGCCTTCGTCGTCTTCTCTGTCATCCCCTTCGGCCCGGCGCCTAAATATGTAGTCACGGACGTCAACATCGGGATACTCTTTATCCTCGGCGTCTCCTCGGTCACCGTGCTCGGGATCATCCTGGGCGGCTGGGCCTCCAATTCCAAATACCCGCTGCTCGGCGGGCTGCGCTCTTCGGCCCAGATGGTCAGCTACGAGGTGGGCATGGGCTTTGCCATCATCAGCGTGCTTCTGATCGCGCAATCGCTCAGCCTGGTGGAGATCGTCGAGGCGCAGCGCCGCATGGGCCTCTGGTTCTTCTTTGTTCAGCCCGTCGCCTTTGTCGTTTATTTCATCTGCGCTTCCGCCGAGGTGGCTCGGCTCCCCTTCGACCTGCCCGAGGCCGAATCGGAGCTGGTGGCCGGCTACCATACCGAGTACAGCGGCTTTCGCTTTATCATCTATATCCTGGCCGAATACACGGCGATGATCGCCGTTTCCTCGGTAGCGATAACGCTCTTCTGGGGAGGATGGCTCAGGCCGTTCCCCAACGTCGCGTGGCTCAGTTTTCTGGACATCATACCGCCGGTGGGCTGGTTCATGTTGAAGCTCGCGATTTTCCTGTACCTTTATATCTGGATGCGCGGGACCTTTCCACGCTTTCGCTTCGACCAGTTGATGCAGGTCGGTTGGAAAATTCTGCTGCCCATCGGCATCGCCAATGTGATCGCCACCGGCGCGATCATGCTTGTGCTCGATTGACCGGGCTTGAGGAGCCGAGGCCGATATGACGTTCGATCAGTTTATTTTTTATCTGCTCGCCGCGCTGACCGTTATCTTCTCGCTGCTGGTGGTCACGGTGCGCAACCCGGTGCACAGCGCGCTGGCCCTGATCGCGGCGCTGATCTCGATCGCCGGCATTTACCTGAGCCTTGGCGCCGAGTTCGTAACCGGCGTGCAGATCCTGGTATACGTAGGCGGGATCATGGTGCTGTTCCTCTTCGTGATCATGCTCATCAGCATAGGCCAGGTGGAGCGGGTGCGCCAGGTCAGCCGCCAGTGGAAGACCGCGCTGGTCATCGCGCTGGCGCTGGCCGCCGAGCTGGTCTATTTTTACTATCAGGGCGTGGACTTGAACCCGGCGGCCCCGACCCGCATGCCGCCCGTCCAGGGGAACACCCAGCAGGTGGGCTGGGGGCTTTACATCGATTACCTGCTGCCGTTCGAGATCGCTTCGGTCCTGCTGCTCGTCGCGATAGTCGGGGCCGTGATCCTGGCGCGGCGCAAGATTTAGAGGCTCGATATGGTGCCGACAAGCCATTATCTGATGCTCAGCGCGATCGTATTCACCATCGGCGTGGTGGGCGTGCTCACGCGCCGGAATGTACTGATCATCCTCATGTCGATCGAGCTGATATTGAACGCCGTCAATATCAACCTGGTCGCCTTCTCGCGCCAGCTGCAAAACATCGTCGGCCAGGTGTTCGTCGTTTTCATCATAACCGTGGCGGCGGCCGAGGCGGCGATCGGGCTGGGGATCGTGATCGCCCTCTTCCGCAATAAAGAGACGGTGAACGTAGACGAGATCGATCTGCTCAAATGGTAGGAGCCAGAAGCAAGAGGGAGAGCGAGAGCAAGAGGGAGCCTCTCGCTCTTGCTCATTGCTCTCGCTCAATATCCTGGCTTTTGTTTTAGGAGTAGCTGATGCTGGAGAAGCTTTGGCTCATACCGATATTGCCTCTGCTCGGGATGGCGAGCAACGGCCTGCTCGGGCTCTTCATGGTCCGAGTTTATGGCCGCCGTCCGGACAAACCTTTCGTCAGCACGGTAGCCGTCGTCTCGGTCGGGCTGGCCTTTCTGCTCTCGGCGGGCGCGGCCTACGAGCTTTTCGTCCTGCGCGGCGAACAGGTCTACAAGCAGACGCTCTTCACCTGGATCGACGGCGGTCTGTTCAGGACCTGGGCCGGGGAACTGACCGAGCTGCGCGTCGCCTGGGGCCTCATGCTCGACCCGCTCTCGGCGGTGATGATCCTGGTTGTGACCGGAGTCGGCTCCCTGATCCACCTCTACTCGATCGGCTACATGTGGGAGGAGGATGGCTACTACCGCTACTTCGCTTACCTTAATTTATTCGTCTTTTTCATGCTCACCCTGGTCCTGGCCGACAATTACCTGTTAATGTTTGTCGGCTGGGAGGGGGTCGGGCTCTGCTCGTACCTTTTGATCGGTTACTGGTTTGCGCGCAAGTCGGCGGCCGACGCTGGCAAGAAGGCCTTCATCGTGAACCGGGTCGGCGACGCCGGCTTCATCGTGGGGATGCTGCTCATCCTCGCCTTGTTCGGCACGCTCGATTTCACCCGCGTCTTCGCGCGCGCTTCGGCCCTGGAGCCGGAGGTCGGGTTAGGGCTTTTGACCGCGGCGACCCTCTTGCTCTTCCTGGGGGCTACGGGGAAGAGCGCGCAAATCCCGCTCTATACCTGGCTGCCCGACGCCATGGAGGGGCCGACTCCGGTCAGCGCGCTGATTCACGCCGCGACCATGGTCACGGCCGGAGTATACATGGTGGCCCGCTCGGCGCCTCTTTACACGAGGACGCCCATTTCGCTCGAGGCGGTGGCGATCATAGGAGCGGCGACGGCGCTCTTCGCCGCCTCGATGGGACTTGTCCAGAGAGACATCAAGAGGATCCTGGCATATTCGACGGTCAGCCAGCTCGGCTACATGTTCGCGGCGCTCGGAGTGGGGGCCTTCGCCGCCGGCATCTTCCATCTGATGACGCATGCTTTCTTCAAGGCCCTGCTCTTTTTGGGCGCCGGCAGCGTGATCCATGCCGCGCACGAGCAGGATATCTTGCGGATAGGCGGGCTGAAGAAGTATCTGCCCACGACCTACTGGACCATGTTGATCGCGGCGCTGGCCATCGCCGGGCTGCCGCCGCTGGCCGGCTTCTTCAGCAAGGACGCGATACTCTGGGGCGCGTACAGCGGCAATAAAGCCATCTGGCTCGCGCTGATGCTGGCCGCGATTTTCACGGCGTTTTACATGTTCCGGCTGATCTTTCTCACCTTCCACGGAGGGGAGCGCTTCGACGAGCACACGCGCCACCACCTGCACGAGCCGCCCCCTTCGATGACCATGCCGCTGGTCATCCTGGCCCTGCTCTCGGCGGTGGGAGGCTTTGTAGGTGTACCTGCCTTTTTAGGCCATATTATGCATGTGGGTAACTACTTCGAGGATTTCCTGGCCCCGGTGTTCGGCGGGCATGGGTCGGGAGAGGCCACAGCCCACCTATCCGAGGAGGCAGTGGTCACGCTGCTGGCGCTGACCGCAGCGGTTGCTGGAATTTACATAGCATATCAGGTATATGTGGCGCGGCGCGGGCTGTCCGATAGACTCTCCGCGACTTTCGGGCCGATTTACAGGACGCTCTACAACAAGTACTACGTCGATGAGATGTACGACGCGCTCTTCGTCAACCGCACCAAGAACCTGGGCAACGGGCTGTGGGCTTTCGACCGCCACGTCATAGACGGCCTGGGCGTCGAGGGGTGGGCGCGGGCGACGCTGGCCACATCTTTCGGGTCAGTGGTTTTCGATAATCGTGTGGTCGATGCCGTCGTCAACCTCGTCGGGCGGGTGGTCCAGGCCTTCAGCCTGGTATTCAGGAGTTTCCAGACGGGACTGGTGCAGCGCTACGCCCTGGTCATAGTGCTCGGGCTGTTGATATTCGCGAGCGCGTATTTATACCTGAGATGATGCGAGTATCTTGGCGGTTGATTGAAAATCGTTCGTAGTGAGGGCTTTAGCCCTTTTCTGATGCGCTCGAGCGCACACTACGAAAGGCTCGTAGATAGACCCTAAGGGAGATAGAGACATGGAGTACTTTCTCAAAACCATCTTGATCTGGGTCTGCTTCGTTCCGCTCATCGGCTTCGGGCTGATCCTGCTCATCGGGCGCGAGAAGGAGAACTTAATCAAATGGGTGGCGAATATCTTCGCCACCGCGGGGTTCCTGATCTCTCTTCCCCTGATGATTTACTTCAACGACGCGCGCTTCATCGACGCGGCAACCGACTTTCGCTTCGTCATCAAGAAGCCCTGGATAGAATCGATTGGCGTACAGTTTTACTTCGGCATCGATGGGATCAGCCTGCTCCTGATCATGCTGACCACGCTGCTCGGCGCCATCGCGGTCCTCTCCTCATGGTCGGCCATCACCGAACGGGTCAAGGAATATTACGCCCTGATGCTGCTGCTTCAGACCTCGATGCTTGGCGTCTTCATGGCCCTCGACTTCTTTCTCTTTTATATCTTCTGGGAAGTGATGCTCGTCCCAATGTACTTTCTTATAGGGATCTGGGGGACGGAACGCAAGCTCTATTCGGCCATCAAGTTCTTCCTGTATACCCTTGCCGGCTCGGTCCTGATACTGCTCGGCATCCTGGCGCTTTATTTTTATCAATACGACCAGCGCGGCATCTACTCTTTCGACATTCTGGAGTTCCAGAAGCTCGGCCTGCCCGTCGGCCTGCAATGGTGGATCTTCCTCGCCTTCTTCATAGGCTTTGCCATTAAGGTGCCGATGTTCCCGTTCCACACCTGGCTGCCCGATGCCCACACCGATGCTCCGACGGCGGGCTCGGTGATCCTGGCCGGCGTGCTGCTCAAGATGGGGACCTACGGCTTCGTGCGCTTCAGCCTGCCGATCCTGCCCGAGGCGACGCGGCACTTTTTGCCCTGGATGCTCCTGCTGTGCATGATCGGGATCATCTACGGCGCGCTGGTGGCCATGATGCAGAAGGACTGGAAGCGGCTGGTCGCCTATTCTTCGGTCAGCCATCTCGGCTTCGTGATGCTCGGGGTGTTTGCCGCCACGCCGGTGGCGCTCCAGGGGGCGGTGCTTCAGATGATCAACCACGGCATCTCGACCGGCGCGCTCTTCCTGATCGTCGGCATCGTCTACGAGCGGCGCCACACCAGGATGATCGCCGAGTACGGCGGCCTCTCGCACGTCATGCCGCTCTACGCCGCCGTCTTCATGATCATGACCCTTTCGTCCATAGGCATGCCTGGCCTCAACGGCTTCATCGGCGAGTTCATGATACTGCAGGGGACCTTCAGCGATCCCAACCTGCGCATATACGCCGGGATCGCCGTGCTGGGGATCGTGCTGGGAGCTGCCTACATGCTCTGGCTCTACCAGCGCACCATGTGGGGCGAGGTGACCGTGCCCGAGAACAGGACGCTGCGCGACCTCAACCTGCGCGAGTTCGTGACCTTCGTGCCTCTGATCGTCCTGGCGTTCTGGATCGGAGTTTATCCCTCGACATTTTTACGCTATCTGGACAAACCCGTGAACCAAATAGTCGAGAAGGTCCGTGGCGCCGATTACTTCAAGACCATAGCGACGAGGTAGCCGTCAGCAGCCGGCATCAGGTTGAAGGCTGACGGCTGATTGCTTGAGGAGGAGAGATGTCCGAGGCAAGCCAGTTAAACGATCTGGCGCAGGTGATCGCATACTTCAAGCAGAACATCTGGGCGATCGGCCCCGAGGTGCAGCTCACGCTCTGGGCCACGCTCGGCTGCCTGCTGCTCGATTTCCTGCTGCCGGCTGAAAGCAAGCGCTGGATCAGCCTGGTGGCGCTGGCGGGCGTCGCCTTCGCCTCGGTCCACCTCTACAAGCTGGCGGTCGAAGGGGCGCGCGGCACCGCCTTCAACCAGACGGTGGTGGTAGATTCCTTCTCCCTCTTCTTCAAGGCGATCTTTTTAATCAGCCTCCTGATCTCGATCATAATTTCCATCAAGTATCTCGATATCGAGGAGGAGCAGCACGGCGAGTATTACGCCCTTTTGATGTACGCCACGATCGGCATGATGTTTGCCGCTTCGGGCACTGACCTGATCACGCTGTTCATAGGCCTGGAGCTGATGACGGTCTGCGAGTACGTTCTGGTCGGCTACCTGCGCGGCGAGCGCCGCTCGAACGAGGCGGCGCTGAAGTTCTTCCTGCTCGGCGCCTTCTCGACCGGAATCTTGCTTTACGGCATGTCGCTGCTTTACGGCTACAGCGGATCGACGCACCTCGGCAGCATCGGCGAGGCGGTAGCCGCCGGGCCGAAGAGCAATCTGCTTCTGCTCGCCATGATCATGCTGGTGGCCGGCATGGGCTTCAAAATCGCGGCCGTGCCCTTTCACATGTGGGCGCCGGACGCTTACGAGGGGGCCCCGACCTCGATCACCGCTTTCATCTCGGTGGGGCCGAAAGCCGCGGCCTTCGCCATGCTCGCGCGCATCTTCCTCGAGGCGATCGGCCCGCTCAGCCCCGACTACACGCTGCTCCTGGGCATGATCGCGGCGGTGACCATGACCTGGGGCAACATCGCCGCCGTCACGCAGAGCAACGTCAAGCGCCTCTTCGCCTATTCGACCATCTCGCACGTCGGATTCATCCTGCTCGGGATCGTAGCCGGGCCCGGGAACGATGGGCTGGTCGCAGCGGCCATCTACCTGTTCATCTATGCCTTCATGAACCTGGGCGCTTTCGCGATAATCATCTCGCTCAGGCGCAAGGAGATCATAGGAGAGGCGATAGACGATTTCAGCGGCCTGATCGTGAAGAGCCCGGGCCTGGCCGTGCTCATGACCGTGTTCCTCCTCTCGCTGGCGGGCATCCCCCCGACCGCCGGATTCATCGCCAAATACTACGTCTTCGCCGCGCTGATCAAAGCTTACTTCAATACGGGCGACCGGCTGATGAGCCTGCTGGCGGTCGTCGGCGTGATCAACGCGGTGATCGGCCTCTTTTACTACTGGAACATAGTCAAGGCCATGTACATACGCGCGCCGCAGGACCAGTTGAAGCTCAGCCTCTCTCCGGGATTGGTAGCGGCCATCGCCATCACGTTCATCTTCACGCTGGGCATCGGCCTTTATCCCAACCCCTTCATCGAGATGGCGCGGGCGGCGAGCCTGGCGCTACGTTGAGGAGGAGCTAGAAGCTAGGAGTTAGGAGCTAGAATAAATGCATATGCTGTGGGTATGCAAGGGGCAAGAGTACCTCTCTGCTCCTCTCATTTCACCCATTGCCACACCACCACCTCTGTAGCTCTATCGAGATTAATCTCCTGGCTCCTAGCTTCTAACTCCTAGCTCCTCGTCTTTATGGCTCGGCTGCTTAAAGATCTCGCGGACCTGATGGCGGTCGGGATAATGTTCCCGGTGAGCATCGGGCTCGGCCTGCTGATAGGTTCGACCATAGATGCCTGGCTGGAGACCAAGCCGGCCTTTACCCTGATATTTGTATTTTTTGGCATTGCGGCTGCTTTCCTCAACCTGATCAGGACTGTTTCCCGGCAGCGGAAATAGTTTTCACTGCGGTGAAATGATTGAAAAATGGATGGCTGCATAGGAGGCGAGAGCAAAGACGATTTCGCGCGGCGCATACTCGGGTACAACGCTTGGGCGGCGGCGGGCGGGGCGCTGATCTTATGGTGGCTGGTTTCGTGGGCGGTCGCGCTCAGCTTCCTGGTCGGGGGCCTGCTGGCCATGCTCAACTTCAAGTGGTTGACGGGGGCGGTCGATACCGCGCTCGGCGCGGCGCATGGCAGCCGAAAGCTGGCGCTCTTCAGGTTCTTCCTGCGCTATGCCTTGATTGTTGCGGCGCTTTTTGCTATTTTTAAGGTTTCGCGCGGCCATTTGCTCTTCGCTTTTCTCGGCCTGTTCACGACGGCGGCGGCAGTGCTCGCCGAATCCCTGCGCCAGCTTATAAAGAGGTGAGGCTAGATGGAACATGAAGTTTATTTCGTAGAGCTGATCAACGAGCTGCTCGGGCCGCTCTTCGCCGCGCTGCTCGGCGTCTTCGGCATCGAGGTTGCCGACCCGCACCGGGCGATGCCGGGCTTTTTCGCCATGTCGCTTGTGGTCAGCCTCGTCTTGATCATCCTGGCGCTTGTCATCAGGCGCGGCTTGAGCGTTGAGAGTCCGACCAGGCTCCAGCATTTGATGGAGTCATACATCGAGGCGCTGCGCGGGCTGATGGAACAGATAATCGCGGGACATTTCGATTGGCGCCGCTACATGCCTTTTCTAGCCACTCTCGGCCTCTTCATTCTTTTCGGGAACCTGCTCGGCCTCATCCCGGGCTTCATGTCTCCGACCAGCAGTTATCACGTCACGGTGAGCCTGGCGATACTGGCGTTCCTCTATTACCAGTGGCAGGGGATAGCGCGGCACGGCCTGGTGGCCTATCTCAAGCATTTCGCCGGTCCGATCTGGTGGTTGGCTCCGCTCATGATCCCGATCGAGTTGCTGAGCCACCTGGCCAGGCCCTTCTCGCTCTCGATACGTCTCTTCGCCAATATCTTCGGCGAGGACATGATCATAGTGGTCTTCGCCCTGCTCTTCCCGCTGCTCCTGCCGTTGCCGATCATGGTGCTGGCTGTTTTCACCAGCGTGTTGCAGGCTTTCGTCTTTGTGCTGTTGACTATCATCTACATCTCGGGAGCCGTTGCCGAGGAGTCCCACTGACCTTAACTTAAATCAGGAGAAAGGAGAGAAAGTTGGCCAAGAAGCTCACAACTATGCTCTTTTTGATAGCGGGCTCGCTGCTCTATGCCTCGCCGGCCTTCGCCCAGGAGGCCGGGCCGGCGGGCGGGGTGCAGTGGTCGGTTTTGACTGCCGGCTTCGGCATGGCGATTGCCTCGGCCATCGCTGCGCTGGCACAGGCCCGCGCCATAGCCGCCGCCTGCGACGGTGTGGCCCGCAATCCGGGGGCCTCCGACTCGATACGCTTCTTCCTGATCCTGGGGCTAGTTCTCATCGAGTCGCTGGCGCTTTATACCCTGCTCATCATGCTTAAGTTTACCTATCTGGCCTGAAAACAGAAGCCGGGATAAGGAGCCAGGAGCTGGGAGTTAGAAGCTAGAATGAAATCGCCTGCCGGAGCAACCTGTGAGTTATTACGGCTCGCCACAGCTAATGAAATCGGCGGTTATCTTGGGGATTATTTTTCAAGATAAGCCGGATCACCCATTATTACACCAATACCTCTGTAGCTTTATCAGGTCTTCTAGCTTCTAACTCCTAGCTCCTGGCTCCTCTCTTTTGCTTAAAAATTCAATCTGAAGCCGAGCTGGATCTGGCGCGGATCGGAGGCCGAGGTAAAGCCGAGCGGCTCGGTCGGCTTGCGGTCCTTGCGCCCTCTGACGTCGAAGGGCGGCTGGAGCAACGAAGTCCCGACCACGTTGTTCACGCTCGAGAAGTTGAGCCGGTTGAACAGGTTGAAGGCCTCGAAGAACAGCTCCACGTTCCGCCTCCCCTCATCGCCCAGGTTGATCCGCCTGGTCACCCGCAAATCGACCGAAACGAAGTCAGGGCCGCGGCCCATGTTGCGCCCGGCGCGCGGCGGCCGGTCGGTGGTCGAATGTCGGTCGCGGTTGGCGTCGAAGCCGAGCAGCAGGTTGAAGGGGCGGGCGCTCGAGGCGACGATCACGGGCGATAGCGTCCAGCCGCCGAGGAGGTATGAGAGCGCGTTCCTGCCGCTAAAGGGGCTTTCCAATACGGCGCTCACCACGAAGCGGTGCCGCTGGTCGAAGCCCGAGAGCGCGCGCTCGGCATTTATATTGGTCTGATCGTTCGGCTGGAAATCGCTGTTGAAGTCGGTCACCTCGTCGATGGCCTTGCTCAAGGTGTAATTGATATTGAACGAAACGTGCCTGCTGTAACGCTTGATCAGGCTCAGGGTGAAGCCATGGTAGAAGGAGCGCGCCGACGACTCGTAGATGTTCTCCTGGAGGAGCAGCGGATTGCGGAAGAGCGGTTGCGGCACCGTGATATCGGTGCGCGGGATGCGGTTGCGCAGGTTGCTCGGGACTATGTTGATGTCGCGCGCCCGCGTGATCTTAAGGCCGCGCACGAAGATGTAATCGGCGGCGATGGAGAGGTTGGGCGCGACCTCGCGCTCGAGGCCGAAGCTGATGTGCTGGCTGTAGGCGTTGGCGTAATCAGGATCGCTCGGGAAAATGACCGAGAGCGGCGCCAGCGGCAGGGTCTGGCGTACGTTGATGCCGAACTGGCGCAGGTCGGCCGGCGTGATTTGTCTGCTGCCGATCACCCCCTGGGCCGAGAGGGTCCTGAAGATATCAGCCGAGGTCAGCGGCTGGCCGGTCGCCGGGTTGTTTACCCCGGGCACGCCGGTGAGCGGGACGAAGACCTGGGCTATCTGGTTGAAGCCGTCGATGACGTTAAGGGCATTGACTACGTACACGATCTGGAAATAGTGGGGCGCATAGAAGATCCCGTAGCCGCCGCGCAGCACCGTCTTCTTATCGCCGAAGGGGTCCCAGGAGAAGCCGAAGCGCGGCGCGAAGTTATTGGTATCGAGGTTCAGCGGATCGGGCTCGTTGTCCAGTTCGTAGCGCAGGCCGAAGTTCAAGGTGAAGTTCGGGGTAACGTTCCACGTATCCTGGGCATAGAAGCCCCAGCGCACCGGCACCCCTTCGACCGTCGGGTTGCCGAAGCCCTGCTGGTAGAACTCGGGCAGGCCGAGGTTGAAGGCCTGCAGCGCCGAGAGGAAGGGGCTGAAGCCCCTGGGATTGAACTGGGAGCTGGCGCAGCGCGGGTCGTCTACCAGAGTGCAGATCAGGTCGGGCCGCCCGAGCCCGCCCTGCGCGGTCGGCGTGGCTAAAGCTGCGATCAAACCGGCCGTCGTGCCGCGCCCGGCCGCGCTGTCCAGGATTGCGCCGAGCGGGATCGACTCGCCGAAGTTGAACCGGCCGGGGAAGAAGGTGTGCGATTCGGCACGCTCATCTATAATGTTGATGTCGAGCCCCATCTTTATCTTATGCTTCCCCTTGGTGTAGAGGAAATTATCGATCCACTGATAGCGCCGCTCGATGGTGAACGAGGGGAGGAAGATATCGCGGTTGAAGAAGCCGAAGCCGGCGATGTTGATCTCCGGGCCGAGCGGGTCGTTGGGGATATAGAGGTCGTTGGTGTAGCTCCACTGGAAGCGGAATTCGTTCATGGCGCGCGGGCTGAAGATATGGTTGTGCCCGAAGATGGCGGTGCCATCGACGTTGTCGTTCACGCTGCCGCGCGAGACGCCAACCAGCGAGCGCACCAGGCTGTTGGCGTTGAACTGGTTGGTGTAGTTGGTGCGGAAGAAGATATTATCCGACTCGCTGAAGCGGTGGTCGATCCTAGTCGAGAAGGTGGTGAAGTTGGTAGTGAACGGGAAGACCCCGGTGTTATCGCAGAAGAGCTTGACGGTGCGCGGGAAGGTTACCGACGAAGGGGCGGGCCGCTGCGGGAACTGAGCGACGTCAGAGCATGCGGTCTGCGGCGAGAAGGTGGTGGTCAGAGGCACGCGCAGGCCCGAGGCCAGGAGGCGCAGCGATGGGGTGGGCGCGCCGGCCAGGAAATTGAGCAGCTCGTTCTGAGAGGCGGTGGGGAGAAAGATATTCGGATCGGTCAGGATCGGCACCGAGGCGCGCTCGTCGCGGTTCAGCTTCTCGAAGGCGCCGAAGAAGAAGGTCTTATCTTTCTTAAACGGAAAGCCGAGCGAGCCGCCGTACTGCTGCCGGGAAAAGGGCGGGTCGATCGGCACGCCGCCGAAGCCGACGGCGAAGGGGTCGCGGGCGTCGAGCGCATCGTCGCGGAAGAAAGCGAAGATCGAGCCGCGCAGCTCGTTGCTGCCCGACTTGGTCACGATGTTGATCACGCCGCCGCTGGCGCCGCCGAACTCGGCCGAGTAGTTGCTGCGGTTGATCTGGAACTCTTGCACCGCCTCCTGGCTGATGGCCGAGCGCACGCCGCCGGAATTAACGTTGTTCTCGGCCCCGTCGATCTGGATGCTGTTGCCGCGGCCGTTGCTGCCATAAAAAGAGAGACCGGTGTGGGGCGTCTGCACCACGCGGAAATCGGTATTATCGGCCAGGCTGGTGGTATCGGTGACTCCCGGCGTCAGCAGGCTGAAGCTCAAGTAGTTGCGGCGGTTTATCGGGAGATAATCTATATAGCGCTCGTCTATGGTATTGGACTGCTGAGTTCGTTCCAGTTCTACCAGCGCCGCCTCGCCCGTTACCACCACCTCGGTGGCCAGCTCCGAGACCTCGAGGGTCATATCGAGAGTCACGGTCTGGCCGACGGTCAACTGAACGCCTTTGACTATCCTGGTGGCAAAGCCGGCCAGCGAGGCCCTCACTTCGTAAACCCCCGGCGGGAGCAGCGTGATCAGATACTGGCCCGCCTCGTTGGTAACGACGCTTCGGGAAATGCCCCGCTGGCTTTCGGTTGCGGTTACGCTGACTCCGGGCAGCACGGCTCCGGTCTGGTCGGCAATCTGACCCTTAATTTCGCCCGAGGAGCCGGCCGCCTGGGCGAAGGCCTCGGCGGCCCCGCCGAGCAGCACAATTAGTGCGGAAAGAGTTATTAGACCTTTTCTCATCTCCCCTCCCGGATTTAAAGTGCCCTCATCCCCCACGGATAAACGGTAAGTTAGTTTATTAGCATCACGTTGTCAAGTAGTTCGTGCAAACAAATTCCGATGACGCTTCAGTCGGCTGTAATAGGCGCTCTCACCAACACCTGGAGCAATTTTCAAATTGATGGATGGGTTTAACTTCCGCTAGCGTGCTTGGCAGGATCGGCCGCATCCTTATCTCTACAGTCATTTGAAAACCGCTCTCGTACGAGGGCAGCTACAGCTATTTATTTTCCGCTTTGGCTCTCCGTCCCCTTCGAACTTCCCCCTGGATGATCTTGAGCTGGCCGCGGCTGATCTCTACTTTTTCGATGTTATGGGGAAGATCGAAGGGCCTGGTGATATCGACGGGAGGCTTTTGCCGCTTGCCGACGGCGCGGGCCACCTCTGCGGCCAGGAAGGAGGGGAGCGCTGTGCCGTTAATGGCAACTCTTTCCAGAGAGAACGTGCCTTTACCTCCGTTCGACTGCAGCGAGCCCGCGACGTCGACCTTCTGCTCGCCGCTCATGACGAGCCTTGCTATCTTGAGGGTAAAGCTCTCGCCCTCTGATTTAAGCTCATCCATATTGATGAGCAGGGTCGCGGCTACCCTATTGTTGTCGCCCAGGCTCACCGAGGCCGATTTGATTCCGGGCGGTCGCTCGGCGGCGATTTGGTGAGCCAGGTAGCGATTCAACTCCGGCTCGGTAATGGTATAGGTTCTTGCCGTCCGGCCCCCGGCGTTTTGGCCGTTTTGGGCCAGCTCATCGAAGATCGCCTGCACCTTTCGATGATCGGCGCGCCCGGCCTCTTCCGACTTCCAGGCGGGCAGGAGCAACAGGGCAAAGGACAGCGGGGCTGCCGATAATACTGCTATCAGCAGCTTACTGCGCTTTGCCTCTCTTAAACTTTTCAACATCGATGCCATGCTTTTTAACCCTATGCCACATGCTGCGTTCAGTGATGCCCAGGAGCTTGGCGGCGAGCGCCTGCACTCCCCCGGCGCGTTCCAGCGCCTCGATGATCGTCTCGCGCTCGAGGCGGTCGAGCATCTCGTCGAGCGAGCCGCGGCCCGAGCCGCCTTTATCATCTGTGCCGGCCGAGCGCACGAGCTGTGGAGGAAGGTGCTCCAGCTCTATCGTCTCTCCCTCGGCGAGAATCGAAGCGCGCTCTATGTAATTCCTCAACTCGCGGACGTTGCCGGGCCAGTCGTAGGCGACCAGGGCCTGCATGGCCTCCCGGCTCACGCCCGAGATCTCTCTGGAGAGCCGCGCGCGCATCTCCTCGAGGAAATAATCAACGAGCAGAGGTATATCTTCTTTTCTATTGCGCAGCGGCGGGATATTTATCGGGACGACGTTCAGGCGGAAGAGGAGGTCCTCGCGGAATTTCCCTTCGCGCACCGCCTCCGCCAGGTCGCGATTGGTCGAAGCTATGATCCTGACATCGACGCGCACTTTCTCATTGCCGCCGAGCCTTTCGAACTCTCTTTCCTGGATAACCCGCAGGATCTTGGCCTGGGTATTGAGCGGCATATCTGCGATTTCATCGAGGAGTATGGTCCCGCCGTGCGCCGTTTCGAATTTGCCCGGCTTGCGCGCCACCGCTCCGGTGAAAGCCCCTTTCTCGTAGCCGAAAAGCTCGCTCTCCAGCAGGTCATCGGGTATGGCGGCGCAGTTGAGCTTGACCAGGGGTTTGGATCTGCGGCGGCTGTTATAGTGCAGCGCCTCGGCGATGAGTTCCTTGCCCGTCCCGCTCTCTCCGGTAATCAGCACCGTGGAGTCCATTTCCGTGACCTTGCGCAGCAGCTCGAACACCTCCTGCATCGCGCGGCTCTTGCCGACCAGCCTGCCGAGGTCGTAGCGGTCGCCGAGCTGCCGGCGCAGCTCCTCAACCTCGCGCATCAGCCGCTGCTTTTCCAGCGCCCGCTTGATCACTATCTCCATCTCATCGAGCTTGAGCGGCTTGACGAAATAATCATAGACGCCTCGCTTTATCGCCTCCAGCGCCGTCTGGCGCGAGCTGAAAGCGGTCATAAGGATGATGACCGCGTGCGAGTCCATGACCTTGATCCGCTCTATCGCTTCGATGCCGCTCATGCCCGGCAGCTTCAAATCGATCAGGACCAGGTCGTAGCTCGAGCGGCCGAGGTGCTCCAGCCCCTGCTCCGCGCTCTCAGCCAGCTCGACCTCGTAGCCTCGCTTCTGAAGAGCCTCGCGCAGGAAGAACCGCATCTCGGCGTCGTCTTCTATCGCCAGGATCCTTCCTTCCATAATCTCAAGAGTGGACCTTTGCTACAGGCAGCTCCACCGTGAAACTCGTCTCCTGGTTGAAACTGCTCTCCACGATAATCGCTCCGGAGTGAGCATCTACGATCAGCTTGGCGATATAGAGGCCCAGGCCGGTGCCGCGGCTTTTTGTAGTATAGAACGGGGCGAACAGCTTGTGCAAATCTTCCTCCGGGATATAGGAGCCGGTATTGGCAAAGCGCGCCAGCACCTTGCCGTCGCTGCTTGAGGTGCTCACGCTGAAGCGCCCTCCTTCGGGAGCGGCCTCCAGGCCGTTGCGCACGATGTTGAGGAAGGCCTGAAGCAGCTTATCGGCGCTCCCTGGAACCGAAGGGAGGTCGGCCTGGTACCGCTCTACGATCTCGATGCGCTTGTCGCCCAATTCGCGCCTGGCCAGATGGAGCGCCTCTCGGACCAGCTCGTTCAGGTTGCAGGGGAGCGGCTCGAAGGCGAGCGGTCCGGAGGCGGCGAGCAGCTCCTCGACGATGTTGTTCATCCTCCCTATAGATTTCATAATAGCATCGATGTAGCTGCGCCTGGCATCCCCTTCCGGGAACTCTTCGCCGAGCAGCTCCACCAGGCCCTGGATTGAGCCGAGCGGGTTCCTGATCTCGTGGGCCACGCTGGCGGCGAGAAAGCCTAAAACGGCAAGCTGGTCGGCGCGGCAGAACTGCTCGCGCAGCCTGTTTAACTCCCCAGTATCTTTGATTTTGATGATCAGGCCGAGCATGCTTTCCCCTTCGTCCTTTAAGAAAGACACGCTGAGGTCGGCTTCGATCCGCTGGCCGCCGCGCTTGGTGAACGAGACCGCGCCGGTGTAAGGCTGCCGTTCGGCCAGGGCTTTTCCGATCACCCTGGATATCTCCTCGTTTTCGCCCGGCCCGAACAGGGCGGTAAAGTGCTTTCCGGTCACCTCATCGGCATCGCAACCCAGGATCGCCTCGGCCACCGGATTTATGCTGGTGATCGTTCCCTTCATGCTGACGATAATCGCCGCGCCGGTCAGCCCCTCCAGGATATATTTGTTTACCGAGAGCAGCATCTGGTTAAAAGCAGCGGCCAGCGAGTTGACCTCCTGCCCGGACTGCAGTTCCACCTTAGCGGCGAGATTCCCGGTGGCGGCATCTTTGACCTTTTTAAGCAGGTCGTTTAAAGGCAGGGTTAGCCCGTAGCACAGGGCGAAGCCGATAAACAGAGCTATTATCGAATAAGAAAGTATTCTTATGGTTACGGAGGCCGCGGCGCCGATCTGCTCCACCTCTGAGGAATGGGCGTCGAGCGGCAGGAAGGCGTCCCGGCTGTGGATCATTACCAGGTAACCGGATGCGCCGACCAGACCGCTCAGCAGCAGCGGGAGGACCAGCAAAAGGCGCGTTCGCGATTTAGCTTCCACCTATTGTTCCTCTCGGGCCGTCGCCGGCAGCAGGGCGGTGAAGTCTCGCGCCGTGAGCCGCCGGCTGCGGCCCTGCCTGTCAACCAGCACAACGCTTTTCGGCTCGCTGGTAATATCCAGCACCTGCTCATCCCCCACAAACTGGCCTATTCCGTAGTAGTGCTGATTTATAATGGCGAGGCTCCGCTCGCGAGAATTTGGGAAAACAATTACGCCGTTAAGCTCGAGCGGCGGCGGGGCCGAGGCCGTGGGCCGCCTGACGGGCTGCGCTCCAGCCTGTGCGGGACGATTCCGGGCGTGCAGTTCATCCGCGGTGAAAAAGGGATTGCGGCCCCAGCGCAGCGGCCCGATAGCTTCCCCCTCCGTCGCGTCAATGTCCACAAAAAACGATTCGCCCGGCGCCGGCGCGGGCTGAGGCGCCGGCAGCGCCGCTCTGGTTCCAGGTCTCTCGACGAGGTCGGGATTCGGCGCCTGGCGAAGCGAGCCGGGCAGGCGCGAGAAGAACCAGAAGTTGAAAACGATTAAGGCGAAAAAGGCGGCGAAGTAGAAGATTATGAAAAGCTTCCTCTTGTTCATGGGGCTTGATTTCGAATCGATCACCCTTTCCCCAGGGCTCGCGCCCCGGGCTAAAATCTCTAGCCCACAGAGCGGGCATAGGATGATGGCCTGGCGCGCAAGTCCCGGGTATAGGCCCGCAGAAGCACCTTCACGGAAACGCGGGGCGAGTCGCGCCTGGCTTCCACCCGTTCTATCTCCACCAGCTGTGCTATCTCGCTCAGATCGAAGAGCATTTGGCCCAGTTGTAGATAGTCGCCTCGAAACGAAATCTCGATCGGGTAATAGACGACAGCGCGCAGGTATTTCTCCAGCTCGCTCTTCGGCGCGGCGCCTTCGGCTGAGTCGTAGGTCGCGCCGTTTCCTTCGCCCGCCGCGCGCGGCCGGCGCTGGCGGGCAGGCGGCTCGGCGGCGGGCTCGGCTTGAGACCGCGACGTGACTTTTTCGCCGGCGCTGATCAAGATGTCCGAGATGCCGTTCCGCACGGCGATTGCGGCGATGCGCTCGAGCAGGCGGGGAAGCTCTCCGTCGCCCGGCATCCTCTCCTCGAGCGCCAGCCTGCTCTGCTCCCAGGACTTTTTCTCCTCCTCATCTGCCGGCTTGAAATTGCGCACGCGCTCTGCCATCTGACCGAGCCGGCGCGAAAAAGATGCGAGCTGCGATTCGATTATCCCTCGCTCCTTGAGTTTAGGTGATACTCCCCAAAAGTAAATTAAAAAAGCTATCGCTAAAGCAGCGACGATCCGCGCGTACTTTCCGATGGGTCCTGAGATCATTTCGCCACCAAGCTGATCTTGAACTCCATTTTCGCCGCTCGAACGCCGGTCTGCTCGGCTACAGGCTGGGGCTCTGGCAGCGCCTCCTCGAGCGGCGCGATGCTTACCGGCTGCCGAAGCCTCGCCTCGGCAATGAGCGGCGAGGCCAGCAACTTTTCGTGGAACTGGTTGAAGCTCTTCTGTACCAGAAGAGGCGATGCCGCTCGAACCTGGCCCTCTATTTCGAGCGACCATCTCCCCTCTCTGCGGTTGATTTCGAGCCGGGTGAAATTCATATCATCGCTGACGGCGCGGCTCAGGGCAGCGAGCAGGGAGGCTATTTTCGGGCCCTGTCGCGGCGCGTATCGCAAAAGCGCCTGCCGTTGCTGGTGAGCGGCGCGCTCGCGCTCGACCTGTTGCAGGTTGAGCAACTGCGGCCCCACTCTCTCCAGCTCTGCTTTCGCGGCCTCCAGCGCCGCGCGGCTCGAGGAGATGCTGCGTCCGAGCAGGAAATAGGCGCCCGTGAGCAATAGCAGGGCGATTGTCGCTGTGGCAAAGCCGGCAGCGCGCACCGATTTCTCTCTCGACCTGCGCGCGATTTCGCGTGGAATCAAGTTCAAGTTGAGCGTGCCGCCGAGGCCCGGACCCAGTGTCAGGGCGATGGGAAGGGCGAACTGCGCGAAGCTATCCTCTGGAAGATTCGGCGCATCGATCCGGCCTCCGCTCGAAGCGCTCAGGATTTCAACCTCGACGCCGAAGCGCTCCATGAGCTGTCCGGTCAAGGCGCGCAGCCCCTGGCTGCCACAGAGGATTATCTTCGAGACCTCCTCTCCCCGCGCGGCCTGGCGGTAGCTGAGGAGCGAGCGGTCTATCTCGCCGTTGAGCCGAGCTGCGTATTCTATATCGTCGAACGAGTTTTCCCGGCGCTCGATCTCGAACTCGCGCGAGAAGCGAGGCACCCCCTTTTTAAGCACGACCAGGGTATTGAGCCGCAGTCCGATTTTAAGCAGAGCAACGGGCGCGTCCTCTCCGACCGGCGCGCGCAGGCGCATTAGATTGGCCAGGGCAATCGGGACGGTAGTGAGGGTCAGAGACTTGAAACCGGCGGCAGCGGCGGCTGATGCCAGCCGTCTGGCCTCCTCCAGGCCGGCTGCCACCGCCAGCACCTCGCGCCGGCGAATCCCGCGCTCTTCGACCTCGCCCACCTCGGCGAAATCGTAGACGAGTTGCTCGGGCGGAAACAACCACTCGCCGCGCAACTCCCGCTGCAACACCACCGCCATTTCCGAACGTTTCATCGGCGGCAGCGTGACGATGTGATGCTGGACCGTGGCTCCCGAGACAGCCAGCGCCAGGTCCTTCGCCTTGAAGCGGTGCGACCTGAGCTTTAGGAGGGCGGTTAATAGCGAAAGCTCATCTCCGGCAGCGAGGGGAAGCTCGACCTGCCGGCTCACCCGCAGCGGTGAGCCGAATCGGCCGAGCGCCACCTCGACGGCGCGCAGCCTGTCCTGATCTATCTCCAGGCCAATCAGTCTGGCAGGCTTTAAAAACATCCCCCAGCAGCCCCATCCCCGCCTGGTCCGGCGAGGCGCAATGACTGCTCCCCCTGCTTCAGCGCAACTATTTTATACTATATGGCCCGGCAAATGGCAATTATTCAGTTGTTCAGTTGCTGTGCCCGGCGGAGAGGGGGATGGAAGGGGTGGCGTCAGGCGCTGCCCCCTCACGCTCTGCGCCTGACGCCCCAGGGTAAGGGCACGGTGTGCCGGCCCCTACCTCATGAGCGAGCCGCCCGAGACGACTGCGATTATATCGTCGTCGCCGATGGTCAGGGCGTTTTGTGCAAATGCTGTTTCTATCTCCTCATCCGGGCCGGCCGAGATGACGAAGACCGCCTCGCGGAAGCCATCGCCCGCGCCGCTCGCCGTAGCGCCGCTCTGCGGCGCATAGAGGAGGCCGACGTTTGCCGCGTAGCGGTTGCCCCAGGGGTCCGGTCCCTGTTCGGTGAGGTAAGGCCCGCGCCAGGCATATTCGAAGTTAAAATTGGCGCGGCTCGAGGCCTGGAAGCCGCCGGTTACGCCGCTCGAGTTGCTCCCGTTTGACAGGTCCGCGCCGGTCCGATAACGGGACCCAACCACGCCCTCGGGAGTATTTGTGATCAACTGGTTGGCGAAGGTATCGACCTTCATGGTAAGGCTGATGCCCGGCGCCACCGATGTGTTGACGGTGAACGTGTCGGCGCTGGTCAGCCGCCAGTTGTCCACCGCTGTGGTGGCGTTGGTAAACACGCCGTCGCCGGCAACGAAGGCGCCGCCCGGCAAATCCGGCACGTCGCCGTCGCCGACCAGCACGCCCACCACGTCGTCAGTATCTCTCTCCGGCGTCCGGTTCCCATCGTCGCCGTTGTCATAGAAGGCGCTCTCGCCCGTATCGTCTAAAAAGCGGATGATCGCCGAAGCCAACATCTGCACATCCTCGCGCGCCTTGGTGACGCGGGCGCGCCGCACGAACTGCCCTATCGACGGCGCCAGGATGGCGGACAAAATTGCGATCACCGTCAGTATGATCGTCGCCTCAACCAGCGACATACCTTTTTGGTTTCTCCTCCTCATTTCTGTCCCTCCGTTTAGCTTTCAGCATTGCTGATGGCTGAATACTGATGTCTGATAGCTAATCACTGCACTCTAAACCCGATATCATCTCCCCGCATCTCGGCTGCGGTGGCAAACTGGGTGAAGGGAGTATCCACTGTGCCGTTGGAGCCGGCCGAGATGATATAGACCGCTTTCTTTTCCGCTCCCGTTTCGTCCTGAAGGCCGAGCGAGCGACTCAGGTAGGTTGAGTTAATGGCATAGCGATTCCCCCACGGGTCCGACCTCAACTCGCTGGTGAAATAGGGCCCGCCCCAGCCTGCCTCGCCCCGGCTGCCGGCCAGTCGATACAGGGGCGTGTTCTTTATAAACTGGTTCTCGAAGGTATCCGTAGTTCCGTCCACCCACTTCAGGCTATCTCCAACAGGATTCGGCGCCGGCACCGGCGCGTTGCCCGGGCCGACCAGCATGTCCACGACGTTTACCCCGGGCCCCCCTCCGACCGAATCGCTCGTCCTCGGGAAAAACCCGGTATCCTTGTAAAACTGCATCACTACTCCCGCGATGGTCTTCACATCCTGTTGCGCTCTGGCAATTCGGCTGTCGTTGATGAACTTCAGAATGGAAGGCGTCAGCAGGAATGCCAGTATCACCAGCACTGCGAGCACCACCGTCAGCTCTATCAAGGTGAAGCCTTTCTCCTTCTTCATACAATGCCCCCTTTTGTGCAAGAGTGAATTGAGCAAGAATTGAGGGCCGAGTGCCGGAGGTCAGGGGTTTGTAGTGAGGGCTTTAGCCCTTTTAACGCACTGAAGTGCACACTACAAACCCCGACCCCTGACCCCCAATTCTCGCTCCTGCTCATCGCTCTCGCTTATTCATGGGGAATTTCCCGCAACTATGAATACAATGTCGTCGTCTGCCGGCGCGGCGCCGTCAATTTTAAACGGCGTATCCAGCTCCTCGTCCGGGCCGGCCGAGATGACGAAGGTATCAGCAGCGAACCCATCATTACCTGTTGACTGCGGGCGGTAGAGAAAAATAACGTTGACGGCGTAACGGTTGCCCCAGGGGTCCGGCCCCACCGGATTGATATAGGGACCGCGCCAGGCAAAGGTAGAGTTGGTCCGTTGTCCGCTTTGCGGATCGAAGCGCAGGCCCGGCGTGACGTTGGAGGAGGCAGAGCCGTCCGACATTTGCGCCGTGGTGCGATAGCCGGGCGTCGTGCCGTTCGGCCTGTTTTCTATTAACTGGTTCGATATGGTATCGACGGCAGCGGTGATAGATACTCCGTTGTTGGTGGTCTCAATCAGAGTATCGCTCGCTGTCTTGCGCCAGTTATCGACACTGACCCCGAAGGCGGCGTCCGGCATGTCGCCATCGCCTGTCAGCAGCCCCACCAGGCTCGAGCTGGTGCGCAGCGGGGTATTAATACCGCCCTGCCCGTTCGAGAAGAAAGCGTTCTCGCCGGTATCGTCGATATAGCGCCGGATTGCAGTGGCAATGGCGCGGCAATCTTCCTGGGCGCGGGCCAGCCGCGCGCGTCTTATGAACTGCCCGATGCTCGGGGCCAGGATGGCTGAGAGCAGGGATAGCACAACCAGGATGATGGTCGCTTCGATTATGGTCAGCCCGCGCTCATCTCTGCTAATTTGCACCTCGTCGGTTCTTATCCTTGCTTTCACTCCTATCTTGCTCCCGTTCCACATAAAAAGATAATGTCATCGTCTCCCGGCGCCAGCCCATCCCTATCGAAGTCGGTATCGATCTCCTCGTCCGGCCCGGCTGAAATCACCACGATATCCTCGCGCCCTCTGCCGCCCGTCTTTCTGCGCGGTGCGAAAAACTTGACGTTAACTGCATAGCGGTTCCCCCAAGGGTCTGGATCGACCGGCGCCGTCAGGTAGGCGCCGCGCCAGCCGCCGGCTCCGGGCGTGGGATACGCCCGGGCCGGGTTGTCGCCGGGAGTGTTCTGAACCAGATGGTTGGCCAGGGTATCAACCGTTGTCCCATTGAAGGGAGCGCGCCACTGGTTATCCCCGGTCGGGCCGAGGTCCGGAACGTCGCCGTCGCTGATTAACACCTCTACCGGAGTAGCTGCTCTTACCGGCCTGCCGCCGTCGGTTTGAAAGAAGTTCTTACCGGTATCGGCAAAGAACTGCTGAATCGCCGTACAAATCGCTTCGGCGTCGTCGCGGGCGCGCGCCCGTTTGGCGCCGTCGATGGCCGTGCTCAGCACGGGCGACAAAACGGCGGCCAGGATGGCGAAGACCGAAAGGATGATCGTCGCCTCGACCAGCGAAATCCCAGAGCAATGAGCAAGAGGGTTCCTCTCGCTCTTGCTCTCGCTCATGTCGCTCTCCCTCTCGCTCATTTCAGCCTCATCCCGATATCGTCGCCATAAAGGCGCGCCTCTGTTACCGGCTGTTCGAATGGGGTCTGGACAGTCCCATCGGGCCCGGCCGAGAGGACAAACACCGCGTGCCCGACGCTATCCAGGTATTCCCGGCCTCGACCCGCTCCTTCGCTCTGGCCCGAGTGGGCGCCGGAATGAACAAAGCATATCACGTTCACCATGTAGCGATTGCCCCAGGGGTCCGAATTGTTATAGTTCATGGCATAGGGCCCATCCCAACCCGGGCGCACCCCCGTGACCTTCAATCTGTAGTTTGGCCGGTTGTAGATAAGGTGGTTCTCCATGAGGTCGACGTTATCGCTGGCCCATCCGATGACCGCTTCGCGTTGCTCCTGGTCCAGGACCGGGACCTCTCCGCCGCTCGCCAGCACGTCGAAGAAATCGCGGCCTGGACCGCCGCCGATCGAATCGCGCGTCACCGGATAATGCCCGGTGTCCTGATAAAAGTCCAGGATGCATCCGGTTATCGTTCTCACGTCGTTCATGGCAATTGCCAGGCGCGAGTCGCTGATGAAACGGTCCACTGCCGGGATCATCGTACTGGCGAGCAAGACAACCGTTGCCAGGACAACCGTTACCTCGAGCAGGCTCAGCCCGGCCTCCTTCCGCACCGCACGCTTGTTCATAGCAGACATTCTGACCTCACACCAGCCGCATGAAACAGCAAGTCTCGTGCCAGAGCGGGAGTAAAGGCAAGGTTTGGCGCAGGTCCCGCTTCTAAATATTCTTCTTTATTGAAGCTTTTTATTTTCGCCCGGGTTAGATTCAGGCGGACTGGAGAGCGTAGTTTTGAGCGCAAACTACAAATTTGGTAGGTAGGGCCACAAGATTTGTAGCTTGAGTATTCGCCGCAGAGCCCGCCGGGAGCAGAGAGATAATATATGCACGGCCGCGCGCACGTACCGTCCTGCGCGCCCTGCGTTCTCTGCAGTGAAAACAATTAAGCGCGGCGCGCGGCGAGCCGGCGCAGGCTACCGGCCAGTCGCGCCATGCCGTACATATGCCTATGTTGTCAAATGCGGTCTGTCTGCAAAGCCCGCGCCGTCAGCGGTCATCGGCATGGCCGGGTCATCGGTGTCCTATTTTTAAAACTGCTCCAGTTCGTAATTGACCAGGGCCACGGCGACGATGCCCGCCGTCTCGGCGCGCAGGAGGCGCGGGCCGAGCGTGGCCGGCCTGCAGCCGTGGGCCATGGCCAGCCTTATCTCTCTTTCGCTCCATCCCCCTTCCGGCCCGACGAGCAGGCCGATGCGCGCGGGCCGGCCGGCGAGCAGCGAGCGCAGGCTCTCGCCGCCGTGCTCGGAAAAGAGTAGCCGCAGGTCGGGCTTTTCGACGTTCTCGAGCAAGCGCTGGAGCGTGGCCACCGGCTTGACCTCCGGGACCGAAGCGCGCCGGCACTGCTTGGCCGCCTCGCGTGCGATGCGCCGCCAGCGTTCGAGCCGTGCGTTGGCCCGCTCGGGCGGCAGCTTGACATCCGCCCTATCCGTGATGATCGGCGCAATCGATGCCACGCCGACCTCCGTGGCTTTTTGCACCACGAGGTCGAACTTCTCTCCTTTGATCAGCGCCTGCGCCAGCTCAATTTGAGCGCGGGACTCCACTGCGGCCTGGAGTTCCCCTATAATTTCGGCTTCGACCAGCGGCCCAGCGGATGATATGCGGCAGAGGTATTCGCGGCCACGCCCGTCGAACACCAGGACCCGGTCGCCGCGCCCGAGGCGCAGCACGCGCGTCATGTGCCGCGATTCCTCAGCGGTGAAGGCAACCTTTCCCTCGCGGATGCTTTCCGGCGGCGCGTAAAACCTGCGATACATCGCTAAGCTCCCCGGGCGTTTACTTTCAATATCAAGCACGTCCATTCACCCATGATGCACCGCCCTGTGATGCGCGGCCCGCCCTGGAGCAAATCGAGGCGCCGCGCGACCTCTTCCGCCTGCTCGGCGAGAATCCCTGAGAGGACGAGCGTTCCGCCGCGCGCCGGCGTCCGCGCCAGCCGCTCGGCGTTGGCGATAATTGTGCCGGCGGTCAAATTAGCCAGCACCAGGTCATAGCCGCAACCCCGAAACGATTGTAAATCGGCCGGAGAGAGATGGACCAGGTGGTCCACCCGGTTGCGGCGCAGGTTGTCCACGGCGACCGCCAGGGCCTGGGGGTCGTTATCGAAGGCGTGGATGGTCTTGCCTGAAACTCTTCGCGACCATCCGCTGCGCACCAGCAGCTTGGCCGCGGCTATCGCCAGTATTCCCGAACCGGTCCCAATATCGAGCACTCTTTTCGAGGGGAGATAATTCTCTTCCAGGGCGAGCAGGCAGAGCCTGGTGCTTTCATGCATGCCGCTGCCGAAGGCCATGCCGGGGTCGAGCCTTATCACCACGCGCCCCTTCCTCTTTTTCGGAGGAATTTTCTCCCAGGACGGGATGATGAGAAAGCTCCTGCCGATACTGAAGCTGCGATAGGAGCGCCGCCATTCGGCCAGCCAGTCGCGCCCGGCAACTTCGGTCCGCTCCAGCCTGATGATGGAGCCGGGCGGGAGCTTCAGCCGCGCTGCCGCCGGCTTGAGGTTCGCGAGGAGCCTGCGCGGTCCGACCGTGCCCGAGAAGCAGGCGAGCAGCCTGGTGCGCTCCGGCAATTCCTCTTCAGTCAAAATGCCGACCGTGCCAAGCTCCCAGAGCAAGGCGGAGATGCGGTCGCTTTCCGACGGCTTTATCTCAAGGCGCAGGGCAAACATAAGAAAAGGAGGAGCTAGAAGCTAGGAGCTGGAAGCTAGAATATGTCTCGATAAAGCTACAGGCCTGGTGGCGTGGCAATGAGTGAGACATGCATGAATTTATTCTAGCTCCTAACTCCTAGCTTCTAGCTCCTTCTTTCAGTGCAGGATGTCTTTGACCTTATCGAAGATGTTCTTTTCCCGCTGGGCGTCGCCATCGAGTGTTTTGGCCAGCTCCTCGAAAAGCCTGCGCTGCTCTTTGGTGAGCTTGGTTGGGACGACCACGTTGACGGTGAGGAAGAGGTCGCCGCGCGAGCTGCTGCCGAGGCGAGGCAGGCCATGGCCGGCCAATCGGAAGGTCGATCCGCTCTGCGTTCCCTCTGGAATCTTCAGCTTCTCTTCGCCTTCGAGGGTGGGCACGATGATTTCGTCTCCCAGCACCGCCTGAGTAATGCTTATCGGCACCTGGCAGTAGAGGTTGTTCTCCTCGCGGCGGAAGACCGGGTCCTCCTCGACGTAGGCCACAACGTAGAGGTCGCCGGGCGGCCCGCCGTGGGGGCCGGCTTCGCCTTCGCCCGGCATGCGCAGCCTGGTGCCGCTTTCAATACCTGCCGGGATTTTAATTTCGATTACTTTTTCGCGCCGCACGCGGCCCTGCCCGCGGCACTCCGAGCAGGGATTTTTGATTATTTTTCCCGTCCCCTGGCAGCGATTGCAGGTGCGGCTGATGGTGAAGAACCCCTGCTGGTATCGAAGCTGGCCGCGCCCGTTGCAGGTCGGGCAATCGACCGGCCCGGCACCGTGTGCCGCGCCTGTGCCGGAGCAGGCCGGGCAGGTCTCCTGGCGCGGCACCTTGATCTTGGTTCTGGTGCCGAAAGCCGCCTCGCGCAGAGTGATCCTCAAGTCATAGCGCAGGTCGGCCCCGCGCTGCGCGTAGCTGCGGCGCCGGCGCGTGCTCCCGAAGATATCGCCGAAGCCGAAAAAGTCGCCCAGGATATCGCTGAAGTCGGCGAAGAGGTCCGAGTCGAAGCCGGAAAAACCGGGCTGGGCGCCGACATAGCCATACTGGTCGTACATGCGCCGCTTCTCGGGGTCGCCGAGCACACTGTAGGCCTCGGCCGCCTCTTTGAACCTTTCCTCAGCCTCCTTGTTGCCAGGATTGCGGTCAGGATGATACTTGAGCGCCAGCTTCCGGTAGGCGCTTTTGATCTCCTGCTCTGTGGCCGTATGATCTACTCCAAGTATCTGATAATAGTCCTTCTTTGAGTGCATCGCTCAATAATCGCGAGGTGTGAAGGGACTCCAGTACCCTTTAGCCTCTCGCCTCACGGCTTTATTGCTCCTTAAGAGCCGGTCTCACGGCGACCTTTACCTGGGTAGGACGCAGCACCCGGTCGCGGTGCATGTAGCCCTTCTGTACCTCCTCCAGAACCACGTTTTCTTCATGTTCGGCGCTCTCGATGCGGGCCAGCGCCTCGTGGTAGTAAGGGTCGAACATCTCACCGGCGGCTTTAATCGGCGTGACGCCGAATTTAGCCAGCACTGCTTGAAGCTGGCGGTGAATCAGCTCAAAGCCCTCGCGATAGCTTTTCACCGCCTCGGAGGGGGCCTGTTGATCAGAACTTTCCAGGCTGTCGAGGGCGCGCTCGATGGCGTCGAGCACCGGCAGCACCTCCCTGGCCAGGTCGGCTACCCCCTGCTGGTGTAGCTCCGCCTTCTCCTTCTCGACGCGCTTGCGGTAGTTCTCAAGCTCGGCGTACTTGCGCAGGAAGCGGTCGTAGTTATCGTCCCGCTGCTTTTTCAGCTCTTCGTTCTCGCGGCGCAACTCGGCAATCGAAGCCTCCAGTGACTGCTCGACCTCGGCGTTCCCCTGCTGGGCTTTCCCGTTTATCTCGGTCAACTCTATATTTTTATCCTCGTTCATGATGCCTTCCTAGTAAATATAATATACTCTGCCCCGAAGGGCAAACCCGGGCGCCTGCTTAGGTGCTTCATTGTAGCGGCCAGCAGGGGCGCATTGCAATGTGCCCCTGCTGGCCGACAGGGTGGTACAGGCTAGCATGGCTCGTAACATGGCGGCCTAAAGGCCGCCGCTACCTCTATGGCGAATTTTATATTAGGCGGGGAGCTAGAGGGCACCGCGCGCGGGGCTGCCGAGCAGTTGCCCGACCAGCTTGGCGACGAACTCAACTACCGGAATGGCCCGGCTGTAGCGCATGCGCACTGGGCCGAGCACGCCGAGGCTGCCCGCCGCGCTATCCCCGAAGGCATACGGGGAGGCGATAAGGCTGCAGGCGCGGATGCTTGCCAGCTGGTTCTCGCTCCCTATACGTATGGCAACGCCCGGACGGTCGCTGTCGATGCACTCGGAGATGAGCTTAACGAGCTTGGCCCTCTCCTCCAGGGTTCGAAAAAGCTCCCGCATCTTCTCGAGGTCGGCGAACTCCGGCTTCTGTATCAGGTTCGCGGTGCTGCCCAGATAGACCCGGGCAGCCTGATCCTGGTCGGCCGAAAGGCATAGGCTGGCCAGCAGAATAGCGCGGCGCAGGAGCCGGTCATAAAGCTCCTTTTCGCGCTCCATCATTTCCAGCAGTTCGCGGCGTATAGCCAGCAGGCTCTTGCCCGAGAACCTTTCGACCAGGAGGCGGCCGGCCCGATCGAGTTCATCCTGCGTCATCTTCTCGTCGACTTTAATCACGCGGTGCTGCACCAGGCCGGAGGTTGAAACAAATATCACCAGGATCTTTTGTTCGTTGAGGTGGATGAACTCGATATGCCTGAGGTTGGTGCTGGAGACCGGAGGGGCCAGGACAAAACCCAGTTCACCGGTAAGCGAGGAGAGCAGATAAGAGGCCCGCGAGAGCAACTGTTCCGGGTTCTCCTCGGCCAGGAGGGCCTGCTCGATCTGCTGGCGCGCCGCCGGCGGCAGCGGCCTGACCTCGAGCAAACCGTCGACGTAAAGTCGGTAACCTTTATCGGTTGGGACGCGCCCGGCAGACGTGTGCGGCTGGTAGAGATAGCCCGACTCCTCTAATTCGGCCATGGTGTTGCGGATGGTCGCCGCGCTCAGGCGCAGCCTCTTCCTCTCGGCGAGCCTGAGAGAGCCGACAGGCTCACCTGTGGCGATATAGTCCCTGATCACAGATTTGAGGATCTCGCGGCTGCGCTCGCTGACCTCGCAGCTTCCTTTTGTTACCCCATCACACCATCCGCTGCCCCGGCCCGACGGCCAATGTAACCAGGCGGGGCCACTAAATCAAAGTAACCAGTAAATTTATACCATCCGGCCTGGTTCTTGTCAATTGAAACCGGCGGCGGACGCGGCGAAAAAACCAAAAAATTCAGGCAATTTTGTACTCCAGTTTGTCCATTCAAGCGGCATAGCAGAGTTGATTTAGCAATAGATCTAGCGTCTGCCGCCGAAATAGGATGAACTTAGCATTT
>FWPU01004604.1_pt1 | contig 31787 bp, 25 predicted proteins | sample 2228361 | NCBI WGS metagenome assembly FWPU01 (sample SAMEA103939777, study PRJEB20133) | metagenome
CAGGGCGTAGGCGTCGGGGTGGGTGGCGGCGTGGGCGTGGGGGTCGGCGTGGGAGAAGGGGTGGGGCTGGGTGTGGGCGTCGGCGTGGCCTTGGGCGCGGCCACGGGGGTCGTGGCCGCCGCGGTCGGCTGGGCCGGCGCGCTCCCCGCCTCCAGCATGACCGGCAAGCCCTCCAGGCCGAAGGCCACGATCTGGCTGCGCTCCACCCAACCCACCGTCTCTTCATCCACATACACCACCAGCCAGCGGGTATCGGCCGAGCGCCCCACCGCGGTCAGCACGGTGCCCGGCGCCAGGGTCCGGATGGCAGTACCGCCGGGGGCGTCGTAGAGGCGGGCCTCGTTGGCGCCCACGATGGCCAGGATGCCCTCCTCGGCGGGCTGGGCGGCCGGTGCGGCGGTGGTGGGGGCGGAAAAGAGAAGCCCGGCCAGGGGGATGGTCAGCAGCGCAACGGCGAGCAGCGCCAGCCGCAGCCACCGTCGAAGGTGTGTTTTGGCTTCCATGTAGGGCCCTTCTGCGTCGACACGGGATTCGAACTGTGGCATCGACATTACTCCATTGAATCCAGATATGAATGTTGTCCTGTAAAACAGATTTGGGAGTTACACACTTCATTCCTGGCTCAGGAGAAGTCGGACTTTTGACAGAAGTCCGACTTCTAGACCAACTGTGTACGTCCTGAGCTCGTGACACGGCAGCGAAGGCGGGGCCGGGAGGGACCCCTTGCCCCCGGATGCGCCCCAGCCGTAGGTCCCGTTCCCATACGGGACAGTCTCCGTGCGGTATGGAAACCGCACCTACCCTCCCAGCCCAAAATCTGGGAGGCACCCATTGCCCCCCCACGTCTTTGACAAAGGCAGTGGCGATCAGTAGAATCTAGTCGACCGACCGTCCGGTCGGTTTGAACAGATACATTATCGGTGCTTGACGCAACCTTTGTCAAATGGGCACCCTGGGAAAAGACGACCATGGCTGACGAATCCACCGAGGCCCTCGCCTCCAAACAGGCGGTTCTGGAAGCGGCCCACCACCTGATCCTCTGCAACGGCTATGCCGGCCTCTCCATGCGAGAACTGGCCCGGGCCAGCGGTCTGGCCAAGGGCACCATCTACCACCACTTTCAGGACAAGCGGGAGATCTACCTCAGTGTCCTGGAGCGGGACATTCAGATCGTCTGCCAACATGTGGCCGCGGCCGCAGCCCCTTCTGAACACTGGGCCGAGCAGTTGCGGGCGATTCTCCGGGTCTACTTCCAGCTCCAGCAGGAACGCCGCTTTCTGATCCTGGCCAGCCTCCGAGAAACGGTGGGGATGGAGCAACAGCTCTGCCAGCTCGTCCGCAAGTACCGGAAGGAGCTGCTCAAGCCCATCGCCCAGGTCCTGGAACGGGGCATAGCCCAGGGCGAGGTACGCCCCATCCACGTGGAGATGGCCGTTCTCAGCCTGGTCGGCATTCTCCACAGCTTCGTCCTCCACCACATGATCTTGCAGGAGCTAGAGGTGGACGATGAGGCCATCATCGACCACACCCTACAGCTGTTTTTGTGCGGGATTGCCTACAGCAGCCCTCCGGACGGGACGGAGCTTCCGGCATCCCCGGGCCAGTCCGTCGTTGACCATCACCCATGATTCAATACGCCATGATACCGTGGGAGTTTCACCCAGGAGAAACCGGGACACACCTATGACCAGCAAGAGAGAACGTCATATTAGGGAGCTTGGCAAGCGTCAACACGGCGCGGGCGCCAGCCGTTGGTGGATAGCGAAGGCCCAGCTCCGGGGAAGATGGCCCCGGGTGCTTGTCTGGGCCAGCCTGGCCCTGCTGCTGGCAGCCTGTAACCTGGGCAGCAACCAGGCAGAGCCGACGCCGGTAGCCGTGCCCACCTACGTGCCGCCGGACGGGGTTGGCACCAGAGTGGCAGCCGAAACGGCTACGTCGACCCCGGCGGCCGCAGAGGTGCCGGCAGCCCCCGCCGGCGTCGCGCTGGGGGCCAATACCTACACCGGCGAAGTGCAGGCCGAAGACCAGGTGGCCGTCGTGGCTGAGGTGGGCGGCCAGGTACTGCAAGTCAACGTGGAAGTGGGCGACCGGGTCCGGGCCGGTGAGACCCTGGTCAAGATCGACAGCACCACCCTGGAAGCCCAACGGGCCCAGACCCTGGCCGGCCTGGAGGCAGCCCAGGCCCAACTGGACCTCCTGCTGGCCAAACCGGACGAAAGCGACCTGGAGGCAGCCCGGGCTGCGGTGGCCGCCGCGGAAGCCGCCTACCAGCGGGCCGTGGAAGGGCCCACCGAGGAGGATCTCATCGTGGCCGAGACCCAACTTCGCCAGGCAGAGGCCGCGGTGAAGCGAGCCCAGGCCGCCTATAACCAGGTCTCCTGGAATCCCCTCATCGCGGCCCTGCCCGAGAGTCTGCAGCTGGAACAGGCTACCCTGAACCTGGAGGCGGCCCGGGCCCAGTACAACAAGCTGGTCAAGGGCGCCACCGCCGATGTCATCGCCGGGGCCTACGCCCAGCTGGCCCAGGCCCGGGCCACCCTAAAACGCCTGGAGGAAGGGCCGGAAGCCGCCCAGATCCGGGCCGCCGAGGCCCAGGTCCGCCAGGCGGAGACCGCGCTCTACCTGGCCCAGCTGCAGCTGGACAAGGCCATGGTGAAGGCGCCGGTGGAGGGCGTGGTCTCCCAGGTCAATGCCGCCGAAGGCGCCATGCTGGCCCCCGGCTCGCCTGTGGCCGTGCTCCTCTCGCCTGCAGTCAAGGTCACCATCGCGGTGGAAGAGTTCCGCATCGCCTCCGTGCGGGTAGGCCAACCGGCCCGCATCCGGGTGGACGCCTACCCGGATCGAGTCTTCGAGGGGGAGGTGGCCATCATCGCGCCGGCGCTGGACACCACCACCCGCACGGTGCAGGTGACCATCCGCCCCACGGGGGATGCCTCCCTGCTGATCCCCGGCATGTTCGCCACCGTGGAGCTCCTGGAAGGTGAGCCATCATGAAACTTTGGGACATCGCCATCCGGCAGCCGGTCTTCATGACCATGATCCTGGCCGCCGGCATTGTGTTGGGAACCGTCTCCTACTTCCGCATGCCGGTGGATCTGTTTCCCAATGTGGAATTCCCGGTGGTGCTGGTCACCACCGTCTATCCCGGCGCCAGCCCCCAGGAAATGGAGGAGCAGGTCACGGAGGTGCTCGAGGAGGAGCTGAGCGCCATCAGCGGCATCGACTCGGTCATTTCCCGCTCTTCGGAGGGAGTCAGCACCCTCATCCTCCAGTTCGACCTGGACCAGTCGGTGGACAAGGCCAGCCAGGAGGTGCGGGAGAAGGTGAACTTGGTGCGCAACCGCCTGCCCGACGGCATCCAGGAACCCATCATCCGCCGCTTCAACCCCTCCGACAACCCCATCTTGCTCTTCGGCGTGGCCGACCGTTCGGGGCAGTACGCGCCGGTGGAGCTGCGTAAGCTGGTGGAGGAGATCATCCAGGCGCCCCTCCAGCGGGTGCCCGGCGTGGCCGCGGTGGATGTGGACGGCGGCCAGGTGCGGGAGATCCGGGTAGAGCTGGATCTGGAGGCCCTGGAGGCACGGCGCATCGCCCCCCAGCAGGTGGTGGAGGCCCTCCGCGCCGAGAACCTGAACATCCCCGGCGGCTCCGTGGTGACCGGCCAGCAGGAGCTGGCCGTGCGCACACCTGGCAACTTCCAGACGTTGGACGAACTGCGCAACCTGGTCATCACCCGGCGGGCCGCGCCCGTCTACCTGCGGGACGTGGCCCAGGTGGTGGACGGTTTTGAGGAGCGGGAGACCATCACCCGCCTCAACGGCCAGGAATCCATCGTGGTGCGGGTGCGCCGGCAGAGCGGCACCAACACCACCGCCGTGGCCAACGCCGTCAAAGAAGAGCTTCAGACCATCGCCCAGGCCAATCCGGACCTGGAGATCGTCATCGCCGGCGATGAATCCCTGCTGGTGAAGCAGTCTACCGACGGCGCCTTCGAGGACCTGATCTGGAGCTCCATCCTGGCCACCCTGGTCATCCTCTTTTTCTTCCGGGATCTGCGCAACACCATCATCACCATGGCCGGTCTGCCGGTGATCATGGTGGCCACCCTCTTCTTCATGGACCTGGCCAATATCTCCCTGAACCAGGTTTCCCTGCTGGCCCTGGCCCTGGTGGTGGGCCTGGTCATCGACGACGCCATCGTGGTGCGGGAGAACATCATGCGCTGGGTGGAGAAGGGCTACAAGCCCCGGGAGGCGGCCAGCAAGGGAACGGCGGAAGTGGTGCTGCCGGTGCTGGCCACCAGCGCCACCATTCTGGCCGTCTTCCTGCCCGTGGCCTACGCCGAGGGGATCATCGGTAAGTTCTTCCGGGACTTCGGCCTGACCGTCTCCATCGCCATCGCCGTCTCCACCTTCGAATCCCTGACCATGGCGCCCATGCTGAGCGCCTATTTCTTCCGGGCCAGCGAGAATGTGGATCGGGAGATCGACGAGAGCCGGGGCAACGAAACCGGCAGCGGACTTCTGGCCCGCATCTACGCCCGCAGCCTCAACTGGGCGCTGGACCACAAGCTGATTTCCAGCCTGGTGGCTGTGGTCATCATCGTAATCAGCGTCTACAGCGCCCGCTTCATCGAGCAGAGCTTCCTGCCCAGCCTGGACCGGGGCCAGTTCGACGTCTCCATGGAGATGCCCCTGGGCACACCCCTGGCCGTTACCCAGGCGGAGGCCATCAAGGTGGAAGAGATCCTGCGCAGCCACCCAGACGTGGCCGATGTCTTCACCACCATCGGCGGCACCAGCACGCCGGAACAGGCCAGCTTCTTCGTCAAGGTGAAGGACGAAGACGGCCGCAAGGTGAACACCCGCAAGGTGATCAACGACCTGCGGATCGCCCTGGCCAACGTGCCCGGCATCTCCTTTCAGCTGGCCGACAACGCCACCGGCGGCGATGTGCTCCTGGGCGGCAAGGACGTGATCGTGGAGATGACCGCCTACTCGGGCGACTACGGACTGCTGGCCCAGGAGGCCCGGCGGGTCGCCCAGGAGATGGCCCAGATCCCCGGCATTGTGGACATCGACGTCAGCTACAAAGAGGGACGGCCAGAGCTGCAACTGGAGATCGACCGACAGCGGGCCTCGGACCTGGGGCTGAGCACGGCCCAGATCGGCGCCACCGTGCGCACCCTGGTCAACGGCGAGGTGGCATCCGTCTTCCGGGGCGAGGGCCCGGAGGCCGACATCCGGGTGCAGCTCAGCCAGGCAGACCGGGCCAGCGTGGAGGACATCCTCAACATCGGCCTGCTCTCGCCCACGGGGCAGGTGATTCCCCTGCGCAACGTGGCCCGGGTCCAGGTGGTCTCGGGCCCCAACGAGATCGTGCGGGTCGATCGGCAGCCCACCATCAGCATCGGCGCCAACATCAGCGGCCGGGACAAACCCAAAGCCACGGCCGACGTGGTGGCCCTGCTGGCGCGGATGGACTTCCCCACCGGCATCGAGGCGAAGCTGGGCGGCGACGCCGAAGCCCAGGCGGACGCCTTCCGCAACCTGGGGCTGGCCCTGGTGCTGGCCATCGTCTTCATCTACATGGTGTTGGCCAGCCAGTTCGGCAGTTTCATCCAGCCGCTGCTCATCATGCTGGCCATGCCCCTGGCCGTCATCGGCGCCATCCTGGCCCTCTCCCTCACCGGGCGCCCCCTGGACCTGACGGCGTTCATCGGGTTCATTATGCTCATGGGGCTGGTGACCAAGAACTCCATCCTGTTGGTCGACTTCGCCAACCGGGAGCGGGCCCGGGGCCTGGACGCGGACACGGCCATGCGTCACGCCGGCCCGGTGCGCCTGCGCCCCATCTTGATGACCGCTCTGTCCATGATCCTGGCCATGATCCCGGTAGCTTTGGGCCTGAGCGCCGGCGGTGAATTCCGCTCCTCCATGGCCATTGCCATCATGGGCGGCATGATCACCAGCACCTTCCTCACCCTGATGGTGGTCCCCATCGGCTATAGCCTGGTGGTGGGCACCCTGGACCGGCTGGGGCGGCCAATCCGGGCCGGCCAGGAACGGCCAGAGGCCGGGCAAAGCCAGGCCGAAGGCGCAGTCCAGCCGGTGGGCGACTGAAGCAAAACTCACCCTGGCCCACCAGTAAATCCCGGCAGAAATTCGCCGATAGTTTCCACCAGAGGTAGTGCCGCCGGATTTCTGCCGTGGTATTTACGCCAGACTGTACTAGAGCCCTCATTGAATCGATGTTACAATAGGCTGGCTTGCGCCGAGGCTGAGAAAAGATCCAGGGTCAACTATCCCTGAGCCGCACGAGAGAAGATATCGATTCAATGAAGTGGTCTCGCCTGGATTGGATCCTACTGCTGGCAGTCACCCTCCTGGCTGCGATCTTGCGCTTCTACCGGTTGGGCCAAGTTCCACCCGGGTTCCAGTTTGACGAAGCCTTCAACGCCATCGATGCCCGGCTGGTGCTACAGGGTCATCGTCCCCTCTTCTTGCCGGCCAACGCGGGCCGGGAAGTGCTTTACACCTACTGGCAGGCCCTGCTGGCCAGCCTCTTCGGCCTGAACGTCTACACCCTGCGCCTGGCCTCCGCCCTGGCGGGCATTGCGGCGATTCCGGCCACCTATCTGCTCCTGCGCATCCTGCTGCGCCATGGCAGCCGGGCAATAGCCCTGTTCACCAGCCTGGCCCTCTGCCTGAGCCTGTGGCACATCCACTTCAGCCACTACGGTATCCGGGTCATTATGATGCCGGTCATCTTCAGCGGCCTTTTTGGCTTCTACTGGCTGGGACACCATGGGGCCAGCCGGCGACTTCGCCTGGGAAGCTACGTGGTGGCCGGCGTGCTGGCGGGCCTCAGCGTGTGGACCCATCCCACCGGCCGCTTTGTGCCCTTTGTGCTGATCCTCTACACCGTCTGGCTCTGGTGGCGTTCGCCGGACCATCGACAGCCGCACCTGGATAGCCCGCTGGGCGGGCTGCTGCTCACGGGCGCGGTGGCGTTCCTGGTTTTTCTGCCCCTGGGGCTGGAATTCTACCGCCATCCCGAATTCTTCTTCGGTCACGCTTCGGAGGTCTCGGTCTTTGCCCCCCGGGTGGGCGGCGACGCCCCCTGGCGGGTACTGGTGGGCAACTTCTTCCGGGTGCTGGGGATGTTCAGCGTGGCCGGCGACTGGGAATGGACCCACAACCTGGCCGGACGCCCGGTCTTCGACCCCCTCATGGCCATCCCCTTCTACATTGGCGTAATCCTCTGGGCTGGGCGCCTGTGGCGGCGCCAGGGGAAGGAGGCCGATGTGGACGCGCTGGCCCTGCTGGCCCTGTGGGCGGGCATCATGCTCTTTCCCTCCATCCTCAGCGAAGCTGCGCCCAACTACTCCCGCACCCTGCCCGCCCTGCCGGCCCTCTTCGTGCCGGTGGGCCTGGGCCTCCACTGGCTGTGGGAACGGCGGCGTCCGGTGCCCTGGCTGGGCCCTGCCCTGGTAGCCGTGATCGTGCCCGTCAGCGGTGGACTGGCGGCCTACGACTATTTTGGCCGCTTCGCCAACAGCCCGGAGGTGTATTACATGTACGACGCCGAGAAGCTGGACGCGCTGGCCTACCTGGCCGAGCTGACCGGTGACAACCAGGTCTACCTCTCCCAGCTTTGGGGCGACATGCACGCCACCGTCTTCTACCTGCGGGGCAATCTGGGCATCAAATCCCTGGACACCACCGACACCCTGGTGCTGCCGCCGCCAGGCCAGGGCGCGGTCTACGCCTTTCCCCCCGAGCAGAAACGCCGGGCCGAGCGGCTGGCCGAAAGCTGGCCCGCGCTGCACCTGGACGTGGTGCCGGACCGCTACGGGGAGCCCCTGCTCTACACCCTGGCCCTCCGGCCCGAGGACGCCCAGGGGTGGCCGGCCCCCTACGCGCCCACCCAGTCCCACACGGCGGCGTTCCAGGGCGCGCCCACCCTGCTGGGCATGCGGCCGGATTCGGACTCCCCGGCCCTGCGCCTGTACTGGCGAGCCGACGAGCCCATGGGACAGAGCCTCACCTCCTTCGTCCACCTGCTGGACCAGGACGGACACCGGGTTGCCCAGATGGACAAATTGCCGGGCAACGGCAGCTACGCCACCACCAACTGGACACCCGGCGAACGGGTCATCGACCGCTATCCGTTGAACGTGCTGGATGTCTGCGCGGGCGGGGAAACCCTCCGGGTGCAGGTGGGTTGGTACCAGGCGGGCGCGGGGGGCGCCCTTGAAGCGCAGCCCCTCCGCCGGGCTGATGCGCCGGGCCATACCGCCCTCGCCGGCCAGATGACCCTGCCCTTCATCGGCCAGCCCCCAGAGCAGATGGAGCCACCCGTCCGAGTCGACCTGGCGCTGCGGGATGACCTGGCGCTGGTGGGCTATGGCCTGGCGGGGGCGGATCTCCAGGCCGGTGCGCCTGTCACCCTGGACCTCTACTGGCATAGCACCCGGCCGGCCGATGCTCCGCCACCCACCGAAGAACCTGTGACCCTCTATCTGGCGCAGGCAGGCCAACGGGAGGTACTCTGGGAAGGACTGCTGGCCCCAGAGGGGTACTGGGCACCCGACGAGGTTCTCTGCCGCCGGCTGCGGCTGCGCATCCCCCCGGAGGCAGCGCCCGGGACCTATCGCCTGGAGGTGGGCCTGGAAGATGCCCACACACCCGATCCCCCTGGCCGACCTGACCCTGGGGCCGTCCACCCGCCTCTTCCAGGCACCGGCGTTGGCCCGAGCGACGGAAGCCATTCTCGGCGAGCCCGACGGCAGCCACGGCCAGGCCAAGCTGCTGGGCCTGGCCACGTTGGACTGGCAGTCGCCCCAGGAGAACCCGACCGCGCCGTCCTTGTTGGCAGTCGATCTGGTGTGGGAAGCCCGCACGCCCTTCCCCAGCAGCTACAAGGTTTTCGTCCACCTGGTGGACCAGCACGGCCAGATCGTAGCCCAGTCGGACGCGGTGCCGGGCCCCGGCTACCCCGTCACCCGCTGGCTCCCCGGGGAAGTAGTGGTGGACCGGCACACCCTGGCCGTGTCCGGGGAACTGCCGCCGGGCCGCTATCAGCTCTTTGCCGGCCTATACGACCCAGTGAGCGCGCAGCGGCTTCCCGCCTACGATGGGACGGCGCAGCGCCTGCCCGACGACCGGGTCTCCCTGGGCGAGGTGACCTGGCCGCCTGCCGCGCCATGAGGGTTGGCAACCGGGATCCGCATCCACAGATTTCACAGATGAACATAGATTGACCATGACCACACCGATCCTGTTATTGGCTCTGGAGGAGGGCCGACTCTCCGAACAGCATCTGACCCGGCTGCAGGAACTGGCGCCGGGCTACGAAGTGATTCAGAGCCGAGGCGAAACCGAGATTCAGGCCCTCATTGACCGCATCGAAATCGTGGTGGGGGATATCCCATGGGAGCTGCTGGGAAAGGCATCCCGGCTGCGCTGGGTGCAGCTCTGGGGAGCCGGCGCGGACTGGCTCATGCGCTATCCGGAGGCGGCCCGCCATCCGTTCATCCTCACCAACGCTTCGGGCGTCCATCCCATTCCCATCAGCGAACACATCTTCGCCCTGCTCCTGGCCCTGGCCCGCCGCCTTCCCCAGGCCTTCCGGGCCCAGCAAGCCCACCGCTGGGAATCGCCCGATTGGGACGAGGTCTTTGAGCTGGCGGGCAAAACCCTGGTGCTGGTGGGCGTGGGCGCCATCGGGGAGCGGACCGCACAAGTGGCCCAGGCACTGGGCATGGCGGTGGTGGGCGTGCGCCGGGACCCGACCCGCCCGGCGGCGGGCGTGGAGCGCATGATTTCGCCCGACCAGCTGTTGGATGTCCTGCCGGAGGCCGACTTCGTGGTCATCACCGCGCCGTTGACGCCGGAAACCCGGGGGCTGATCGGACGGGAAGCGCTGCGGGCCATGAAGCCCACCGCCTGCATCGTCAACATTGGCCGAGGTGCCATCATCCAGGAGGAAACCCTGATCCAGGCGCTGCAGGAGGGCTGGATCCGGGGTGCAGGCCTGGATGTGGTGGCCACCGAGCCCCTGCCGGCCGACTCCCCCCTGTGGGACATGGAAAATGTGATCATCACGGCCCACTACGCGGGCAAGACGCCCTGCTACGACGAGCGGGCTTTCGCCATTTTGGAGGACAATCTGTGGCGTTTTCTGGCCGGCCAGCCCCTGCGCAACGTGGTGGATAAGCAGGCCGGGTATTGACCCGCACAGGAGCCGGATGCCCCGGGGAAGGGCGGCTATGAAGAGGAGGTCACGATATGGCAGAACTGGATCGATTTCGAGGCGCGCTGTTGGGCCTGGCCTGCGGCGATGCGGTGGGCACCACGCTGGAGTTCCAGCCCCGGGGACATTTCGAGCCCTTGACGGATATGGTGGGAGGTGGGCCGTTTCACCTGGCGCCGGGCGAATGGACCGATGACACGTCCATGGCCCTCTGCCTGGCTGCCAGCCTGGTGGCCTGCAACGGCTTCGATGCCCGGGACCAGATGGATCGCTACGTGGCCTGGATGCAGCAGGGCTACATGAGCAGCAACGGACGCTGCTTCGACATCGGCATCACCGTCTCCACCGCCCTCCGCCGCTACCTGGCCACCGACGACCCCTTCAGCGGCTCCACCGATCCCCTCAGCGCCGGCAACGGCTCCCTCATGCGCCTGGCCCCGGTCGCCCTCTTCTTCTACCCCAACCTGGAGGCCATGGTCCACTACGCAGGGGAGAGCTCCCGCACCACCCACGGCACGGTGGAGTGCGTGGACGCATGTCGCCTGTTCGCGGCCATGCTCTACAAAGCCCTCGCGAGGGAGGACAAGGAAGCCATCCTCGCGCCGCCCCACCTGCCCGCGGGGACATCGGGCCCGGCAGGGCTGGCACCCAAGATCCAGGCCATCGCCGAGGGGAGCTACCGGGACAAAGGCGAGGCTGATATCGTGGGCAACGGTTACGTGGTCAACAGCCTGGAGGCGGCGCTCTGGTGCTTCTGGTGGACAGACAGCTACCGGGAGGCGATCCTGCAGGCGGCGAACCTGGGCGGCGACGTGGACACCACCGCGGCCATCTGCGGCCAGCTGGCCGGCGCCTACTACGGCGCATCCGCCATCCCGACCTCGTGGCTGGAGCGGCTGGCCCTGCGTGACCAGATCGAAGAGCTGGCTGCCCAACTTCATCAGGTGGCTGCGAGGCGGAAGGGAGGAGAATAGCCGGTAGCCGGTAGACGGGAGACAGTAGACGGGAGACGAGGAGATGGCGGACAGAGGGGATGGGTTTGTGATAAAATTGTGCCAGGAGGCGTAAATACGCCCAGGAATCAGATGGTGCATCGTTGTGGAATCAGGGTGTGAAAGGCCTCTTTGGGCCCGAGGAATGCATGGCTCAGAGGGGCCATAAGGAGGGACGCCATGAACGAGTCCACTCATTCGACCGGTGTGTCCACTGACGCATCAACCCGCGTGTGGGAGAAGTTCTGGCAGCGGATGGAGGAGCGGCGAGTCCAGGTACGCCGGCTGCAGCGGAAGGCCGGGCTGGCCTCCCTGGGCCTGTTGGGCCTGGCCCTAGACACCGCGCGCACAGCCTGCCGGGAAGGCCAGAGCTGGCTGGACCGGGCCGAGGCCCGGGGTGAAGCCCTGGAACAGGAGATCCACGCCCGACTCCAGGCCATGGGCCCGTGTGGCCGGGCTGTGAATGAACTGTGGACCTGCCTGGGCATGGCGCCGGCTGCGCCCCAGGCGGCTGAGGCACCCATCGCGCCGACAGAAGCCCCGCCCTTCCCCGACTATGATGACCTCACCGCGCCAGAGATCCTCCAGCGCCTGAATACCCTGGATGCGGACGGGCTGGCCCGGCTACGACGCTACGAGGCGGCCCACAGGCAACGGGTCACCATCCTGCGGGCGGTGGACGAACGGTTGGGGGGAGTCAATAAAGATTGAAGATGGAAGATAGGGATGATTCGAGCTGCGCGGCCGTTGACTTTCGCCCTGCCCTGTGATAGACTCGCGCCCACATATCGCCAAAGGCAATGACAGGGAGAGGTTGCCCGGCCTTCCCGGCGCCCAGAGAGCGACGCCACCGGCTGCAAGCGTCGCCGTCGGCCCCGGGCAATGACACCCTCGAGCCGACCGGTGAACGTGCGGCAAAGCTGTCGTGATCAGTAGCCGGAATCCGGGTGCGCCCGTTATCGCGCCACGGCCCGCTGTCGGCAATCTGGCCGGTGGGGCCGGCTGAGGCTCCAGCGCGGAGCGAATGGTGGTGGCACCACGGGTGGCTTTGGCCCTCGTCCTCCAAGGACGGGGGTTTTTTATTTGGCACAAAGTCCTGGGCGGACCGTCCATGGCAGGCGCAACGCAGGGATCGATTCAGGAAAAGGAGGCATTTCCATGGCGAGCAGCACTTCATCGATTCGGGTACGTACCCACGAAATCCAGGCCCACGTGGGCGAACGGGTCACCCTGCAGGGCTGGCTCCACAACCTGCGCCGCCTGGGCGGGGTCAACTTCATCATCCTGCGGGACGGCTGGGGGACGGCCCAGGCTGTCACGGAGGATGAGGCCGACCTGGCGCCGCTGCTCCAGGAGGGGTTGGGTGTGGAGACGGTCATCCGGCTGGTGGGTACGGTGGTGGCCACCCCCCAGGCGCCCGGCGGCGTGGAGCTCCATCGACCCGAGCTGGCGGTGATCACCCCGGTGCGGGAGGCGCCGCCCCTGGCCCTCAACAAACGTCGGCTCCATGCCGCGCTGCCCACTCTGTTGGACCACGCCGTGGTCGCCAACCGGCACCCGGCCCGCCGGGCTGTCTTCCGGCTGGCGGCAGGCCTCATGGCCGGCTTTCGGGCTGCCCTCTCTGCCCGGGGCTTCACCGAAATCCAGACGCCCAAGATCGTGGCCTCCGCCACGGAAAGTGGGGCCAACGTTTTCACCATCGACTACTTCGGCCGGCCCGCCTACCTGGCCCAGAGCCCCCAGTTCTACAAACAGATCATGGTGGGCGTCTTCGAGCGGGTCTACGAGGTGGGCCCCGTCTTCCGGGCAGAGCCCCACGACACGGCCCGCCACATCAACGAATACGTCAGCCTGGACGCGGAGTTCGGGTTCATCCAGGACCATTTCAGTGTCATGGCCCTGCTGCGAGAGGTCCTGGCCCACATATTGGCGCACCTGGCCGAAGCATACGCGCCCGAACTGGCCCTCCTCGGGCTCAGCCTGCCGCCGGTACCGGCCATCATCCCCCATATCCACTTCGCCGATGCCCAGGAGCTCATCTTCCGGCGCCACGGCGTGGATGGGCGGGGCGAGCCGGACCTGTCTCCCCAGGACGAACGGTGGCTGGGTGCCTGGGCCCAGGCCGAACATGGCAGCGATTTCCTGTTTGTCACCGGCTATCCCATGGCCAAACGCCCCTTCTACACCCACCCCGATCCCCACCGGCCCGGGTATTCCAACTCCTTCGACCTTCTCTTCCGGGGCGTGGAGCTGGTCACCGGCGGCCAGCGGCTACACTGCTACCCGGATTATCTGGCCGCGCTGGAGCGGGCCGGGCTGTCGTCTGAGCCGTTTGCCACCTACCTGGAGGCGTTCCGCTACGGCATGCCACCCCACGGCGGCTTCGCCATCGGCCTGGAACGGCTCCTGATGCAGCTCCTGGATGCGCCCAACCTGCGCCTGACCACCCTTTTCCCCCGGGACATGGCGCGCCTGGTGCCGTAAGGCACCAGGGCAGGCACCGATTTCCGTAGGGGCGGGCGGCCCGTCCGATGTCGCCGGCCGCGAAAGGGCGTCGGTTTGCGGTAGGGGCGGCTCCCAGCCGTCCGATGGTGTCAGGCCCCGGCAGGTGAAGGCACGGCGACAGATGGGCAGTATGTAGGAGCGAATCATGATTCGCCCCGCCTACGAGGGGGCGGCGACTGGTGGTAGGGCTCTCCTACGCTTTACGGAGGCTGATGCCGGTGGTATACTCATAGCCGTTCACGCATGTACCCATGGTCTTGGTTAGATGGGAGATACCATGCCGATCAGCACGTCTTCCTTCGGCGATGAGCGGGACAGCCGCTACACCGAATATGAAAAATCAGAGCTCTACGACCAGGAAACCCTGGACTTCCCCGGGCTGAGCGCGGCCATGGCCGAGTCCTTCCTGAAGAAGTTGGGCGGCGGTGTGGCCGAAAAGGAATGCCGGGTGGAGGGGGTGGGCTGGAACGCCACCATCCATCCCCGGGAGGACGGCGTAGCCGTGGAGTTCGATGCCCACGAGGAGCTGCTGGACGACCTGATCCGCCGCTTTGAGTTGATGGCCGAGAAGGCCAGCCACTAGTACCAGGAGGCGTAAATGCGCCCAGGAATCAGATGGTGCATCGTAGGCGGGTTCACGCACCTCACCGTAGGTCCGGCCTCCCGGCCGGGCAGGGGTGCCTGCACCTCTGTCACGCAAGGATGCGTGACCTGCGTCACTATCATGTACCACCCACAATGGGCCTATTTGCGCCGCCTTGTGTTGTCGCCCATGGAGAGCGGCCTCCTGCCCGGTTAGTCCATCCGCCCCCGCACCCCCACAGAAGGACGCCATCGAAAGCGGACATGCACAAGTGTACCGTACGAGCAGGTAGCAATATTGCCTTCATCAAGTACTGGGGCGTGGCCGATCCCGCCCTCAACCTGCCCCTGAGCAACTCCATCAGCATGACCCTGGCCGACGCCTACACCGTCACCACCGTGGCCTGGGAGGAGCGCTCGGCCCAGGCCCGGGGTGAAGCCCCGGATGAACCGGATGAAATCGTACTGGACGGCGTGCAGCTGGACGGGGCGACAGCCCAACGGATCGTGGCCCACCTGGATCGCCTGCGGGCCCTGGCCCAGGTGAACTGGCGGGCGCGGGTGGTCAGCCAGAACAACTTCCCTGCGGCCGCGGGCATTGCCAGCTCGGCCAGCGGCTTTGCTGCCTTGACGGTGGCCGGCTGCCGGGCCTTGGGCCTGGAGCTGAGCCCGACCCGGCTTTCAGCCCTGGCCCGTCGGGGCAGCGGCTCTGCCTGTCGCAGCCTCTTTGGCGGCTTCGTGGAATGGGAACAGGGCCACGACGACACCACCAGCGTGGCCCGTCCGCTCTTCCCGGCCGGGCACTGGGACCTCTACGACGTGGTGGCGGTGGTCAGCCGCGCCGCCAAGGCCGTCAGCAGCGCCGGTGGCCACCGGGTGGCTGCCACCAGCCCTTTCAACCCAGCCCGCATCGCCAGCCTGCCGCCCCTATTGGCCACCGTGCGCGCTGCCATCAAGGCGCGGGATATCAGCCGGCTGGGGCCTGCCATCGAACAAGACGCGCTGGCCATGCACGGGGTGATGATGACCAGCACCCCCAGCCTCCTCTACTGGCAGCCCGGCACCCTGGAGGTGCTCCATGCGGTGCGGCGCTGGCGCCAGGAGGAAGGGCTGGCCGTCTATTTCACCATCGACGCCGGCCCCAACGTCCATCTGATCTGCGAACAGGATCAGGTTGACCCGGTGGTCCAACGGCTGCAACAACTGGCCAGCGTCCAGCAGATCCTGGTCAGCGGCCCGGGCCCCGGGCCCGTGGAACTGGATGAGCACCTGTTTTGATGGCACCCGCTCTCCGCGCCCTTCATGTCCACAGATATGGAAATCATCAGCTCACACCACCAGTGCGTTTCAACCCACGCCACGGGGCAAATTGCAGCCGGCTTGAATGCGGAAAGACCCTTGGATTTTGATTAAGGAGAAGAACCCCATGAGCAAGCTGCCGGGCGGTGCCCTGGCCAGCCGTCCCCTCCACTTCTTTTGGATCGCCGACTGTTCCGGCTCCATGGGGGTGGACGGCAAGATCCAGGCGCTGAACAACGCCATTCGGGAAGCCATCCCCCACATGCAGCAGGTCGCCCTGGAGAACCCCAACGCCCAGGTCCTGGTGCGGGCCATCGCCTTCGCCCACGGTGCCCGCTGGCATGTAGCCCAGCCCACCCCGGTGGCCGACTTCCGCTGGCCCGATCTGAAGGCCGGCGGCGAGACCGACATGGGCCAGGCCCTGCGCCTGGTGGCCGAGCAGCTCCGGGTGGAGGCCATGCCCGCCCGGGCTTTGCCGCCGGTCCTGGTCCTGATTTCCGACGGCCGGCCCACGGACAATTTTGACGCCGGGTTACAAGCGCTGATGGAACAGCCCTGGGGCAAGAAGGCGGTACGCATCGCCATCGCCATCGGCGACGACGCCGATCTCAGCATCCTGCAGAAGTTCATCGGCCATCCGGAGTTCCAACCCCTGCGGGCCAACAACGCCGACACCCTGGTCCGCTACATCCGATGGGCATCTACCGAAGTCCTCAAGTCCGCCTCGTCGCCGGCCAGCCAGGCCAGCGCCCCAGCGCCCACTACCAACGTGCCCTTCCCCCCGGCGCCCGACGCCGGTCCCCTGCCAGAATCGGCGGAAGACGTCTGGTGAGGGGATCGGAGGCCTCTGCATGTACCCGGCCGGCAGCCAGTGGTGGGTCCTGGGCCAGAGCGTGCGAGGGGCCCGCCATCGACGGAGCCACAGCCCCAACCAGGATGCCCTGGCCTGGCTACATCCAGGGCCCAGGACCCAGGCCCTCCTGGCCGTGGCGGACGGCCATGGCATCCCCCGCTATCGGCGCAGCCATCAGGGTGCCAAGCTGGCAGTGCGGGCTGCCCTCCGCGGCCTCCACGAGTTTGTCACCTGCCACGAGGCCGTGGAAAATCTATCTACCCTCAAGCGGGGGGCCATTGAGCAGCTTCCCAGGCGCATCGTCCAGCTCTGGCAGGTGGCGGTGGCCGAGCATCTGGTAGCCCATCCTCCACCTACGGACGAGCAGGCTCCTCCCGCCCACGCCCTCTATGGTTCCACGCTCCTGGCCGCGGCCGTCACGCCCCGCTACCTGCTCTTGCTCCAACTGGGCGACGGCGACATCCTCATCGTGGACGACGCCGGCCAGGTCAGCCGCCCGCCCTTCCCGCCGGATCCTCGCCTGTTGGGAAACCAGACCACCTCCCTGATCGATGAGCGGGCCTGGGCCGAGTGTCGGGTGCACTTCCAACCCCTGGCGGACCATCCACCGGCCCTGGTGCTGCTGGCCACCGATGGCTACGCCAACGCCTTCGCCACCGAAGCCGATTTCCTCCAGGTGGGCACCGATCTGCTGGCGGCCATTCGACAGGAAGGGCCACGCAAAGTCCAACAACGGCTGACCCATTGGCTGGTCCTCACGTCGGAGCAGGGCAGCGGCGATGACATCACCGTGGGGCTGCTCTACCGGGCTGGCTGAGCTTCGGGTGGACACGACAGCCCGCCCCTGCCGACACACCCAGCCAGAACCCTGGCAGGGTATATTTCACAAAGGTATATTTCACAATCGTCGGAGTTGGCCCATTGGATGCCGCTGTAGGGGCGCTACTTGCTGCGCCTGTCACGGACAGAATAAGCCACGGACAGGGCGAAGAGCCCTCTGGGCCCCTGTCCCTACATGCGGCACCGATAAATGTGAAATATACCCCCCTGCCAGAAAGATTTTGCGCTGGAGACAGAGTGTGGTATGCTGGCCTGGCCATAACCACTATCGATCTGCGAAATGGCAACGGTGACGGTCCCTCGACCGAGAAAGGAGGCGCACTATGGAAGTTGTAAACCGCAACGCCCTTGCAGCCCTGAATCGAATGCGCCCATCGGTCGTGAGGCGACCTCGCCCCCACGCGCTGACGTAAACCCTCCAGACTGGACCGGCAGCCAACCGGGACACAGAAAAGAGACGGGGTCCCTCCCCAGCGGGGAAGGAACGGCCGCGGGCGCATGGCGTCCGCGGCCTGTTGTATTGGGCAATGGTCCTGCCAGGCCTGGACGCCAGCCACCGACGGCGACGGCGCATGTCTCGTCGGTCCCTTCTCTCATTTTGTGCCAGATTGTGCCAAACCTGACAGAGGAAGCGACCGTGTCCACACAACAGCCACCCAACAGGGACTCCCGCGCAGAGAGCCCGGAGCATGATTCTCCGTCCGGGCCCAAGGGTGTCCCCGAGGATTCGTTTGCAGAAGGTTTGTCTGGGGATCTTGCCCAAGATCCAGATCAGGATCCATATGTCGAATATGCCCGCCAGTTTGACCCGGACTGGGCCGCGTCCATGGAAGATGCCCGGCCCCGCCGCCGGCGAAAGGCCAGGAAGAGCAGGCAACAGATCGTAGCCGAACTGGCCGAGGAGGCCGCGGGGCTGGAAGCCGGTTTTCACATCACCTACCGGCCGGCCCGCTATGAAGCCACGTGGCTGCTGGAGTCCCTGCGCCCGTTCTACGATCAGGGCGTGCTCCGGGATGTTCTGGCCCAGATCAAAGGGGGCAAGGAGGCCAGCGTCTATCGCTGTCAGGCCGACCCCTCCACGGGCCTAGAGCTGGTGGCGGCCAAGGTGTATCGGCCGCGCCAGTTCCGCAACCTGCGCAACGACAAGATCTACCGGGAAGGACGCCAGATCTTGAAGGCGGATGGCCGGCCGGCCAAGAAGAACGACCACCGCATGATGCGCGCCCTCCAGAAGAAGACCGACTTCGGGGCGCAGGTCGCCCACACCTCGTGGCTCATGTACGAGTACACGACCCTGGAGCAGCTATACCAGGTCGGAGCGGCGGTGCCTCGCCCCCTCGCGGCCGCGGAGAACGCCATCCTCATGGGCTACATCGGGGACGAACGCCGGGCCGCACCCACCCTCCACGAGACGACGCTGGCCGCCGACGAAGCGCGGCGCCTCTTCGCGGAGGTCCTGCGCCATGTGGAGCTGATGCTCTCCCAGGGCTTCATCCATGGTGACCTGTCCGCCTACAACATCCTGTACTGGGAAGGACAGATCACCCTGATCGACTTTCCCCAGGTCACCAGCCTCCACGCCAACAGCAACGCCCGTTCCATCCTTCGACGGGATGTGGCGCGGATCTGCGAATACTTCGCCCGCTACGGGCTGGACGCCAATCCGCAGAACCTGGCCGCCAGCCTCTGGCAACGGTATACCCGAATCACGCCCAATGACCTGTTGGCAGACTTTTCTCGCCACGAAGCAGAGGAGGAAGCGTAAGACTACGTGGGGCATTGTCCCGCCTGGATTGATTCACGCACCACGCGCCATGGACCACGCCCTTTACGCCTCACCAGCCATAGCGTTCTGGACCCCACGGCCGGGTGGTGAGCTCCTGACGGAGCATCACCACCTGCCGGTCTGGGACGTCTTCATGGAGGACAACACCCGGCCCCACGCAACTGTAGACGCCCACCCGCCGGCCCGGCATGATGATGGCGTTGACGCCCGTCCGGCAGAAGTCGCCGAAGTAGGCGGCATTGGCCCCGTGGAGGGGCGTCTCCCGCCGCCCACGCACCCGCCAGACGGTCTCGCCGTCATCGAAGCGCAGGTTGCCGCAGACGGTGGCCGCGCCAAAGTCCACCGCTTCTCCGGCCACGCCCCAGATCTCACAGTAGTGATAGCAGTAGACCCGGTCCAGAGCCACGCCGCTGAACTCCGCGCCGTGGCCGTAGACGCCGTGGGCGCCCACGGTGGTGTGCCCGCCCACCAGGCAGTAGTCCCGGATCCGGGTCCTGGGGCCGACCGCCACAGGGCCGTCCAGGATGGCGCCGTTGATGACGCTGGCCCCATCGCCCAGCCAGAGGTCACCCCGGATGCTCACCCGGTTGCCGATGACGCAGTTCGCGCCCACTGTCAGCCGCCCCTGGATCTCCGCGCCATCGTGGATGCGCGCCGTGGGATGGATCGCCTCCCCCGCCATCTCCCGGGCCATGGCATCCATCACCTGCCGGTTGGCTTCCAGGATGTGCCAGGGCTTGTCCAGGTCCACGTGGTAGCCCGGCGCTTCCACAGCCAGCACCGGCTCGCCGTCATCAATCATCATCTGCAACGACTGGGCCATCTCCGCTTCCAGGGGGGGCATGCCTCCCACCGGTATCTGCCGCATGATCCCAGGGTTATCCCGGAGGTAAGGAAGCGCGGCGGCGCGCAGGGCGTACACGCCACACAGCCGAAATAGCCCCCCACGGCCATGGCCTTCGACGCCCAGAAGCCGTTCCCCTTCCGGAAAGGCGATGAGCCAGTCCTGGGGTCGCTCCTGTCCCAGGGGCTGGATCAGGGCCGCGGCCAGGGGCTCCTCTTCCCGAAAGCGGGTGAGCAGCCTGGCCAGGTTACCGCGGTCGGTGGCCACGTCGCCCGCCACCACCAGGCAGTCCTGGTCCAGCGCCTGGAGGCCCAGCAGCGCGGCCGTGGCCGTGCCCGTGGGCTCCGGCTGGCGCACGTAGACCGGGCATATGGGGGCAGTGCGCAGGGCGGCGCGCACGCTAGCCTCCCCTGGGCCCACCACCACGGCCACCCGCTCGATGCCCAACTGGACCAGGTCGTCCACAAGCCGGCGTACCAGGGGCACGTTGACGATGGGAAAGGCGGCCTTCTGACGTACCACGTTGTAGGGCCAGAAGCGGGTGCCGCGTCCTGCGGCCAGCACCACCGCGGCCCGGATGGGCTCAAAGCGCATTGACATCTTGCTCCAGGGTTGTCTGAATAAGGGTAACCGTATGCTGGATGAGGGGCCACTGGGCATCGTCCCAGATGGGGCCCAGCAACGCGACGGTGGCCAGGTACAGGCGAAGGCCCGCCACCACCTGCCGGCGCAGGGAGAGGGGCTGGCCGGCTTCATCCGCCACGCCAAACGCGGCCGGCAACAGGCGGCTCCAGAGGGTCTCGGGCCCCACGGCCGCCATTAGCTCTACAAAAAAATGATTATCGCCCGTCACCAGCACCCCCCGCTGGACCTTGACCACGCTGGCCATCCCCCAGGAAAGGCCGAAGCGGGCGTTGAGCAGGCGGCCCACGTCCTGGAGGCGCAGGCCTTCCAGGGCCTTGTGGACCTCCTCCACCCAGCCTACCATCTGGCCGGCGGCCCAGGCATTGGCTCGAGCCTGCATGGCTGCATCCCACACAAAGGAGCGGGCCCGGGCCTGTACAGAGGCAAAGGTGCCGCCCCGATCCACCAGGGGCCGGCCCTGACGCAGCCCTGCGATCCAGACGGTGGCCAACTCCGGTGCGGTGAAGACGCGCTCCAGGGTGGCGGCATCCAGGTCGCTGACCACCACCAGCTGGCCGTCGATCAGGTGGCTGCCGTCGCCGTCCGGTCCATCTGCGCCTGCGGCCAGCAGGCGCACCAGGTCCACATCGCTGAACGGCCCGGCATCTCCCCGGGCGTGGCTGCCCATCAGGACAATGGCCCGGACTTCTGGAGCGTCAAAACGGTGAATCCAGGGGAAGAAGTTGGATTGTGCCATGGGTCCCTGCGGTGAAACCGTGTTATAATGGCAACGTACTGGCCCCATCGGATGGCTTCAGCCGGTGGCTTCGAAGCCCCGCACAGAAAGAGGAGAGCCATGCACCGTATTCCCGTTCGGCAGATCATGCAGACGACCGTTGTGAGTGTACATCCCAATGCCCTCATCGCCGACGCGGCCCAACTGATGGAAGATTTCAACGTGCGCAGGCTGCCGGTGGTGGACGATGAAGATCACCTGGTCGGCATTGTCACCGACAGCGACATACGGGAAGCAGAAATGGCGGGCAGCGTCATGAGCACCTATGAGCCTGGCGTCGACGTGGAGTGGCTCACCGTGGCCGACATCATGACGCCGGAAGTGATCACCATCGGGCCGGATGCCACCGTGGGTGAGCTGGCTGCCATCCTGGCGGAACACAAGGTGGGCGGCGTGCCGGTGGTGGTGCCGGACGCTGCCGCGCCTAAATATGTTCACGTGGTGGGGATCGTCACAGAGGTGGACATCTTTTCCATGATTGCCGCCGCCTGGAAGGCAGAAAGCCAGGCCCAGGTCTGAAGCTCAGATGGGCAACGGCGTGGAAGAGCGGATGCGGGCCACGATCTGGGGGAGCTGCTCCAACACGTAGGCCACATCCTCCGGCGTATTGCTGTGCCCCAGGGTCAGCCGCAGGCTGCCCACCGCATCCCGAGGTGGAACGCCCATGGCCTCCAGTACATGGCTGGGCCGATGGGAGGCACTGGTGCAGGCGCTGCCGCTGCTGGCAGCCACACCGGCCAGATCCAGGCCGATCAGGACGCCTTCGGCTTCCACCCCCTGGATGACGAAGCTGGCGTGGGAACAGATGCGCTCCCGGCGCGATCCGGTCAGCCGGGCCCCGTCCACCGCCTCCAGGATGCCCCCGATGAGCTGGTCTCGCAACACCTGCAGCCGCCCGGTCTCCTGGGGGCGCTCCGCCTCCGCCAGGGCCAGGGCCTTGGCCATGCCCACGATGTAGGGCACATTTTCGGTGCCGGCCCGGCGGCCGTTCTCATGGCTGCCGCCTGTGATGAAGGGCAGACAGGGCGTACCGCTACGCAGGTAGAGGAAGCCCACCCCTTTGGGGCCATAGAACTTGTGGGCACTGCAACTCAGGGCATCCACCTGGAGCTCATCCACCCGCAGGGGCAACTTGCCGGCCGCCTGAACGGCGTCGGTGTGGAATGGGATGCCCCGCTCCCGGCATAGGGCGCCGATCTCGGCGATGGGCTGGATGGTGCCCACCTCGTTGTTGGCATACATGACAGAAACCACCGCCACATCCCGGCCGTCGCCCAGGGCCTCTGCCACGTCAGCCGGGTCGACCCGCCCTTCGCCGTCCACCGGCACCAGGGTCAGCTCAAAACCGAAGTGGTCCCGCAGATCCTGGGCCGTGTAGAGCACCGCCTTGTGTTCCACCGGCGTGGTGACAATGCGGTTGGCGCCGGTGGCTTCCCGGCGGGCCAGGGCAATCCCACGGACGGCGGCATTGTCGCTCTCCGTCCCGCAGCTGGTGAAGATGATTTCGCTCGGGCGGGCCCCCAGGATCTCGGCCATGGTGCGGCGGGCGGTGGTCAGGGCCACGCTGGCCCGGCGCCCCAGGCTGTGGATGCTGGACGGGTTGCCGTAGGCGTCGGTGAAGAAGGGCAGCATCGCCTCCAGCACCTCGGACCGGACCGGTGTGGTGGCGGCATGATCCATGTAGATGAGACGACGATCTTGTGTGGTCACGGCGTTCAACTCCTTTGTCTATGCGAACCAGACGCTTCATCCATTGTAGCACGGCGCCATCGGGCGGGTCAAAGGCTCCTGCCCATGGGACCATGCTATATCATCTCTGTCCGTTTGAAACCAGTAGATTCGATTGCCATTTAGTCAACAGGAGGCGATCATGAGAGATGTCATCGTTATCGGTGATGGGCCCGGTGGGCTGAGCGCAGCCCTCTTCCTGGCCAAGAACGGCAAGTCGGTCCAGGTCTTCGGCCAGGACGAGACGCCCATGCACTACGCCATGCTCTACAACTACCTAGGCATCCCCGAAATCAAGGGGAGCGATTTTCAGCAGATCGCCCGGGATCAGGTGACCAAATTTGGCGCCATCCTCCACGACCAGGAGGTCACCCGGGTGGAACCCACCGACGACGGCTTCATCGTCACCACCGCGGACGGCAGCCGCCACGAGAGTAAGTACGTGGTCATCGCGGAAGGCAAAGGGCTGGAGCTGGCCGCCCAACTGAACCTCCCCCGCTCCCAAAGCGGCGTGGAGGTGGACCGCAACGGCCGCACCCCCATCGAGCGCCTGTACGTGGTGGGGCGCAGCACCCGCATCAACCGCAGCCAGGCCATCATCTCCGCCGGGGAAGGCGCCGCCGCAGCGCTGGACATTCTGTCCACCGAAGCGGGGCGGGATGTGCACGACTTTGACACCGTCAAGTAGGCCGGCCGGCAAAAACGATCCCCATGGAAACCATCATCACCGATAGCCCATCCCCCTACTGTTCCCACGTCTCCCGGGCCGTGGGCGAGCAAATCTTCGGCACCGCGGCCCGGAACACCCGGGTGTGGCTGGCGCTGGAGTATCCCCGTCCCTGGGGGGCCAAAGCCCTGGAGGAAAGCGACCTACCCACACCGGTCAAGGAGCGGCTGGTCCACCTGCAAGCCCACATCCCCGGCTGTCGACTCCAGTTCATCAAGCAGCAGGCCAATGGATCGGCCGCGCCGTCCGGCATCCGCTGCTTCGTCGGCCTTTCCCGGGAGGAAGCCCCCCAGCTCTACCAGATCCGGCTCCAGGAGTACGGGGATCTCCTCTCCCTGGATCTGGCTGCCCTGGCTGCGGGCGAGCCTGTGGCCGGGGCAGAAGCGGTTTCAGGCCCCCTGTTCCTGGTCTGCACCAACGGCCGCCGGGATCGTTGCTGCGCCAAATTCGGCCTGCCCGTGTACCAGGCCATGGCCCGACACGCAGGTGTCGCCACTTGGCAGACCACCCACACCGGCGGCCATCGCTTCGCGGCCACCCTCATCGCCCTGCCCGAGGGCATCTGCTACGGCTGGCTGACGCCCGAGGACGCAGTTCCCCTGGTGGAAGCCCACCGGCAGGGGCAGATCTATCGCCTGGACCGCTACCGGGGACGTTCCTGTTACAGTCCCGAGGTTCAGGCAGCCGACTACTTCCTACGCCGGGAAACGGGCCTCCTGGGCCTGGCCGACCTGCGCCTGGTGGACTGCCTGCCCGCGCCCGATGAACCGGACGGGTGGACGGTGCGCTTCGTCACCCGGGCCGACGGCGCCCTCCATCAGCTGCGCCTGCGCCAGGAGCTGTCCCCCTTTGAACTGGCCCTGAGCTGTGGCAAAGAGGAGGTCGAGGCGGTGCCCCAGCATCGGCTCCTGGCCTGGGAGGTGGAAAGCCCCCGTCCGGCCTGACAGGTCCATTTGCCGCTTCCTCCATTCTGACATCTATTGACATCTCGGGCCGCCGGAGCCCGGCAGGAAGCACGATCCTGTTGGCCCCCTGGCGGCCCGGCCATTTCAAGGCCCTTACGTACATCCGACAACCGGGGTTGAAATTGCCTTTAACCTCCTTTGAACGCGCCGATTAGCCCTCCTTCAGTCCACCGTTCACCGTTGCCGAACCCCCTCTCTGCCAAATTGGCCCGCAACGCTCCCCAAAATGATGGTAGGATCTCCCGCGGGTTTCTGCCCGACAAGGCCGGACAGATCGGACGGCCTGAAGGAGTGGGGAGACTTCTGCCAGAGCCCTCCTTTCCCCCGGGGAGATCCGGCGAGATGAGGTCTCCCATCCAAGAGCACAAAACCAACATGGGGAGTTATCCGTGATGCCGAAAACATACCGCAAGATTGGACGAGAAAAAAGGTGCCGGCTTTTCTGCCGGGCGCTGCTGTGGGGATGGATGGTCCTGCTGATGGGTGGGTTGATTGTTGGCTGTGCCCCGGCACAGGAGACCGGGCGCGAGGGAACACAGGCAACCCCGGCCGATGGGGAAGGGCGCCGGGTGGCCCACGCCATGGGTGAAACCCAGGTCCCATGCACGCCCCAGCGGGTGGTCACCCTGGGCCAAGGGGCCACAGACGCCGTCCTCGCCCTGGGGCTGACGCCGGTAGGTGCCGTAGATCCCTGGGGTGGGAAATGGTACGCCTACCTGGGCGATCGCATGGCGGACGTGCCTTCCGTGGGCAGCGAGACCGAACCCAACCTGGAGGCCATCGTCGCCCTGGATCCGGATCTGATCCTCGGCAGCCGCCTGCGCCACGAGGCCATCTACGACCAGTTGAGCGCCATCGCCCCCACGGTCTTCGCCGAGACCATCGGCAAGGCCTGGAAGGAAAATTTCCAACTTTACGCCCAGGCCCTCTGCCGGGAGGAACAGGGCCAGGAGTTGTTGGCTGCCTGGGAGGCACGCGTTGCCGATTTTCGGGAGAAAATGGGCGAGCGCCTGCAGACCCGGGTATCGCTGGTCCGCTTCCGGGCCGACGAAGTGCGCATCTACACCACCGGCTTCCCTGGCTCCGTACTGCGGGAGGCCGGACTATCCCGCCCCGAAAGCCAGCAGGTGGACGACTGGGAGAGCGCACCCCAGGTCATGACCCTGAGCAAAGAGCAGATCCCCCTCATGGATGGCGACATCCTGTTCTACATGGTCTCGGACTGGGAGAATAACGAAGGCAGCCAGATCCAGGCCGAGTGGACAGGTCATCCCCTCTGGCAAACGCTCCAGGTCGTCCAACAGGGGGCCGTCTACCCGGTCAACGAAGAGCACTGGAACCTGGGTGGCGGCATCCTGGCCGCCAACCGCATGCTGGACGACCTCTACCGCTTCTTCCTGAGCGAAGAAGCCACGGACCCTGCGCCGGCCACCACGACCTTCCCCGTCACCATCGAGCACAAGTTTGGCACCACCACCATTCCCCAGGCGCCCCAGCGGGTGGCGACCGTCGGCTTCAGCGAACAGGATCCGGTTCTGGCCTTGGGCGTGAAACCTGTGGCCGTGCGGGAATGGTTCGGCGAACAGCCCTACGCGATCTGGCCCTGGGCCCAGGACGAGCTGGGCGACGCCACGCCCCAGGTGTTGCGCATGCCCTTCGGCGAACTGAACTTCGAAGCCATCGCCGCGCTCCAGCCGGATCTGATCGTGGCCACCCATGCCGGAATTACCCAGGAGGAATACAACCTCCTGGCCCAGATCGCCCCCACCCTGGCCCAATCGGCCGCTTACCCCGATTTCGGCATGCCCTGGCAGGAGCAGACCCGCATCATCGGCCAGGCCTTGGGGCGCCCGGAACAGGCGGAAGTCCTGATCGCGGAAGTGGAAGCCCAGATCGCTGAAGCTGCCCGACAGCACCCGATCCTGGCCGGCAAAACCGTGGCCTGGATCACCCCGGCTGGCGAGCCTGGGCAGTTCTGGGTGGTAGGGCCGGACACGCCGCCCATGCGTTTCCTGACCGCCCTGGGCCTCTCCTATCCAGACGAACTCCGGGCCCTGGTGGGAGCGCTGGACTCCGCCCAGATCAGCAGCGAACGCCTAGACCTGCTGGATGTGGACGTACTGCTGGTGCGAGCTGCCAACGAGGAAGGGCGGGCCGCCATCGAAGCAGATCCCATCTTCCAATCCCTGGACGTGTTCCAGGAGAACCGCGTCATCTTCTTCGTCGGCGCCGATGACCCCATCTATGGCGCGCTCAGCTTTAGCACGGTGCTCAGCCTGCCCTATGCAGTGGAGGAACTGGTGCCTCAACTGATCCAGGCAGTGGAACGTTCCTGATGGCAACTGTCACCCCGACAGCACCCCACCTACAAGATAGCGCCTACTGCAATGTACTCGCCCGACAGAATGGACTGGACCCGGGCGGCCACGCCGGCCATTTCGACGATGCCGTGCTGGTGGAGACGCCCTTGCCCTGGCGGCGGGATATCTACCAGACGGCCGGTCCACTCCCCCAGGAGCTGATTGACCTGCTGGCCCTGTGGCTGGAACACTACCGCCAGACCGGGATCTACAACCACCGCCCGCTTCTGATTGCACCGGACCCCGACTATTCGGAATCCGGTTGTCGTCGCGTGATCTTCTACCGACGCCCAGAGGGGCCCTGTGCCCGCTTCCACAAGACCGAGTATTCGGTCCCAGAAGCGAAAGTGGGGCCGCTGCTCTGGGCACTCTTCCAGGATCGGGAGGGGTTGGCGGCCTTTGAACCCTACCGCCGGCCAGAAGCAGAGCAGCTACGGGATCTGCTGGTCTGTACCCATGGGACGGTGGATGTGGCCTGTGCCAAATTCGGCTATCCCCTCTACCGTAGCCTGCGCCAGAAAGCTGCCGGCCCAGCTCTGCGCATCTGGCGGGTGAGCCACTTCGGCGGCCACGTGTTCGCGCCCACCTTCCTGGATATGCCCACAGGCCATTACTGGGCCTACATGGATGTAGCGGAAAGCGAGGCTGTGCTCGGCCGCACCGGCGCTCCCGCCGCCCTATACGGCCACTATCGAGGCTGGGCCGGTCTGCCGACGGGCTTTGCCCAGGCAGCCGAGCGGGAGATGTGGCAGCGGGAAGGGTGGCAGTGGTTTGACTATCCCAAGACCTACACCGTGTTGGAGCAGGATACGGACGGCGCTTCCCCCAGGTGGATGGTGATTCGAATGGACTTCCGGCGAACCGACGGTTCATCCGCCGGCTACCTGGCTCGGGTGGAAATTTCCCACACGGTGGAGACACGGCCCTCTACCCGCGGCGCCGATGCCTACGCCTACCCCCAATATGAAGTCTCCTGGCTGAAACTTGTGACGTGAAGTCCCCCAAAGGATCAAAATCAGGTGAAAGGTCTATAAAAAATGAATTCGCACAAAGTCTCCTACCAAACAAGGCGTCATCCACTGCTGACCCTGGGGCTGATCCTGCTGTTGCTGCTGGCCGGATGCGCAGCACCGGCTGCTCCGGACAGCGCCCCATCCCCCGCGCCCACTCCACTTACCGTGGACCATGCCCTGGGTGAAACGGAGATCCCCACCACGCCCCAGCGCATCGTTGCATTGGAGTGGACCTACGTGGAAGATCTGCTGGCGTTGGGTATACAGCCCGTGGGCGTGGCCGACATCGCCGGCTATGAAGAGTGGGTGCAGATCCCAGTGGAACTTGCCCCGGATGTCACCGACGTGGGCACCCGCCAGGCCCCCAATCTGGAGACCATTGCCGGCCTGAATCCCGACCTGATCGTCGCCCCAGCTTTCCGGATTGCCGACATTTACGAACAGCTGAGCGAAATCGCGCCCACCCTGGCCTTCGACGCCTACCCCACCGACCCCGAGCAAACCCAGTACGAGGAAATGCGCCAGACCTTCCTCACCCTGGCCGATGTGGTGAACCGACGGGCAGCAGGCGAGGCCGTCCTCGCGGAGATGGAAGACACCTTTACCGCAGCTAGACAGGCCATTGAAGCGGCCGGCCTGCTGGGCGAGCCTTTCGTCCTGGCCCAGGCCTTCGGGCAGGACACGGTCCAGGTGCGCCTCTTCACCGAAAACGCCCTCGCCGTCCAGGTGGTGGAGCAGATCGGGCTGAAAAATGCCTGGGAAGATGCCACTTTCCAGCAGTACGGCTTCAGCACCGTCAGCGTGGAGGCCCTGCCGGATCTGGGCGACATCCATTTCTTCTATGTGGTGCAGGAGGAGAATAACGTCTTCGCCCGGGAAGCTGTCCGTCCGGTGTGGGAGAGCCTTCCCTTTGTCCAGAATGACCATGCCTATCCCCTGGGCGGAGACACCTGGCTCTTCGGCGGCCCCCTCTCGGCCCAGGTCCTGGTCCACGCCATCCTGGACGCCCTGGGCCTGGCGCTCCCCGGGGAGGCGGCCTTCCCCGTCACCATCGAGCACAAATTCGGCACCACCACCATTCCCCAGGCGCCCCAGCGGGTGCTCTCCCTGGGCTACAACGACCAGGATCCCATCCTGGCTCTGGGGGTGGTCCCAGTGGCGGTGCGCTACTGGTTCGGCGATCTAGGCGATCAGATCTGGCCCTGGGCCGAGGAAGCCCTGGGCGATGCCCAGCCGACCATCCTGAACATGCCCTTCGGCGAGCTGAACTTCGAAGCCATCGCCGCCCTGCAGCCAGACCTGATCATTGCCGTTTCCGCAGGCATTGACGAAGAAGAGTACGCCCTCCTCTCCCAAATCGCGCCCACGGTGGCCCAGTCGGACGCCTATGTCAATTTCGGCACCCCCTGGCAGGAGCAGACCCGCCTCATCGGCCGGGCCCTGGGCAGGGAGGCCCTGGCCAACCGTCTGGTGGCAGAGATGGAAGCCCGCTTCGCCCAGGCCCGGGAAGCCCACCCGGAGTTCGTGGGGGCCACCGCGGCCATCGCCTCCCCGGCCGGGGAAGGGCAATTTTTCTTCTCAGGCCCCCAGCATGAACGCCAGCGGGTCCTGACTTCCCTGGGCTTCGTGTTGCCAGAAGAGCTGGCCCAGATTGCGGGCGATTCGTTCTACGGTACCATCAGCGGCGAACGGCTGGACCTGCTGGACACCGACGTCCTCATCTGGACTGTGTCCAGCCCGGAACAGCGGGCCGCTATCGAATCGAACCCCCTGTACCAGCAGCTGGCCGTGGCCCGGGAGGGACGGCACATCTTCCTGGATACCTCCGGCAGCGGTGAGCTGGTGGGGCCGGCCCTGGTCTTCAGCAGCGTGCTCAGCCTGCCCCTGGTCTTCGACGAGCTGGTGCCCATGCTGGCCGAACGGCTCCAGCGTTAGGTGAAGGTGCCATGGGTGTGGTAACCACTTCTACCGCTTCGGGTGGGCTCCGCCTGGTCCGGTCCCGTGGCGGCCTGGTGGCCGGACTTGTGCTGGGTCTGGCGCTGCTGTTGGCGATCCTGCTGGCCAGCCTGGCCTTTGGCGCTGCGGAGATCCCCCTCCCCGAGGTCTGGGCTGCCCTCTTTGCCTTCGACGCCGGCGCCACCAACCATTTGATCGTGCGCACCTTGCGCGTGCCCCGGGCGCTGGTGGCGGCTTTGGTGGGGGCGTCCCTGGCCGTGGCCGGCGCCCTGGTCCAGGGTCTCACCCGCAATCCCCTGGGGGATCCAGGCATTTTGGGCATCAACGCGGGCGCAGCGCTGGGGGTGGTGGTGGCCGTCTTCCTCTTCCAGATCCACACCCTGTCCCTCTTTGCGCTCTTTGCCTTTGCCGGCGCGGCCTTGACCGCGACGGCAGTCTACGGGCTGGGCGCATGGGGGCGGGGTGGCCCCACGCCCCTGAACCTGACCATCGCCGGTGCGGCCCTGACGGCGCTGCTTTCGTCCTTCACCACCGCCATCCTGATCTTGAACCAGCGCACCCTGGAAGAAGTTCGCTTCTGGCTGGCCGGTTCGGTGGCGGGCCGGGATCTGGCGCTGTTGGCCCAGGTTGCACCCTACCTTCTGGCCGGCCTGATGCTGGCCTTTGGGCTGGGCCGCCAGATCACCACCATCACCCTGGGGGATGACGTGGCCCGGGGTTTGGGGCAGAACACCGCCTGGGTCAAGGGTCTGGCTGCGCTGGCGGTGGTGCTGCTGGCCGGTGGCTCCGTGGCGGTGGCCGGGCCCATTGGCTTCATCGGGCTGGTGATCCCCCACATGGTTCGTTTTTGGGTGGGCGTAGACTACCGCTGGGTGTTACCGTATGCCGCGCTGGCCGGCGCCATCTTCCTGCTCATCTCCGATGTGGCAGCACGGCTCCTGCTACGGCCTACGGAGCTGCCCGTGGGCGTGATGACAGCCCTCCTGGGCGGGCCGTTCTTCATCTATCTGGTGCGCTGGCGGGTGCGGAGGTAAACCGATGGGCAAACAGGTTGGACAGGAAAATACGCCAGCCCCCTGGCTGGTGGTCCGGGGTGGACGGCTACCCCTCTCCGTCCGGCTGGACCGGCGGGTACCGTGGGTGCTGTTGGTGGGCCTTCTGGCCATCCTGGCCATGATGGTGGTCAACATGGGCGTGGGCGAATATCCCATCCCGCCGGTAGACGTGTTGAAGACGGTGCTCCACCTGCCCACGGGCAACAGCGACCACTCGTTCATCGTGAATACCCTGCGGTTGCCCCGCATGCTGGTGGCTGCCCTGGTGGGGGTAGCCCTGGGGCTGGCCGGCGCCGAAACCGGACGCCTCAGGGTCTGGGTGGACGACTGGCAGGCGGAGATACAGGGCGAGACCCACCACCTCCAGGCCAAAGCCGAGAACCTGGCCCTGGATCTTATCCTTACCCCTCTGAAGCCCCCGGTGCTTCACGGCGAGGCCGGTTACAGCCGCAAGTCGGCCCACGCCGGGGTGGCCAGCCACTATTATTCCGTCACCCGCCTGGTCACCCGGGGCCGTGTTACCGTGAACGGAGAAGCTGTCGAAGTGGAAGGGACCAGCTGGCTGGACCGGGAATTCGGAAGCGGCCAGTTGGCGGAAAACCAGA
>FWPU01004605.1_pt1 | contig 31780 bp, 27 predicted proteins | sample 2228361 | NCBI WGS metagenome assembly FWPU01 (sample SAMEA103939777, study PRJEB20133) | metagenome
ATATCTGAAAAGTGGGGTATTCAAAATCCCTCTCAAATTATTGACATACTCGGTTTAATGGGTGATACAGCAGATAATATACCTGGCGTGCCCGGTATTGGAGAAAAAACAGCCACCCAACTTATAAAAGAGTTTGGGAGTATAGATCAAATTTATGAAAACATTGACAAATTAAAAGGTAAACTAAAAGATAAACTTATAGAGTATAAGCAACAAGCCTTTTTATCTAAACAGTTAGCTACCATTAATATAAATGTTCCTATTACATACTCTGTAGACGAATTGAGAATACAAAATATCAATAAACATCAACTAATAGAAGTGTTCAAAAAATTAGAATTTAAAAAACTAGCTACACAGGTATTAGAATGGGCAAAAGAAAAACAAAAAGAACCCTCTTTATTCCAAGTAAATATGGAAACAAACAATATAGAACCTATTTCAGAGAACATTACAGAACATTCAGATATTAAAACCATACACAACACCCCTCATCATTACTATTACATTGAAAATCCAAACGATGAAGCCTTTCATAAATTATTAGAAGAACTAAAAGAGAATAATATTTTTGCCTTTGACACCGAAACATCACAACTTAATACACTATTAGCCACTATTGTAGGAATGTCTTTTTCTACAAAATCCCACACGGCATATTACATCCACTTATTTAATAATCCAAATACAGAAAACATTCTTCATAAATTATCATTCATCTTTCAAGATAAGAACAAAACATTAGTTGGACAAAATATCAAATATGACTATCATATACTGAGCAATCATAACTTCCCTATTCATTGCAAATTATGGGACACAATGGTAGCCCATTTTTTAATCAATCCTGATGATAACAAACATAACTTAAATTATTTATCAGAAACATTCTTAAAGTACTCCCCAATTAAAATCGATTCACTCATAGGAAGTAAAAAAAGTGGACAATTAAGCATGAGCCTTCTAAGTGGAGAAGAAATCAAAAATTATGCCGCAGAAGATGCAGATATAACATTACAACTCAGGAATATCTTTGAAAAAAAACTAAAAGAAACTAACACACAAAAAGTTTTTGAAGAAATAGAAATGCCTCTCCTTCCTGTATTAGTAGAAATGGAAAGAAACGGCGTAAAATTAGATATTGATTTTCTAAAAGACTTATCTCATAAAATAGAAAAACAATTATTAGAAATAGAACAAAAAATCTATCATCAGGCAGGAATGAAATTTAATATCGCATCTCCTAAGCAAGTAGGCGAAGTGCTCTTTGAGCACTTAAAAATTTCTGATGCCCCTAAAAAAACTAAAACAGGACAATACGCCACCAGTGAAGATGTACTAATAAAATTAAAACACACACATCCTATCATTGATGATATATTAAATCATAGAGAACTCACTAAACTCAAAACCACTTATGTAGACGCCTTACCCAAAATGATAAATCCTAAAACACAACGTTTACATACAACTTTTAATCAAACCATCGCTGCTACAGGAAGATTAAGTAGTGACAATCCTAACTTACAAAACATTCCTATCCGTTCAGAATTAGGACAACAAGTTCGTAAGGCATTCATTGCTTCAGATGATGAACATATATTACTCAGTGCAGATTATTCACAAATAGAATTAAGAATCGTTGCATCGCTCAGCCAGGATGCATCAATGATTGAAGCATTTTATCAAGACAAAGACATACATATTTCTACTGCCGCAAAAATACATAAAGTCAATGAAAATGAAGTAACCAAAGAAATGAGACATAAAGCTAAAGCCGTTAACTTTGGAATTATATATGGACAAGGTCCTTTTGGATTAGCTGAAACATTAGGAATATCAAGAACAGAGTCTAAAAAATTAATAGAAAGCTACTTTGAAAATTATCCTCAAATCAAACAACTAATGGATAAATTGATTCAATCTGCAAGAAAAAATGGTTATACAGAAACATTATGTGGTAGAAAAAGATGGTTGCCCGATATTCACTCCGCCAATGCCAACGTACGTGCTAATGCTGAAAGAATAGCTATCAACACTCCAATACAGGGAACTGCTGCAGATATGATAAAAATCGCCATGATTAAAATTCATCAGCAAATACAGAAATACCACCTTAAAACTAAAATGCTGCTTCAAGTACACGACGAACTAATCTTTGAAGTACCACATTATGAATTAAATGATATAAAACACATCGTTGAAAAAGAAATGAAAAACGCTCTGAAATTAAATGTCCCTATTGTTGTAAACATTGGTGAAGGAAAAAATTGGTTAGAAGCTCATTAAAAACTATATATTATGAAAGTTGCTTTATATGCAAGAAATACAGTTGCCAATAAACCCAAATATGTAGAAGATATTTATCAAAAACTATCAGAACATCACGCACAACTTTTTATCTGCGAACCATATTTCCATTTCCTGAAAAATCATTTTAATATAGATATAGACGTTCCTATCATTAAAGATACATCAGATTTAGAAAAACATAAAATTGACTTGCTCATTAGTTTAGGTGGTGATGGCACTCTTTTAGAAACTCTATCTTTGGTAAAAAAATTACCCATTCCAGTATTCGGCATAAATACAGGAAAACTCGGTTTTCTGACATACGATTCTCAACAACATCTTCAAGAAGCCATAGACCTTATTATTCAAAAGAAATATACCATTGAAAAAAGAAACTTACTAGAACTCCTTCATCCTGCAGAACAAATAAAAGACATTACCTATGCCCTCAATGAAATTGTCATTCATAAAAGAGACACAAGTTCCATGCTATACATAGACATCTTTATAGATAATGTTCATCTTACCACCATTTTTTCAGATGGTGTTATCGTATCAACCGGAACAGGCTCTACAGCTTATTCATTAAGTTGTGGTGGACCTATTTTAGAACCCGTATTAGATGCAATGATTATCACCCCTATCGCTTCTCATTCTTTAAATGCAAGACCAATTGTCATCTCTAATCAACATACACTGTCCTTCAAAATAGACGGACGGAATCCGCAATATACCTTATCATTAGACTCAAAAACATATCACATTTATGTGGATTTTAAAAAAGAATCTATTAAAGTATCAAAAGCTCATCATTCATTTCATCTTGTAATACCTCATTCTCATCATTTCTTCGATTCTTTGAGAAACAAACTATATTGGGGAAGCGATAAGAGATTTTAATTTATACATAATGTTTCATCCCATATATCGTTTTTTACTAGATAATATAAAACAACATGTTTCTATAGATGAAAATCTATTCCTGGGATCACAGTCTCATCAACCCAATACATCTATTATTTTAAATCCCGATAAAATTCAAGATGTAAAGCATTTAGACTTTGAAGTATCAGAGAAAGTTTTATGGGCTAACAATGCTTATTACTTAAACACCCGTCCTGCTTTTTACATAGATCCATTATTTTATACAGGAGCTTATTATGTTATGGATGCATCTTCCATGTTTTTAGAATACATATTGTATAAATTAAACATCTCTAAAAATGCAGCTGTACTTGATATTGCGGCCGCTCCGGGCAGTAAATCAATAATCATAAGTAATTATTTAAACGAGAGTGGTTTATTATGGAGTAATGAAATTAACTTCAATCGTTCCAAAATACTACATTACAACTTAAGCAAGTGGGGAAAATCTAATTTTGTTGTTACTAACAATCACTCCTGGAATTTCTCTAAACTTAATGGTATTTTTGATGTTGCTGTATGTGATGTCCCCTGCTCAGGTTCCGGATTGTTTAGAAAATACCCCGAATGGATAAATTCGTTTAATGAAAATTTGGTTCAAAATTGTGTACATCGTCAGAAGGAAATACTCAACAATGTATTTTCAAGTATTAAAGAAAATGGATATCTCATATACAGCACTTGTTCTTTTTGTCCAGAAGAAAATGAACACATCTCGGAGTATATCCTCCAAAATGGCTTTGAATACATAGACATCCCTATTCCTAAAAACTATGGAATTTTAAAAACATCACGAGGTATAAGATTCTTTCCACATCTTACAAAATCAGAAGGATTTTTTTATGCCATCTTTCAAAAAAAAGAAAATAAGAATACAACCTCTCTGCTCAAACACTTATACATAAAAAACATATTACCTACAGCTCAACCTATATTTCAATATATTCATCCAAAAGAGTATCATATGATATACGAATGGAGAGATAAATACTATTTATCTAATAGAAAAATAAACGAATACTTATACTCCTCATTCAATTACATATCACTTGGCATGCCTATAAGTAGCTTAAAAAAAATACACATTCCTGCTCCTGAATTAGCTCTCTCAATTCATTTATCAGATAATATATCAAAAATAAATTTATCTGCCACAGAAGCACTGCAATATCTAAAAAAAGAAAAATTAAAAATCTCTGCAGGTAAGGATATTTATCTTGTAAAATATAAAAATTTAGGCTTAGGATGGATAAAAGTATTAGAAAACAGAATTAATAATTATTATCCTGCTGAATGGAGGATAATAAAAGATATTGAAATTATAGAGTAAGAATTCTCTCATAAAAGTCTAACTTGTAATTACTAATTAACCAAGAATATGATTTAAATCATACTTTTAAGAATCTGACTTAACTTACTTTGTATTTTCATTTCCAAAAAATGTGTGCTATTATTGTTCCAAAAAAGAAGATGCTAGATAAACTAAAGCTAGTAGAGGCTATTTTCTATTACTCTACAGAGGGTATTATTATTTGCAAAAATCATAGTGAAATAGTCATGGTTAATCCTAGTGCATCTCAATTATTTGGATACACCTCAAAAGAAATGATAGGAATGAACATAGATACATTAGTTCCCCACGATAAAAGAAAAAAACATGAACAATTAAGACATGATTATTCTCGTACTCCTTCAGCAAGGCCTATGGGTAAGAACATGGAATTATATGGGTTAAGAAAAGATAATTCTGTTTTTCCTGTAGAAATAGGATTAAGTCCATTTGAAATGGATGGAATAAATTATGTGATATGTTTTGTTACTGACATTACAGAAAGAAAGAGAGCCGAAGAAAAACTCAAGGAGTATGCAGAATTACTAAAAATAAAAAATGAGGAAATATCTTATCTGAACCATGTACTTGAAAGTAAAGTAAAAGAAAGAACAAAAGAATTAGCTCGGGTAGTATATGAGTTATCTCAAAGTAAAAATGAATTATCTCAAGCCTTAGAAAAAGAAAAAGCATTAAATGAAATTAAATCAAGATTTGTATCCACCGCCTCACATGAATTTAGAACACCTCTTGGAACTATACTTTCATCCATATCTTTAATCCAAAGGTACAATAAAACAGAAGAACAAGAAAAAAGAGAAAAACATATTCATAAAATAAAAACAGCAGTAACGCATCTTACCGAAATGCTTAACGACTTTTTATCATTAGATAAATTAGAAGAAGGTATTATTCGATACAAACCTGAAGTTGTCGATATTCCAGACACACTTAAACAAATCACAGAAGATATTACACCTATCTTAAAAAAAGAACAAAAAATAATTTATGAACACCTCTCTGAAAGAAAACAATCTGTTGTTGATACACAAATACTTAAAAACATTCTATTTAATCTCATTTCAAATGCCAGTAAGTACTCAGATGAAGATAAATCTATTATCATCAATAGTAAGATAAATAATAATTATCTCATTATATCAGTAAAAGACAATGGATACGGCATCCCTGAAGATGAACAAAAATTTTTATTTACAAGATTTTTCAGGGCTAACAATGTAAATAATATTCAAGGTACAGGATTAGGATTAAATATCGTCAAAAAGTACTTAGAACTAATGAATGGTAAAATAGAATTTCAAAGTAAACTCCATGAAGGTAGTACCTTCACAATTCATATACCTTTTTCAATGTAAATAAAAATTTAAAATTATGACATCATCAAAAAAAATTTTAATAGTTGAAGACAATCAGGATATGCGAGATAATATCGCAGAAATTTTAGAATTAGCTAACTATGAAGTAATATCTGCTAGTAATGGTAAAGAAGGTGTAAAGCTTGCAAAAACACAAAACCCGAATCTCATTATTTGCGACATTATGATGCCTGAATTAGATGGCTACGGCGTTTTATCAATATTATCAAAAGACACTAAGACAGCGGATATACCATTTATATTCCTTACTGCAAAAGCAGAAAAACAAGATATGAGAAAAGGAATGGAAATGGGAGCAGATGATTATTTAACTAAGCCATTTACCGATACAGATTTATTAAATGCCGTCAAAACAAGGCTTTCAAAGCACCAAAAAATTAAAGAAATAATACAAGGAAATGATTCGTCTTTAGAAAATATACAAGCCTTTTTTGATGAAGCATCTATACAAATGTCCATAGAAAAATTAACTAAAGGTCATAAAATTTTAGAAATACATAAAAAAGAAATGGTATTCAGAGAAGGTAAATATCCTAACACTCTTTATTATGTAATATCAGGAAAAATTAAAGCGTATAAAATAAACGAGTATGGAAAAGAGTTTATCATTGATTTATACAAACCAGGAGACTTTATAGGGTATGAAGCGCTTTTAGAAGATACCACATACCAATTTTCTGCAGCTACATTAGAAGATTCTGAACTATGCATTATTCCAAAAGAACAATTTTTTCTATTACTGAATAATCATAAAGATGTGGCTAACACCTTCATTAAATTACTTTCTAATGGCATAAAAGAAAAAGAAGAACGACTTATGAAAATGGCCTACAATTCCATCCGCAAAAGAGTAGCAGAAGCATTACTCATGTTAATAGATAAATACAAACAAAGTAATGATACACTTTTTAGCATTAACATGTCAAGAAGCGACCTAAGCAGTTTAGTTGGTACAGCTACAGAAACTCTCATTCGTACTCTCTCTGATTTCAAAGAAGAAGGTATTGTAGAAGTAAAAGGATCTAACATCAGAATTATCAATGAAGAAAAACTTAGAAAAATTAAAGGATGAAAAATACCTTTATATTCTAAAATATGTATATCTCACATAATAAATCTAAAAAAGTCCTATTTATTTATAAGTTAAATTACTATTACCGCTTCCAAACTAATTCACTAAATTTTTTCTTTCCTAATAAATAATGCTCAAATACTATACTCTTAGGAAACATAGTATCAAATGTATGTGTTACCTGATATGTGCTTTCAAACAGTTTTCTTTTCTTCCAAAATCTTTTAAAATTTGCATAAAAATAAAAATGTGCTTTTATCACAGAGATAGTATGCATACCATGACCTTCTAATAAAAATTTAATACCTGCTATACCGTCTAATAGCAACCTCAACAGGACTTTTATCCATAACTTTTTATAAGGATGATTTTTTATTAGTGTTATCAAACTATTTCTAAAATTTAAATATGTTTTATGTGGGTTGATTTTATGAAGTGTTCCACCACCTAAATGATAAACAACAGAATAGGGGTATACAAATACTTTAAACCCTATATTTTTTATTCTCCAACACAAATCTATTTCTTCCATATGTGCAAAAAAATCCTCATCAAAACCACCTATCGATTTGAAGATTTCACTTTTTACTACCATACAAGCTCCCGTAGCCCAAAATATCTCAGTAACATCATCATATTGATGTTCGTCTTTTTCTAAAGAAAGAAAAACTCTTCCTCTACAAAATGGATATCCAAGCACATCTATAAAACCTCCACAAGCACCCGCATATTCAAACATTTCAGGGTTTTTGTCATCTAACAACTTTGGCACACATACCGCTACATCTTTATTATTCTCCATAAACTCAATAATAGGAGATAACCAATTCTCGGTAGTTCGAATATCATTATTCATCAATACATAATAATCAGCTATAATATGTTTTAATCCTTCGTTATACCCTTTTGCAAATCCATAATTTTTCGCATTCCTAATGACAGTTATTTGAGGATAATTATTATGTATCCACAAAACACTCTCATCTGTTGAGGCATTATCTATGATATAAATATCTTTTTGAGAATGATGTTGTACAACATAAGGTAAATACTCCTGTAACAACGAAAGACCGTTATAATTAAGAACAACAATAGCTACACACGACATTCATTGTGGATTTTGGTACAATTTATCAAAATTATTCCCATAATTGATTTTCTGTTGTTGATAGGGATTATTAATATCATATACTTCATGTTTCATAATTTCTCGCTGCCAATTAGGATTATTATATTCTCCTTTCATATCACTATGAACAAGTGTATAACACTCATCTGCTATTCCTTTATTGACAAATACAAATTTTTTATTCGAAAAAAATTGATTCGTAGCAGCATCATATATTCTGTAGTATTGCCATATTTCATAAGGGTAAGCACCTGTTTCTGACAATTGAATAACGCGTTGATTAGGTTCACCATATTGCAAGTATACTCTACCTCTATCTGTGTAATAAGGTGCTAATTTACCACACTTAAAATTTTTCATAACATAGTTTAATTTAGAATAATATGTCTTAGCCATCTTTAATACATCAGCAGTATCGGCCGCTCTCTTCTTCCAAAAATCTACCATAAAATTTTTCATCATAGTTTCATCTTTACTAATACTTTGATTAATTATCCATTCTTTCTCAAGATTATCGGCTATAGGCCATAAAGATTCTAACCACATTTTCAAAGTATCTATATTATGTTGATTACCAAAAAATAATTCGTTATCCACTTTACTTACTCTAAAGATATTTACATTTTTTCGCTGAAAATATACTTGTTCGCTTTTTAGCACTAAATTGCTCTTATCTTTTAACTCTATCAACAAATAATAGTTCCCGGAAGGTAAATTCTTAATAGATATTCCGCCAATGAAAACATTAGCTTCTGCAGCATTCATTTTTTTAAACCCACTAAAACTCTCAAGTTTTTTGTTATTATCTTTATCTATAATAGTATAAGTAATTAAAAAAGGTTCTGTTTTGCCCAACACAACATCGGTATTATAAATTTCAAAGAAAAATTTTAATTGCTCAATATCTTCATTAAAGTAATTATCATTATATGGAACTACAGTATAGCCATGCTTATAAAATATATCTTTCTTGTTAGCTGATTTTTCAAGTATATCTACAAACTGAATACTAGAAAAGCAAATTTTATCCTCTTCAAAATTTCTCTGTACTAACTTCGTAGCTTTAAAGTCACTCACAGAATCTTTTCTAAAATAATCTTTAACATAAATAGAAACTTTATATTGTTTATTATTTTCTATCCAATATCTTTTAATATATCCAAAATCAGGAATGCCTTCTACCCTTTTTGCTCCCGGACTTCTCACAATAAAAGTATCTCTTTTTACACACATATTCTCTTGTATAACATCTACTATCCCCAATATGGCTACATAATAACTACTATCCTTCTTTTGTATATTCAAATTATCAGGACTTACTGACAAAGAAACTTCAATATAATTCTTATCAGAAGAAGTTTTATTGGGAATATAGAATGAATAAACATCCCAAAATAACTGAAGTTGATTCTGAGATAATAGAGATTGAAAGAAGAACAATAATGCAAAAATCCTCAAATATCGCATCATCGCAAAATTGAGAAAAATAATCCAAACTATATGACAAAATATCTAAAAAGAAAAATTTTATACATCTTTGCAGAAATCTTATTACTAACAAAACCCTTATGAAAAAGTCAAAAGAAAAAAATCTAGTAATCGTAGAATCTCCCGCTAAAGCCAAAACTATTCAAAAATATCTTGGTAACGATTTTACTGTAAAATCTAGTTTCGGGCATATCAGAGACTTAGCAAAAAATGGTTTAAGTGTAGATATTAATAACCATTTTAAACCAACATATGTCGTTGATACTGATAAAAAGAAAATAATAGATGAATTAAAAAAAGCTAGCGAAGAAGCAGACACAGTATGGTTAGCATCCGATGAAGACCGAGAAGGAGAAGCTATTGCATGGCATTTATCAGAAACATTGCATTTACCAAAACAAAAAAGGAAAAGAATAGTATTCCATGAAATTACCAAAAAGGCAATAGAAGAAGCTATTAAAAATCCAAGAGATATAAACTATCACTTAGTAAACGCTCAACAAGCCAGACGAATTTTAGACCGACTCGTAGGATATGAACTATCGCCTATCCTATGGAAAAAGATAAAAGCTAACCTTTCTGCAGGACGCGTACAATCTGTAGCTGTACGCCTTATCGTAGAAAGAGAAAAAGAAATACAAAATTTTCAAGTAAGCAGTTTTTTCAAAATCAGTGCTATATTTAGTTCTAATAATCAAACATTCAAAGCAGAGATAGATAAAAAGTTTGATACCGAAAAAGAAGCCCTACAGTTCCTAGAAAAATGTAAAAAAGCCACTTTTACAGTAGAAAGTATTGAAACCAAACCATCTAAAAGAAGCCCATCTGCACCGTTTACTACATCAACATTACAACAAGAAGCCTCCAGAAAACTTGGATTTTCTGTTGCACAAACCATGACATTAGCACAAAGACTTTACGAATCCGGACACATCACATACATGCGAACAGATTCTGTCAACTTATCTGAATTCGCATTGGAAACAGCAGAAGAAGTCATCAAGGACTTTTATGGAAAAAAATACTTTCAAAAAAGACAATACACTACTAAAAGTAAAAATGCCCAAGAGGCTCATGAGGCTATTCGCCCCACTTACATCAATAAGTTACAAATAGAAGGCGATAAAAACGAACAAAAACTTTATGAGTTAATATGGAAACGAACTGTAGCATCACAAATGGCTGATGCTATCATAGAAAAAACAATCGCAAAAATTGCTATCAGTACTACTAATGAAAAATTTATTGCACAAGGAGAGGTTATTAAGTTTGATGGCTTCCTCAAACTATACATTGAAAGCACTGATGATGACGATGACAACAAAGAAAATGAGAACATTTTACCTCCATTATCAGAAAAACAAAAATTAGAACTCAAACAAATCATCGCCTTACAAAGATTTACACATCACCCGCCAAGATATACTGAGGCCGCTCTCGTTAAAAAGTTAGAAGAATTGGGTATTGGAAGACCATCCACTTATGCTCCCACTATATCAACTATTCAAAAAAGAGATTATATAGTCAAAGAAAATAAAGAAGGCATCCCCAGAGAATACATCCAGTTAGTATTAGAAAAAAATAAAATTAGTAAGGAAACCAAAACTGAAATAACAGGTACAGAAAAAGCTAAATTATTTCCTACCGACTTAGGCATTATAGTTACAGAATTTTTAATGAAACATTTTCCAGAAATAATGGACTATCAATTTACAGCTAATGTAGAAGAAGAATTTGACGAAATTGCTACTGGTAAATTAGAGTGGATAAAAATGTTAGAAAAATTTTATTATCCTTTCCACAGAGAAGTAGTAAAAACAATAGAACAATCTGAAAGAACCACTGGTGAAAGAATTCTTGGAATAGACCCCACTACAGGAAAAAAAGTAATTGCTCGCATTGGAAGATTTGGACCACTTGTACAAATAGGAGAACAAACCGATGAAGAAAAACCTGTATATGCTAAAATACCAAAAAATTTAAGCATCCATAATATCACACTTCAACAAGCATTAGAACTATTTAAACTACCTAAAATACTAGGACAATATAATGAAAAAGATGTGATTATAAATATCGGTAGATTCGGACCTTATGTCCTGTATGATGGTACTTTTGCTTCTATACCAAAAGATAAAGACCCTTACACTATTACATTAGAAGAAGCCATTGAAATTATTAAAACCAAAAAGGAAAATAATGATTCTAGAGTAATACAAACTTTTGAAAATAAAAATATACAAATACTTAATGGGCGTTACGGACCGTACATTCAATATAATAAAAAAAACTATAAAATACCAAAAGATAAAGATCCTAAAACAATAACACTAGATGAAGTTATACAAATAATAGGAGAGAACTACAAAGAAAGTGAATTAATAGAGATTGAAGAAACAAATCAAAAAAAGATATCTCCAGGTTCCAAAAAACAAAATATCAAAACAACTGCCAAAAAGCCCCAAAAAAAAGCAAAATCCAAAGAAAAATAACATTAAAAAAATATAAATTGATAATATACTCAAAGCCTTAACTATGCAATACTGGCTTATCAAATCAGAACCATTCAAATATAGCTGGGAGAAACTATTAAAAGATGGAAAAACTTTTTGGGACGGGGTAAGAAATTTTCAAGCAAGAAAAAATCTAATGTCCATGAAAAAAGGAGATAAATGCCTTTTCTATCACAGTAATGAAGGTTTAGCTATTGTAGGAATAGCAGAAGTTATTAAAGAGCATTATCCCGATCCCACCGATAACACAGGAAAATGGGTTTGTGTTGATATCAAGCCATATGAATCATTTAAAAATCCCATTACCCTTCAAAAAATAAAAGAACACCCTGTTTTAAAAAATATGCAATTTGTAAAACAACAAAGATTATCAGTAAGCCAAGTATCAGAAGGTGAATACAAAATAATATGCAAATTAGGTGGAATAAAATAATTTATTTAGCTCTTATTCTTTTATCATAAAATGTATTAAAAGAAGAAAATCATTTAAGTAACCAAGGCACCTCAAGAGTCATAGAAAACTGGACCGAGTTAGAAGTTTTATCTCAAAAGTATCTCGCTGAAAGAAAATTCACAGATTCTCTTCGCTGTCTTCAATTAACTGACAGCCTAACATATCAAGAAAAAGACAGTTTGATACAATACTGGTCAAAAAATCCCGATATACTTATGCAAAGCATAAGTAAATTAATAGACAAAAACGCAAACTAACACACATCTACAAACAGACCCCTTAAAGATAATGACAAAGAAGAAAAAGTAAACTATAAAAAAAATTAAACGTTCTAAATAATCAGGTAGAAAAGTTTTCTTATTTTAAACTACAGTTTTGTTCTACCTTAACCCCACTTTCTTCGACATAATAACTATAACAATTAGCTTTTGCCTGACGCTTTGTAGCACTTTTAATAGTAAATTTGCTTACAGTATTACCGGGCGTAGTAGTACATTCACAAGTGTAGTCCTTTTTACATGCAAAGAACAACATACTTACTGATAATGTAATCACCAATTTTTTCATAATCTTAAATTTTAATTATTTTAATGAACAATTATTCTCATATTTTGTAGTAGTACCTCCTACTGTAACTTCATATGATGTACTTACACAACGAGCTTTAGCGCGAGCCTTTGTAGTATTTAGAATAGTAATTTTACTTGTAGTATTTCCGGGAGTAGCTGTACACTCACATGTATAGTCTTTTTTACATGCAAAAAATAACATACTTACTGATAATGTAATCACTAATTTTTTCATAATTTTAAATTTTAATTATTTTAATGAACAAGTTATTGTGTGTACCGTTCCAGTACCGTCTGTCTCAGAAGTAGACACACAAATATCTTTAGCCTGTTTTTTAGTAACTTTTACTAAAGTCTTCTTTTCGACCATACTATCGTAAGTGCACTCACACACTCTGTCCTTTTTACAAGAGACTAATGTACCTACCAATATGCCCCCTACAATTAGTAATTCAGTTTTTGTTTTTTTCATATATTTAGTTTTTAAGATTTGGCGATCAAGTTCAAGTATAAAAAAACAATAACAAATATTTTTTATTCATCTTCTGGAATTTCTTCAGAATTCTCTTCTCCCTCTACTTTTGGAATTACTTTTGGTGTTTCTTTTTTAGGAGCATTAGGATCCACAAAATCCCAACTAATTATTCTAAATACAACCCTTCTGTTTTTTTCATGTAATGCTTCTTGTTCCTCCTTAGTTTTAGCCGCTTTTATAACATTATCCTTAATTAATAGTTTCTTCTCTCCATACCCTTTAGCTTGCAACCTGGCAGAATTAATTTTCTTTTCATTGATTAAATAATCTACCACAGATTGTGCTCTTTCTTGAGATAACTTCTCATTCTTTTCATCACTACCACGACTATCTGTATGAGCTTGTATTTCTATAATTATAGTTGGATTATCCGTGAGTATTTTGTACAGATACTCAAGAGAATCTTTGGATTCAGGTCTGAGCGTAGCTTTGTTCAGGTCAAAAAGTATTTTTGGTAGACGAATCTCTCTTTCTACTGGATTTATTTCAAAATCCTTTACAAATTCCTTTGAGTTATTTACACCCACTGTAGTAAACACGCCTTTTTCACTACTTGCTAAATAACCATCAGGATAATGTTCAGAAACAGAATTTTTACTTGTTTCAATGCTTACGGTATAAGAAGTGTTCTCTTTTAGTCCTACAAAAGAATATCCTCCTGTTTTATCTGTTACAGATTCCTGTATAGTACCATTACTACCCTCTAATTTTACCTTTACATTAGATACAGGCTCACCTTTTCCAACCCCTGTATTACCTCCTGTACTCACCACAGTACCTTTCATTTTAAATATCAATGGTGGCAAGTAGAATGACCAAATATCATCGCCACCTTTTCCGCCTTCTCTGTTAGATGTAAAATATCCTCTTTTTGCTTTACCTGCAAATATTATTCCAAAATCATCTGCTGCAGAATTAATCGGATATTTCATGTTTTCCACGGGTTTTGTAAAATTCCCTTTTTCATCTGCTTCCGCTTTAAATATATCTAAACCTCCCATACCTAAATGATAATTAGAAGAGAAATAAAGAGTTTTACCATCACTATGAATATACGGATATACCTCATCTCCTGGAGTGTTTACCATATCTCCCAAGTTAACAGGTTTTGACCATGTATTATTTTTAGGATCCCAAACAGATTTCCAAATATCTTTTCCTCCCTTACCTCCAGGTAGCTTTGCAGCAAAATATAATGTCTTGCCGTCTGGAGCTAAACTTGGATGTCCAAATGCAATACTATCTATATTAAACGGAAGTTTTTCGGGCTCACCCCATGAATTACCTTGTTTTTTTACGATAAATAATTGGCATCCTAACTTTTTACCTTTTGCTTCAGGACAGCGAGTCATGAGCATATAATCACCTTTTTTCGTAAAGCAAGCACAACCTTCATTGAATGGCGATGCAATTACTCCCAGCGGAACAGGAGTACTCCATTTACCATTTTTATCGAGTATAGTTTCGTATAAATCTGAGTGATTTTGCCCTGTTGTAATATCTAATTTTCCCTGTGCTCCTTCTCTGGTAGATGTAAATATGAGTGTCTTATACTTTAAGTCTTTATACTGCGGACAAAAATCAGATTCTTTCGAATTAATTAAAGCCATGTTCTCTATCTTGTAGCGGGTAGGGTTATCTTTCCATTCCTGAGCAAGCTGACAAGACTTAATTCCCATTTCACCTTTTGGATCAGATGGGTTCTCTTTTTTATATGCTTCATATTCTGCCATAGCCTCAGGGTACTTCATTTGTGCCTTCAATACATCTGCTAATGCTAAGTGCACTGTAGGATCAGGATACTTAGCAGAAACAGCTTTTCTTAGATAAGTTTCTGCAGACTTTAAATCATTAATACTCTTATATGCTAAACCTGTTTTATATAATATCTTAGCTTTAGCATCAGGTTTTTTAGCCTTCGTATAAGCTTGTTTATATAATTCAATAGCATTAAAATACTGTCCATATTTTAATGCATCATCTGCTGATTTTAAGTAATTTTTTTGCGCTTGCATTAAAAATCCTACAAGCACGAAAGATAAAAGCAATGAAATAGTTTTTTTTGTCATGATTGTTATTTTTTTAGCGGTCAAGTATAATAAATATTTAAATATGCAAACAGATAATTCTATTTATAATTAATGTTGATTATCCTTAGAAAAATGTTCTTTAAGGTGTTGCTGCTGTTCAAAATATAATTTATCTACTTTATTTCTATATTGTGGAGACATAGAATAAGTACCCTCTGTAAGTAGGATAAAGACAGTGTAAAGAATAATAATAGAATAAGGAGCCAATATAAGGTATTTAAAGAAGGTTCTTTCATGCTTTAAATGCATAAAGTATAACACAATACCTGCCGCTTTTACAATTGTAAATGTAATGAAAAATAATTTTAATCCTAAGGTTCCCGTCCACCCTCTCTCAGGAGCCATAAAACCAACGACAAGTTCAATAATAGTAACTATTAACATAACCCAAAAAACATTCCATAGAACCCTTCTTGCTTTTTTTCCTTCTTCTTCTCCATGAATTGCCATTTTTTCATATTCTGGATAATCATCATGAAAATGCATAGTTTTAATTTTTAATTGTTATTGATATATTGATATTTTTAAATTTTATAATAGATAGAAAAATGTAAATACAAACACCCACACTAAATCCACAAAGTGCCAATATAATCCTACTTTTTCTACCATTTCATAATGACCTCTTTTTTCCATTACTCCATTAAGTACCTGAATGAAAATAATGATATTTAACACTACACCACTAAACACATGGAATCCATGAAATCCCGTGATAAAAAAGAAAAAGTTAGCAAACTGAGGTACTCCATACTCATTAACCGTCATATTAGCGCCATGTATTATTTGCTGTACATATTTTTGTTGTTCTTCATTCCATACCCATCTCAATGCACCTTCTTCAGTACCTACTATAAAGTTATACCACTCCCACGCTTGTGAACCAAGAAACATAAATCCACCAACAATAGTAGCTAACATCCATATTATCACCCCTCTTTTATTTTTTCTTTGCCCTGCTTCTACTGCTAACACCATTGTAACAGAAGACATAATCAATATAAAAGTCATTAACCCAACATAAGCGAGAGGGATATGCTCCTTAACGAATGGAAAATGCACAAAAACATGCTCTGCTCTTGGCCAAACATCTGCAAAACGATGTCGAATAAAACCATAACTTGCTAATAACCCTCCAAAAGTTAAAGCATCTGAAACAAGGAAAAACCACATCATGATTTTTCCATAACTTAAATTAAATGGAGAGCCGCCTCCACTCCATAATTCTTTTTCACTCATTGTTGTTTGTACTGCATGTGCCATAAGAGTAATTTTTGGGGGCAAGTTTAATGAATAAATATTAAAAATAAAAATAAAAAAATCCATAAAGCATCTAAAAAATGCCAATACAAGGAAATAAGCTCTATTCCGAGGTAGTTTTCTGCACTATATTTTTTAAAGATATTTTTTATGGTAGTAATAATAAGAGCTATCAGTCCTCCCAATAAATGTGCTAAATGTAATGCTGTAAGAATGTATAAAAAAGAACCTGATGGATTACTATATTTTCCTGCATAAACAATCCCATTCGTATATAGTTCTTTCCATGCATAAAATTGTGAAATAGAAAAGACTATACCGAGTATAAAAGTAATTATCAAAAAAATTGTGGTTTTTTTGACATTATTTTTCTGAATACTTTTTTGTGCCAAATAAATACTAAAACTGCTGAGCATGATAATTACTGTACTTAAATAAAATGTATCAGGTAATTGAAATTTTAACCAGTTACCTCCTTGAGATCTGATAACATATGCACTCGTAAGCCCTGAAAACATCATAATAATACTAAATATACCTAACCATAACATGTTTTTTAAGCTCTTTCTTTTAATTCTATAACTATTTTCCATAAACTTTAATTTACATTTAATTTTTAATTATAGCCTTGTCATTATCGTAAGTTGTACAACGGGCAAATATATAATAAGAGTTTTAAATAATTTTTTTGCCATGTCATCCGTTTGATATTTATAGAACAGAAAACACTGAAACAACAAAGTAAATGATGCTATAACAATAATAATAAAAGACATCCACTCTACAAAATGAAAAAAATACGGTAATGACGCGGCGGCTACTAAAAATATAGAGTATAAAAAAATCATATATGCAGAAAATTGATTTTTTTGCTTGTTAGGTAATAGATAAAATCCTGCACGAGCGTAATCTTCGTAGTTAAACCATGCCAATGTCCAAAAATGAGGAAACTGCCATATAAATTGAATTAAAAACAGTAACCATGAAAAGAATTCTACACTATTTTGTTGAGATTGTCCTGTTACTGCACCAATAAGTGTAGGTAAAGCACCAGGAATCGCTCCGATGAAAATAGCCCAGGGAGTTTTTCTTTTTAAAGGAGTATAAATTAATACATATAATACAATAGATATTGCTCCTATAATAGCAGTAAGTGTTGAACATAAATATAAAAAATACATGCCAATAATAGTTATCAATACGGAAAATATTATAGCTTCATAAAAAGACAGAATGCCCATTGGCATAGGTCTTTCCATTGTTCTGTACATCAATTTATCTGCTTCTTTTTCTATGACTTGATTAAATCCATTGGAGGCACCTGTAATTAAAAAACCTCCTATAGACAAATACATTACAATTTTCCAATCAGGATATTGAGCCACAGTAACATAACTTACTACTGCGGAAAACACCACTAACAGAGACAATCTATATTTAGTAAGTAATAAATACGCTTTATTCTTAGAGTACACCTTTTTAGTTGGTTTATTGAATATTTATAAGAGATTCCTTTTGAAAAATATGCGTATTATTTTTTTGGGAAAAATCTCCGTGGATCAAAATCATCGTCATCGTCGTTATCCTCATCATCATCATCATAAAATTCATCGTCTTCATCATTATCTTCATCTTCATAATCCCCATTGATTCGGATGTATTCAGCATAATAATACGCATCACAAATATCTTCTAACAAATTCATTATGTCATTATATGTAAATCCTTGGTTCTTAAGGTCAACAATACCTTCATACCATTCATAAATAGAACGAGCTATAATGTTATCAGTACGATTGGATTTATAACACTGTAACAGCGATTCTGTTAACTCTGATGTTTTTTCATTGATATTAAAAATTTCCTCTTTAGTAAATCCTGCTTTCAATAGGAGAGTGATTCCACTTATCCACGCACCCAAAGGAGTATCTGTATTATTCATAAAGAATTTTTCCGCAAATATACAGGAAATTTATTCCAATCAACATTATTTTAAATCACTAAAAAACCACATACAAACATTTGTTTTAAATAATGTTTCCAATTAAGTATTATTGCACATCTTTAAAAAGATGCAAGAAATAATACCGCCCATATCTAAAGACGCTTTATTATCTGAACTAATAAAGGATAAATTTATACGATACACTAAAAACGGGAAAAATGAAATTTATATCGTGAATTATCACAATGCTCCTAATGTTTTAAAGGAAATAGGGAGATTAAGAGAAAAAACATTCAGGCACGCAGGCGGTGGAACGGGCAAAGAATTAGACCTAGATGAGTTTGATACTTCAGAGAAATGTTATAACCAACTTATAGTATGGGATCCTATTGATAAAGAAATTATTGGTTCATATAGATTCATACTATGTAAAAACGCTCTCACTAAAGACAGTTTGCATTTAGCCACATCTGAGTTATTTCATTTTAGTGAAAAGTTTATAGACGAATACGCCCCCTACACAATAGAACTAGGGCGATCATTCATACAACCCAAGTACCAACCTACTAACGATTATCGTAAGGGTCTATTTAGTTTAGATAACTTATGGGATGGACTTGGAGCCTTAGTAGTAGATTATCCTGATATAAAATATTTCTTTGGAAAAGTAACCATGTACACACATTTTAATAAAGAAGCCCGTGATTTAATTTTAGCATTTATGAAATATCTTTTTCCTGATAATGAAAAATTAGTATGGCCTATTCACCCTGTAAAATTAGAAAATGATGTGTCTTGGTTTATTGAAAAAATTAAGGGACTACCATACAAAGAAGCACATTTAGAACTTACTCACGAAGTAAAAAAAAGAAATGAACGAATACCACCTTTGATTAATAATTATATGAATTTATCATCCACTATGAAAACCTTTGGGACAGCCATCAACCCAGGATTTGGAGAGGTAGAAGAAACAGGACTTATGGTTACCATTGCAGATATCTATCCATCAAAGAAAGACAGATACATTCAACCTTATATTGATTTTAAAGAAACATTGTCATTACAAAAATAAAATTTAATTGCCCTAAAAATCTCCTTCTTTATTTGTATATAAAAAGTAAACAATTGGAATAGCAAGAATAATTCCAACCATTAAAAATATAATTCCAAAGACAGATAAAGGAGGAGTTGGAGATAAATAGATAATCAACCCCGTCAAAAAAAACAAAAGAAATGAAAAAAATGCGGTAATAATAAAGCTCGCATACATAATAAAGTTCATTGTTCCCAATCCTTTATATCTATTTGGTTCTTTTATTATTTTTCTCTTTGCTTTTCTGGCTATATATAAAGCAACATAAATTAAGGGGTATAAAGTAATGAAAGATAATACAAAAAATAAAATAGCATAAATATACTCATCAGGATAAGTTTTCGTGGCAGAATCAGATTTTATTGTATCTGGACTTTTATCTGAACCTACATTTTGTTTGATATAAATATCATCTTGTATTATGTGTTCTTTCACTCCATTAGCATATTCTATCATATAAACCTTGGATTTACTAATGGAATACAAAGGTCCATTGAGATTATCGCATCGTCTATATTTAATCTCATTATCAGTTACTTCTATTACTTTCACAAAATAATCATCTCCTGATTTTAATAAAATTTTATCTCTACAAGTATCATTAAGAAACTTTATTTTTCTGTTGATAGAATAATAAACTTTTTTAGAAGAATGTGTCAATAAATTCGTTTGATTATCATTTACAAAAACCTTATTCTTAAAAAGTTCTGTATTTAGAGGAATCCGCACATTATTAGACAGAGTTCGTTGTGTAACTTTTTTAGCATCTTTTTTAGACTTACTACTTAACCATTCCACATAATATCCCTTACGATAAATTCTTTTTTGATAAGAGCAAGTAGTGAGTGATAGGGAAATCAAGAAATACACTAAAAATAAAAATACTCTTTTCATGATAAAAAAGACTCACAAAAATAAATATAATTTCCTTTATTATTAAATTTACGCACACTATTTAACTTCATGATAATACGATTCGTTTTACTTTCATTGTTAAACATCATCACAGGTTTAATATTCTTATATTCTGCTTATACTAAATTATATCCCATAGAACCTTTTGAACTCATTTTTGTAGAAATTAAAATAGCTAATTGGGCAACAGCACCATTCATAGCCCGATTATTTATTAGTATAGAATTCTTTATTGGTTTAATGCTTATTTCAAATTTCAGCACCAAACTTTTTTCCAAACTAGCCATTATTATACTCATTATATTTTCTATTTACTTAACAGCTCTTCTTGTTAAAGATGGAAATAATGGCAATTGCGGATGCTTTGGAACACACATTATTATGACACCATTACAAGCTTTAATTAAAAATATTCTAATGATTATGGCTTTATGTCTTGTTTATTTTTTTCATAAAGGATTTCAATGGAGTAAAATAAAATATCTTATTATTCTAAATGCTTTAATATCACTATCTATTCCACATATATTGAATTATGTAGAACTCTCATATTCACAAAAATATCTTACAAAAAACGAACACATCCACCCATTAGGATTAGATACTCTATTCAAATATGCTCAAATACACAAACCACCCAAAGAATTATCACAAGGGAAACATATTATTGCATTTATGAGTTTAACTTGTCCGCATTGCAGAATAGCTGCGAAGAAAATGCGATTGATGAAAGAAAGTAACACTAAATTACCATTTTATTTTGTACTTAATGGGGATGAAAAAGATTTAAAGCCATTCTTTAACGATACAAAAGCTGATAATATCCCTTATTGCATGCTATTAGGAAAACCATTTGTTTACATGGCCGGATTACGAATGCCTGCCATATTCCTTGTAAAAAATGATACAGTAGTTAATAAAATAGATTACATTTCTTTGCAACAAAGTGAAATAGAAAAATGGCTTAATGAGTGATGTATATTAAATCTTTAATAAAATATCTTAAAGATAGCAAACTTCCCGGCATCATAGCTCATAAAGAAATGAGTTTTACAAATAGAAATTTTGAAAAACCTCAAAATGCTATACCCAGTGCTGTTTCAATATTGTTATTTAAAAGAAACTCACAAATATATTTTCCATTAATTAAAAGAACAGAAAAAAATACTCATCATAAAAAACAAATAGCCTTACCTGGCGGAAGATTAGACCTTAATGAAAGCATTGATACATGTGCTATTAGAGAAATTTATGAAGAACTAGGCATTGATAAACAAAATATCAAGGTTATTAAACATCTTACAGAGCTTTATATTCCAGTAAGTAACCATCTGGTATTTCCCGTTATCTGTCATTCAGAAATTCTGCCAAAATTTATTTTGAATGAACATGAAGTAGAGAAAATTATTTTGTGTGATATAGAAACCCTTCTCAATTTTGAAAAGCAAATATCAAAAGTAAAATTGACAGACAATTTAATTATTGAAGTACCGTCTTTTATTTATCAAGACGAAATTATATGGGGTGCTACAGCTCTTATCTTAAATGAATTTAGGCATATCTTAAAAGAATTTTCCGCTACTAATTACTTTATTATAGATTGAAAATTAAATATGCTTTTGGATTTTGATTCGTAATTCTACATTTTGTGTTTTTAATTTCGGATATTTAATCACAAACCCATTCCATGACATTTTTTATATTTTTTACCACTTCCACAAGGGCATGGATCATTAGGACGAATTTTTTCTCCCACATGTACCGGTTGTTGTTTTACTTGTGCACCATTATTATTTGGCATTACGGATTGTTGAGGAATACCATTTGTATTAACACCGCTGCGAGTTTCAACTAATCTCTCCTTTTTTTGTGTAGTAGGATTTTGAACAAACCGTACTTGCTTTACTTGTTGTGTTTCCTCCTCCACTGGTAAATTTGCTTTCATTAAGAAAGAAACAATATCTCTATTGGTGTTCTCTATCATTTGTTTGAATAAATTAAATGACTCTATTTTGTATATTACCAAAGGATCTTTTTGTTCATATACTGCATTGTATACCGATTGTTTCAAGTCATCTAATTCTCTTAAATGTTCTTTCCAGGCTTCATCTATCATGGATAATACAGATATTTTTTCTAATGTTAGTAAAACTTCTTTTCCTTGAGTTTCATATGATTTTTTAAGATTGGCTACTACATGAAGTGTTTTAATTTTATCTGTAAATGGGAATAATATATTCTCAAATTTATTTTCAGGATTAAGATATACATCTTTGATAAAAGGAAATATCTGTTCTGCTATTTGATTTTTCTTTTGTGTATAATACTGATATGCTTTATCAAATAATTTTTCAGTAAGCAATGATGAATTTAATTGACTAAACTCAGTATTGCTTATTGGCATTTCCATAGCGAATAAACGAATGAACTCTAAGCTCAATTCCTCATAATTTTTATCCGGATGATAAAGTAATACTAAGTTTTCTATAGTATCATAAAACATGTTTGCAATGTCTATGCTTAACTTATCTCCAAATAAAGCATTTCTGCGACGAGAATAAATCACTTCTCTCTGTGCGTTCATCACATCATCATATTCTATCAATCTCTTACGAATACCAAAGTTATTTTCTTCTACCTTCTTTTGTGCTCTTTCTATAGATTTAGACAACATTGAATGCTGAATAGGTTCTCCTTCTTCTAATCCACCCATTCTATCTATCAATGCAGCTATTCTTTCACTACCAAATAATCGCATTAAATCATCTTCTAAAGAAACAAAAAATTGAGAACTACCTGGGTCTCCTTGTCTTCCGGAACGACCACGCAGCTGTCTATCTACTCTTCGAGACTCATGCCTTTCAGTTCCAATGATAGCTAACCCGCCAGCTTCTTTAACACCTTCACCTAATTTGATATCTGTACCACGACCCGCCATGTTTGTTGCAATTGTTACCGTACCTGCTTTCCCTGCTTCTGCTACAATTTCAGCTTCTTTTTGATGTTGCTTAGCATTCAGTACATTATGCTTAATTCCTCTTAATTTAAGCATTCTACTTAATATCTCAGAATTTTCTACGAATGTAGTTCCCACCAATACAGGTCTTCCTGCCTGTACTAATTTTACAATCTCTTCAATCACTGCATTGTATTTTTCTCTTTTCGTTCTATACACTAAATCTTCATAGTCTTTTCTAATCACAGGACGATGTGTAGGAATTACCATCACATCTAATTTATAGATATCCCAAAATTCTTGTGCCTCTGTTTCTGCTGTACCAGTCATGCCAGCTAACTTATGATACATTCTAAAATAGTTCTGAAGCGTAATAGTAGCATATGTTTGAGTAGCCGCTTCTACTTTTACATTTTCTTTCGCCTCTATCGCTTGATGCAATCCATCACTGTACCTTCTCCCTTCCATGATACGCCCTGTCTGTTCGTCAACGATTTTTACTTGCCCACTATCTAATACATAATCTACATCTCTTTCAAATAATGTATATGCTTTTAATAGCTGAATCACTGTGTGTATTCTTTCGCTCTTGATGCTAAAATCCTGTAATAGCTCCTCTTTTTTCTTTGCTTTTTCTTTAACTGATAAATTTTGCTTTTCTATTTCTGCAATCTCCTCTCCTACATTTGGAATTACAAAAAATTTTGAATCATTTACCTGAGAACTTAAAAAATCAATACCTTTATCTGTAAGTTCTACATGATTATTTTTTTCATCTATAACGAAATACAGTTCTTGGTCAATTTTATGCATTTCCTTCATCTGGTCCTGCATATAATAATTCTCTGTTTTTTGGAGTAAAGTCTTTACACCCTGTTCGCTCAAAAATTTTATCAGTGCAGAATTTTTAGGTAATCCACGATAAGCCCTCAGCAATGGAACACCCGCTTCTTTTTCATTTCCAGAAGTAAAATGCTTTTTAGCTTCTACAAGACAAGTTTGTATATACTGTTTTTGGACATTGACCAGTTTATCTACAAAAGGTTTGTATTCATTAAATTCGTGTTTATCGCCTTTTGGTGTAGGTCCTGAAATAATAAGTGGTGTTCGGGCGTCATCTATCAATACAGAGTCCACCTCATCTACAATAGCGTAATGGTGTCCTCTCTGTACCAATTCTTCTGGAGAAGAAACCATATTATCACGTAAGTAATCAAAACCAAATTCATTATTTGTTCCGTAGGTTATATCACACAAGTAAGCGTTTCTTCTTTCTACAGAATGAGGCTCGTAATTATCAATACAATCTACACTAAGCCCATGAAATTGAAACAAAGGCCCATTCCACTGGCAGTCACGACGAGATAAATAATTATTAACAGTAACTAAATGTACACCTCGTCCTGCAAGTGCGTTCAAATAAATAGGTAATGTAGATACTAATGTTTTACCCTCTCCTGTAGCCATTTCTGCAATTTTACCCCGATGTAAAGCAATACCTCCAATTAATTGTACATCATAATACACCATATTCCATTTAATAGGATGCCCCATGACATTCCATGTGGTTTTCCAATATGCTTTATCTCCTTTAATTTCTATAAAATCTCTGTTTTCAGAAGCAAGTTTTTTATCCCATTCTGTAGCAGTAAGTTCCAGTATATCATTTTCAGAAAAACGACGGGTGGTTTCCTTCAAAACAGCAAATGCTTCAGGTAATATATCTTCAAGCACTTTTTCTATTTTATCAACAGATTTCTTTTCTAATTCATCTATCTGCTTAAAGAGCTTTTCTTTTTCATCAACATCAATATCAAGATTTTTTTCTAATTGTTGCTTAATTTCTTCTATTTGTTTTCGCTCATCTGTAATGTATTCTTGTATTTTTCTCTTAAATTCAACCGTTTTATTTCTCAATTCATCATTACTCAAAGAAGAAAGAGAAGCATATATTTTATTGATATCATCAACTATAGGTAAAATCTGCTCAATATCTTTCTCTGATTTAGTCTTGATATTAAGAACTTTCTTTAAAAAACCTAGCATATCATTATTTTTGAAATCGCAAAGTTACGAAAATAATAAAGGATTAATTAGTTAAAAACAAATAAAATTCAAATATATTATTGTTTTTATTTTATCTAAACAACGACTGAATTTGTGATATTTAGTACACTGTCAAATTGTAAGCTCATAAAACTTTACCAGAAATTAAAATAATAAATTAAATCTAAATCTACTACCTTTGCGTCCATGTTAGATTTTCTAAAACTACTTACAGATCCTCAAAGTATTATACAATATGGTGGTTTATGGTTATTGCTATTTGTGATATTTGCAGAAACAGGTCTGTTTTTTGGATTCTTTCTACCTGGGGATAATTTAATTTTAATAGCGGGTATAATAGCAGCTATACACCCTGATTGGTTATACAATTTATCATTCCCTATTATTGCTCTGTTGATGATAATATCTGCTATTTTAGGAAACACTACAGGTTACTGGTTCGGAAAAATACTGGGAAATAAAATTTATGAGAAAAAAGAAAGTTTTTTCTTTAGAAAAACTCACATAGAAAAAACTAGAATTTTCTATGATAAATATGGAGCATTAACCTTAATTTTAGGAAGATTTATTCCTATAGTTCGTACATTCGCACCCATTTTAGCGGGAGTTATCAATGTTCCAAAGACTAAGTTCTTAGCATATAATGTCATTGGTGCAGTGCTTTGGATAGGTAGCTTAGGAACCATTGCTTACTATCTTGGAATCCATTATGCAGAATGGATAGAAAAAAACATTGGTTACATTTTCATAACTCTTATTATTGTTACTGCTATTCCTGTTTTGACTACAGGAATTCGTGAAAAAATAAAAAAGAATAAAGAGAAAAATAAACAAACATTTAGTTCAAATTCCTGATATTATTTTACTTTAACTAATAATACTTTTGTTTCTGTTAAGACCTAAATTTTCTACATTTGTCCAAAAAAAATGACACATCAATACCTCATTAAAAATATATATGTAGCAAGCGAAGGATATCATGATTGTTATGATGTTTTAATAGATCCTCCATATATTTCAAAAATAGAGAGAGTTATAGATGATGTAAAAGAAAATGTCATCGAAATAAATGGTGAAAATAAAATCCTCATACCGGGAATGATTGACGACCAAGTTCACTTTAGGGAACCCGGACTTATACATAAAGCTGATATATATACTGAAAGTAAAGCTGCCGTAGCAGGAGGAATTACTTCATACATGGAAATGCCTAATACTAAGCCCCCTGCCATTACTATTGAAGAATTAGAAAAAAAATATATTATTGCACAACAAAAATCGTTTGGTAATTATTCTTTTTATCTTGGTGCTTCTAATGACAATATAAATGAAATAAAAAAAGCAGACTATTCTAAAATCTGTGGAGTAAAAATTTTCATGGGTTCATCTACGGGAGATTTACTAGTCAATGAGCCTAAAATTGTTGAAAATATCTTTTCAGAATGCCCAACACTTATCGCTGCTCATTGCGAAGACGATAACATTATTAAGAAAAATATAGAAAAAGTTACAGAAGCACATGGTTTTGATTTGCCCCCCTACTTTCACGCTATTATTCGTAATGATGATGCTTGTTATGCATCTTCCAAGTTTGCTACAGAAATCGCTAAAAAATACAACACAAGATTACATATCTTGCATATATCAACAGCAAAAGAACTTTCTTTGTTTAACAATCATATTCCCTTGCGAGAAAAGAGAATTACCTCTGAAGCTTGTATTCATCATCTATGGTTTACAGATGAAGATTATGATAAACTCGGTAATAAAATCAAATGGAATCCGTCTATTAAAACACAATACGATAGGGATAATATCATAGAAGCAGTCAATAATAATTTAATAGATGTAATAGCCACTGATCATGCCCCTCATACATTAGAAGAAAAAAATAAACCGCTCCTTGAAACTCCAAGCGGTGGACCATTAGTACAACATGCTTTATTAGCATTACTTGAATTGTATCATCAAAAAAAATTAAGTTTAGAAACTATTGTTAGAAAAACATCTCATAATGTGGCAGATATCTTTAAAGTAAAATACCGTGGATATATACAAGAGGGATATTTTGCTGATGTAGTCATTATCAATATCCATGCTTCTACATCTGTTAATAAAGAAAATATACTTTACAAATGTGGGTGGTCGCCATTTGAAGGATATACATTTTCATCTAAAATAGAAAAAACATTCGTCAATGGGCAATTAGTATATGATAATGGTGAAATCAATGAAGAAGCAAGAGGCATGCGAATGGAATTTGATAGATAGCAAAAACATGTTATTTTAAAGTCAACAATGATGGATAAATCTCTTATTAAAAATGTAGAACATATTGTAAAAGAGGTTGGAAATTTCATACTTCAAGAATCCACTCAATTCGATAAAAACAAAATACAAAATAAAAATCTGTATGATCTCGTGAGTTATGTAGATATAGAAGCAGAAAAAAAATTAATAGAATTTCTCTCCAAACTCTTGCCTGAAGCAGGTTTTATTACAGAAGAAACAAAAACAAATCATACTAAACAGCTAAATTGGATTATAGATCCCTTAGATGGTACTACAAATTTTACCAGAAATTTATCTCCCTATGCGATTAGTGTAGCATTAGCGGATAATGATGATATTCTATCAGGGATTGTGTATAATATTCCTATGAATGAGATGTTCATAGGAATTAAAAATAATGGTGCCTATTTGAATAATCAAAAAATATCCGTAGCAAATAACCCATCTTTATCAAAAAGTTTAATAGTTACGGGATTTTCAGTTAGTAATTTTAGTAAAGTACATGCGCATTTAGCGATTGTAAAAGAAATTATTACTCATTCCTTAGGTGTCAGGAGACTTGGCTCAGCAGCCGTAGATTTATGCTATGTAGCCTGTGGTAAATTTGATGGCTTTTTTGAATGGCACTTGAATGCCTGGGATGTTGCAGCAGGTTCACTAATAGCAAAAGAAGCAGGTGCTATTGTATCTGATTTCTCAGGAGAAAAAAACTACATGTCTAAAAAAGAAATTTTAGCAGCACAACCCAATGTATTTGAAGAATTATTAAGCATTATCCAAAGTAAACAGCATAATTATGAAACAAACATTCAAACCTAAAATCATTAATGACCCTTTATACGGTTTTGTTTCAATAACACATTCTCTTATTTTAGATATCATCAATCATCCTTACTTTCAGAGATTAAGAAGAATCAAACAATTAGGTTTAACCAATTTGGTATATCCTGGTGCTTTACATACTCGGTTTCATCATGCTATAGGTGCTATGCATTTGATGTCACAAGCTCTTCAAGCATTAAAAACAAAAGGAATTGCATTTTCAGAAAAAGAAGAACAGGCATCGCTGATTGCTATTTTATTACACGATATAGGACATGGTCCTTTTTCTCATGCGTTGGAAAATACAATTGTACAAAATGTATCTCACGAAGATATATCCACTATACTGATGCATTCATTAAATCAGGAATTCAACAATCAATTAAAATTAGCTATAAGTATTTTTGAAAATACATACAAAAGAAAATTTTTTCATCAATTGGTCAGTAGTCAATTAGATGTAGACAGATTAGATTATCTACAAAGAGATAGTTTCTTCACAGGTGTCAATGAGGGCGTTATCGGAACAGATAGAATCATTAAAATGCTTACCGTAGTAGATGATAAAGTTGTAGTGGAACAAAAGGGAATATACAGTATTGAGAAATTTTTAGTAGCCAGAAGATTAATGTATTGGCAAGTATATTTACATAAAACTGTATTGTCTGCAGAAAATATGTTAGTGAATATACTTCGGCGTGCTAAAGAACTTGTGGGAAAATATCACTATCATTTATTTGCTACACCTTCTTTAGAATTTTTCTTGAAAAATGAAATTACAAAAGATGAATTCAAATCAAATCATTCTGCTTTACAACACTTTGTAAACTTAGACGATAACGATATTATTGCTTGCATCAAAGTATGGACAAACTGCGATGATTTTGTATTATCTACTTTATGTAAAAATTTTATCAATAGAAAATTATTCAAAATTGTTATTCAAAAAAATCCCATTTCTAGCAAGGATATCAAAGTTATTAAAAACATCGCAAAAAGAAAATATTCTCACTTGAAGAATGATGAATTGAATTATTTTATCATTTCTTCGTCGGTAAATAATTTTGCTTATGTAAAAAATAAATTCAAAATTGAAATATACAACGGTAAAAACTTGCAAGATATAGCTGACGCAAGTGATAATTTTAATATCCGTACGTTAAGTAAACCTGTTACTAAATACTTTTTATGCTATGATAGAAATCTAATAGAGTAAGAGTTTGAATTGCTACTTACACAATATATAAGTAGTAATAAAATTATTTAATTATTTTCTCTCTTAATAAAACTTTTAATAAAAAAGCATTACATGAAAATCTTAAGATAATTTATTTTTTACCTAATTAACAATTTTTTATGAAAAAATTAGATTGTATTATTGTTGGTAGCGGAATAGCAGGGATTACATTAGCATGGGAATTATATAGAAGAGCTAAAAGTTTTTTAATTATTTCCAATCCAAAGTTATCAGGTTCTTCTATAATAGCACCAGGTGTGTGGAATCCCGTAGTATTTAAGAGAATAACACCCACATGGAACGCTACTGCATTGATTAATACATTATTACCTTTCTACCAATACACAGAAAAAATTTTAAATCGTTCTTACCTACAAGAAATAGAAATTTTACATTGTATCAATAACGAAAATGAAAAAAGAATATGGGTACAAAAACAAAGCTTATATCCCAAATTTCTACGGGAGATTACATGCTTAAAAAAGCAAAATGTAAAATCATTAAAAGATGTCGAGATAATATGTGGAAAGGTTTCTAATTGCGGAAGATTGAACACCTCTGAATATATTTATTATTCAATAGAATTTTTTAAGACCATCAATGCCTATTCAGAGAAAAATTTTAATTATAACATGTTGATATCGCAGAATCATAAAGAGGTAGAATATGAAAATATCAAAACTCAGAACATTGTATTTTGTGAAGGATATCTTATTAAAAATAATCCTCATTTTAATTTTGTGAAGCTTAAACCTGCCAAAGGAGAGATTGTAGAAATAGAGACCGCTTTTCCTGTATTACCTGATAACACTATTTTACATAAGCAAATAAATATTATTCCCAATGGAAAAAATAAATACCTCCTTGGCTCTAACTACGAATGGAAAGATATCGACGAAACACCAACACAAAATATAAAAGAAAAATTTTTGTCACTTTTTGAAAATATCTTTGATGTAGAGTATCAAATTGTAGGACATTATGCAGGTATTCGTCCTGCAGCTGACCGAAGGCCTATTTTAGGTAAACATCCTCAGTTATCAAATTTTTATATTCTTAATGGTTTAGGAACAAAAGGAGTAATGCTTGCCCCATACTGCGCTATACAATTAGCAGATTGCATATTTCATCAAAAGGAGACAGATAAAGAGGTAAGTGTAGAACGTTTTTGGAATTAATTTTATCATTGCTTTATTACTCATCTACTAATAATAAGAAGAAGAAGAAAATATTCTATAATAGTTTATCTCATGAATTCTCAACCATAATCCCTTGTAAATCTTTCTGTGTTACTTTACATTTTACATTTTGATTTTTAAATATTGAACTAACCACCTTTTATTTTGACTATCTTTTGATTAGTTAAGATGTTTCCATTTTTATCTTTTATTATTAAA
>FWPU01002777.1_pt1 | contig 31775 bp, 26 predicted proteins | sample 2228361 | NCBI WGS metagenome assembly FWPU01 (sample SAMEA103939777, study PRJEB20133) | metagenome
AATATAGCAAATTTAATTTCACCCTCCCGAAGAAGGTTAAAGCTCTCCAGGCCATAAGTAGAAAAAGTGGTGAAAGCACCCAAAGTACCTATGAAAATAAATGCTCTGGTGTTGGGTGAAATAATCATTATTTCGAACAATTGCCAGAGAAACCCGATCAGGAAACAGCCAACCAGGTTAACGATTAATGTCCCCCAGGGAAGTACTCCGTCCAAATATTTGTGGGTAAGGCCCGAAATAGCATATCGGAACAAAGCCCCGGAAGCTCCACCAATTGCGATAAGTAGTAGCTTTAACATTCTTTTACTCCCGGATAGATGCCAATTTGAGTATTAAAAGTCATATTTTGCTATCTTTGGTCGATCCGATTAAGGCCGACAGCCCCTATTTTTAAGGATTAGGTTTTCAGGAGGAGTCATCAACTATCCAGGCAAGGATAGTGGTTGGAGGTGAACCCCATCACCTTTTTCATTTAATCTTATACATAAATTCTTATCAGTCAATGATACCTTTTCACGATATTACCGAGAGCACCCCCCGATTCGAAGAGAAATACAAACTGATTAAAAACTGATTAAAAAGGTTGACCTTCTATTCTTTTTTCTATAATATATGCTACACAGGGAGGAGCAAGAAGATAGATTACAAGGAGTTCGATAGACGAATCTCAGAAGTATTTGGTTTAGGTCAAAATTGTGTTTTTACACTCACCCTTGACAAACATGGGACCCTTTTGGAATTTGCCTACCCGCCCAAGCTGATAAAAAACAAGGTACCTGTAGATAATAAAACCGTGGTGGGACGAGCTGTTATAGCTAAGCGCCCTTACATCTCGAACAATATACAAAAGGAAAGCAGCTCTGTCATTCTTAATTGTCTCATGGCAATGGGAACCACACCGGTTCAAAAATCTATCACCTACCCCATAGTATTAGGAGGACGGGTAATAGCGGTTATCCAGGTGGTAAGAAAGGGGCAAAATATTTCGGACGTCTCCGATTTTCAGAAGGAAGACCTAGAGAAGATAAAATCGGTTCTCGATGACCTCTTTACCCTTCATGTTGTGAAGCCGGCGGCAGGTGAGTAGGTTTGTGCTATCTGGAAGTTGCCGATAGGGCCGCCCGGGAAGCGGGCAAGATCCTTAGAGACTACCTTGGAAAAGTAAACGAGGTCGAGTATAAAGCTAAAAACAGCCTGGTCACCGAAGTAGATAACCTGGCAGAAGAACTCATAATCAAAATCATAAAATCGAATTTTCCCTCACATGATATTCTTGCCGAAGAGTCGGGCAGAAATAAAAAGACGTCAAACTATTTGTGGATAATCGACCCGTTGGACGGCACTACCAACTATGCCCACACCTATCCGGTTTTCTCCATATCCATAGCGCTTGAGGTAGATGACACCGTTAGAATGGGAATAGTTTATGACCCGATGAGGGATGAGCTCTTTAGCGCCGAACTGGGCAAAGGCGCATATATAAACGGCAATGCTATAAAAGTGTCAAAGACAAAAACCGTGGAAGAAAGTCTATTATGTACCGGGTTCACCCATGAGAATGAGTGGATGGTCGAGGAGAACTTGAGGCACTTCCAGAATTTTATAAGAAAGGCCCGGGCGGTAAGACGCGATGGCTCCGCCGCCCTTGACCTATGCTACGTTGCCTGCCGGAGGTATGACGGCTTCTGGGAATTAGGGCTTCATCCTTGGGATACAGCAGCAGGTTACCTAATCCTGAAAGAAGCTGGAGGACGCGTAACTGATTTCTCCGGCAATGAATTCAAAATCCACTTTGAGGAAATACTGGCCTCTAATGGAATTATTCATGAGGAAATGATGCAGATACTCTTGTCCGAGAGAGAAATCCATGCTTGATTAACGTTAAAAACCAAACAGATTTATTATTCTATCTTGGAGATCTATGGTGATAGATATAAAGTTAAGGAAGGGCCGGGTTGAGGATGCTGAATCTATGGCCATAATTCTCAGGGAGATTGGATGGTCTCAAAAAAGAAATGCTCTACCCCTTGAAGGAGTGGCGAACCCGATTGCCGAACTAATACAGCACTGCCTTAAAGACAGCGAAGGGCGTACACTGCTCGTGGCGGTGGATGAGAATGACCAGGTTATTGGGTTCATGAATGTCCACTGGGTTCCTTTTATAATGCTCGGCAGTTGGGAAGGTTATGTACCAGATGTTTTTGTAAGCCCCAAAGCAAGCGGCAAAGGCGTAGGTCGCCTACTGGTCGAAGCGGTAATGGAAGAAGTCAGAAAGCGTGGATGCACGAGGCTTATGCTTACAAATGGAAGGGATAGACAGTCATACAAACAGGGGTTCTATTCAAAACTCGGCTGGACGGAAAAACCACAGGTAGCTAATTTCGTTCATTATTATAGAGAACCCTGGTTATAGACTTCAGGAGTAGAATGAATAGCCATTTTAAGCTCAGGGAAAAGTCTCCTTAGGTCTTATCCTATAACAATTCCATTTGCAAAAAGAAAAGAAAGGGTACTGTCCAGAAACGGTTGGTCTTTATCCCATGAATAGTGAAGCGGATATGCCGGTTTTTGTGTCGGAGTGGTTATTTCAAAATGCCAAAAAGTGTGAGGTTTGTCATAGCCATTGTGGTCACGCTCAAATTGATACTAGTCCTCATCTAATGCCAGACCGCTAGACGGGCCATGAAAAGCTATAAGCAGAATAATTAACATAGTAAAGACTGATTTTCTCGTAATCGTTATTGTACCGGTCTTTTCGCTTGGTTCAAATTAATCTATTCATGAATAAGCCAAATCTCACCACAGGCTGCCAATGATACGCAGATACATTCCTATCCCAGAGTGTTCCGGAAACATCGTTCCACGAACGTCATGGTGTTAATTAACACCTAGTGTGTCTGAGTGTGGCCGATTGTTTTCCTAAGTCTTGTTTTCACCCCATAATTTTCGATATAATAGGCAACAATCGGGGTTATAATTTAACAATACAATCCGAAATTTTCAGCCATGATTTCCAAGGTTTTAAGTAGCTCAGTCTTCGGGATCGACGCTTATCTGGTAGAAGTAGAGGTAGATATTGCTTTTGGATTTCCGCAATTCTCCACGGTTGGACTTCCGGAAGGAGCAGTAAAAGAAAGCAAAGAAAGAGTGAAAGCGGCTATAAAAAACTGTGGCTACGACTTTCCTCAAAGAAGAATTACGGTCAACCTTGCACCTGCAGACATAAGAAAGGAGGGCTCCGCATTCGACTTACCTATCGCCATAGGCATACTTTCGGCAACCGGGACTCTCAATCACGACAAGCTCTCCGATTATGTGATAATTGGAGAGCTTTCTCTGGACGGAAGGATAAAGGCGGTGAGGGGGGCGCTGCCCACTGCTATTCGAGTAAGAGACTCCCGGCTCAAGGGAATAATACTCCCTAGGGAAAACGCTGAGGAGGCTGCGGTCGTTCATGGTATAGAGGTCATAGCCGTCGAATATCTGCCGGAAATCGTAGAGTTTTTGTTAGGAATCAAGTACATCAACCCAACCACTATCGACCTAAATCAATTATTTAATCAGAGCCGCGAGTACCAAGTCGATTTTCAGGAGGTGAAAGGGCAGGAACACGTAAAAAGAGCGTTGGAAGTGGCAGCGGCGGGCGCCCATAACGTGCTCATGATCGGCTCTCCTGGAACCGGAAAGACTATGCTCGCTAGGCGCCTCCCGACAATACTTCCCGATATGAGCTTCGAAGAAGCGCTGGAAACGACAAAGATTTATTCCGTCTCCGGTTTGCTATCCAATAATTCTGCATTAATTGCCACCAGGCCTTTCCGCTCTCCTCATCACACGATAAGCGATGCAGGTCTTATCGGGGGCGGAGCCATACCTAAACCCGGAGAGGTAAGTCTGGCACACAACGGCGTTTTGTTTCTGGACGAACTGCCGGAGTTTAGAAAAAATGTGCTCGAAGTGATGAGACAACCTCTCGAAGATGGAAACGTGACGATATCAAGGGCGGTCACCTCGATAACCTATCCGGCCAGATTCATGCTGATAGCGGCTATGAATCCTTGCCCTTGCGGGTACACTGGGGATCCACACAAAGAATGTACGTGCTCTCCAATCCAGGTCCACAAATATAGGGCGAAGGTATCAGGACCACTCCTGGATAGAATAGACATTCACATAGAAGTACCAACTGTTCGCTACAAAGAGCTAGCTAGCGAAACGGGAGGAGAATGCTCTTCCGATATTAGAAAACGGGTGAATCGAGCCCGAGAGATTCAGAGAAAAAGATTCGAGAGGATCGGTATCCACTCCAACGCTCAAATGTCTCCAAGACACATAAGAAAATTTTCAAGACCGGATGAGGCAGGGCTCAAGCTTTTAGAGATGGCCATAGACAGGCTGGGCCTTAGTGCTAGAGCCTACGATAGAATCCTTAAAGTCGCACGCACCATTGCCGACCTGGACGAACGCGAAACTATTCTTTCTAACCATATTTCAGAAGCCATTCAGTACAGAACGCTCGACAGAAATTTAATATAGAGCTTTGAAGAAGCAGAAAGTTATGAGATTACTACCAGTAGTAAGGCGATAAAGATATCGGCGGCAAAGCATAGGGGCATTTCTTGTCACAAAAAATTTTATCAACCAAACAAGTAGCACTAGCCTTCCTGGATTCCCTGTTTTAAATCTGAAACTGAGTAAACCTTTCCACAATTTGAACAGGTTACTTGTTCTAAGGATTTTGCATCCACGAACTCGGCATTAAGCTTCTCCGCAAACCTTTTCGATTCTTCAAATTTCTCAGCCCTGACCTTCTCCGAGTATTCTATCTGCCAGCCCGATACTTCAATCTCCTCTCTAAAAAATTTTTCCTTTGGGATATATATGTGAATGCTCTTTCCGCATTCGCAGGGCATAAAAATAAAAGGGGACATTCCAGCCTCCATTATTTTTCATCTGGAACTATCATAGTTGATGGAATCAGTATAACACAGAGGTACTAAGCGGATTAAGCAAACAGGATAATGCACTAAAAACTAGGGTTATTATTCACTCCCGTCTCCTAATTCATTCCTTACCATCATTTCTTTTATTAGGCATTTGCCATTTCACATTATTTTTTCCGATCTTTTTGAGGTCAATAGATGAACCGCCTGAAAATAGAGCCTTTTTAATCGAAGGAAATATATAGAAGTGCAGCAGAATACAAATCGAAGCAGTAAAAACGATTAAATAAATTATAGCTTGCTTAACCTGTTCTATTACATTCTGATCCATTACCGGAAATAATTTCTCTTGAACTTATAAAGGTCAATCAGGCTTTGGTGAGTTTTTTATCTCGAAAACTGTGATCTTTTTGTGAAGGTATATTACTTTCGTATTAATATGTGCTTCGTCTGTGATGACCAGAAGGTATCAAGAAAAAATAAGAATAATCTGATAAAACTTGAAGAGTAAAGTGGAAGCTACCGATGATTAATATCGAGTTTATCAAATAAAAACATTCTTTAGACAAAGTCAAGGAAACAGCTAAGAGCGTGTTTAGATCTTAACTAAGCAAAATCTTCTCAATTCGTTTGCGACTATTACCCAATACGGCCGCTAATTCCGAGAAAACGTATATAGTCTGCCCTGAAATATCCACAACAGACAGAGGAATCAGCGCCGGGAGCTGAGGCGAAGAACTAGCTCGAATCTATTACCCACTTGGAGTTTAGAGAATATTTTGGCCAGATGGTTCTTCACCGTATTTTCACTCACAAACAACTTATCAGAAATTTGCCTATTGCTTAGACCTTCTAAGACAAGCTGCACTATCTCCTTTTCTTTCCTGGTAAGTTTATCATTCAATGACCGCTTGAATTTTCCCAAGGGCACAAGACTATTCAATATTTTAGTCATGACATTTGCATCCATCCAGAGCTCGTCTCTACTTAAGGCCTTAGCTGCCTTAGGAAGGAGCTCTATACTAGACTCATATGCCATATACCCTCGAATTCCTAAATGTAGCCCTTTCAGGACTAATTCTTCATCTAAATTATGAAAAAAAAGGAGTATCTTTGTCTGAGGACGTTTTTCTCTGATTAATTCGAGCATCTCCATAATGTTCAAGTTGGCTATGTCTGTGTCTAGGAACAAAACGTCGGGTTTCTTTCGGTCCAAAACCGGGACGACATAAGAACGGCTTAAAGCATGAGCTACCACCTCGATGCCCGTTTGATTCTCGAGTATTCGCTCTATTACATCTTTAATCAAAGCATAGGGACTGGCCACCATCAACTTGATCCTTTTCACCCCCGTCTTATCAACAGGGACCATTCTATGCGGTTTATCCACACCTGGCTCGAAGCTAAAAACATCGCGTAAAACTAAGACAGTACCCAAGCTGTTGCCATCTTCGTCAGGGATTAGAAAGGACCTCAAGCCGATAAGGCTTTTTCTTCCGCCTTTAGTTACCACCGAGGTATGTTTTACCTCATCCTCTCCGGTTACTTCTAAACTAGTTTTAAAAAGTTCACTTAAATGTTTACCGAAAGCTTCTTCCGCCGTACAGCCCGTGAGAACCTCAGCCGAAGGGTTCATGAAAGTTACTAGGCTACTGCTATTGGTAATGATTACTCCGTCGCTCATGCTCTTAAGCACGGAAAAAAGCAGCCTACTCTCCCGCCATAATTTCTCTTCCCTTTCTTGCTTAGAAAATGCTATCTCAATCGAGAAACGCAAATCTTTATGTTGAAAAGGTTTAAGTATATAGCCGGCTGGCTCAGTCATCTTTGCCCGTTCCAGCTTACTCAGGTCCGCATGTGCAGTGAGATATATTATTGGAATGTTGAATCGTTCGCGGATTTTTTTTGCGGCCTCTATACCGTCCATATTACCCTTTAAAACAATATCCATCAGTACTAAATCTAGTTTTAGCTTCGAAGCTTTTTGGATAGCATCTTTTCCAGAAGAGACTGTAGTAACTACTGAATAGCCCAACTGTTCCAACCTGCTCTTTATATCCCTGGCTACAAGTTGTTCGTCTTCTACTATCATTATTCTTCTTTTTCTCATCGCCATGCCCATACCTGTCTAAATTACCCTCCTTTTGCCTACCAAACTCAATAACACTTTTGTAGGATTTTAGGACTAGTATAGATAAGCTTTAAGATTTCGTTTGAAAATATCAGAAGGACTAGCAGAGATGAACAACAGGATCTTTGGGTTGATTAAATCTGTTCATTCAAGCCGATTCATTATTGGGTTAGTATGCCCATGTTCCATTATCTTCAATTACAGTTCCTCAAATTTAATTTTGAATGAAGCTCCGGCATCTCTATCAACTTCGATAATACCCCCTAGTTGCTCTACCAGATCCAGCACCAATTGCAACCCCAGCGAGTTTGTATTTCGCAAATCTAAATCTTTTGGCAAACTACATCCATTGTCGCTGACAATCAGGGTAAAGCTGGGATGCGCTGATTTCCCCCCCTTACCGTTACCAGCAAGCATTTCCACACGAATTTCACCCTTCCTTCCCCTAGGAAACGCGTGCTTCATTGAATTCGAAACCAGCTCGTTGATTATCAAACCACAAGGAATTGCTGTATCTATATTCAGGAAGATATTATCTACATTAACTTTTAATTTAATAGCATCCGGGTTTATATCATAAGAGTAGAATAAGTTAGTCAGCAGATTCTGAACGTATTCCGAGAAGCTGATCATTGCCATATTATTAGATTGGTACAATTGTTCGTGAATCAGGGCCATTGACCGGATACGGTTTTGAGTTTCATTGAACATTTCTAGCGCCTTTCTGTTCTTTGTATACTGAGATTGAATATTAATCAAACTGGAGATAACCTGTAAGTTATTTTTTACTCGATGGTGAATCTCTTTTAGGAGCACTTCTTTCTCCCTGAGAGATTCTTTGATCTGTTCATCCACTCGTTTACGCTCGGTTATGTCCCTAGAAGCGATAACCCCTCTAATTTCCCCTTTTTCTGTCCGATATGGCTTGCCGGTACTTTCAAGCCAAAGCCAATTTCCATCTTTATGCTTGAACCGGAAAACCGCACTTCCTGATGATATAGTTTTCATGGCTTTGGCAAATTCATCCATGACAGCGGGAAGGTCGTCCGGGTGTATATATTCAAAAACCTTTGTGCCCACTAGCTCACTAGCTTCGTAACCTAAGGCATCTTTATGTTTGGGACTAACATATAAGAACCTCCCATCAATACTAGCTTCCGCTATAAGGTCGTAAGTATGCTCCACCAGGGTGCGGTATTTTTCTTCGCTAACCCGTAACGCCTTCTCCGCCTGAACCCGCCAGAGGATTTCTTTTCTAAGCTCCTCGTTTTTCCGGGATAGCTCTAAGGTACGTTCCCGAACGCGCTTTTCGAGTTCCTCCTTTGACTCTTGAAGCGACTCTGCTTGTCTAGCGTTTTTTATTGCAGCTATTATCTGTTGGGCCACTATTTCCAGCAATCTCAATTCCTCCTCATCAAATGCGTTTTTTTCGAAAGAGGTTAGAATTAGGGCCCCTGTCGTCCGTCCTTGAAAACTGATCGGCATGCTCAAGTAGCTTTTTATACCTAGTTCTCTTCCGGCTTGGCCAAGGATGGTATCTTTATCCACATCACTAACATACCTAGGCTTACCTTCCATTATAGTCTTCCAAGTAATACCTTTTGGATAGGCAATTCTTCCGGCGCGTTTAATATAGCGGTCGTTGAATCCCCTATAAGCCTTCAAAACCGCTTCTTGTCCCTCGACTAGGTAGATTGCAACATTATCAAGCCGGTCTATCTTACCACTCATCACCTCAACGGCGTTCTCCAGAACCTCTTGGAGGTTAATCGACTGATGAACGCTACGAGTCACCGCGCTGATAATAGCCTCGTAACGGTTCTTCTTCGATAATTGGGCAAGACTTTCTCTGAGTGCATATTCAGCCGCCCTGCGCTCGACGATTTCGGCCTGAAGCGCGCTGTTGGTCGTAGCCAGCTCAGCCGTACGCTCCTGAATGCGAATCTCCAACTCGTCCCGAGCCTTACGAAGTGCTTCCTCTGATCGGCGCAGCGACTCCACCTGTTTGGCATTATTTATTGCCACCTCTATTTGCCCACCTACAATCTCAAGGAGATTCAATTCCTCATCATTGAAGGCGTTTTTCTCGAACGAGTTTATACCCATAGTTCCAACTGTCTTGCCCTCAAAATTAATAGGCATAGATAAGTAGCTTTTAATTCCTAACTCTCTCCCGGCAGGACCAAGAAAATTATCATTTTCCACATCGGCACAGTAAATCGGCTTACCTTCTGTAATGGTTTTCCAGGTGAGTCCCTTTGGAAATTGTATTATTCCGGCCCGGCTAATATAACTATCGGTCAGGCCTTTATGCGCCTTGAGAACTGCTTTATCACCCTCTACCAGGTAAATTCCAACAATGTCTGCTTTATCAATATTTTTGCTCATAGCCTCAACAGCATTCTCTAGGACATCTTCTAGGTTAATTGACTTGTGAACACTTTGAGCAACAGAGCTAATAATAGTTTCATATCGATTCTTCTTGGACAACTGATTAAGGCTTTCACGAAGTGACTTCTCCACCCGCATGCGATCGGTGATATCTAGAATTAACGCATAGAATCCCTTCACCTGCCCATGATCATCAAAATGAGGCACATAAGAAACATTCACGTACCTTGCCTCAACATCATTGCCGGGTATGATGCTGTCAAAGTTTATTGCCCGACCCGATAATGCAGTTTCAACCTTGTCTTTAAGTTTAGCGTACACATCCTCTCCTAAAATTTCTTTCATATGCTTTCCGGTTCTTTCTTCTTGCGGGTATCCGAACCATTTTTCATATGCCTTGTTGTTGAAAAGATAACGTTCCTGTGCGTCAATATAGGAAATACAAACCGGAAGAGCATCGGTCAGAAGACGCAACTGCTCTTCTCTTTCTCGCAATTTATCCTCCGCCCTTTTACGCTCGGTTATGTTCTCCACAGTCCCCTCGTAGTACAAGACCGCCCCGTCTTCTCCCCGAACCGCTCTTGTGCTCTCAAGAACATAAACAAGAGAGCCATCCTGCTTTACCCAAGCCGATTCCAACCCACTTATTTCGCTTTTCTGCTCGATTAACTCCTTAAACTTGCTCCGTGGGTAATTAACATCGAATCCATCCTCCTCTAAATTACGTGAGACCAACTCATCAAAAGAAGAATATCCCAGCATTTGAACCAAAGCGGGGTTTGCCATCAGAATCCTTCCTTCGGGCGTGGTGCGGTAAATTCCTGAAGGGACATTCTCGAATAAATCTTTGTAACGTTCTTCACTTTGCCTGAGTGCCTCTCTTCGCCTTTTCATCTCCTCGATTATCTTTGCCTTCGCTATCGCCGTTGCTATTTGATTACCGAGAGATAGGAGAAAATCCAACTCCTGACGATTAAAAGAGTTCTTCTCATATCGTGAAAAATCAACTGTCCCTATACTATCACCATCCAATTTAATCGGTATGGACAGTAATGCACGCGCCCCCAGAGCTTTATCCTCTGGGCCTGTAGGAGCTGATGAAGCCGAGGCATCTTCATAAAAATGCGGCTCACCTCTACTAATCACTTCCCAGGTGATTCCTGTTCCGTAGGGGATTCTGGAAGCTCTTTCTAAATACTCCGCAGGATAACCCAGATGAATTTGTAATACGGCCTCCTTCTTGTCCACATACTCTTCAACCAAATATATTGATAAAAGGTCTATGAACTTCAAATCTCGGATGATTTCCAATATAGTCTGGAACACCTGGTTCAAATCAACGGATTTATGGATTTGCTGTGATATTTCGCTCAATATCGATAGATATTTATTTCTTTCCATAAATTCCTCGGTTTGTTTTGCCCTGGCTATGGCTGTAGCCAGCAGGTCTCCAACCATAGAGAGCACTTTTATCTCACCTTCATCGAATTTACGTTCTGTATAACTGATAAACCATATTAGGCCGATGGTCTTTTGTTCTATGTGGACAGGGATTCCCAGAAGATTGCGGCTTCCCATGTCTTTAAACGCATCCGCAGCATCGGGCTCCTCCAGAATATCTTCTATATACATAACCTTTCCTGCTCGGATCGCCTTCCAGGTTAAACCTTCAGCAAAAGGTATTCTGCTTGCTTGTCTGACGTAATCTTGTGGAACATTCTTATGGGCTTCGAGCACGGCTTGGCTTTTTTCTTCGTTAACCAAATAGATCATGACCATTTGTACACTATTTAGTCGACTGGCCAATCCCAAAGCAATCGAGTAGATCTCCTCAAGCTTACTTGCTTGATTAAGCAACCTAATAATATCGGCTAATATATCTAAGCCCCGGTTATAGCCCTCTTTTAATCTCAACCCTTCACCCCTATTCTTTGACTAAAAGTGAATTATATACTTTTTGGTTCTGAGAATTCAAGAACGTTGGTAACTATTTACAAAAACACAAAAATATATTAGCTATTAATAAGCCCACATGATTCAGATTATGTCTGATAAAGCTATAACTTTAGTACTATGCCAAAAATGAACCGAAGTCCGATTGATTTAATACGATAAAAGGGTTTTTATTTAGGCGTATTTAGAAATGAAGTAGAGACACGATGGATAACCTTAAAATCTACCTAAAAAACCCATCCGTAGTATGTACCGAGCTGGACGATGGCGCAATTCTTTTGAACCTGGACACTAAATATTACTACAACTTGAATGAAACTGGACTTAGGATTTGGCAGATCCTGGATGAAGTAGGAACCCCCCTGCAGATTGCAAAAAAGCTGGCTTCCGAATATGAAATAGATGTTGAAGGGGCTGAAACAAGCGTTTTCCGACTGATAAAGGAATTAGAGACAGAGGGGTTGGTTATAAAACAAGAATGATTGATCGTCGTGAGCAAGCACATAGTCTTCTTCCAACAGGCCCAAATAAGCATTAATAAATAAGTATTAACCAACAAAAAAAACTAATACTTTAGTGATATTCTGAAAAGCCTTCCCTTTTACTGGAAAACCCTACCAAAGTCTAATTGTTATGCACCAGTGCTTGCTATTAAAATGAAAAATATTAGATAAAGCTTTGGCCGGTTGTTTATTAAGAAAAAAGCCACTTAATTTTCGAGTTTTGGGATTGGGTATTAAAAGGATAGGCATCAAGAAGACTTATTGAATCAATATCCTTAATTGCAATAAGATATGACCGAAATCGTCTTGGAAAGGTTGTCTAAGAACTTAAGTGTTAAAGCTGAGCTAGCTCATTAAACCTAATCCAAGAATTTAATTTGAGGAGAGTAATAGCTTGCGATCATTAGCAAAAGGCTCATACGTCGTACAGGGTATAAACATATACATTCTTTGCGATTATGACCTACAATTTTTGCTTTCCAGCTATTTTAACTCCCTTTATAGGGGAAAAAAGAGATTAGACATAAGCCCCTTAGAGCTGGAGCTTATCATAGTGGATAAGCCACCTTCTCTACCAGTTGGCTCAGTTCCGGTGGTAAAGTCCCCCTCCATTGTATCTTACAGAAATGGCTATAAAATCTATTTCGCATCAAAATACGGCTCTATTATCTCGCTAGACCCCGCTGCTAGAATGGCCAAGGCGTTTCTGCAGGAAGAGCTTCTGAAGGATGGCATGGAGCTATTTTCATTCATATGCGCGCCCATAGTAGAAACATTGAAATACCATGGACTTTACCCTCTTCACTCCGCGGCTTTGTATGGAAATGGAAGAGGATATTTGATTTCAGGAAATAGTGGGTGTGGTAAAACAACCATTTCCCTCAGCCTTGTTTCTCAGGGGTTTAAATACGTCTCCGACGATTTCTTGCTGTACCATGAGGAAGACGAAGAAATATTCGTTCATTCATTGTATCGAAGCTTTAATGTTGATAATAATCTCACCGATTTTTTTCCGGAGGTAGCGACGGGAGTAAAACAGCACATGTCCAAAGACTACAAGGCTTACATAGAAATATCCCAGGTTTTCCACGGTTCATTCGTTCCCTTTACAAAACCAGATGTAATCATACTCCCACGAATCACACCGGTTACAAAAAGCTGGATTAGCCCGCTCAACAGGAAAGAAACATATTCCAGATTACTCAAACAAATCACACTCGCTGCCGAAAACGAAATTGCTAAGAAGCAGTTGGCTACACTTGAAAAACTGGTCAAGCAAACTATTGGTTTCGAACTGTTTAGCGGAAGAGACGTATTTGAAAACCGCGAAGAATTATCTTACCTGTTAACGCAGGTAAATCGTTTGGGCTGAAGTCGTAATTCATTAAAAATATTATTATGAAAACTCTATATTAGGATATGGATAAAATAGAAAGGAGATGAGCCAGAAACAGACTTTATTAGGGAAAATGAGGAAAAGTTTCAAATCATTCGAAGATGTTACATTATTTGTTCAAATCTTTCTATTGATATCGATTCTACCTCTACTGATAAAGTTCCTGTCTGTCCAAAAACTTCTCAAGTTACTCACACCAAAAGACGTAAAATCTTATCAAAATCAAGAGAGAGCCAAGGAAATGGTGGTGAAGTATACGGATTACATACTTGGTCGTAACTACTGGATGTACAAAAAGATTTGTCTCAAAAGATCTTTGATTCTGTATCACTTCTTGAAGAAATTAGGAATGAACGTCAGAATATGCTTCGGTGTAAGATTACCAGACGGCAAGACAAAAAGTAAATTAGAAGGACATGCTTGGCTCGTATATCGAGGCGATATTTTTCTGGAGAGAGATGTAGAAATGACCAAATCATACAAAATAACCTACTGCTTCCCAGAAATGAGTGAACAAATTGCTTAGACTAACTCTGGAGAGAGGTTTTTGGAAACTTATATGAATCTATCAAATGAAGACAGGATGTTGCTCTATTGCAGCCAGACGGAGATTTCCGAAACTACGAGGAGTCGAATTAAAACGCTCGTTAGCTCGCCACTGAACTGGGATAATCTCCTAGACTCCGCCTATTGGCATGGGGTTGCTCCCCTTCTTTACCATAATATTAAGCAAATGGGAGAGGGTAACTATATACCTCCAGATTTGTCGAATAAACTCAAGAACACATATTATGAAAATTTGGCCAAGAATATGCACTTATATTCTGAATTGAAGAAAATTCTGGAGGCGTTCAACCAGGATGGAATAAAAGTCATCGTACTAAAGGGTGCGGCTTTGGCCGAGGCTGTTTATGGAGACATCGCTTTAAGACCTATGAACGATATCGACCTTATGGTCAAGAAAGAGGACCTCCCTACCGCAGAGAAGATAATATCAGATTTAGGTTATACCTTCGCTGGAAAAGAACCCCCTGAATGGTACAGAGAAAACCATTTTCATGTTGGATACCTAAGTCCAGATAAGTCTATACTGGTCGAACTCCATTGGCATATTGCCAGAAAATCTCATCCCTCTAGAATCGCCATCGTCGACTCCGGCTTTATCGAAGGGTTCTGGGAAAGGGCGGAAACATCAGAGATTGCCGGGGTTAAGACATTGGTACTTTGCCCCGAGGATTTACTTCTTCATCTTTCACTCCACTTTCTCAAGCATCGTTTCATAAGCAATAGTTTCAGGGGTACTTTTACGAATAGAAACGCGCTAATACAGCTATGCGACATCAGTCAAATCCTCAAGCATTATGGTAATGAAATCAACTGGGCCAGACTCGAGCAAGAAGCGGATAAGCACGGGATTAAGAACCTAGTCTCTTCCATTATCTATATTGCAGAAGAACTCCTGGGGAGCGGTGAATCAGTCTGTCATGAAGATTCGAATGGCCCAACCCCGGAAAATCTTGATTATGAACTACTCGAGCTAATACATAAAAAAATACTGGCCAAGGAAGAGCGCATACCGGCAGTTTTTTTCCAGTCTCTGGCCGCAGATAGTTTTAAATTGAAAGTACGCATCCTCCTCGATAGCTTATTCCCCCAGCCGAGTGTCCTAGCAAGGAAATATTCCCTGGATCCGCACTCGCTCAAGTTTTACTTATACTATCTCATCAGACCTCTCGGCGTATTAATAAAACATGCCAGATTATTGACGAAACTCTGGGGGGCTAATAAAGAAATCAGGGAGGAAGTTATTCTCAGCAAGTGGATAAATTCGAGAAACTAAAGTGTTAATCGGGAGTCGAGTCTTATTCAACATGGGAAATACATAACATCCGGGAGACCTCCTTTGTCTTATGCAATCGAAACACACGATCTAACAAAAAACTTTCCGGTAATAAAAAGATACCGTGAAATGATCGTGCACCCTCTCCGGAGAAAAGAAATTACCGCTCTCCAGGGAGTGAACATTCAGGTAAGAAAGGGTGAGTTGTTCGGTTTATTAGGACCAAACGGTGCCGGTAAGACTACACTCATAAAGATACTTTGTACACTGGTTCTGCCCACCTCCGGAAGAGCATTAGTAGGGGGTTTAGATGTCACGAAAGAGGGAAGAAGCATAAGAAGAATCATAGGATATGTCATAAGCGACGAGAGGAGTTTTTATTGGCGTCTTACCGGAAGACAAAATCTGAAATTCTTCGCCAAGCTTAACAATATTCCCAATAGTGAGGCGGACACTAGAATAGACAGGGTGCTCGAGTTTCTGGAGCTTGCAGAGAATGCCGAAAGGATGTTCAAGGACTATTCCACCGGGATGAGGCAAAAATTAGCCATTGCCAGAGGGCTTCTAACAAACCCGGAGATTATTTTCATGGATGAGCCAACTAGAAGCCTGGACCCGATCACCGTACAGAATTTAAGAACCCTGGTGAAGGATAAAATAGTCGGAGAAGAAAAAAAGACTGTGGTTTTTGCCACCCATAACTTACAGGAAGCTCAGGACATCTGCGACCGGGTGGGAATAATTCATAAGGGACAATTGAAAGCGGTCGGTTCCGTGGAAGAGATAAGGAGAAAACTGGGCACGGATAAAAAGTATGTGATGAAACTGAAGGCACTGGAATATGAATCGCTCAAAAAGATTTTTAGCCTATCCTCGGTCAGAAAGACCAGGTTCATGGAAAATGGCTCTCATCCCGGCTACGTTCAAATTGAGGTTGAAACTGCAGACGGAGATGGAAGCATACCTAGTTTAATTAAACAAATTGTCGACGCCGGCGCTAAGGTCTATTCCCTTCATGAGGAAGAAACTTCCCTGGAAGAGCTTTTCTCAAGGGTTATAGACAGAGGCGACCGAATAAGTGGGGAATCCATATAATGACTTTCCTTGAAAAGCCACTGGCCTTTCTCTGGAGAGATTTGCTAGAGGAATCGAGCTACAAGTTTGCGTTCGTAATGCAGCTTTTTGGGATATTTACCTCCACCTTGGGGCTTTACTTCCTTTCAAAGCTTCTCGGCGACGCTGGAGTATCATATCTTGAGCCTTATGGCGGCGACTATTTCTCATTCGTACTCATAGGAATTGCTTTTTACAGCTATCTGGCGGTGTCCATGCAGAGCCTTTCCGGCAGCATTAGAGAAGGACAGATGCTCGGGACACTGGAAGCCCTCCTGATAACTCAGACGGAGATACCGACGATTATCCTTTCTTCATCCCTATACAGCTTCGTATGGGCATCACTTAGGGTCTTGGCCTATTTATTGTTGGGAATCTTCGCTTTTGGGCTTAATATCGAAGGAGCAAACATACTCGGGGCTTTGCTGATTCTGGTCCTGACTATCGTTTCTTTCAGCAGTCTTGGAATAATTTCGGCAAGTTTTATCATGGTACTAAAAAGGGGAGACCCCGTTAGTAGAATATTTACAGGCCTCTCTAGCCTGTTTGGAGGGCTTTATTTTCCTATCTCTGTCCTCCCTGACTGGTTACAGACAATTTCTTACCTCTTGCCCGTGACCTACGCTCTTGAGGCGATGAGATTGTCCTTGCTTAAGGGATATGCCCTAACCGAGCTAATGCCTAATATCTTAGTATTATCTGTTTTTGCCGTTACTACCCTGCCCCTTAGTATAGCCATCTTTGCGTATGCCATAAAAAGAGCGAAGAGAGACGGAACCCTCACTCAGTACTAAGCTTCATTCAAACTAAACCATTACGAATCAAGCTCGCCTGATAATAGTTTTAATCTATATTATCATATATAACTTAAGCACTAAGCCAAAATCAACCTTTCGTTATTAGAGAAATCTAACTAAAGTCCCGTTGAACTCATAACTCACCTAGAGTTAGCATATGAGCATACTTTATTCATCGAGAGTTATTTCTACACCTGTCTTTTAAAAAGTACTCGACACGAAGAACACATACTGCCACCGCCCCACGATAGGCTCTACTTGGCGAGTACCGAGTAAAAAGAAATTAGGAGGATGGAGAAACATTGGCCTCGCCCAAGGCGAAAACTCGTCGGAAAATAAACAAAACTTTTCTGTATCACTGCATAAGAGTTTTTATTTATGCTCTTTATGTCCTGTTTATACCTAAAGCAGTCTATGCCGCCGTTTTTAATGTTCCCTCCGGAAACGTACCTGCCCTGGTCGAGTCAATCGAGGTAGCTAACACCACTGCCGAAGATGACACCATTTTTCTAGGGGTTGGAACCTACACCCTGACAGTAGTAGACAACATAACCGACGGCGCTAACGGATTACCCTCCATAATCAGCAACATAGAAATCATCGGAGACGGACCCGGCGTAACCATTATTGAGCGCGATTCAACCGCTGAACCCTTTCGTATCTTCCATATCGCCGATACCGGCACCCTTATTTTAGAAGGCTTAGCTATTACCGGTGGTGTCGTAGAATGCTGTGATATCGGTGGAGGCATCTTTAACGACGGATCCTTAGTCGTAACGAACAGCGTAATCTCCGGCAATTCTGCGGAGTTCGAAGGAGGTGGACTAGCCGGCAATGGAACAGCAACAATAATCAACAGCGCCATTTCCAATAACTCCGCACAGGATGGCGGCGGGATCTTTGGCGGCTCCGTAGAAATTACTGGCAGTATTATTTCAGATAACTTTGCCCAAGGTTTTGGCGGCGGTATAGACGGAACGGTGAATATCAAGGACAGCCAGATATTGAATAACCAAGCCGGTTTCTTGGGGGGAGGTATATTCGGTACCGTAACTATGAAAGACAGTCTGGTCGCCGGTAATAGCTCGGATTTCAGGGGGGGCGGCATTGCTAATATCGGCACATCCAACATCACAAATACCACTATATCCGGTAACGGTGCAGAGTTTTCAGGTGGGGCGATCTCCAACTCCGACTCGCTGACTCTGACAAATAGCTCTATCTACGACAACTCCTCCGGCTTCGGCGCTGTCGTTGATAATACCGAGAGTCTTTTGGTCGCGATGAATAGCACTATTGCCGACAATAACGGCGGAGGAATTGAGAACGTCGACGCTATTACGACTATAATCAACAGCACCATATCCAACAACGAATTCGGGGTCGATAACTTTAATGGCTCTGAGTTTTTTGGCGTCGTGGAGATTCAGAATACCATCATTGCCCTTAATAATTTCGGTGATTGCTTTGGCCCTATCACCTCGCTCGGGAATAATATCGTCGGCGACAGTTCCGGTTGTGACCTTAGCACCGGCCCGGATGACCGGTTTGGCAACCCGAGCCTCGGAGATTTCACTGATGACGGCACTCCCGGCAATGGGCATTACCCCCTTCTTGCCGACAGTCAGGCAATCAACGCCGGTAACCATGATGTTTGCTCAGATATACCTGTGCTGGCTGCTGACCAGATTGGACAGAAAAGGGTAGGAGTCTGCGACATCGGGGCAATTGAATCCACGATCAACATTACTAATATAAACGAGTTTGTTGAATTTGAATCCTTACCAAAGACAATACAACAGATAAAAAAGAAAAAAGCATGTCCGAGCACATATCCCTGGAGATTTAGGTTCCGGGCTAAGCTCACAAACATCAGCGATAATATACTCTCCGCTATAGTGGTTATGCTCAAGGAAGATTCACCGAAGGATGCCAAAATAACGATCACGGTCCTGAATAAGGCAGGATATAAAGACGTCTTACTCGAACCAGGAGAAAGTGCACAGGTCAGGTTTGAATTATGTTTCAAGCAGAAGTTTAACAGCATTGGCCTCGACTTACTCAAGGCGGCGCTTGGCTTATCTCACCTAGCGGATTTGGTAGATGTGAAGGGGTCGGTGACAGAGCCTGGTGAAGATGAAAATACTCTCTAACTCATCAAGCAAATAGAACCCTGCCTAGAATAAAAACTACTTGACTCCATATTAAACATACAGAAGTTCTAACACCATATTCCCCGGATTTATTTTAAAATTTACTGTAAGTCCTTCAAGAGGCATGTATGAAAGTGATCAGAGACGCGACGAGAGTTGCAATAATAGACTGTATGGCAATCAAGCCTGGAGAGAAGGTCCTGGTCATAACCGATGGCCCGCTTAGAAAAATCGGTTATACCTTATGGGAATCGGCAAAAGAGATTGGAGCGGAGGTCCTTGTCCAGAATTATCAGGGGTTCACGCACCGTGTTCACAATCCCCTGGACAAAGTCGAGGGCGCTCTCTACCGCCAGAAGAAACTTTTTCTGGTCGTCAATGTCGACGAAGGTTAAGACAATGCCATCGATTACGTTATCGCTCGTTCGATAGGGCATGATTTTCATCCTGTACCAATGCCCATCCTTTGTCTGTAACTCCTTTTGCACAAACACAAGAGAATTAAGCACGCCCTCGATATCCTCGACTAGATTTTCATAGAGCAAATTTGATGAGATATGGGCGATCGGGCGACCGACATCCGAGGCAATCAGGTTTATTATTTTATTTGCTTCAGGAGTAAACCTCTTGATTCTCAAATTGCTATCCAGAAATATCGTCGCTATTTGGGTGGTATCGAGCAGGTTTTTCATATCGTTATTGATCTCCGTCAATTCATCTATCTTGCCCTGGAGCTCGGAATTAACGGTCACCAGCTCTTCATTCAAGGATTGAGTTTCCTCTTTTGCCGTCTCCAGCTCTTCGTTTGTGCTCTGCAATTCCTCGATCGATGATTGGAGCTCCTCGTTTGTAGACTTCAGCTCCTCATTAGCCGTTTCCAGTTCTTCGATCGTAGTTTGCAGGCTTTCCTTTGTATACTTTAGCTCTTGTTCCAGTTCTAGTAGCGCTTTCTGGCATCCCTATCCCCGGTAATTTTGCCTTTACTTCCCTCACTCTCTTCGAAGCGTTTTACGTCCTCAAATATAACCATGATCAAACCATCGTTTTGAGTGAAAACGGGAACGGGCTTAATGGATATGTTGATTAACTGGTGGCCGCCGTTGGTATGGACTCTCACATTCTTGCTTACTACCTCACTTTTCTGAGACAGGTACTTATGTATGGCACGCTCAAGGGGTGTTTTCAGCCCTTCTCTAGCCATGGATATTATATTCATCTTGGCTATCCCAGATGAGGGTTCAAGATATTTTCCAGTTCGGCCGTGAATATAAAAGATGTCGCATTTCTGGTCTACTATCACACAAGGCGGTGAGTATTTATCCAGCAACATTTTCTCTATATAATCGGAGAGCCCAATGACCTTATCTTTTTTCTTCCTTTTGCCCGCAGCGACCTCCGGAGTTTGGTAGAGAACCGGCGATGTCGGGAACTCCACGGGTGAATGACCAGATGCCAACATATCTTTGCGCTTGAAAAATTTCCATTTTTTATCAAAAGTATCAAAGAGGTCGGTAAAATCCCCAATCGTTTCCGAGGACCCTAGGAAAAGTATGCCCTCGGGCTTAAGAGTATAGTGAAAAAGCGGTAATACCTTCTTTTGTAGTTCGGCATCAAAATAAATCAGCAGGTTACGACAGCTTATCATGTCCAGCTTGGAAAACGGGGTGTCTTTTATGACATCTTGAGGAGCAAAGACCAACATCTCTCGAATCTCTTTGTTAATATGATAGGTGTTACCTCTCTTGGTAAAAAACCGCTTCAAACGCTCCACAGAAACATCCACAGCGATGCTGTCCGGGTAAACACCCTGCCGGGCCGTTTCTATAGCATCTTCATCGATGTCCGTGGCAAAAATTTGAACCTTGATGTCGAGACCTTCTTTCACAATATACTCCCTGAGTGTTATAGCGATTGAATAGGCCTCTTCTCCGGTAGAACATCCAACAACCCAGATGCTAATGTTATCATCAGGAGATCTTTCCTGGAGTAGATGCGGATATACCTTTGTCTTAAGCACCTCGAAAGCGTCCTTGTCTCTAAAAAAGTTGGTAACACCGATTATTATCTCTTTAAAAAGCAAGTTGATTTCATGGGGATGTTCCTGCATGTAGCGCACATAATCCGATAATTTATCGATTTGATGAACGCCCATGCGCCGTTCTATCCTTCTCAGTACGGTGTTCTTCTTATAAAGAGAGAAGTCATGCCCGGTCTGGCTACGAAGCAAAATCAATATCTTTTGCAAAGAGTCCGGCATCTTGGCGGCAATCTCGGAATCTTTTTTGACGGTCCGAACCTTTGAATATCTCACATACTTGATTAGCGCCTCGGGCATTTTTTCGGGGGGTAATACATAATCTACAAGGCCCGTATCAATGGCGCTTCTAGGCATACCGTCATACTTTGCGCTCGCCGGGTCTTGAACCATCACCATGCCGCCGCTTCCTTTAATTGCTTTCAAGCCAACCGTGCCGTCAGTACCTGTTCCGGATAGAATTATGCAAATGGCCCTTTCGCCTTGGTCATCCGCCAAACTCCTCAAGAAATAATCGATCGGGTGTCTTTGGCCACGGGGCGCTGAAGGCTCCATTAGAGGTAGCCTTTCATGCAATACGCTCAGGTCATTATTCGGCGGGATCACGTAGATAGTATTCGGGCGTATCCTGACACCGTCCTTGGCTTCGATAACCTCCATACGGGTACACCTTTTTATCAAATCGACCATTATGCTCTTATGGGTCGGGTCCAGATGAGGGGACCAGTATGAATGCCATACCGCTATCCGGGGGCATATTCCTGAAAAACTGCTCGAATGCCTCCAGTCCTCCCGCCAAGGCGCTCATTCCCACCACATGGAAGGAATTTTCCCGCTTCTTGACCCCGGTATTCAAGACCGCCTTTCTCTTGTTGTTCGCAGTTTCTTTTGTTTTTATCCTCTTGATATTAGAGTCCTTATTCCGTCTCTCTTTTGGGTCTCCTTTTTTTCTCTTTCCTCTCATATCCAGCACCTCGTATTATACTATAATTACACTCTACTACATTTTGATTAAGAAATCACGATTAATATGGATAGTAGGAAACAGGATAGGGAATTGTGTTCAGGATTCGTAGGGAATGTATATATGCGCCCCCTAGAACGTTTGTAAAGCGGGTTATCTCTGGAAATACATAAGACAAAAAACACGGGCCTTTCCACCCTTGTTTTGCTCAATCCTTTGAGGTCCGCATTACCGTCCCTAGGTTATCGAGCATGGTCATTGAATAGCAGGCCCCCGGAGAAAACTATACTTTTCTGTGGTAAATTATGATTGATGTTTTCAGAGGTAAAAAGATTTGTTTTTCTCAACCCTCCAGGATTGTTGGAAGGTATATTAATCTCTCTCTTAATCATCATAGTCCTATACGGTTCGATAAAGAGCACAAGGCTACTGAGCTCGCCTAAAAAAAGAATCACCCTTATTTCACTCCACTTAATTTCTTTTATTATGCTCTTTTTTATGCTGTTAAATCCGGCTTTAAGGACCGAGAATTATGAGGAAGAAAAACCAAAACTGGCTATCCTGGTCGATAACTCCTGGAGCATGAACCTCCCGGCAGAAGAAGAAGGAAACTCAAGAATCAATGCGGTAAGGGATTTTTTCAACCAGCATGAACATTTTTTCTCCGAGGTCGAGGAGAATTTTTTGGTAAGCCATTATGTGTTCGATGAATCGCTAAAACCGGTCTCATCCGATTACGTAAAGACATACGAGCCGAACGGGGAGAACACGGATATAGCTAGCTTAGTCGCTGAGCTAAAAGATAAGCATGAGTCGGGCGAACTGGACTCGGTAATCCTGTTCTCCGACGGCGCCGATACCAGAAATAAAGCGTGGGACGCGGTCGAACTTTCAAAAAACCTGGGTTTTCCTGTATATACCGTCTCTTCTTCTTTAGATGATATGACCGGTGATGTATGGGTTGATAGGGTTAAGGTTAGCCCGGTAGCATTCGTAAGATATCCGGTTTCGGTTGAAATCGTGGTCAAATCCAAAGGGCTTGATAATGAGAGCATCCCCATCACCCTTAAAGAGGGGGATAAGCTTGTCTCCATACGGGAAGTGTTCTTAGACCCGGCCTCGGCGGAAGGAAATATAAGCTTTGTGATTCAGCCTACTACCGTCGGGAGAAAAATTTATACGGTTTCTATCCCGGTTATCTCCGGGGACTCCATAAAAGAAAATAATCAGAAGTCCTTCGTGCTAGACGTCATCGTTAACAAGATTAGAGTCCTACATATAGCCGGTAGTCCTTCTTGGGATGTAAAATTCCTGAGACGGGTGCTCGAAAGAAATCCCAATATTGACTTGGTCTCTTTTTTCATCCTGAGAGAGGCAACCGATTTGGTATTCGCCTCTCAGAACGAACTAAGCCTCATTCCTTTCCCAGTAGACGAGATATTCGGGGAAGAGCTTGGGACTTTTGACGTGGTGATATTCCATAATTTTGACTTTCGCCCTTATGGCATCTATGGCTACCATCTGGACCGACTTAAAAATTACGTAACCGAAGAAGGCGGAGCTTTCCTGATGATAGGAGGGGATAGGAGTTTCAACAGCGGGGGCTACGGAGTAACAACCCTGTCCGATGTGCTGCCGGTCGAGCTTGATTATGTCCCGGGAAGTATTGAGGACCCCCTCAGTGAAAAGGAGTTTTATACCACGCTCACCCCGGTCGGAGCAAGACATCCCATTACCAAGCTCATCCCCGACCAGAAGGAAAATCAAGATAACTGGAGGGAAATGCCCGCACTTGACGGGATAAACAGGGTCCAAGGACTGAAGCCCAGTGCCTTGCCTATACTATCCACACCGGAAGGAGACCCCATCTTAGTCATAAGTAAAGCCGGATCAGGAAAAGTGGCCTCATTCCTCTCAGATTCCTCTTGGAAATGGACTTTCGTTCGCGGGGGAGAGGGAGAAATCGCTCCGTATTACGAGAAATTCTGGAACCGACTCCTTCTCTGGCTGATAAATGACCCGGAACTCAAAGAGGTAAGAATAAAGACGGATAAGCCTTCTTATAACCTTGGGGAAAATCCGAGAGTAGATATTCAGGTTTTTAACCGTGAAATCGATGAACACAAAATGAAATCCGTAGTCACTTTTCCAAATTTTAATCAAGTCGAACTAAAAGTTGAAAAGAAATCACCTGATGGGTTCAGCTCTGAAATCCAGGCGGAAGAATACGGGGTTTACAGAGTAGACGTGAATTATGCTGAGGAAACTGGCGTAAAATCAGAGAGCAATCAGGATGAGACCCTGTTTTTAGTCGAACCACCAGAAAATGAAGTTAGGGGACCTACTACTGATGCAAACTTACTCAAAAAAATAGCAGAGAAGACCGGCGGACGTTTTATTACTATTAGAGACAGTCCTCGACAGCTTCAAATCGATTTTTCCCCAAAAAAAATCATAACCGGCTATAAAACGGTTCGAATATGGGATAACCCTTGGTTTTTTGCCTTGCTTGTTGCCATTTTTTCTTCAGAGTGGATACTTCGAAGAAGGTGGGGGCTTAGATAATTTCGGATTTCGGATTTCGGATTTCGGATTTCGGATTGTCGATTTTGGAATAATAATATAGAGACAACTGGTTAGGTCATCTCCACAATTAAATAATACGGGAGAAGAAAATTGCTTCTGGCAGTGGACGTTGGGAACACCAACATTGCATTCGGCATATTCAAGCGAAAGGAAATTATAAGCCACTGGAGGATAGGAACCGATAAAGCCAAAACTGCGGACGAATACGGGGTTCTTTTCAGAAACCTGATTGAGATAAGGGGGATCAACCTGAAATCGATCAAAGGTGCGGCGATATGCTGTGTGGTGCCTCCTCTTCTTGAAGTTATCATCTCCACGCTAAAATCCTATTTCGACGCCAACCCGGTCGTGGTAGAGCCCGGGATAAAAACGGGTATGCCCATACTCTATCATAATCCGAAAGAGGTAGGGGCGGATAGAATAGTAAACGGAGTCGCTGCTTACGACCAGTACAAAAAGAGCGTGATAATCGTGGATTTCGGTACGGCGACCACATTTGATTGCATATCCGAAAGAGGCGAGTACCTGGGAGGCGCGATAGCGCCGGGGCTGATTATCTCGGCAGAGGCCCTTTTCGGAGCGGCATCGAAGCTACCAAAAGTAGAAATCACGATACCCAAAACGGTCATAGGAAAAACTACCGTGCACAGCATACAGTCTGGACTTGCTTTCGGCTACGCCGGCCTCGTCGACGGGATTGTGGAAAGGATAAAAAAAGAGATGGGCACTCATTCTAGGGTCGTCGCCACCGGTGGGCTGGCAAGCCTTATCGCCCCGGAAAGCAGGACCATTGAAGAGGTAGATGAGTTTCTCACCTTAAAAGGGCTCAGGTTGATTTATGAGTGGAATGCAGCTTAGGTTTATCATTCAAAACCATAAGACAAATCATCCACACTTTGACCTCAGTCTGGAAATAGACGGAGCCCTGATTACCTGGATTCTTCCCAAGAGAGTTCCGATTAAAGGCCGCGAGATAAGATTAGCCATAGAAGATAAGGCAGAAAGGCCGAGCTCTTTTGATTATAGTACGGTTGTGGATGACGGATACGGAACGGGGGAGGCGGAGGTATGGGATACCGGAACTTATGAGATAACCAGCAAGAATAAATCAAAGATAGAATTCGAGGCAAAAGGTGAAAAATTTGCCGGAAAGTTTATTCTTCTGCTACCTAGCTGGGGAAGATGGTATAAGAAGAGATTGTGGACTTTGATCAAATTATAGTAGTCCCTTGATGATTGAGCACATGATTTTCTTAGAATCAAATTAAAATCCACTTTGACATACCAGGATTCGATAGCTAACCTTAAAAGGTTTAAAATATTAGCATGCGTGTCAGCATATTATTGGCTTTTTTCTTAATCCTGCATCTTTTACTTCCCTCGCTGGCTAAACCCGAAGAACTGAGAAGCGACCTCACAGTTATGGAGGCGATGCAGGAGGAGCTAAACCGCTCCTGGACCAAGCTCCGGCTCGACGGCTACGAATCACCTTATTTCATAAGCTACCAGATTAAAGACAATGCCTACTACAGCATAGATGGAAAATACGGCGCGATCGTATCGTCCGAGCAAAATCGAACCAGGCGTCTCTTCGTGGACGTACGAGTGGGGAGTTATCAATTCGATAACTCTATACAGGGACAATCCGGAGGTAAGGTGCCTTTCTACAACGCTTCTTATATTCCTATCGATAACGATGCCGACGCGATAAGAACGGTCCTTTGGCAGGTGACGGATTATACCTACAAAGAAGCGCTTACCCAGTACTTTAACAAGAAAGCAAACCATGTGCAGAAAGTAGAAGAGGAAGACCTGCCCAGTTTTTCCCGTGAAGATAGTAATGTGTATTACGGCCCTGAAATCAATTTGGTATTCGACCCGGAAAAGTGGGAGCATAGGATAAGGGAAATCTCTGAAATATATAAAAACTATATGGACCTGATCGATGCAGATGTAAGCATTACCGCCCAAAAAGAGACGACCTATTTTATCAACACCGAAGGAACCAAATACATAAGAGATGAAATACTCTATTCCATCGATGCCGAGGTGATGGCCAGGGGAGAAGATGGAAAAGTCATCAGAAATTATCGGAATCTCTACTATGTGCTTCCTGGAGACATCCCTAACACAGAGAAAATAAAATCTATGCTAAAAGAAATGGTCGAAGAAACCCTAGAGGTGAGGAGGGCTGAAGTCCTTCAACCCATTACCGTCCCGGCCATACTCGAACCGGAGGCGGCCGGGGTAGTATTCCATGAGGCAGTGGGACACCGGCTCGAAGGGGAAAGGCAAATCGATGACCGGGAAGGACAAACATTCAAAGAAAGAATCGGGCAGAAAATAATTCCTAATTTTCTATCTATAATTGACGACCCAACCCAAAAGAGTTTTAACGGGGTTCACCTCATTGGATACTACCCGTTTGACGACCAGGGAATTCCGGGGCAGAGGGTTCTTTTAGTAGAGTATGGTATTTTAAAGAATTTTCTCCTTTCCCGGACCCCTATCAACGGTTTCTACAAATCAAACGGCCATGGAAGGGCCTCTTACGGAAGGGCGCCAATGGCCAGAATGAGCAACCTTATAATCAAGTCAGGCAAGGAATATCCGAGGGACAAGCTCAAAGAGCTTCTCATAGAACAAATTAAACTACAGAAGAAGCCCTTTGGACTGATAATAAAAAGAATGCAGGGCGGCGAGACAAATACCTCCTCTTACGATTTCCAGGCGTTCAAGGCCACGCCGCTGGTCATATATAAAATCGACCCACTAACCAAGAAGGAAACACTAGTCCGAGGAGTAGAGATAGTGGGAACCCCCCTAGTCTCTATTAACAAGATCATTGCTACCGGGAATGATTATGCTGTATTCAACGGTTTTTGCGGGGCTGAATCAGGATACGTACCCGTATCAACGATTGCCCCAAGCGTGCTTGTGTCAGAGATAGAGCTTCAACGGGTATCCGAGAAGAAGGAGAAGCTACCTCTTCTACCACCGCCTTTTTTGGACGGTAGTAAATAGCGTTATTTTCTGGAAAGCATTTATTGCTCTTCTCGGAAATCAAATACGAGGAAAATGAAATTGATGCCCAAACTATTACAAATCGCACAGTTAGGCCATCCGATTTTGAGAAAGAAAGCGGACCCAGTCCAAAACGTTAAGGATAGTCACATCCAAAATTTGATCGACGATCTGATAGCGACGGTTGTAGAGGTAAACGGCGTGGGGATTGCTGCTCCCCAGGTTTATGAACCATACCAAATCTTCATCATTGCATCCCATCCAAACCCGCGTTATCCCGACGCTCCCAAGATGGAACCTATCGCCATAATAAACCCGAAGATTAATTCTCATTCTGAAGACTTGGTCAAAGATTGGGAAGGTTGTTTGAGCATTCCCGGGATCAGGGGTCTCGTCCCTCGTTATAAATCCATCTCGGTGGAGTACACAACTAGAAATGGAGAGAGGAAAGAAAGGGAACTTACGGACTTTATCGCCAGGGTTTTTCAGCATGAATACGACCACCTTAACGGAACCGTATTCCTGGACCGCCTGGAAAGCACCAAAGACATCATAACAGAAAAGGAATATCAGAAGCTGATTTTTAGAGGTCAAAGAGACTGAGTCAGGTTGAACAAGAAGCAAACTGGTTCTCATACCTAACCTTCATTTCTAAGTCTCTTAATCTCGTGCCTAAATAGTGGTGAGAAACAAAAGGAGTAAAAATGGAGAGTTTTACCATTAATCACCGATCTCAAGCATGAATCCTCACACTTCCAAATCCAGTTGTTATTTGTTACTATTGAGAATATTTTTTGTCCAAATCCTTCGAAAGGAGTAACCCAATGGCAGAAGAGGCTAAAACCATTTTAGACCTTCTTAAGGAAAAAAGAGCATTTTCTCCTCGTAAAGAGTTTGTCGAAAAAGCCCATATAAAAAGTGACTCAGTTTATAAAAAAGCCGAGCGCAACCGGGAGGCATTCTGGGAGGGTTTTGCAAAGGAGCTTCACTGGTATAAGAAGTGGAAAAAGGTGCTCGATTGGAAGGCGCCACACTCCAAGTGGTTTGTTGGGGGGAAAATAAACGTCTCGTATAACTGCTTGGATAGACACATAACTACCACCAGGAAAAACAAGGCAGCGATCATTTGGGAGGGCGAGCCGGGAGATAGCTCTGTCCTGACTTACTGGGATTTGTATAGGGAGGTCAACAAGTTTGCCAACGTCCTTAAAAGGCTCGGCGTAAGAAAGGGAGACCGGGTAACGATATACCTTCCCATGATACCCGAGGCGGTGATTGCCATGCTTGCCTGTGCCCGGATCGGCGCCCCTCATAGCGTCGTATTTGGTGGTTTTAGTGCCGACAGCTTGAGGGACAGGATAAACGATTCCCAGGCGAAAGTACTAATCACCTCGGACGGTGGTTACAGAAGGGGGATGGTAGTGCCTTTGAAGAAGAACGCAGACGAAGCCCTCTTGGGCGCGCCTTCCATAGAAAAGGTGGTAGTGGTGAGAAGGGTGGGAGAAAAAGGGGAGATCGAGATGAAGGAGAAGAGGGACCTTTGGTGGCATGATCTTATGGAGGATGCCCCTCAGTACTGTGAACCGGAAGAAATGGATAGTGAAGACATGCTCTACATACTCTATACCAGCGGGACTACCGGGAAGCCCAAGGGTATAGTGCACACAACCGGTGGATATTTGGTAGGGGTATATGCAACTACAAAATGGGTGTTTGACCTCAAGGAAGGGGACACCTACTGGTGCACTGCGGATATAGGCTGGGTCACCGGGCACAGCTATATCGTCTATGGTCCCCTGGCCAACGGGGCCACGTCGCTCATGTATGAAGGGGCACCGGATTACCCGGACAGGGACAGATTTTGGGAGGTAGTGGAAAAGTATGGCGTCAGTATTTTCTACACGGCACCGACGGCAATAAGAGCATTCATGAAGTGGGGGGAGGAATACCCGAAGAAGCATAACTTGAGCAGTCTCAGGCTCTTAGGAAGCGTCGGGGAGCCGATTAACCCGGAGGCGTGGATGTGGTATTACGTGAACATCGGGAATAAGAGGTGTCCAATCGTCGATACCTGGTGGCAGACGGAGACGGGGATGATACTGATTACCCCTCTTCCCGGAGTGACCAAGTTAAAACCGGGCTCGGCCACGAGACCTTTCCCGGGGATAGAGGCGGACGTGGTGGATGAAAACGGAAACAGCATAAAGGTGGGGGCAGGTTATCTGGTGCTGAAGAGTCCCTGGCCGGCGATGCTTAGAACAATTTACGGAGACCCGGAGCGCTATGTACAGCAGTACTGGAGCAGGTTTCCGAATATGTACTTTACCGGGGACGGCGCCAAGAGAGATAAAGACGGGTACTTATGGCTACTGGGAAGGGTGGACGATGTGATGAACATAGCCGGTCACCGGGTGAGCACAATGGAGGTAGAAAGCGCTTTGGTTGACCATCCTTCTGTGGCCGAGGCTGCGGTAATTGGAAAAGCGCACGAGCTTAAGGGACAGGCGATATCGGCGTTTGTGACCTTAAAAGAAGGAATACAATCCAACTCCGGTCTTATAGATGAGTTAAAAGCTCACGTGGCAAAGAAGATAGGAGCAATAGCCAGGCCGGATGACATCATATTCTCGGCGGAGCTTCCCAAGACCAGGAGCGGCAAGATAATGAGGAGGCTGCTAAGGGATATAGCCGAGGGGAGAGCGCTGGGGGATACGACGACACTCGCCGACCCGGCGGTGGTTAGACAACTAAAAGATAAGTACGAGGATAAGGAAGGGTGATCATTAAACATACTTCTTTTTTAAGGAGGTGATGCGGAGAAACCAAAATATGATTTTTGTTTAGAGGTGAAGGGGCATCTACGGCTCTTTGATCCTTATTTAGTGTTTGGGGACTTAAGTCTCTTACTCAAAATTCAAGAAAGGAGGTAAATAACCATGCCTGTAGGAACAATATCATCATCAAAAGATACGGTAGGTGTAGCCGTTATTAACTACCAGGTGCCAATTTGTGAATCCAAAGATGATGTCATCAAGAATTGTAATCGCATGGCGTCGTTTATGGATGGTATTAAAAAAGGCTACCCTGGTTGTGATCTCATCATTTTCCCTGAGTATTCTACTCAAGGATTTCATCCCGTAAAGTGGCGTGATCTTACAACCACAGTTCCTGGACCCGAAACCGAGATATGGGCTGATGCATGCAAAAGAAACAAAGTCTGGGGCGTATTCTCGATCACAGGCGAGGAAAATCCAAAAGGAAATCCATTCAACACATTTATCCTGATGAACGACAAGGGTGACATCGTGCTTAAATATCACAAGATTCTTCCCTGGGTTCCAATGGAACCTTGGTATCCTGGAGATGAGACAATGGTCGCAGATGGTCCTAAGGGACTAAAGATCGGAGCGATAATTTGCTATGACGGAAACCATCCCGAAATCGTCCGTGATACGGTCATGAAGGGTGCAGAGTTGGTAATCAGGATTCAGGGTTATATGTATCCATCCAAGGAACAGCAGAGAATGATTTCACAGGTTCGTGCATGGGAAAATCTAACATACTTCGCTGTAGCCAATATGGCAGGGCGTGACCTTGTTTATTCATACTTCGGTCATTCAAATATCGTAAACTTTGATGGAACGGTGCTTGCGGAATGTGGAACTGGTCCTGACGAGGTACAGTATGCACTTCTTTCAGTCTCCGCGATTCGCGATGCAAGAAAGAACTGGACTGCAGAAAACCATCTCTTTAACACTCTCCATCGTGGGTATACAGCGTTACCACCCGATGGGGTTGCCGAGTGTCCTTATGACTTCTATAAACTCTGGGTGAAAAACCCTGCTAAGGCAAAAGAACTGGTCGAGTCGCTCACGCGTACGACTGCTATTCCTAAAGAAGAAGCAGCAACGGCATAAAATATAAAGGGAGAAAAGTAGGCTCTAAG
>FWPU01003507.1_pt1 | contig 31774 bp, 32 predicted proteins | sample 2228361 | NCBI WGS metagenome assembly FWPU01 (sample SAMEA103939777, study PRJEB20133) | metagenome
TCTGGTCAACCCTGCGTACATGACCCGTCTCGTTCACGAGCTGGGGATGGAAACAGGCGGTCTTCCTTCTCATTTCACCAGTCTGCGGCCAACCCATCCCGCCAACGCCCCCGATCCTTGGGAAAGGAAGGCCTTGGAATGGCTGGAAAGCCATGCGGACGCACCCTACTACAAGGAAGTCACGACCACTGGGCAAGGGGAAACGCTTCAGCTCATGGTGCCTGTTCGCATAGAAGTTCCGTGTCTTCGCTGTCACACGAATCCGCAGGATATTCCGGGTGCCATTCGAGGAGGTATCCGGGTCACGGTGCCCATGGAGAGTTCCGGTGCCATCCACGTTTCTCGCTCTCTCGATGCACTTAAGAACCACGTGGTGATATGGCTTCTGGGATCTGCGGGGATCGGTCTCGCTTCCTTTTTGATGTATCGCCGTGTTCGGGAACGGGAAACCCTTCTGCAAAAGATTTCCCGATCGGAAAAGTTCTGGAAAAACGTTTTGGCAAGCCTTCAGGACCCCCTGATTGTTCTGGACCGGGCGAAGAGGGTGCAGCTTCTGAACCCGGCAGCCGCTTTGCTGGCGGATGTGAAACCCGAAGAGGGACAGGGACGCTTCTGTCAGGAAGTTTTTTCCCATTGGCATGAGCGCACAGGCGCGTGCGAACAGTGCGCGGTTCAGGAAGTTCTCGATACGGAAACAACCTGTTCCAGGCGGTTGGAAATCCAGCTTCGGGACGGATCCAGCCGTGTTTTTCACGTTCTGGTAAGCCCCCTGCATGAAAACGGTGCCGGTGTTCGGGGTGTGATCGAATCGTTTCGCGACATCACCCAAGAGGTCCAAGCCCGTCGGGAACTGGCCGAACATCACCGGGAACTTTCCCTTCTTTTTGATCATATGTTCGGAGGATTCGCCCTGCACGAAATCCTGACGGACGATCAAGGGCGTCCGGTGGATTATCGTTTCCTCAAAGTCAATCGTGCCTTTGAGGAGCTGACAGGTCTCAAGGCTGAACACATGGTGGGGAAAACCCTTCGAGAGGTGCTTCCCGGGGCGTCTTCAGTGTGGCTGGAACGCTATGGACGCACCGCCCTTACGGGAGAACCTCAGGAGTTTGAGGCCTTTGAGCCATCCTTGGGGCGGTATTTCTCTGTGCGAAGCTATCAGCCCGAGCCTGGAAAATTCGCCGTTGTCTTTTTTGACGTCTCGCACCGAAAGCAGGCGGAAGAGGCACTGCGGCGAAGTGAAACCTTCTTTCGCGAACTTTTCGAAAAATCCGCCGAACCTCAACTTCTAGTCAACCCGTCGAACGGCATCATCGTGGATGCCAACGAGGCAGCCGTGCGCTTCTACGGGTGGAGCCGCGATAGGATGAAAGGAAAGCTCTATCAAGATCTTTCCGCGAGTCCACCGGATCTTATCAGGGAAAGAATGACGGAGGCTCTGGAGAAAGGGGGTAAGATCTTTCTGGCGAAGCATCGAACGGCTTCCGATGACACCAAGACTGTGGAAGTCTCGGTCGGCCCGGTCACTCTCAACGGGGATCCAAATCTTCTATTTTTCATCCACGATGTGACGGAACGGGAAAAGCTTCAGGAACAACTCCGTCACGCCCAGAAAATGCAGACCGTGGGGCAACTTGCCGGTGGCGTGGCCCATGAGTTCAACAATCTCCTTCAGGTGATCAACGGTTTTGTGGAAATGGTGCTTTCGGAAACCCCTGAAGACAGCCCCAACCATGAGCGCCTTCAAAAGGTCATGGATAGCGGGCTCAAAGGGGCCAGGCTCGTGCAGCAGCTTTTGGCCTTCAGCCGAAAGCAGCTCCTTCGGCTGGAACCCGTCAATCTCGACGAGCTTCTGGGAGATTTCCGGAAGCTTGCCCAAAAGCTTGTGGGTGAAAACATTCAAGTGCATCACGTGCCGTGCAAAGAGTCGGCCCGGGTGCTTATGGACCGGCATCTCATGGAGCAAGTCTTTTGGAATCTGGTTGTCAACGCACGAGATGCCATGCCCGGTGGGGGTGAGATCCTCATCGAAACATCTCATGTGGAGTTGGATGAGGATTACGTTAAAAAACATCCTTTGGCCGGTCCCGGTCCCTACGTCATGGTGGCGGTTACGGATACAGGTTGCGGCATGACAGAAGAGGTGCGCCAACGCGTCTTTGAGCCTTTCTTCACCACCAAGGAGGTGGGGAAAGGCACGGGACTTGGCCTTTCGGTGGCTTTTGGCATTGTCCAGCAACACGGTGGCATGATCAACGTCTACAGTGAACCCGGAAAGGGAACCACGTTTCGAATCTATCTCAAGCCTTACGGTGAAACGAGGGGAACGTCGAAGATGCCCGAAGAGGGGCAAGAGGATGAACCCCGTGGAACGGAAACCATTCTTTTGGCGGAGGATGATTCGGCGGTTCGAGAATACCTGGCCAAGGCTCTTCGAGAAGCCGGCTATAAGGTGTTGGAAGCCGCAACCGGACTGGACGCCGTGGAGCTCTTTGCCACCACATGGGAGCGTGTGAATCTGCTCATTTTTGACGTGGTCATGCCGGGCATGGGGGGCGAAGAGGCGGTGCGCCTGATACGAAAAAGCGGCTGGAACATTCCAGCGCTGTTTCTCAGCGGCTACCCGGGTCGAGCCAACGGTCTTTCCACACCTTTCGAGCCACAGACCCTTTTTTTGGAAAAACCCGTACGACGTGTGACCTTGCTTCAAACGGTGCGAAAGCTTCTGGACGGCTACACGGGAGGCCACCAAGATTTCCCCGCAGCCTAGAGGCGAGAGCTACCGATCCGTCCGGTTGCCCGACCTCGACCATCACGCCAAGGAGGTCACCCTAAGAGGCCGTAGGGCGCATGAAATGCGCCGATCAACTCCTCAAATCCGCGCGCCGGCACCTTTGGGTTGGAGCCCTGACACGAATCCATGCTCTGTGTCCCAAAAATTGCACGGACTGCCCTATTCGGTCAATTCCATCTTCCCGTAGGGGCGGATCTATGTGTCCGCCCAAAACAAAACCACGGGCATGGATTTCCCCCGCGGCCACTTTACGACCTGTCCTGCCGATCAACCCACCCTTTGTAGGGGCGGACCTATGTGTCCGCCCCTCAACCGCCTGGAAGGGGCCGGCCATAGGGGTGCACACAACTGCATGTAATGCGGCACCTGGAACGGCTTGCAAAGGTCCAATTTGGCTTTCAGCCGTTTTGCCCCTTCCCGACCGATGCTCACGCCCCTTTCGAAAAACATTGCTCCTTTGCCCATCTTCAATTCCAGAATTGGACCAAGAATCCTTTCCGAAAACTCGCAATACCTCGGACAGCCTCCCAGCTCGCTCATTTTGAACCCGGCTGAAAAATGTCCTTGAAGGATTTTTTGTAGACGGTCAGACATCCAACGTCTCCAAATCTTCCTCCCAGTAAATACAATGCGACGGGCACATCATCATAGCTTCCTCGACCAGTGCTTCAGGATATGTATCGCACTCTTGGACTTCGATGTAGCCGGCTTCGTTTCGCACAAAAACCTGCGGGCAGACACTGATGCAGCCCTCGCAGTCCACACAATCGCTCAAATCCACCACGGGTCGACGCATTTTTACCTCGTCGTATCGTGAAATCGTAAATCGTGAATCGGATGGATTGATCCATATGGCCATTGGCATCTTCGTGGAGGAGCAGACCGATGTGTCGGCCCAAAAGAACGCCACGCGTGTGGATTTCGCCCACGGCTATTTCAGGACATGTCCTGGCCATCAACCCACCCTTTGTAGGGGCGGCCCCATATGTCCACCCCAAAACCACCCGCAAGGGGTCGGTCACAGGGGCGCACACACCGGTGCGCCCCTCTACAGGGGTGCGTAGGACGTTGCCGCTGAGGTGGCGCATGGCCGGCACGCGTGCCCTTCCCAAAATTACCGGAAAACTTGAACCCTTTTCTCGGCCCGACAAAAATGTATGCGGGCGAAACGCCCGCATTCCCTGAAAAACCATCGCCTGTCCCGATTGTCGAACAGGCTTCTAATGGGTCATCTTTTTGAGCTGTAAAGCCAGTCGTCTAAGATGTTCCTGTTCTTCTTTCACCAGGATGCCGATAAACTGACGCCCCTTTTCTTCTTCGGTGGCATCCTGCATGCTCAGAAAAAAGATCACGGAATCCTTTTCGAATTCCATGGCCATGCGCAGAGCGTCCACGGCATCTTGGACTTTGGCAAGTTTTTCGTCCACGTTTTCACTGGTGCGAAAGACATGGCCGTCAGCCATCATTTTTAGATAATGGGCCATTTCGTTATTGGGATCGTAAACCGTAGATTCCGAAGCCTGCGGAGGCAGTTGCGCCTTGAGCTCCTGGAACTTTCTCTTATGTTCCACTTCCTGTTGGGCCAAGTCTTTAAAGATGGCTCGCACTTCCGAATCTTCAATCTTGGCCAGAGCCTTTTCGTAAAAGGCCTTTCCGTTTTCCTCAATTTCTACGGCAATCTGGAAAACTTCCGCAGCATTGAATCCAAAAATCATCGAGTTTCTCCTCACAGCGCCCGGCCGTAACGGCTATTCCTTGGCGAAGTCACCCTTGGAGGCGCCGCACACCGGACAGGTCCAATCGTCGGGAAGTTTTTCAAAAGGGGTGCCTGGAGCCACACCGTTGTCGGGATCTCCTTTGGCGGGGTCATAGATGTAACCGCAAATCTGACAAACGTAACGGTCCATGGAATCCTCCTCTTGTCACAGTGTCCTCAATGAATGTCAGCTCATCCTACGTTATGGGCCGTTTCCAGAGCACGGCACCGGGTGTGTTGCCCGTCAATATAATTCATTTACCCGACATTGCAATGATCGGGCGGCGTTTTTGCCAGATGCGACGCAATCGCAAAGCATTGCCGACCACCGAAACCGAACTGAAGGCCATGGCCGCCGCCGCCACCATGGGGTTCAGGAGGATGCCGAACATGGGATACAGCAAGCCGGCAGCCACAGGAATTCCGGCCGAATTGTAGAAAAAAGCCCAAAAAAGGTTCTGGCGAATGGTTCTTATGGTCAGCCTGGATAAGACCATAGCTTCAGCCACCAGACGCACGTCGGGACGCATGAGAGCGATATCCCCGGCTTCTACGGCCACATCGCTTCCGCTCCCCATGGCGATCCCCACATCGGCGGCCGCCAACGCCGGCGCATCGTTGATACCGTCTCCCACCATGGCCGTCACATGGCCGTCACTTTGGAACCTTCGCACCACTTCCGCTTTATGCTCAGGCAACACTTCAGCCACCACATGGTCCATACCCACAAGAGAAGCCACGGCGTGAGCCGTTGCTGCGTTGTCTCCCGTCACCAAGCCCACGTGAACCCCTAAAGCCTTCAGAGCTTCCACGGCTTCTCGAGCGTTTTCCCTAGGTTTGTCCTGCAAAGCCAGCATGCCGATCGCCGTTTTCTCACGAGCCACGTAAACCACCGTCTTGCCTTCTCGAACCCACGCGTCAGCCTGGGCTTCCAGGTCTCGAATCGGCACTCCCAGCTCCTCCAGCAAACGTCGGTTGCCCACCACAACCGTCATCCCTTGCACCTTGCCTTTGGCTCCAAGCCCTGAAAGGGCTTCAAAACCCTCAACTTCTTGCAAAGGCACCCCTTCAGCCCGACCCTGCTCCACGATGGCTCGCCCCAGAGGATGCTCGGAAGCCGACTCCAAGGACGCCGCCAACTGCAGCACTTCGCTCGGGGTCGTTCCCGGCACCGCCGCCACATCGGTCACCACGGGACGGCCCTCTGTGAGCGTTCCCGTCTTGTCAAAGAGCACCGTGTCCACTTTATGGGCTTTTTCCAAGGTTTCGCCGCTCTTAATCAGGATACCGGCTTCCGCTCCCAAACCTGTTCCCACCATGACGGCGGTAGGTGTGGCCAGCCCCATGGCACAAGGGCAGGCGATAATGAGCACCGAAACAAAATTGAGGACCGCTCGGCCCCAATCCAAACCCGGCACCACCAAGGCCCACACCACAAAGGTGATCACGGCGATGCCGACGACAACCGGCACAAAAACGGCAGCAACTCGATCCGCAAGCCTTTGAATAGGTGCCTTGGACCCTTGCGCTTCCTCCACCAACCGAATAATACGTGCCAGTGACGTTTCGGCTCCCACGCGGATCGCTCGCACCATCAGGGCTCCAAATCCGTTGACCGTTCCGGTAAAGACGCGCGCCCCCGGCACTTTGTCCACAGGAAGGCTTTCCCCCGTGAGCATGGACTCATCCACCGCAGAGAATCCTTCCAGCACCTCGCCGTCCACGGGAATACGTTCCCCGGGCCGTATGCGAAGAAGATCCCCTACCATGACCGCCTCTACAGGAACCACTTCTTCCACGCCGTTTCGCACGACGCAGGCTGTGGTCGGGCGCAGTTCCAAAAGCCGTTGAATGGCCATGGAGGTTTTGCCTCGAGCCCGCGCTTCCAGGAACCGTCCCAAAAGCACCAGGGCCACGATCATGGCCGCTCCGTCGAAATACACGTGGGGATGCAGACCGGATCGAGCAAAAAAAGTAGGAAACAGGACAGCGGCAATGGAATAGACATAAGCCGACAGGGCCCCGACGGCCACCAGCGTGTTCATGTCCGAAGTCTTTTGCCGCAGAGCTTTCCAGGCTCCCTCAAAGAACCGGCTGCCCACCCAAAAGACTGCGGGAGTGGTCAAAACAATGAGAAGCCCATCGAGCATGGGCGAAGGAATGCGATCCAGCCCCGGCACATGGCTTCCCATGGATAGAATCATGATAAGCCCGGAAAGCACGCACCCCACAAAAACACGGCGTTTCAGATCAGCTTCTTCCTCCCGACGTCGTGCTTCTCCAGCCTTATCCCGCCGTCCTTCCTCAACGATGCCAAGGGATTCGTATCCCGCCTCCGTAAGAACCCGTTCGATGGCCTTGGGATCCAGAAGGCCCTTTGGATGGACGAGGACCGCTCTGCCGGAAGCCAGATTCACCGACACATCAGACACGCCGGGAAGATCCCTCAGCACGTTTTCCACACGCCGCACACACGCGGCACAGCTCATGCCCCCGATGGAAACGATGGTTTTGGCGCTGACGCCCGGGCTCGAGCCGAGTGTTTGACCGTTTTCGGCTTTTGCGGTCGTCTCGACAAGGGTTTTGTCAGAGGAGTTCATAGCCGGCTTTTTCGATTTTTTGGCGCACCAGCCCCCTATCCAGGGGCGTTTGGGTTTCTACGGAAGCTGTTCCTTTCCCCAAGTCCACTTGAACGGAAAGGACTCCCGGAATTTCTTTCAAAGCCTTTTCCACAGCCTTTGCGCAATGAGCGCAGGACATTCCCTTGATTTTTAAAGTTTCCGCCATGTTTGTCCTTTCTTTTCACACGTGACCGTGTCCCTAACCCGTTTGCCATCCAAACACGCGGTCCGCCTTAGAATCACCGGGTTTGGCCGCCGTGCCGTACCGATCGGCTGCCCACGTTCCCCAACACCCGTAGGGGCGGACCGATGTGTCCGCCCCAGAACCGCCGCCGCGGATGGGCGCACCCATTCGCCTGGCCATGTTCCCCAACATCTGTACGGGCGGACCGGTGTGTCCGCCCCATATTCGTCCACATACGGTGGATTTCGGGGCGGACACATCGGTCCGCCCCTACCTGTTTTGGGTGGCCACCTTGGTCCAACCCACGTGATTTTGGGCGGACACATGGGTCCGCCCCTAGAGGCATCATCCCGGATCTGGGCGCACACATCGGTGTGCCCCTACTTGTTTTGGGCGGACACATGGGTCCGCCCCTACAACAAAGATCCATGGTGCTCTTTTGGCGCCGCACCAGGACGTTCCTACGAATCATGGGGGGCGCTGAGGCGCCGCTTCCAAAAGGCCAAAAGACCGTTTCTTCCAAAAACCACCTGCACCAATTCCCAACCTTGTTTGCCCCGCTCGTTCAAAAGGTTTTCCAGAATGGCCCCCTGATCCACAGGCACATCTTCCAGGCTGCAGGTGCCTTGATCCGTGCAGAAAAAAGCCGTTTCACGAAAAGAATCCGCCGAATGTCTCGTCACGGAATACTCAAACCTATCCACCTTTGTTCAACTCCTCAGTTTTTTCACAGGTCCCGAAGCTGTGAGGTAAACCACGTCCCAACCCGATCCTAAACGAAAAACAGTGCGCAATTCGTCGTCGTAATAAGCACCGATGCCACAGCATCCCATGCCAAGAGCCGTCGAAGCGAGATACAGGCGCTGTCCCAGCCGCCCGGCATCCAACAGGGCGGAACGGTATCCTCGCGGCCCATGGGTCCCGAAAACCCTCTTCCAATCCACTACATAGGCCACATGAAACAGCGCATGCCTCAGCCATCCCTGATCCAGACACGCATGTGCCGAAGCCCTTCGAAAATCCCCCGAAAAGATCGTCCGTGCCTCCTGCGAAGCCGCCTTCCATGCATAGAGGCCCGCCGGCAAATCTTCGGCTTCCCCGCAAGCGATGAAGATTTCCACTCCATCACATAAGGCCTTGTCCAAATGCAGGCTGTGCCACAGGGTCTGCCAGATCTGCCTGGAAACATGCGCCGACACATAGTTTCGCTGCGACCGACGTCGCCAGACACTTTCCTCAAAGGAAAGACTTTCGGGCACAACCTTTGGACGTGGAATTTTTCTAGTCTTTTCCTGATCCCCTTGCGCCTTCGCAGCCTCATGGGGTTCATCCGCCTTCGCTGTCCCTGAGGCTTCCATGGATTCCGTGGCCCGATGCGCTTCCAAAATGGATGAAGGCACTTTGTCGGATACGCTCAGGCGGCAGGCTTCCGGTTGCACCAGATCCCATGTATGACTTTTTTCAAGAAGACGAAATTCTTCTGAAACAAAGCCGGTCGTTTCGGCTTCCTCCGCTGAAACTTCATGGCTGAAGGCAATGACCGCCACACAGACTTCCCTTTGGGAATCGACTCCAAGGAAAGCGTTTAGTTCCTTGTCTTGAAAACGGTCCCAGACACAAGCCTTGATGCCATCAGAGTGAAGAACCAGAAGGGCGTTTTCCACCAGGTGTCCGGCATCCAAAAGACAGTATCGGTACGCACGATCCCGATACTTCCAGGAACTTCGAAAAAAGAGTGTGGTCACGAAAAAGGCCGCGGCCCACCGAGCCTTCGAAGAGAGAAAACGTCCTGAACGCAGGCGCACCAAGCCATATCGCGCCAGATCGTAATGATACAGGCCGTCTTCAAGGTCGACGATTCCTTGAACGGCTACGTAAAGTTCGCAAGGATAGAGGGCTCCCGCCGACGGCACAGATCGAAAGAAAAAAGCGTCCGCACCTCTTCCACTTTGAGCCGTGATTCCGTAGGTCAACGTGAGCATGCGGCTCAGGGTCTTGAGATCAAGCCGGTCCGGAACCGAACGCACCGGTTCCCAAAGCATCTTAAAAAAGGGCCTTGAAACCCTCTGAAGATCATCCAGTTCGGGCAGGACTACCGTAGGAAGCCCCTGGTAGGTCTTGAAAATCTCAGGACGGGTGTTCCAATCCAAAAAGCCCCCACCCAAACCGCCGCGTCGATACGCCGTCCGTTCATGGTATGAAACCCCGCCGCCCATGACCAACTCCTCAGGAGGCTGTCCGATAACTCGCAACACCAAGGTCTAGAATGCTTTTTCACGGTAGGGGCGAGGCGGCGCCTCGCCCCTACCCGTTTAAAACAGGGTCTTTGCTAAGGGGAGCGGGTCTTCGGCCCGCGGCCCGTCTCCCTTGCCTCATGCCCGGATCCTTGCGTGGCTCTGATCTCATCCTCCCCACGGCATCTGGGCGTAGGCTTCACTTAATTTGTCTCGAAACTGCCGAAAAAACATCTCATGCTGCTTTTCCCATCGGGACAACATGGAGAGAGCGTCTTTGACCTTTCCCTGCGCTTTGGAAGCCATGGTGGCGTAAAACTCGCTCAGATCCTTTTCGATGAGCCATGCCGTGTTGAACACCGTCACATCCGGCACCATGGACCCTTCCAGGCACTGTTCCATGAATTCTTTTTTCGCTCTTTCATCGAAATAATCCGTGGGCTCCAGAATCAGTTCCTGAAGCTGACCGGGATCCACTTCCTTGCCGTGGCGCAGTTCATCCAAAATGCGACTGATAAAGGCAATATGCTTCTCTTCTTCGGCAATCAGCCTCTTAAAGGCGCTCACCGCCGCCCCGATGCCCAAGCGCTGCAGTGATGTTTGAAAAAAGAGCTTCCCGGTTTCTTCCTGATTCAAGGCGTATTCGAACACTTTGATAACCGCTTGATTAGCGCTCATGACATCTCCTTCCTTTTCTCCTTGAAACCCTTATCCCCGCGCCTCGTTTAACAGGGCTCTCAAGTGTTCCACATCGGTGACGGGAGCCGCACATTGCCTGCCGCGGCACACGTACGCCGTCGGCTTCCCTTCCACAGGATGCATCGACGCGATAAAAGGAATCAACCTTTCCAGGGAAACACGAGGCGCTTCGTCAGAGGGTTTGACCACAACCACGGTGCGAGGTCGAAAAGTTTCCCTCACGCACCGAAGCATGGCTTCGTTTTCCATGTCTTTCCCTAGGCCTACCAGCACCACTTCACACCCAGGCCCTAACAGTCGATCAAAGCCGTTGAGAAAATGCGTGTAGGCTCGAGGGTATTTTTTCACTTCATGGGCAAAGCATCGCACCACAGCTTCCGCGGTTTTTTCCCAACGCATATCTCCCGTGATCTGCGCAAGTCTTGTCAAGGTATTGAGAGCGGTAGAATTCCCCGAAGGGAGCGCTCCATCGTAAACTTCCCGTTCCTTGATAATAAGTTGTTCCGCATCCTTGGCCGTGTAGTCAAAGCCACCCTTTTCATCGTTCCAAAACAAGGCCGTCATGGCTTCGTGAAGCTCTACGGCCTTTTCCAGGTAGGCCGAATCAAAGGTGGCCTCATAAAGCTCCAACATGGCCCAAGCCAGAAAAGCGTAATCGTCCAAGTACCCCGCATAGGCCACATGGCCGTGCCGGTAGCGACGGTACAGTCGACCTTGAGCATCGCGAAGGGTGTTCCAGATAAACTCGACGGCTCGAATCGCCGCATGAACATACCGCTCTTCACCCAGTACTCGGTATCCCAGGGCCAAAGCGGCAGCCATCAGGCCGTTCCAAGCCGTGAGAATCTTGTCGTCTTTGAGAGGGGCAGGCCGACTTTTTCGGTGCCTCAACAGGACCTGCCGGACGTTTTCCATGAGATTCTCAAATTCGGGCAGCGAAAGGCCCGCTTTTGGAGCAAGGGTTTCCAAGGGTTCGGCCAGATGAAGCACACTGCGGCCTTTTTCGAAGTTCCCTCGACCCGTCACGCCGAAATAGGCACAGGCCCAGCGCGCCTGATCTTCCGGCAACACGGCGTGCATTTCTTCCTGCGTCCATGTGTAAAACAGACCTTCTTCCCCTTCCGTATCGGCATCCTCGGCGGAATAAAAACCTCCGTCGGCGTCGGTCATATCCCTCAAAACGTATTCAAAGATTTCACGGGCCACCTGCGCGTAAAAGGGTTTGCCGGTCACCTGAAAGGTTTCCACATAGGCCATGGCAAGAAGCGCCTGATCGTAAAGCATTTTTTCAAAATGAGGCACCAGCCATTGAGCATCCACCGAATACCGGTGAAACCCATAGCCCAACTGATCAAAGATACCGCCTTGCCGCATGGCCATGAGGGTTTCTTCCACCATGCCCAGGGCCGCCGGATTGCCCGTACGGGCATGGTAGCGAAGAAGGAAGGTTAACTGGTGAGGTGTGGGGAATTTGGGGGCTTCCCCAAATCCCCCCCAACGCGGATCAAAAGCTCCTCGAAGCTGGTTGAAAGCAAGATCCAAATCTCTGCCTTCCAGAAAGGATTCCTGCCCCTGAGAAGCCTGTCGAAGCACTTCCACGATCTTGAGTCCCGTGGACGTCAACTTGGCACGCTCTTCTCGCCACAGCCGACTCACTTCCCGCAAGAGATCCAAAAAACCCGGCATGCCCATTCGAGCCGTCTTGGGAAAATAGGTGCCGGCAAAGATGGGCAAACCTTCCGGGGTCAGAAACACGGATAAAGGCCATCCGCCATGCCCGGAAATCACCTGACAGACACTCATGTACACGCCGTCGATGTCCGGGCGTTCTTCACGATCCACCTTGACAGACACGAAGTGCTCATTGAGGTACCAAGCCACTTCAGGGTCTTCAAAGGATTCATGGGCCATCACATGGCACCAGTGGCATGTGGCATACCCGATACTCAAAAAGATGGGCTTGTCGTCATTCCGCGCCTTGGCAAACGCCTCTTTACCCCATGGATACCATTCCACGGGGTTTTCGGCGTGTTGCAAAAGATAGGGGCTTTTTTCCCCCGCAAGCTTATTGGGCATGGATTGTCCTTATCGAGGCGTATTGTCTTGTCCGCCGGCATAGATACTGCATTTTGTAAAATCGATGGGCTGGCCGCACTGAGGACACATATGCTTTTTGTCAAATTCGTCGGAAAAGATTTCCTTTTCAGCACCGCACCCATCACATTTGCACACAAAGGAACGCAGATCCTTGAACTGTTCGAAACCCGGGCAATGTCTTGGCGTCGTCATGGCTTTCTCCTTTTTGCACTGCAGAGGCACAGAGAACGCCGAGATTTTTCTGTGATTTTCCTCTGTGCCTCTGCGTCTCCGTGATTGATCTTTTAGACCCCCAAACCCCGGCACGCCCATGGAAACGTTTAAGCACCGGCTTTGAGTTTCTGAGCGATCTCCTGTCCGTACCGCTTGGCCATCTGCACGGCGCCGCTTAGTGCTGAGGACTTGAGCTTCAACGGGCCGCTGATCATGTCCATCTGGTAAATGTTTTTCATGGTCTCAAAGATACGCCCCGGAGCCTCCCCGCTCCAACCAAAGGCTCCGAAGGCTCCACCCACTTTTCCCCTCAAGTCATATTGTTCCAACTTGAAAAGGAAGGTTTTCATGGGCTGCATCATTTCCCCATGATAGGTCGCCGATCCCAGAATCAGCGCATCAAAGTGCTCAGGATTTTCTTCGGCCTTTTCAAACTCTTGTAACCCTAAAAGCTTCACGTCCACACCGGCTTCGCGCAGCCCTTCGGCAATGAGTTCCCCAATGGCCTTGGTTTGGTTGGTCCGGGTGGCGTAAAGCACGAGAGCTTTGGGCACAGCCTCGCTCCTTTCCTTTTCGTTTTATTCCTTGACCTCTTCCACGTGGACCACTTTGCCTTTGTGCTTGGTGCCGCACGCCGGGCACAGGATTTCCATTTCCTCTTCCGGACCGATGTACTTTTCTTTGAGTTTTTCAGGACCCAGGAACGTCACATCACCGCATGCGCACTGAGGACATTCTCCTCGAACCGTGTATCTCTTTTTCGTCATGATGCCTCCCCCTTGGTTAAAATGTGATCACATGAAACCCTTGATCCACATACCTCGCCAGGCTCGCGTGACCCTTCATGTCCGCAAGCAACGTCAAGCCTTCTTTTTCCACGGCATCGAGAACGCCGAATTTCGCAGAGCACGCTCGACACACACCGTGCATCAAACCCGCGTTCTTCACCTGCCGATAAAGTCCGTGCATGGCATGATCCGGTGCCGCCATTTCCGGGACGACTTTAACAGCCGCCCCTTCCACCACCACGGCGGTTTCATAACCTCTTTCGTTAAAATCCAGGGCATTGAGCAAGACATGCACAAAGCACATGATTTCACCGTTAAAGGCGCATAAAAGAACCTTTTTCACAGCATGGATCTCCTTGTTCGGCCGTTTTTGAAGTTCCCGAAAAGCCTTGAAACAGTCTCTGCTCAAGGCTTCTTGAGTTTATCCAACTCCTTGAGAATTCCTTCCAATGAAGGCCTTTCGTTGATGTCATGCACATCAATGAAGCGGATCACCCCTTCTTTGTCGATGATGAAGATGGCCCGTTCCGAAACTCCATCGGAACGCAAGACCCCGTACTGGGCGGCTACCGCTCCGTGAGGCCAAAAATCGGAAAGAACGGCAAACCACAAGCCTCCCATTTCCTGAGTCCAGGCAAAAAGGGTCGGGAGATTGTCCACGCTGATGCCCAAAACAACGGCGTCTCGAGCTTCAAAAAGCTCTTTGGCGATGTTGTAGCCCGGCCATTGATCCGAACACACCGGAGTCCAGGCCGCAGGAACAAAAGAAAGCACCACATTCTTGTGGCCGCGGAACTGAGACAATCGAACCTTTTCCCCCGAAATGGAAGGAAGTGTGAAATCGGGTGCTGCATCCCCTACGCGCACCTTAAGCTGAGAATCCACGGGCTTGAGCGGCCCCGGCGTGTAGATCTTGCCCTGAAAAACTTCAGAAATGCCGTAAACGCTTCCACCGAAGGCCACTATGGCCACAAAGCCGACCACGGCCAGGCTTCTTTGAAGGGACACCTTCAAGGTCCTTTTCATTTTTCTCTGCCTTTCCCTAAGCTTCTTGGCACACCGGTCCATGCCCTTATCACCATCGAAAACAGGCTTCTAGGGGCCCATCAGACGCCGGTAGAATTCTTCCGGGGTTCCAAAACCGCCCGGTTGAGAATAAACGACCTTATGTGTTCCCTTCGCGTCCTTTTGAAGCACGATAAAGTACGGGGTGCGCACTTGCCCCAACGTTTTATGCACCACATAGTCTCCATCGGGGATCACCGGAAAGGGCACCTTGTACTTTTGAGCAAAGACATCCACTTCAAAGGCCGTGTTCCCTGCCCCGATACCCAGAATCTTCAACGTCTTTCCAGGACGGTTTCTTTTTTGGGCCAATTCGTAAAAGGTGTTCACCGTAGGCGCTTCTCTTTGGCAGTAAGGGCAATACATGCTCAAGATTTCCACAACCACCACATCGGCGTCCACCTGATCCACGGTAAAGGTCCGCACATCGCCGATCCCGAGGTAAGCTCTCATGGCGGGATCCTTGGGCGCTTCCAAAACCAGAGGCGGAAAGGTTCCACCCACTTCAGGAACCCCTGAACCCGCGTGCCCCCATCCTGCACAACCAAGCCATATTCCAAGGAGCACGTGGACAGACAAAACGGCATAAAAATTCTTGGATCCCCGCATGACCTCACCTCCCCGCCGATCCGGGCGACAGCGTCCGCTTCATCCACTCCATCTCCCGAAGCCCTTTGGATTGAAACCACCTTCCATTGTCAAACACACTGTAGTCGGCACCCATCATGGCCGATGAAAACCGGATGGAATTGGCGAAAAAGAGCCATTGTTCCACCCATCTTTTTTCCAAGGGTTCGTCAAATGGATTGTTCGGAGGCCCGTGAACCCGCTTATTCTTCCACGCATGCACCACGATGTCCGTCGCCGTTTTCGTCATACGGTTGGTTTCGAGAATGGTTTTTTCAAAACGTTCCCAATGGCCCTGCACCCACTGGGTTCCGTGGCAGGCTCGACACACCCCCTGCATGGCGGCGCGTCGTTTGCCCTGTTCGGTTTCATCGATGAGGGTGTCAGATTGCCAAGTCCCATCGAGGTTGGTCGGCAAGGCCAAGCCATCGGCACTTCTAAGGGGATGCACCTGGGCTTCTCGAGGATGCGGATGGGCATAGACAAGGCCGAAAATGCGCCACGGAAGCCGGTCATTCATGGCATGGGATCGGTGAGCCACCACATTTTTGCCTTCGTCCACAAGCAGACTCACATGGCATGTAGCGCAGGTAGGTGCATTCATGTCTTTCCCCGCCACCCAGGGAACATTGGTGAAATTCCACGATCCCTTTTGAGAGCCGTAGAGGTTGCCGTGTTTGCTCACGCTGTAAACTTTATAGGCGGGAACATCGGGACCTTTGTGGCATTGGCTGCATGTTTCGGGTTTTCGAGCCACCTCGATGGAAAAGCTGTGCCGAGCATGGCATGAGGCGCATGAACCGTTGGAGCCATCGGGATTCAAGCGTCCCACACCCACATTCGGCCACCCGGAAAGCACGACGAAATCCATTTCGCCGAAATCCGTGTCTCGGGAAACGGTCCCTCGCACCTGAACATCCGTGCCATGACAGCTTAAGCAGGAATCTTCGTTGGTATGCGGCATGGAAGGCATGGCTTCAAGGGCTGCCTTCTGAAAAACCTGAAGGCCGTTAATGGCCTCCACAAGTTGGACATACAAGGGGTTTTTCATGAGGTTGGTGTGGGCATGGGCCATGAGATTGCGTTGGTATTGAGCTGCTTCTTCCTGATGGCATGTGCGGCAGTCTTCCGGACTGGTCACCACATAGACCTTATAGCCGTGGTGTTCCACGGTGTCTTTGTGAGCGTCGGCTCGCAGCGTATGGCATTCGGCACATCCCACACTGTGGCTTTTGAGTTCCTGAGGCACATCGGAGGAACTCACCTTGCGAGCCAAGGGTTCCAGAGCCATGGCTTCCCCGGGAGTCACCTGGGCATGCCGGCTTTGCTGCCAATCGGAAACAATGCCTGGAGTGGCCTGCACATGACAGGATAAGCAGTCTTGAGTTGCGGCGCTATGAGGTGCGGCAACCACCGGGTGGGGAAAATTCATGCCAAGAGCCGTCATCATGCCAAGGACCATGAAAGGAAAAAACCCAAGTCCATCCTTCACCGCGGTGTCTCCTTTGTCACCCTAAAGCCACATCCAGAACCATCATGCACACAAAACCCACGAGACACGCCATGGTGACCACGTCGGCATGACCGCTTCTTTGCGCTTCCGGAACCACTTCTTCCACCACCACGTAAATCATGGCTCCGGCTGCAAAACTCAAAGCATAAGGAAGCAAAGCCAACGAAGAGGCTGCCATGGCCGCTCCCAGAACCGCGGCCATAGGTTCCACGGCCCCGGACAACTGTCCGTACCAGAAGGCTTTGAGCGCCCCCAGACCTTCCCGTCGAAGAGGCACGGAAACCGCCGTCCCTTCAGGGAGATTCTGTAATCCGATACCCAAGGCCAGAGCCACAGCCCCGGTAAGGCCGGCTTCCTGTATCTGGGCCGAAACGGCCCCAAAAGCCACTCCCACGGCAAGGCCTTCGGGAATGTTATGAATCGTGACCGCCAAAACCAAAAGAATGCTGCGACGCCATTGCGTCGGTAAACCTTCCGCTTGGTCCGTTGGAAACCCCAGGTGAAGATGGGGAAGAATGGCATCAAGGCTCCGAAGAAAAAGGCCTCCTGCCAGGAAACCTACCGCAGCCGGCATCCAGGGCATCCTCGCCTCTTCCGAAAGCTTTAAAGCCGGCTCCAGGAGAGACCAATAGCTGGCGGCAATCATGACACCTGCGGCAAAACCCAGCATGGCGTCCAGAAATTTCTGGGGAAAAGATCGCCGCCACAGCACGGCGGAAGCTCCCACCGCCGTCATGAGCCAGGTGAAGGTCGTCGCCGCCAGTGCCTGACCTACTGCAGGCCAGGTGTGAAAAGCGTTCCAAAAGCTTTCCACGGTGAGCGCCATAGCCCGAGCTCTGTTAGGTGACCGCTCCGGCTCCGTCCAAACGGGCTCGGCTCTTTTCCATGAACCATCCTTGAGGGTCCGAGTAATAGAATTTCAAGTCCTGAAGGAGTCGGCGGTGTTCCCGTTCTTCGGCCGAAAGGCGCTGGAGGAACTCTTTTTGGGAAGGTTCCTTCACCTGGCTGAGTTTTTCCTCAAACAGACGAATGCACGCCTCTTCCAGTTGAATGCCCGCATCCAGAGCCTTGATTTCGTCCTTGCAGGCTTCGGGAAGCTTATCTTTGTCGAGGGTTATTCTTTGAGCCACGCGGCTGAAAAGGTCCTGTTCAGGCGGAACATAGCGACAAGCAGCCGACCAGTCCTTTCCTGCCTGAAGTTCTTCTTGAATGTGAGCCAGGGCTTTTTCATGTTCCTGTTCCGCTTCGTAAAGGATGCGAAAGGTCTCTCGACCCACGGCATCCTCACAAAAGCCCATGGCTTCCTGATAGAGTTTCTCTTTCTTTTCTTTGATCTCCAAGGCCTTGCACAGAAGATCGAGCAACGTGTTTCCCGCCGCTTCCATCGGTTTTTCTCCTTCCATGATTTTCTGTGGCAGGTTCAAGTTCCCTGGATGCCTTTGATTTCAAGCTCACCCGAAACCGTAGGGGCGCATCGGTGTGTGCGCCCCCTATAGCCCGCCCCTTCCAAGGGGCTTGGGGGCGGACACATCGGTCCGCCCCTACAAGGGCACAGGCTACTAGTGCGGATGGTCCTTGCAACCTCTTCAACCATGCCTGCATCTTGAGGCCTCGGCCACAGATCAATGGGTGCACCCACATCATCAAACCTCTGTAGGGGCGCACCGGTGTGTGCGCCCCCTATGGCCCGCCCCTTCCAAGGGGCTTGGGGGCGGACACATGGGTCCGCCCCTACAAGGGCCTGGGGCCTACAGGGGATCGTCCTTGCAACATCTTCAATCATGGCCGTATCGTGATGCCACGACACCACACCATGGGCTCCACCCATATCACCAAACCTCTGTAGGGGCGCACCGGTGTGTGCGCCCCCTATAGCCCGCCCCTTTCAGGGGACTTGGGGGCGGACACATCGGTCCGCCCCTACGAGGGTTGGGATCCTTGGCCGGACAACCCTTCAAATCCCCAGGAATACGCTCCATCCGCACACAATCCCTCGGGCGGACACATGGGTCCGCCCCTACAAGGGGTTGGGGGCCTTGCTCGGAAACGACTCAAAAACCCCACGGGTGCCTTCCATCCATACACCATCTTTTTGGGGCGGACACATGGGTCCGCCCCTACCCCGCCCCTGCAAGGGTTGGGATGATCCCATGGGAGAGAAACCCCAGGCGAGATGCCACTTATTTGGCCGGGGGCGCTACCAGGGTCGTTCCAGGCGGCAGCGTAAACACCCTCTGGCCCAGTTCCTTGTCCAGCATGAAAAGGGCGCCTTGAGCTTCCCCCATGAGTTTCATCTGTTGGACGATTTCTCCCGCACTGGCCTCTTCTTCCACCTGCTCCGAAACGAACCATTGGAGAAAATTGTTGGTGGCATGGTCTCTTTCCGCAATGGCCAAATCCACGAGCTGATGAATGAGACCCGTCACCTTGTTCTCATGCTTGGCCACGAATTCAAACATGGCCAAAGGAGAATCCCAACGGTTTGGCGGCGCCGCAATCGAGCTTAAAAGTACACGCCCTCCACGTTCCGTGACGTAGTCATAGAACTTCACGGCATGGGACAGTTCTTCCAGAGCCTGTGCTTCCATCCAACGGGCACATCCGTTCAAGCCCACCTCACGGCAATAGGCCGCCATGGCAAAGTACAGGTACGAAGAATAAAGTTCGGCGTTGATTTGATCGTTCAACGCCTTGGCCATTTTTTCACTTAACATAGGTTCTTACCCTTTCCACAGGCCATGGAGGTTGCAGTATTCGCGAGCGTACACATTTTGCGCCTGAACACAGAAAGTGGCTTCCGGAGCGTCCCCGGGTTTTAGAAAATGGAAGTAGGAAATATCGTCGGCCACCAACTCGATCCATTGAATGTAATGCTTTTCTTCCATGGGATGCGCCACGCTGCCCACTTTGACCTTGTAACCTTCGGGGGTCTTTTCCACCACCGGGACATGCTTTTCCTTGGAAGCATCCACGACGCCTTCCTTAAGCAAATTCATGGGCTGACCGCAGCACACCAATTCACCTTTACCGCCCCAAAGAACTTCCACAATGTTTCCACACAGATCACATTTGTACACTTCACGTCTTTCAGCCATTTGTACCGACCTCCCTCTGCAGCATCATGAACGATAAGGTCCCTGCGGCAGAAAAATCCCGCCGCGTTTTCAGGCAGAGCGAAGGATCCCTTCGCCCGTGCCCGGGACACCCTTGAAGCCCCAAGGCATGAAACTGTACACACTCCCCATCAACCTTGGTGGCACCCTGAAGTTTTTACAGCGGCCCTAAAGTCGGTCGTTCTTGACGGCTTCCAGGACCGCGGCATAATCGGGTTCTTCGGTAATTTCCTTGACCAGTTGCGCATGCTTGACGATGCCGTCCTTACCCACAACAAAGACGGCGCGCGCCAAAAGGCGCAATTCTTTGATGAGGACGCCGTAGGCCTGACCGAAAGAGGCGTCGCGGTGATCGGAAAGTGTGATGACCCGTGTGACGCCGGCCGCTCCGCACCACCGCTTTTGCGCAAAGGGCAGATCCATGCTTACGGTCAAAACCACAACGTCTTCGCCAAGTTTTTCCGCTTCCTGATTGAAACGCCGGGTTTCCATGTCGCATACCGGCGTATCCAGAGACGGAACCGACGAGAGGATGACGGTTTTCCCCGCAAACTGGGAAAGTCGCACAGGTTGGAGATCATTATTGAGGGCTTGGAAATCGGGAGCCTTGTCTTCCACGGAAACAACGGATCCCATAAGGGTCAAGGGGGAACCTTTCATGGTCACGGCGCCGGGTCTTTCTGCCATGGGCATTCTCCTCTGACTGGTGAAGGTGCACACGAAAACGGTTCACGTACCTTTGAGCCACCTTGATGCCATGTTTTGACCGTAACTTTAAGCGCCCCCTTGAAGATCGTCAACCGTCGAACCCCTTTTTTCATGATTCCTACACGGGTTCGAGGATCACGCGCACATCGGCCACTGTGGCTCCCGATCCTTTTGGGTGCACAAGGACCGGGTTCATATCCAATTCCTTGATTTCCGGGTGGTCCAAGGCAAGATTCGAAAGACACACCAGATAGCGTTCCAAAACGGCCGTATCCGCTTCGGGACGTCCGCGAACCCCTTTGAGAAGATCGTAGCCTCGAATCCCACGCATCATGCGCCGAGCTTCATTGCGCCCGATGGGAGCCACGCGAAAATCCACATCCTTAAAGACTTCCACGAAGATACCCCCTAGGCCGAACATGAGCAAAGGTCCAAAAACCGGGTACCGGGTCATGCCCAAAATGACTTCTTCGCCGGACGGGGCCATTTTCTGCACCAACACTCCTAAAATCTCCGCCTTTGGATCATACGCTTTGGCATTGGCCACGATGCTGTCAAAGGCTTCCGCCACGTCCTCAGCGGTCGTTAAATGGAGCCGAACACCTTTGGCATCGCTTTTGTGTAGAATCTGAGGCGAGACGATCTTCATGGCCACAGGAAAGGTGAGACTGGCGGCGTATTCCACGGCTTCCTCCCGCGTTACGGCCACAAAAGAAGGCAGGGTCTGAAACCCATAGCATCGCAACAGCTCCGTCCCTTCCCATTCCGTCAAAGCTCTTCGGCCCTGATTCAGAGCGGTTTCAAGGATGCGGCGAGCCCCCTCTTTGTCATGTTCCAAGGTGAACTGAGCCAACTTTTGACGGTTCAGCCAACTGGAATAGCGATAGAGCGCTCCAAAAGCCTTGGCGGCATGCTCCGGAAAACGATAGACGGGAACACCGTGTTCCTGAAGGACCTTGACGCCGGCCGAAACGTCAAAGATTCCCATGAAGCAACACAGAATGGGCTTTTGAGTCCTCTGGTCGATCTTGACGATAGCTTTGGCGGTTTCCAGAGCGTTGGTCATGGATTGAGGGGTCAGAATCACAAGGGCGCCATCCACGTTCTGGTCTTTGATGACGGCTTCCAGAGCCCGTTCGTATCGTTCCTGCGTGGCATCCCCAATGACGTCCACAGGATTGTGCAGATTGGCCGTGGCCGGCAGATGGCTCTGCAGAGCTTCCACGGTTTCTTCTTGAAACCTGGCCAGTTCCAAGCCCGAAGAAACCGTCATGTCGGTGGCCACGATCCCAGGCCCGCCGGCATTGGTCACAATGGCCACCTTGTTCCCTCGAGGTGTTTTCCGACTGACAAAGGCTCCGGCAAAGTTAAACAATTCCTCGATGGAATCCACGCGAATGATCCCCGCCTGCTTAAAGATGGCGTCATACACCGCTTCGGATCCGGCCAAGGATCCCGTATGAGAGGCGGCGGCTCGAGCCCCGGCCACGGTACGGCCGGACTTGATGACCAAAACAGGTGTGGGGCGATCCCCTGAGGTCATTTCCTTGACTTCCTGAATGAATTCAGGACCGCGACGCAGTTCTTCCAGGTAAATCATGATCACCTGCGTGTCTTCGTCCTGATGCATGTACCTCAGAAGATCCAATTCATCCACATCCGCCTTGTTGCCGATGGAAATAAACTTGGAAAACCCAAAATCCCTTTCCGCGGCAAAATCCAACACTGATGTGCACAAAGCCCCGCTTTGAGAAATAAAGGATATGTGACCGGGGGCCGGCATGCGATTGGAAAAGCTGGCGTTCATGCGCACGGAAGGATGCGGGTTGATCACCCCCAGACAGTTTGGCCCCACCAAGCGAATACCCGCTTCACGACATCGCGCCGCAATGGCTTCTTCAATGGCTCGACCTTCAGGACCCACTTCACGAAATCCCGCCGACACAATGACGATGCCCTTGACCCCTTTCTGCGCGGCTTCTTCCACCGCTGCCAGCGCCGCCTTGGGAGGCACCACCAAAATGGCCAAATCCACAGGATCGGGAATGTCGAGAAGGGTCGGGTAGGCTTTGACACTCAGAACCGACCGAGCTTTCGGATTGACGGGGAAAAGTGTGCCTGTATAACCCCCCCGTAAAATATTGGCAAAAAGATCGTGGCCGACCTTGCCGGGCACAGTGGAAGCTCCAACCACGGCCACAGATCCCGGCGAAAAAATGGCATCCAATCGTTCCATGAGCCCTCCCTGATGTGGATGGCAGGGCGCTTGCACTTACCCTGCCGACGTGGATCCCTGCACGGCGACATGGACCGTGCGCGTCCTCGGGCCATCATAGTCACACAAAAAAATTCTTTGCCATGTTCCAAGAAGAAGCCGGCCTTTTTCCACAAGGACGGAGACACTGGATCCCGTGAGGGTTGTCTTGATATGGGCCGCGGCATTGCCTTCCGTATGCCGATAATGGGCCGTCCAGGGAATGAGAGAGTCGAGCGTTCGCAACACATCGTCCATGACCGCCGGATCCGCCCCTTCGTTGATGGTCACGCCCGCGGTCGTATGCGGCACATAAATGAAGCAGATGCCGTCGGCGATCCCGCTTTCTCGCACTTTTTCGGCCACATAAGACGTGATGTCCACAGCGTCGCTGCGGGACGATGTCTTCACCTGAAAAGTCATGCGCTTCATGGGCCGCCTCCCTTCTCTTTATTCCAAGACCCCGCGAGGGACGTAAAGCCCCGAAGGGGTTCGATCCAGTTCTTCGTCCGAATCCTCGGAATCCTCTTCCAGAGCTTCAAGGCGCCGAAGATCGGCTTCCAAGTCCGGAGTGAGGAAGTTGAAAAAGACGGCCATGGCCACTTCCACGATTCGTCTCATCACCGGGCTGGATCCCGAATCTTCGAGGGCTTGAGCGTGCAGGGAAAGGGCGAAGATTTTTTCCACAAGATAAAGATCCTCCCCATCCAAGAGGGTCCACAGAGCGAGCTCCTCCCAATCCTTGGCAAGACCGCGACATACCTCCAGAGGGAATATCTCTCGCGTCGCCTCCCGCAAGCCTTTATCCAGCCGTTCTTGGGTGAGATGCTCAGGAACCGTGATCACACCGTCTTGAATGGTTTTCAAAGCCGTCACACATCGTTCAAGGGCCGACTTGTCGGAAAAAAGTTCTCGATAAGGCACAAATTCTAAATTTAAAGTGATAAAATCTACAAGATCAGGAAGATCCACTTCTCTTAGGGGGGCCAGCCCTTTTTGATCCCACACCTGAAGGAAGTAAGGGCGAGGATCCTGAAGGGCGTAGGGTTCGAGAAGTCTTCGAACCCTGGGCACATTGGCTCTATCTTCAGCGGGAATACGTTTGAGAGACACGAGGGACTCAAGCACACGGGCCATGTGCCCTAAAGAAACTTCGCGCATCGGGCTTTGCAAAAACTCGGCCACTTTTCGCAGCCGCTCCTTGAACTCTTTTCTGGACATGGGATAGATTCCCACATGTTCACAGGAAAAACCTGGGCTGACTGCTAGATAAAGGGCATAGGCACTGTCGTCGTCTTTTGAAAAAACATAGGCGCCGTATTGAAACATGTGATCTTTGACGGATCCTGCAAGGTAAGCTTCGTTTTTCACTTCTTGTGCCTTGACAAGAACCACCGGGGAAGAGTCTTTCATGGGGGCGGAAGTCTCATCACAGACGCCGAATCCCTTTTGTCGAAACCGATAAGCGGCCTGACGCACGATGCGTGTCAAACGTTTATCCTGAACGATCCCTTGGAGGGCACAAAAAGCTCGAAAGCACACAGGACCGCCTTCATGGCTCAAAGCTTCCAGCAGAGCCGCCGCAAGGGCTTCACGGTGCACCAGAGACTGTTTGAGGCTTCTTAGGCAGTTTTCCAGGCTGGGCCCTTGAGGGTCCTGCATACGGAGGCGGTCTATAAAAAAGCTCAATTCTGATTTTTCATTTTCGGAAATCTTCAGAAGATCGGCTGATTTCTTTTTCTTGCTCATGGTTCTTCTCCAACCATTGCTTCTCCTCGTTCGTCAGGCTGTTCCAAAATGACATTGTGCAGGGTGTTTTCTGATTCCAAGCTGTTCATCGGTCACCGTCTGAAAGAAAACGCGTTTTTTGAACGTAAATCCGGCCCATTGCTGTAGGGGCGCACCGGTGTGTGCGCCCCTTTGTCCCTTCCCTAACGGCGGCTTTGGGGCGGACACATCGGTCCGCCCCTACCGGTGTATGCCAGCTGCTTCAAGGTTCTTGGGGCCGCCATTCTTTGCATTCTAAAAGCTAAAAACCATGCAGGCAAAGAAAAAGCCCCGGAAACCATGCCGTGTTTCCGGGGCTCACCAAGCTTCAAAACCTGCGACCTGCGAGGATCTATTCTTCCTCTTCCGCTTCCTCTCGAGGCTCTATGATGAGCGAATCCGCCACCAGTTCCCACAGGTATTTCACTTCCACGTCCATGAAATCGTATTCTTTACGCAGACTCTTCATGATCTGGTCGCGGCAGTTGTGGCACGGCGCAATAAGCAGCTTGGCACCCGTATCCTTGATCTGCTTGGCCTTCACACGACCGTAAAAGATACGTTCTTCCACGTACGGAGCCGCCCACGCACCACCTCCGGCACCGCAGCAGTAGTTGTTGGCCCGGTTCGGGTACATGTCCACGAAATGTTCACAGCATTGCTGCACCACCCAACGGGGTTCTTCGTAATAGCCATGCCCAAAAGCTCGTTCACTCTTTCGAGCGTAATTACATGGGTCATGGTAGGTGGCGAGTTCATGGTGGATGGATTTATCCACCTTGATGCGGCCTTCTTCTAGGTACTGCTTCAGAAGATCATGAATGCTGACAAACTTTACGCCTTCATCGGCAAACCAATTTTGCAGACCAAGCCTGGTCGCATAGTAGGCGTGCCCTCACTCGGGTAAGACCAGGTACTCGCATTCAAGCTCCTTGTAGTTCTGCACGATGCGTCCCACGATTTCTTTCATGGCCGCATCGTCACCCGTAAACAAGCCCCAGTTCACCCCTTCCCAGTTCTTGGAAGCCACGGTCCAGGATTCGTTGGCGGCATACAGAATGCGCCACCAGAACATCATGTCCTCAGGTTCCGCAAAGGGTTCCTTGGAATTGATGGTAAAAAGATACTTGGCTCCCTTCTTGTCGATGGGGACCTCAAAGCCGGGCAGCTCTTCGGCCAGTTCGGCGGCCAAATCTTCCAGCAGGTACCGGAAATCTTCTTCGGGAATGCCCACGTTGTTTCCGGTCTTGAGGCACATCTCCACGCCCTTGTGAAGCACCCCAGGGACCTTGTCCCGTTCACGCATGCTGCGGGCGGAACGAAGCAGCTTCAAAAGATCGATATTCATGGGACAAGCGTACTCACACCGACCGCACAGGGTGCAGACCCATGGGAATTTGGAGTCCACCACTTCCTGGTCCAGACCCAGAACGGCCAGACGTACCACCTTGCGCACATCCAAGCCGTCCACCCCCGTGACAGGACACCCACCGGCGCAGGTGCCGCACGTCAGGCACAGCTCGGCGTACTGGCTCGCCAGCTTGCGCCTCTCTCTTTTCGTCAACAGCAACGGCTCCATAGCTCTCTCCCCTGACTCGGTTCCCGTTTAATTGGTTCCATCTATACGTAACACAAGCTCGGTTCAGTTAAAAGAAATTTTTCCCAAGATCTCCATCGGGCACGCTTAGTACTCATTAGGCAAGGAAGCCAGTTTTTTCATGGAAAACACGGGGCCGTCCTTGCACACGTATTCCGTGCCGATGTTACAGCGGCCGCACATGCCGATACCGCATTTCATGCGCATTTCCAAACTGGTGATAATGCGCTCGGGCGGAAATCCCAAGTCGGCTAGAACGGGCAGCGTGAACTTGATCATGATGGGCGGGCCGCACACAATGGCGTAGGCGTTTTCGGCGCTGGGCGCTTTTTCCTTGGTGACGGCAGGGACAAAGCCTACGTTGTACTTCCATTGGGGATCGTCGGTGGCATCCACGGTAAGATGCATGGTGATGTCATCACGCTGTTCCCAAGCCACCAGCTCATCCTTGTAAAGGAGCAGACCTGGGTTACGGGCCCCATAGACCACCGTAATGTCCCCATAGTCCTTTCGGTGAGCGGGGTCCAGCAGCCATACAATGGAAGATCGAAGGGTGGTAAAGGCGAAACCGCCGCCGATAATCACCACGTTCTTGCCTTTCATTTCGTCCCATGGATACCAATTGCCCAAGGGACCGCGGACACCCATGATTTCCCCTGGTTTCATGTTATGCAGGTAGGTTGTCACCCGACCCACCCGATTCACGGTGAACATGAGAAAACCCTTTTCCGTGGGTGACGAAGCGATACCGATGGGCACTTCCCCTTGACCGGCAACGGACAGTTCCGCAAATTGCCCGGGCATGTAGTCGAAAGCCGCTTCATCTTCTTTGTTCAGAAAGACGAGCTTGAAAGTCTTCAGGTTACGGTCCGAGGTTTCCGTGATGATGTCCTGAATTCTGACCGGGTAAGGCAAATAGGGATTCTTCACGTCCATCCTCCACACTAGGTCGGGCACACGCAGGAAGCCGTCATCATCCCTGCAACCCGCCGAATATCGATATTCACCGGGCAGTACTGCACGCATCGTCCGCAGCCCACGCACGCCGGCCCGTTCCCGTACTTGTCCACATAGTATTTGAACTTGTGCATGAATCTTTGGCGCACCCGCTGCAATTTTTGATTTCTCGGATTATGACCCGACCCATGCAAGGTGAATAAAGGAAACATGCAGGCGTCCCACAGCCGCAGCCGCACCCCTTCGTGCTGATACACCTCATCCTGAATGTCAAAACACCAGCATGTGGGGCACAGAAAAGTGCAGGTTCCGCAATTGATACAGGCAAATTGAACCTCCTCCCAAAAAGAAGCCTGAAAGAGATCCGTCATGGGTTTGTCTTGAAGAGGCTCGGGAAGAAACAACCGAGGCACGCTTCGTTCCGCTTGTTTGGCGATGGATGCTGCCTGGGCTCGAATGTCCTCATCGGCCGGCCGGCCTTCCTCGGCGTCGGCCAGCAGCTCTTGTCCCGACTCCGTCACCGCTTCCAGAAGATAACCTTCCGGCAGTTCGGTCATGAGCACATCCAGGGCGGTTCGATCAAAAGGCCCGGTGCCTACGGAAGTGCAAAAGCATGTGCTGCACGGTTCATGGCAGCCAAGCCCCACGAGCACGGTGGCTTGACGGCGCTTCTGCCACCAGGGATCCACGTATTGTTCCGTGATGAAATTGACATCCACCAGTTGAAACGCCTTGGCATCGCAAGGTCTGAGGCCCCACACGACGCGTTTTCTCAAGGCCTTGGGAATCTCCTCCAGAATCCCTTCCTTGGGGTCGCCTTTTTTGAGGCTGAAACGAAACATGGCTTCCTGCGGAGGATGCATCAATTCCTTGGGAGAGAGACGCGTGTTCTGATAAGACAAATCCGCTTTGTCGGGCCGGTCCAAAAGCCGAAATCGGTAAGCGTCACCTTCCTTGACCGGCGCAAAGACGCGAGCCTTGTCCATGATGCGGCCGATCAGGAGGGGCATTTTTTCCTTTGGTACATAGATTGTCAGCATGGATCCATCCTCTATCGCATTGGTTCTCGGCTCATGCGCGCTCTGGATTGCCGTCACTTGATAAAGTCCTGCGGGTCATCGGGTCGGTAGGTATCCAAAGGCGGCCGCCCTTCCATGACCAAGCCCGCTTCATAGCCGTAGAGTTCCTTCACATCCTTTTCCAATTTCTTGGTGAATTGACGAACGGGAATTCCCATGGGACAGGCCCGTTCACAAGCCCCACAGTCCGTGCATCGTCCGGCTAAATGAAAGGCTCGAAGCAGATGAAACGTGCGGGTGTCCGTGGGATCCAATGTCTTACCCACCCATTGCGGCCTCGATTCATCCACAAAGCAGGTGGGACAATAGCACATGGGGCAGGCGTTTCGGCACGCATAGCAGCGAATGCAGGAAGCGATGAGCTCCTCAAAATACCGCCATTTCTCTTCGGGCGGCATGGCTTCCACACGCCGAACGTCCTCGTAGCGGTCGACTCCCGTCTGTTCCGGCACCATCTCCCCGAGAAGTTCATCGTAGATCACGGGATTGCGGTGCGTGCAAATGCGGCAGTTGTCCTGCAGGTATTCCTCACGCCGAAGCACTTCTTCAAAGCCCTTTCCCGACACATGCAATTCGGGCCCGTTTTCCGTAACCTGCAAAGGTTCCCGCCCTTTCAAAAAAGCCCATACCTTGCGTCGATCCACCATGCCATGACACGGGGCTCCAAGGATATAGAGCTGATTCCTTTGAAATTGATTTTCTTGCATCTGCAGGACCATGTTGCGACTGTCACATCCCTTGGCCACCACCGCCACATGGTCTTTGCGCTTGACCAGGTAATTGGCGAGATTCACGCCGCAGAAACTGTTCCAGACCAGTTGATCCACCTGATCCACATGGCGGATCATGACAGGCTCACTCATCATGGGAATCGTCCCTTGACGAAACCCGATCACCCCGTCCACCTTCTTTTCCATCAAAAGCCGCTGGGCAGCTTCTCGAATTTTTTTCGTGTATGCGTGCATCTATGCCACCTCAACTTGACAGGCCGCTTTCAAAGGAGCCTCAAGATCGTCCCATTCCGGTTTCCTTTTGATGAAATGCTTGGCCGGCCCCACGGCCCGCACCGCCTCCACCACTTCTCGAGCCGTCTCGGCAAACTTGGAAGCCTCCGCCGAAGAAATCCATGAAAAATGAAGCCGTCCCGGTTCTATGCCCGTATGTTCCAGGAAACTTTTAAGCAAAGCAAACTTTCGGCGGGCATAATAGTTGCCCTCGATGTAATGGCAATCCCCCGGATGGCAACCGGACACCCAGACGCCATCGGCCCCGTGGCGCAAGGCCGCCAAAAGAAACTTGGGATTGATTCGGCCGCTGCACGGCACGCGAATCACTCGTATGTTGACCGGATACTGCAACCGACTCACACCGGCCAGATCCGCCGCTCCATAAGAGCACCAGTTGCACAGAAACGCTATGATTTTGGGTTCCCAGGCATTCATCGCATTTGCTCCCGGCATCTTCTTTTACAGGCTGTCGATCATGGTAAAGATTTGCGCATCATCGAACCCTTGGAGCTGGATCGCTCCCGACCGGCAGGACGCCACACACAAGCCGCATCCTTTGCACAGGGCCGGATTGATTTCCGCCACGCCACGCTCATTGAACCGAGGCGCCGAATAAGGGCAAATGGCCACACATGTGCCGCACGCACTGCACAGGAACGGATTAGTTCGAGCCACCGTGCCTGGAAAATGGATGCGATCCCGCGCCAAGATGGTGGCCGCTCGAGCCGCCGCCGCCTGAGCCTGCGCGATACTTTCATCCAAAGGCTTGGGATAATGGGCCAGACCGCAGAGAAAAACACCGTCGGTGGCAAAATCCACAGGTCGCAGCTTGGCATGAGCTTCAATCAAGAACCCGTCTTCGTTCATGGGAACTTTAAACAGCTGCGCCAAGGATTCGTCGGCATTGGGCACAATGGCCGTGGCCAGTGTGACAAGATCGGCCGGCAACACCACGGGACGACGTAAAATGTGATCTGTGACGGTCACTTTCAAAACGCCGTCGCTTTGTTCCACCTTGGGTTTGTCTTCCAAGGAGTAACGAATAAAGAGCACTCCGGCTCGACGCGCTTCCTGGTACAGCCTTTCTCGTTCCCCGTAACTTCGAACATCCCGGTAGAGCACATAGACATCGGTATCAGGTTGACGCTTTTTGATTTCCAAAGCACTGTGAATGGTGTGGGTGCAGCACACTCGACTGCAGTAAGGCCGCTCGGGTTCCCGACTTCCCACACATTGAATGAAGACCACAGACCTGGCCTGGGTGAGCGCCGCATCGTTGGCACGCAGTTTCTCATCCAGCTCCAGATGCGTCAGAACCCGTGGATCCTGCCCGTAAAGGTATTCATGGGGTTTCCATTCCCGTCCGCCTGTAGCGATGACGGCCACACCGTGCTCCACCGTGATCGGGTCGGCTCCGTTTTGAATCGTGGACTTGAAATTACCCACAAAACCTTCCACACCGGTCAAACGCGCCTTCAGATGGACGGTAATGAGGGCATGTTCGCTCACCCTTTGACGCAGCTGCTCCACGTAGGCACCGATATTTTCCCCACGCCACGTGCTGTGAAGCCTCAAAGCCTGGCCCCCAAGTTCCGGGCCGCTTTCCACCAAATCCACAGGATACCCCTGATCGGCCAGACTCAAAGCGGCCGTCATGCCGGACACACCGCCGCCCACCACCAAAGCCCGCCGCGTCACGGACAGTTCCGGTTCCGGCAGAGGTTCCAGCAGAGCCACCTTGGCCACGGCCATACGCACCAGGTCCTTGGCTTTTTCCGTGGCCATGGCCGGATCCATGCCATGCACCCAGGAATCCTGGTTTCGAATGTTTGCCATTTCAAAGAGATACTTGTTCAGACCGGCATCGGCCATAGTTTCCTGGAACAGGGGTTCATGGGTCCGTGGAGTGCATGCCGCCACCACGATGCGGTTGAGGTTGTGTTCGCGAATGACCTTTTTCATGACTTCCTGAGTGTCCTGCGAACACGTGTAGAGATTGTCCGTGACATATTCCACATAAGGCAACGTCTTGGCGTATTCGGCCACAGCCCTCACATCCACCACACCGCTGATATTGATGCCGCAATGGCACACAAAAACCCCGATGCGAGGAGGTTCCCCGTAAACGTTACGCTGCGCCGGAATTTCCTTTTCCTTGACCAAGGTGCCCCGGACCGCCCCCAAAAGGCTTCCGGCCGCCGCCGCCGCTGCGCTGGCTTCCATAACCGATTGAGGAATATCCTTTGGGCCCTGAAAAGCACCGCACACAAAGACACCGGGTCGAGAAGCCGCCACAGGATCAAAGGAAGAATGTTCGGCGAAAAGATCATCGTTCAGACGAACTTGCAACCGCTCGGCCAAGGCCTTCGCCTCCGCAGGGGTCTGCAAGCCTACGGACAAGACGACCAAATCAAAAGCTTCCGAAACCACCTGGCCCTCTTCCGTCACATAGTGCACTTCCACATCCCCGCCACTTCCCGGCACTTCTTCCAGGCTGTGGACTCGAGAACGAATAAAACGCACCCCGTGTTCTTCCTTGGCCCGGTTGTAGTATCTTTCGAAATCCTTGCCATGGGTGCGCATATCCATGAAGAAAATGGCCGTTTCCAGGTCTTTTCCGGCATGTTCCTTGGCGATGACGGCTTCCTTGATGGCATACATGCAACAGACGGCCGAACAGTAGGCATGGTCGCAATGATGA
>FWPU01004606.1_pt1 | contig 31757 bp, 31 predicted proteins | sample 2228361 | NCBI WGS metagenome assembly FWPU01 (sample SAMEA103939777, study PRJEB20133) | metagenome
GGGCGCAATGACCGCGCCCGACACCTCGGGTGCCACCTCGGCGACGGCGCGGGCCATGGCGGCGGCCGCCTTGCCGGCCCCGGCGACCCAAAGCCGGTCGACCGGCCGCACGAGCTCGCGGCCCGGGGCGAGGCGGATCGCCATGCGGTCACCGCGGCGCGCGAGCCGCGCGCGCACCAGTGCCGCGGGGTCGACGGCGGCTACCGCCGCGCGGTAGATCGCCGCCAGGTCGTCACGCAGGACCCTTCGGGACGCGCTTACCCGAGCTCCTCGTCGGTCTCGCCGACCGCGAAGCGGCGGTAGCCGCGGTCGTCCTCGAGCCGCCTCTGCTGCTTGGCCTCGCGCTCCTGCTCGGCCTGGCAAGTGACGCACAGGCGCGTGAACGGCAAGGCCTTCAGGCGCTCCTCGGCGATGTCGAGCTCACAGGCCTCGCAGATCCCGTAGGTCCCGGCCGTGATCCGCTCGAGCGCCTCGTCGATGGCCTGCAGCTTGGCGCGATCGCGGTCGGAAAGGATCAGGCTGATGTCCCGATCGCGCTCCTCGCTCGCGAGGTCGTAGGCGTCCATGCCGTCGTCCTTGAACCCTTCGCGGCTGGACCTGGTCTCGTTCTCGATGCCCTCGTGGATCTGGCGGCGCATCGCCAGCAACGACTCGCGGGCACTCTTCAAAAAGGCCTTTCTCATGGCAACTTTCGTCCAGTCGGCGACGCTCCCGGCATCACCGGAGCGGCGGAGGTTAAGGACCGTTTCATGCTGTGTCAACCAGCCCCGTCGCCGGCGGCGAGCCCTCTGCCCGCGGCGGCTCCGGAGAGTCCGCGCGGAGGCTGCACGTGTCGTGCCATGCGCTTCGCCAAGCGGGGCCGAGCCCGCGGTAGCGGCGCCTCCCGGAGTTACAGGGAGGCCGCGGCAGGAAGGGCGCTGCTGCGGACGACCTCGCCCTCGAGGTCGTAGGTGCTCGCCCGGACGATCCGCGCCGGGACGATGCTGCCCTCCTCGAGGCCCGGGCCCCGGAGGAAGACCACGCCGTCGATGTCCGCCGCCTGGCCCTGGGTCCGGCCGAACCAGCGGCCACCCTCGTGCTTGCCGCAGACCAGGACCGGCACCGTCTCCCCCACCATGCGGAGGTTTGCGGCGCGCGAGATCCGGGCCGCAAGCCGCATGGCGCGCCGGCGGCGTTCCTCCTTCACCGGCTCCGGCACCTGGTCCGGCAGGTCGTGCGCCGGGGTTCCCTCCTCGCGCGAGTAGCGGAAGACGCCGACCCGCTCGAAGCGGCACTCCTCGAGGAACGCGAGCAGCTCGTCGAAGTCCTCCTCGGTCTCGCCGGGGAAGCCGACGATGAAGGAGGAGCGCAGCACGACCCCCGGCACGCGGTCGCGGATGCGCGCGACGAGCTCGCGGAGCCGCGCCCCCGTCCCCGTCGTGCCGCGGCGCATGGCGCGCAGCACCCGGTCGCTCGCGTGCTGGAGCGGCATGTCGAGGTACGAGCAGATGCGCGGCTCACGGGCGACGAGCCGCAGCAGCTCGTCGGTCACGTGCTGCGGGTACATGTAAAGGAGGCGCAGCCAGTCGAGGCCCTCGACCTCGAGCAGCGCCTCGAGCAGCCGGACGAGGCTCGCGCCGTCGGTCCGGTCGCTCCCGTAGCTGGTCAGGTCCTGGGCGATCAGGCTGAGCTCGCGCACGCCGCCCTCGGCGAGGCGGCGCGCCTCGGCGACCAGCGACGGGACGTCGCGGCTCTCCTGCCGGCCGCGGATCTTCGGGATGATGCAGAACGAGCAGGTCCGGTTGCAGCCCTCGGCGATCTTGAGGAACGAGGTGTAGAACGGCGTCGACGGGATGCGCGGCGTGTCGGCCTTCGGCAGCACGTGCTGCGCGCCGACGTAGACCGGCTTCGGCGCCTGGGCGACGAGCAGCTTCGGCAAGGCGAGAAAGTCGCCGGTGCCGACGAACACGTCGACCTCCGGCAGGCTCTCGCGCAGCACCGTCCCGTAGCGCTCGGCGAGGCAGCCGGTGACGATCAGCCGGCTCGCCCGGCCTTCGCCCTTGTAGCGCGCGAGGTCGAGGATCGTGTCGATCGACTCCTCCTTCGCCTCGTCGATGAAGCTGCAGGTGTTGACCACCAGGACGTCGGCCTCGGTCGGGTCGAGGACCAGCTCGTGCCCCTCGCGGGCGAGGAGCCCCTGCATGATCTCGCCGTCGACGAGGTTCTTCGGGCAGCCGAGGGAGACGAAGTGGACCTTGCGCGTCACGCTAGTCCCGCATGTTGACGAACTGCAGGGGGCGGCGAAAGTCGGCGGCGCGCAGCGTCTGGATCACCTTCTGCAGGTCGTCGCGCTGCTTGCCGGTGACCCGCACCTGGTCGTCCTGCACCTGCGCCTGGACCTTCAGCTTGGTGTCCTTGATCAGCTTCACCACCTCGCGCGCCGCGTCCGCGTCGAGCCCCTGGTGGATGGTGATCGTCTGGCGCGCGAGCCCGCCCGCCGCCGGCTCGATCTTCCCGTACTCGAGCGACTTCAAGGAAACTCCGCGCTTGACGAGCTTCGACTGCAGGATGTCGACCACCGCCTTCACCTTGAAGTCGTTGTCGGAGATGATCTTGATGACGTTCTTCTCCTGCTCGATGGTGGTCTTCGAGCCCTTGAAGTCGTAGCGCTGCTCGACCTCCTTGCGCGTCTGCTGCAGCGCGTTGCTCACTTCCTGCATATCGACCTTGGAGACGACGTCGAACGAAGGCACGGGCTCCTCCACTCAGCGCGACGGCGCTTCGATCACGTCGACGCCCGGCTGCCGCTCGTAGCGGAACAGGGACTCGTCGATCGGACCGTTGCGCCGCATGTCTTTCAGGGTCACGCGGGTCGTGTTGCCGAGCGGGTCGCGGATCGTCGCCGCCTCGACGTCGTACGTCTCGTCGTCGACCTCGAGGACCAGCGAGCCGAGCGACCCGTCCTCGGCCTTCTTCGGGTCGAGCTGCAGGCGCAGGCGACCTTCCTCGGCCGGCGACAGCAGGACCGCGTCGAAGTCGCGCTCGATGCGCGCCACGCCGAAGAGGAACGAGACGGGGGTGCGCGACTCGAACGCCTGCTCGAGCGGCGCCTTCAGCACCTGACGGTCGGCCGGCTGGTCGATCCACAGGGTCTTGCCGTCGGCGATGATCGTCTGCTTCTCGGGAGTCTCGTACTCCCAGCGCATGCGACCGGGCTTGGCGAACCAGACCTTGCCCGAGGAGCGGATCACCTGGCCGCCGGACTCAATGCGCATCTCCTGATCGAACTCGGCGACGAAGCTCTGCGTCGCGTCGTAGCGCTCCTGCACGCTGCGCACGACGTCCTTCGGGGACTTCGCCCCCTCGGCGGTCGAGACGAGCGCTGCGACGAGCAGCACGACGACGGCGAGGCGCGCCCACGGGGCGCCTGGCACCAGGTTTCGCACGGAGATCTTGGCTATTCCTGCTTCGGGGCGAGGACTTCCCGCACCCCACGGTGGTCTGCGGGGCTTACCACACCCTCCCGCTCCATGCACTCGATCATCCGCGCGGCTCGGTTGTAGCCGACCTGCAGCCGGCGCTGGATGTAGGAGATCGACGCCTTGCCGGTCTCGGTGACGATGCGCACCGCGTCGTCGTAGCGCTCGTCGTACTCCTCGACCGAGCCGTCGCCCGAGGCCTCGACGTCGTCGTCCTCGTCCTGCAGCAAATCCATCTGGTAGCGCTGCGGCTCCTGCTTGCGCACGAAGTCGGTGATCCGCTTTATCTCCGCGTCCGAGACGTACGCGCCGTGCAGGCGCTGGATCTTCGAGGAGTCCGGCGGCAGGAACAGCATGTCGCCCTCGCCGAGCAGGCGCTCGGCGCCGATCGTGTCGAGGATCGTGCGCGAGTTCACCGCGCCCGCCACCTTGAACGAGATTCGCGACGGAAAGTTGGCCTTGATCAGGCCGGTGATGACGTCGACCGACGGGCGCTGCGTCGCGACCACCAGGTGGATCCCCGCGGCGCGGGCCTTCTGCGCGAGCATGGTGATCGGGACCTCGCAGTCCCGCCGCGTCATGATCAGGTCGGCGAGCTCGTCGATGATCACCACGATGCGCGGCAGGTGCTGGTGGACGAGCGAGGGCTGTGTCTCCTCGGCCTCCTCCTCGTCGGCGTCGGCGTCCTCGTCGCCGAGCTCGATGACCTCCGGCTGGCTCGCCTCCTCGGCGATCAGCCGGTTGTACGACTCGAGGTTGCGCACGCCCTTGTCCTTCAGCAGGCGGTAGCGCTCGTTCATCTCCTTGACGAGGTTGTTGAGCACCGTGACCGCCGCGCGCGCCTCGGTGATCACCGGCACGAGGAGGTGCGGGATCTGCTCGTAGGTGCTGAGCTCGAGCATCTTCGGGTCGACCAGCACGAGGCGCACGTCGCGCGGCGTCGCGCGCATGAGGATGCTGGTCAGCAGGCTGTTCAGGAAGACCGACTTGCCCGTCCCGGTCGCGCCGGCGACCAGCAGGTGCGGCATGCGGGCGAGGTCGCCGACCACCGGATTGCCCTTGGTGTCCTTGCCGAGCGCGAGGGTCAGGACCGACGGCGAGTCGCGGAACACGTCGGAGTCGATGATCTCGCGCACCAGCACGCGCTCGCGCTGCTTGTTCGACACCTCGATGCCGACCACCGACTTGCCGGGGATCGGCGCGAGGATGCGCACCGAGAGCGCGCTCATCGCCATCGCGAGGTCGTCCGCGAGGGTGACGATGCGGTTCACCTTGATCCCCGGCGCGGGCTCGAACTCGTAGGTCGTGATGACCGGCCCGGGGTGGATCTCGCGCACCTTGCCGAGCACCTCGAAGGTCGCGAGCTTGCTCTCGAGCACCCGCGCGCTCGCGATCAGCGCCTCGTGGTCGATCGTGTGCGGCCGCTCCGGCGGCTCGTCGAACAGCGAGAGGTCGGGCAGGCAGTAGGAGCGGTCGCTCGAGAAGGGCAGCTCGACCTGCCGCCGGCGCTGGCTCCGCGTCGCGCGGCCGGCGGGCGCCTGCACGACGACCGCCGGCTTCGCCTCGTCGCGGCGCGCCGGGAGCGGGGTCGCGCCGCCGATCACCTGCGCGGGCCCGAGGAGGATCACGTTGCCCGTGGGCAGCGCGTCGTCGCGCCGCCGCGTGACGCGGTCGCCCATCCAGGCGGCGCCGCCCCGGACGAGCGCCGTGCTCCCCCGCACGCCCGCAATCCCGAGCGCGAGCAGCGACTGGCCGGTCGCGAGCGCGAGCAGGACGAGGAAGCCCGCGCCGGCGATCACCCAGGCGCCCGCCTCGCCGAAGCCCTCGACGAGCAGCGTCCCGAGGAAGCCGCCGACCACGCCGCCCGCCTCGAGCTCGCGCCAGGTGCCGAGCGCGAGCTGCGCGAGCGTCGCGCCGAAGAACAGCGCGCCGACCCCGGCGGCGATCCCCGGCCCCGAGACCTGCGGCTGCCGGCCGACGAACACCAGGATGGCCCAGGTCAGAAGCGCGAGCGGGATCACTGCGGAGGCGACGCCGATCGTCTGGGCCAGGACGTCGGCCATGGCGGCGCCGAGCGGCCCGACGAGGCTCGCCCGCGCCTCGGGCTGGTAGGTGAGGATCGCGAGCGCGACCAGCACGCCGCTCACGCCGAGGGCAACCGCCCCGGCCTCGCGGCGCAGCGTCCGGAACGCGTCGCCGTGCCCGGCCAGCCGCTGCCGCGCCGTCTCCCCCGCCATCTGGCCCGCCCTCGCTCTCGTCCTCGTCCTCGTCCCCGCCCGGGACCTCGCTCCGTGCCGGCGCGCCTCACGGCCGCCGGCCGGCCTTGCCACCCCCACCTCGTGCGTCCTGCCCGCGCCGAAGCTCACATCTCGAAGATGTGCGGCACGATCAAGGGACGACGGCCGAGGGTGCGCGAGAAGTAGCGCTTCAGCACCCGGCGGACCTCGTCCTCCACCTCGAGGAGATCCGCGCGCGATTCCGGCGTGATCTCGCGCAGCTTCTCTAGCACCGCCGCCTTGGCGTCGTCGAGGACCTCGGGGCTCACCTCCTCGCCGAGCACGCCGCGCGTGATCAGCTCGGGCCCCGAGGTGACCTCGCCCGTCTGCTGGTGGATCGCGATCACCGCGACGACGAAGCCGTCCTCGGACAGGTGGCGGCGGTCGCGCAGCACCTCGAGCCCGACCTCGCCCTCGCCCGTGCCGTCGACCAGCACCCGGCCGGCGACCACCCGCTCCCCGAGCCGCGGCCCGGTCTCGTCGATCTCGAGCACGTCGCCGTCCTCGAGCAGGAAGCAGCGGTCGCGCGGGATGCCGGTCTCGATGGCGAGGCGGCGGTGCTCGTCGAGCTGCCGGTACTCGCCGTGCACCGGCACGAAGTACTTGGGCTGCACGAGGCGGATCATCTCGCGCAGCTCCTCGCGGTAGGCGTGCCCCGAGACGTGGACCTTGGCGCGCTCGCCCGAGTAGATGATCGCGCCGCGCTTCGCCAGCCGGTTGAGCAGCGAGTGCACGCTGCGCTCGTTGCCCGGGATGATGCGCGACGAGAGGATCACCGCGTCGCCTGGGCTGATCGTGAGCTGCTTGTACTGGCCGTCGGACAGCCGGGCGAGCGCCGAGGTCGGCTCACCCTGCGAGCCCGAGATCAGCACCGTGACCTCGCGGGGCGGCATCCGGAGCGCGTCGTCGAGGCTCACCATGCCGCCCGGCGGCACGCGCAGGTAGCCGAGCTCGCCGGCGAGCCGGGTCGAGTCCTCGAAGCCGCGCCCGGCGACGCACACCCGGCGGCCGCAGGCCTGGCTCGCGTCGATCACCTGCTGGATGCGGTGGATGTGCGAGGCGAAGGTCGTGACCAGCACCTTGCCCTCCACCCCGCGCACGAGCTCGGTCAGACGCGGCCCGACCTCGCTCTCCGAGCCGCAGTGGCCCTCGTGCTCGACGTTGGTCGAGTCCGAGAGCAGCACGAGCACGCCCCGCTTGCCCCACTCGGCAAGACGGCTCAGGTCGGTGGTGCGCCCGTCGATCGGCCGGGGGTCGATCTTGAAGTCGCCCGTGTGGATGATCGTGCCGAGCGGCGTGGTGATCGCGAGCGCCCAGGAATCGACGATCGAGTGCGTCACCTGGATCGGCTCGATGGTGAACGGGCCGACGGTGAAGCTCGTCCCGGGCGTGATCGTCTCGAGCGGCACGTCGATCTTGTTGCGGCGGAGCTTCTCGCCGGCGAGCGCCGTTGCGAGCCGCGGCCCGAAGACCGGGACCGGCATCTCGCCGAGCAGCCGCGGCAGCGCGCCGATGTGGTCCTCGTGGCCGTGCGTGAGGACGACGCCGCGCAGGACATCGCGGCGCTCGCGCAGGTAGGTGATGTCGGGCAGCAGCAGATCGATGCCGAGCCCCGGACGCTCCGGGAAGAGCACGCCGCAGTCGATCGCGATCGCCGCGCCCTCGGCCTCGATCACCATCATGTTGAGGCCGATCTCGCCGAGACCGCCGAGCGGAACGATGCGTACGGGCGCCGCCACCGTCAGCAGCCCACATTCTCCGCGCGGGCGCGCGCCCCACCACGCAGCAAGAACACCAGGAAATCGAAGCTAAGGACCGCCCTCCGCGAAGTCAACGCGCGTCTGCCGTGCTGGTACGGAAGTTGTTTGACGTTGCTCGCGCGCCCCGTCAGGTGTAACGCGAGGGGCGACACACCGGTGCGCAAACGCGCTCGCCGGGCTCGTGTCAGGAGGACCCCGCGATGTCAGTGAACAAGGCGATCATCGTCGGCCGCCTCGGGAGCGATCCCGAGCTGCGGTTCGTGCCGAGCGGCCGCGCCGTCGCGAACTTCAACGTGGCGACCGACTCCGTGTGGAAGGACCGCGACGGGCAGCGCCAGAAGCAGACCGAGTGGCACAGGATCGTCGTCTGGGGTCCGCAGGCCGAGACCTGCGCGAAGTACCTGTCGAAGGGGCGTGAGGTCTACGTCGAGGGCGAGATCCGCACCCGCAGCTACGACGACAAGGACGGCAACAAGCGCTACGTGACCGAGATCATCGCTCGCGACGTCCGCTTCCTGGGCGGCGGACAGGGCCGCGGCCGTGACGACGTGCCCGACATGGAGCCGCCGGGGGGCTTCGGCGGTCCGGACCCGACCGACGACGACGTGCCGTTCTGATCGCTGCTCTTCTCTCGAGGACCTACTCGGCGCCGGTGAGCGGGATCCCGTAGAGCCGGGCGACGTTGCCGGCGAGGATCTGCCGACGCTCGTCTGCGGGGACGTCGCCGAGGTCGCGCGCGATCACCTCCTGGGAGCGCGGCCAGGTCGAGTCCGAGTGCGGGTAGTCCGACGCCCACATCAGGATCTCGACCCCGATCCGGTGGCGCGCCTCGACGCCGATCCGGTCCTCCTGGAAGGTCGCCCGGACCTGGCGGCGGACGTAGGCGCTCGGCGGCTCGGTGAGCGTGAGCCCCGCGACCCGGCGGTACCGCGCGGCCGCGTGGTCGAGCCGGGCCAAGAAGTGCGGCAGCCAGCCGATCTCGTTCTCGACCGAGACGAGCCGGAGCCCCGGATGCCGCTCGAGGACGCCGCCCAGGACGAGCTGGGCGAGCGCGCGCTGCACGGGCTGGATGGTGAGTATGAACGCGACCGCGATGCTCTCGCCCGGCGCGGCGAGCTCCTGCGTGGTGCCGAGGTGCAGCGAGACCGGCATCGCGGCCGCCTCCGCCGCCGCCCAGAACGGCTCGTACTCGGGACGCGCGTAGGAGTCGCCGAGCGGCGGCGCCGCCCAGACCATCGCGCCGCGCAGCCCCAGGGCACGGGCGCGCTCGAGCTCGCGGACGCCCTCGGCGACGTCGAGCAGCGAGATTAGCGCGACGCCGACCAGGCGCTCGGGGGCGGCGGCGCAGAGCTCGGCGAGCCAGTCGTTGTACACCCGGAAGCAGGCGCGCTGCAGCGCCGCGTCGCGGACGCGAAACGCCTGCAACGCAACGCTCGGGTAGAGCACCTCGGCGGCGATGCCGTCCGCCGCCATGTCGGCGAGCCGCGCCGCCGGATCGAAGCCGCCCCGCCGCACGGCGGGCGAGCCCGCGGCGAAGGCCTCCGCCAGCTCCTCGGGCGACAGCCCGGCGCTGCAGAACGCCTCGAGCGGGATGGGCAGCGCGTCCTCGCAGACGACGAAGTTGCCGCGCCGCCCGTCGACCTCGCGGACGAGGCGCGGCACGCGGTCGCGGAACCGCGCGTCGCAGCGCTCGGTCCACAGGGTGAGCGGCTCGACGACGTGCGAGTCGGCCGACAGCACGGTCTCCCGCATCGCGCCGGATTCTGCGCTCAAAGCTGCCCGTTGTCGACGAAGCTCGCGTAGCGCCCCTTGCCCACCACGACGTGGTCCACGACCTTGATCCCGACCAGCTCGCCCGCGGCGCGCAGCCTCGCGGTGAGCTGCACGTCCTCGGGCGAGGGCGTCGGATCGCCGCTCGGGTGGTTGTGCACCAGGATCACCGACGCCGCGGCCTCGCGGATCGCGGCGCGGAAGACCTCGCGCGGGTGGACGAGGCTCGCAGTCAGCGTGCCCTCCGAGACGCGCAGCTCGCGCTTGAGCCGCCCCTTGCCGTCGAGCAGCAGCACGTGGAAGCGCTCCTGCGCGAGCCCCGAGAGGCGGCCGCGGAAGTGGCGGAAGACGTCCTCGCTGCCGCAGATCTTGTCGCCGGGGGAGAGCTCGGCGTGCTCCGCCCGCCGGCCGAGCGCGAGCGCGGCGCAGACCGCCGCGGCGCGCGCCGCGCCGATCCCCGGGATCGCCGCCAGCTCGTGCGGCGAGGCCGCCGCCAGGTCGGAGAGGCGCGGGTAGCGCGCCCGGATCCGCTGCGCGAGGACGAGCGCGCTCGCGCCCCGGTTGCCGGTGCGCAGCACGAGCGCCAGCAGCTCGAGGTCCGAGAGCGCCTCGCTGCCCGCGCGCTCGAGGCGCTCGCGCGGACGGTCGGCGGGGGCAAGGTCGTGCAACACCGCGGCGCGAAGGAGCGAACCCCGTGCCACCGTCTTGCGCCGGAGGGGCATGCGGGGCAGGCTCCTCGCCGAGCTCTTCGCGCAGGCGATCGCGACCCACCGGCCGCGGTCGCTGGCGCTCCTCGGCTGCGCCGGAGGAAACGGGCTCGACCTCGTCCCACCCGACGTCGAGCGGGTCGTCGCGATCGACCTCCATCCGGACTACGTGGCGCAGGCGCGCGCCCGCTTCGCCTCGCGCGTCGCGGGACTCGAGACGCTGGTCGGCGACGTCGAGAAGGAGCGCTTCACCTTCGCGCCGGTGGACCTCGCCTTCGCCGGGCTGCTCTTCGAGTACATGGACGTGGCACGGACGCTCGCGAACGTCCGCGCGATGCTCGCTCCGGGCAGCGTGCTGGTCGCGGTCCTGCAGCTCCCGAGCGCGGGCGAAGCGGTGACGCCGTCGCCCTACGCGTCGCTCCGCGCGCTCGCACCCGTGCTGCGCCTCGTCCCGCCGGCGCTCTTCGGCGAGCGCGCCGCCGAGGCGGGCTTCCGTCGCCTCGGCGAGCGAACCGTCCGCATGACGGGCGGCAAGGAGCTGCACGTCGCGGAGCTGCGCGCCGTGGGACCTCGCCGGGATGCCGCATCCGGCCCGGGTGGCGCTTGACGCGGACGCGGCACGCGAGCCGCCTCGCGGGACGGCCCACCCACCGCGCGCTGCGCCCGCCGTGAGGAGCCCGCGGCTCAGCCCGCCGCGAGCCGGACCACGAGCCCGCTCAGGTACTCCCCCTCCGGGTGCGCCGCGAGCACCGGGTGGTCCGGCCCCGCGCCGAGCCGCGCCAGGACCTGCAGGCGCGCGAGCGGCGGCGCCGCGGTCGCGACGGCGTGCGCGAAGAGCTCGCGGTCGACGTGCGCCGAGCAGGTGCAGGTGACGAGCAGGCCGCCTGGGCGGAGCGCGCGCAGCGCGCGGCGGTTCAGGTCCCGGTAGGCGCGGACCGCCCTGTCGCGGTCGGCGCGGTGGCGGGCGAACGGCGGCGGGTCGAGGACGATCAGGTCGAAGCGCTTCTCGTGCGGGGCGTCGGCGAGCGAGGTGAGCACGTCGAAGACGTCGCGCGCGACCCACCCGGCGCGCTCCTCCGCGAGCCCGTTGCGCGCCCAGTTCTCGCGCGCGAGCGCGAGCGCCGGCCCCGAGGTCTCGACCGAGACCACCCGCCGCGCGCCGCCGAGCCCCGCCGCGACGGCGAACGCGCCCGTGTAGGCGAACGCGTTCAGCACGTCGAGGCCGTCTGCGAGGCGGCCGACCAGCGCCCGGTTCACCCGCTGGTCGAGGTAGAAGCCCGTCTTCTGGCCGGCGCGCACGTCGATCAGGAAGGTCGCCCTGCCCTCGCGGATCTCGATGCGCTCGGGCGGCGGCGCGCCCGTCGCGACCTCGACGCGGTCGGGCAGCCCCTCCTCGCGCCGTGCGCCGCCGGCGCTGCGCTCGAAGATCCCCTCGGGCTCGAGCAGCTCGTTGATCGCGGCGAGCACCGCCGGACGCAGCCGCTCCGCGCCGGCCGTCAAGAGCTGCACGACCACCCAGCGGTCGTAGACGTCGGCGACGATCCCCGGCAGCCAGTCGCCCTCGCCGTGCACCAGGCGGTAGCCCGTGTCCTGCAGGACGCCCGTCGAGCGCCGGAGCGCGTGCGCGTCGAAGATCCGCCGGCGGATCAGCGCCGGGTCGAGCTCGATGTCGTCGCGCGTGAAGAGCCGCACGGCGATCGAGCCCTTCGGGTTGTACGTGCCGACGCCGAGCACGAGCCCGCTCGCGCTTAGCACGCGGACGAACGCGCCGGGGCGCGCCTCGCCGTCGACCTCGGCGATCGCGCCGGAGAAGATCCACGGGTGACCTGCGCGGGCCGGGCCTTCCTTGCCCGGCTTGAGCTTGACGGTGGCGTCCATGGCGCGTGCGGACCGGTCAGCCGTCGCGCATCCAGTCGCCGCTTCGCCCGCCGCTCTTGCGCACGAGGCAGACGTCCTCGATCACCATGCCGCGGTCGACCGCCTTGCACATGTCGTAGATCGTGAGCGCGGCGACCGTGACCGCGGTGAGCGCCTCCATCTCGACCCCGGTCCGCGCCTCGATCCGCGCCTCGGCCTCGATCCGCACCACACCCGCCGCCTCGTCGACCGCGAGCCGCACGTCGACGAAGTCGAGCGGCAGCGGGTGGCAAAGCGGGATCAGCTCGCCGGTGCGCTTCGCCGCCATGATGCCGGCGAGCCGCGCGGTCGCGATCACGTCGCCCTTGGCGATCGCGTTCGCGGCGACGCGCGCGGCGGTCTCCGGGCGCATGCGCACGGCGCCGCGCGCGACGGCGAGCCGCCGCGTCACCGGCTTCTCGCCGACGTCGACCATGCTCGCCCGCCCGGCGGCGTCGACGTGGGTGAGCTCGCTGCGCCCGCGCTCGGCCATGCCCGCACCCGTACAGCAGCGGCGCGGGGCCGGCAAAGAGCGCCCGGGGATGGTAAGGCGCGAGCCATGCGCAAACGCTTCCGGGTCACCGTGCGAGCCGTCGATGCGAACGGCGTGGAGAGCGAGGTCGGCAACCTCACGGTCGACGCGAAGGACCGCGTCGAAGCTTCACAGAAGGTCCTCGCGCAGCTCTGGACTCCCGAGCTCGAGGCGTCGGGCAAGAAGCCCGTGACGCACGCCGAGCGGGTCACCGGCGAGGGCGGCTGAGCCGCCGCCCAGCGGAGCCGCAGGCCCGGCCGCGGGGCCGCGGCGGCGCGATTGGCGGCGCGCCGTGCAGTCGCGTACCCTGCGCGCCATGCCCGCCTCGCGCACCGATTACTACGCGGTCGAGGATCTCCTCTCCCCCGAGGAGCGTGCGGTGCGCGACACCGTACGGCGCTTCGTCGACGAGGAGTACCTGCCGCTCGCCCGCCGGCACTTCGCCGACGCGACCTTCCCCACCGAGCTCACGCCGCGGCTCGCCGCGCTCGGCTGCTTCGGCCCGACCGTGCCGCCCGAGTACGGCGGCGCCGGGCTCAACAGCGTCGCCTACGGGCTCATGGCGCAGGAGCTCGAGCGCGGCGACTCGGGGCTGCGCTCGTTCGCGAGCGTGCAGTCGTCGCTCGTCATGTACCCGATCCTCACCTTCGGCTCGGAGGCGCAGAAGCGGCACTGGCTGCCGCGCATGGCGCGCGGCGAGGCGATCGGCTGCTTCGGGCTGACCGAGCCGGACTTCGGCTCGAACCCGGGCGGCATGATCACCCGCGCCCGGCGCGCCGACGGCGGCTTCGTCCTGAACGGCACCAAGCGCTGGATCACCAACGGCAGCATCGCCGACGTCGCGGTCGTCTGGGCGAAGCTCGGCGAGGACGCGAACGATCCCGCGAGCGAGACGATCCGCGGCTTCCTCGTCGAGAAGGAGCGCGACGGCTTCTCCCGCCCGCTGATGCACGGCAAGTGGAGCCTCCGGGCGTCGATCACCTCCGAGCTGATCCTCGAGGACTGCTGGATCCCGGAGGAGAACCTGCTGCCGGGCTCGGGCGGCCTCAAGTCGCCGCTCATGTGCTTGACTCAGGCGCGCTACGGCATCGCCTGGGGCGCGGTCGGGGCGGCGATCGCCTGCTACGAGTGCGCGCTCGACTACGCGAAGTCGCGCGTCGTCTTCTCGCGCCCGATCGGCGGCTACCAGCTCGTCCAGGCGAAGCTGGTCGACATGCTGACCGAGATCACCAAGGCGCAGCTGCTGTGCTGGCGGCTCGGTCGGCTGAAGGACGCGGGCGAGATGCGGCACGAGCAGGTGTCGCTCGCCAAGATGAACAACGTCTCGCAGGCGCTGCGCATCGCGCGGCTCGCGCGCGACATCCTGGGCGCGAACGGCATCACCGACGAGTACCCGGTGATCCGCCACATGCTGAACCTCGAGACCGTCAACACCTACGAGGGCACCGAGGACATCCACCGCCTGACGCTCGGCCGCGACATCACGGGGCTGTCGGCCTTCCAGTGAGCGCCTGAGCGCACCCGGCGCTTGCACGGCGCCGGATCGTCGCGCATCCTGACCTCCCGTATGGCCCCGGGGCGGCGCATGGCCGCGGCCGTCCTTTGCGCGGGGGGATCGCGCGCGACGCGGCGAGGTGTTCGTGGTGGTGGACGTGGCGAGAGCGCTCGGGCGTGAGCGGACGGCGGTGGCGTGGTGGCTGCGCAGCGCGGGATGGGTGTGCGGGGTACTCGCGCTGCTCTCGTGCGCCGTCCCGGTGCGCGAGGCGCAGGGCCGCGTGACGCGTGGGCTCGACCTCGGAGGCTGGGACTACATCGTCGAGAAGCTGATCGCGGACGGCGTCGACCGGCGCCGCGTGCTGCGCGCGTTCACCGATCCGCGCGTCGAGCCGTTCACGGGGATCGACTTCGGGCTCTACCCGCGCGAGCCGCGGTCGCTCTACCGCGGCTTCACCCAGCCCTCGAGCATCGCGCTCGCGCGCCGCTGCCGGGCGCAGCACGCCGAGACGCTGCGCGCGGCGGAGCGCGAGTTCGGCGTCCCCGGCTCGATGGTCGCGGCGATCATCCACATCGAGTCCGGCTGCGGGCGGAACACGGGCTCGCACGTCGTGCTCTACCGCCTCGCACGGCTCGCGATGGCGAACGAGCCGGCGAACCTGCGGCGCAACATCCTGCGCCACACGCGCGGGACAAGCTCGCCGGAGGCGATCGAGCGGCTCACCCGCGAGCGCGCCCGCTACCTCGAGGACACCTTCTACCCGGAGGTCCTCGCGACCTTCCAGATCGCCGACAAGCTCAACATCGACCCGCTCGGCATCCGCGGCTCCGGCTCGGGCGCGTTCGGCATCCCGCAGTTCCTGCCGCGCAGCTACCTGAGCTACGCGGTCGACGGCAACGGCGACGGCCGCATCACGCTCTACGACCCGGAGGACGCGATCCCCTCGTGCGCCAACTACCTCGCGGCGCACGGCTGGCGGCCCGGTCTCACGCGCGCGCAGCAGCGGCGCGTGATCTGGCACTACAACCGCTCGGACACCTACATCGATGCGGTGCTCGCGGTGGCGGAGCGCCTCGGCCCGCTCGGCGGCACGCGGACCGCGGCGCGGGACGACGCGCGCGCCACGACCACGCGCCGGCGGGCAAATTGACACCCCTCCGGCCGACGACTATCGCTCCTCGTTCGATCCCGCCGCACGGCGGTCCGGCGCATCCCCCGACAACCGCCAACGAGAGGACGCACCACACATGACCGAGCGCAAGGCCACCAACATCGTCTGGCACGCGGGCCACGTGAACCGCGAGGACCGCGAGAAGATCAACGGCCACAAGGGCTGTACCGTCTGGTTCACGGGCCTCTCGGGCTCGGGCAAGTCGACGATCGCGGTGGCGGTCGAGAAGGCGCTCTGGGAGCGCGGCGTGCGCGCCTACATCCTCGACGGCGACAACATCCGCCACGGGCTCAACAGCAACCTCGGCTTCTCGCCGGAGGACCGGACGGAGAACATCCGCCGCATCGGCGAGGTCGCGAAGCTGTTCACCGACGCCGGCATGGTCGCGCTCACCGCGTTCATCTCGCCGTACCGCGCCGACCGCGACAAGGTCCGCGCGCTGATGCAGCCGGGCGACTTCATCGAGGTGTACGTCGACTGCCCGGTCGAGGAGTGCGAGAAGCGCGACGTGAAGGGCCTCTACGCGAAGGCGCGCGCCGGGCAGATCAAGGAGTTCACCGGCATCTCGGCGCCGTACGAGGCGCCGGAGAAGCCGGAGCTCGTGCTCCGCACCGCCGAGATGACCGAGGCGCAGAGCACGGCCGCGGTGCTCGGCTACCTCGAGGAGAAGGGCTACATTCCGCGCGCCTGACGGCGTTGTCCAAGGTGATCGACGTCGCAACGATCGGCGAGGACGTCCCCCTCCTCGAGGGGATCCGGACCGCGTGCGCGATCCGCCGGCTCAAGCCGGATCCCGTGCCGCCGGAGCTGATCCGCAAGGTGTGCGAGGCCGGGACGTTCGCGCCGAGCGGCGGCAACCGCCAGCCGTGGTGCTTCATCGCGGTCACCGATCCCGAGCGCCGCGCCTGGTTCGCCGAGCGCTACCGCGCAGCCTTCCGCCCGTACATCCAGCCGGCGGTCGAGGCGTCGAAACGGCCGGACTACCCCGAGGCGCGGCGCAAGGTCCTCATGGGCGCCATCCACCTCGCCGAGCACCTGCACGAGGCGCCGGTGCACCTGTTCGTCGCCGGCTGGACGCGGCGCGGCCAGCCGCAGCCGCAGGCGCTGTTCCCCGCGATCCAGAACATCCTGCTCGCCTGCCGAGCGGTCGGGCTCGGGGCGTCGCTGACCAACATCCACCTCACCTTCCGCGAGGAGGTCGACCGCTGGCTCGGCCTGCCGGAGAACCGCCCGAGCATCGCCATGCTGCCGATCGGCTGGCCGCGCGTGCCCTACCGCCGCCCGGTGCGGCGCAGCATCGACGAGTGCCTGTCGTTCGAGCGCTACGTCGGGCCGCCCGGCAGCGGGTCTTGACGGACATGCTTTGCTAGCCGGGAAAGGAGCCGCGATCCGCATGTCTCAGCGCCACAAGGTCGTCATCCTCGGCTCGGGCCCCGCCGGGCTCACCGCCGCCCTCTACGCGGCGCGCGCCAACCTCGCGCCCGTGGTGGTCGACGGCGGCCAGCCGGGCGGCCAGCTCACGATCACCACCGAGGTCGAGAACTTCCCCGGCTTCCCCGACGGGATCATGGGCCCGGAGATCGTCGAGCTGTTCCGCAAGCAGGCAGCCCGCTTCGGGACGCAGTTCGTCACCGCCGAGGTGACCGAGGTCGAGCTCGACGTGCGGCCCTTCAAGCTCACCCTGAGCAACGGCGAGACGCTGCTCGCCGACACGCTCATCATCGCGACCGGCGCGTCCGCGAAGCTCCTCGGCCTCCCGTCCGAGGCGCGCCTCATGGGCTACGGCGTCTCCGCGTGCGCGACCTGCGACGGCTTCTTCTTCCGGGACAAGAAGGTGATCGTCGTCGGCGGCGGCGACACCGCGATGGAGGAGGCGATCTTCCTCACCCGCTACGCGAGCAAGGTGACCGTCGTGCACCGCCGCGACCAGCTTCGCGCGTCGAAGATCATGCAGGACCGCGCGATGAAGAACCCGAAGATCGAGTTCGTTTGGGACAGCGTGGTCGAGGACATCCACGGGACGAAGGAGAGCGGCGTCGAGGCCGTCACGCTGCGCAACGTGAAGACCGGCGAGACGACGCGCGTCGAGGTGGACGGCGTGTTCATGGCGATCGGCCACGAGCCGAACACCAAGCTGTTCCGCGGCAAGCTCGAGATGGACGAGCGCGGCTACATCCTGACCCGCCCGCGCTCGACCGAGACCAACGTGCCCGGCGTGTTCGCGGCGGGCGACGTCCAGGACCCGGTCTACCGGCAGGCGATCACCGCGGCCGGGACGGGCTGCATGGCGGCGATGGACGCGGAGCGCTTCCTCGAGGCGCAGGGCGAGTAGCCGCCCCGCCCCACCGGCGGAGCGCTCGAGATCCGGCACCCGCCCGCGCTCGAGCTCTCGCGCGTGCTACCCGGGACGCTTGTGACAGCGTCGCAGGCGGGTATTTTTTTGCCGCGGCGTTCGCGGTCATGAGAGCGATTCCCCTCATCCGTGCCGCGGGCGTCCTCGCTTTTGCCCGCTTCCTCGGGGCCGCGGGTGCAGGCGTCGAGGCCCAGTGGCAGCGCGTGGGACTTTCACCTCGCGCGCTCGGCGAGCCCGAGCGGCTCCTGCCGTGGAACCTGGCGGTCCGCTTCGTCGAGGAAGGCGCACGCGCGCAGGGCATCGAGGACCTCGGGCTCCGGGTCGGCGAGCCATCGACCGTGTGGACGCTCGGGACCTTCGGCGCGGCGATCGGCGCGGCACGCACCCTCGGCCAGGCGTTCGCTGCGGCGCGCGACAGGGTCGCCTCGCACAACTCGGCGGCGAGCTACTGGGTCACCTTGGACGGCGCCTCGGCGCGGATCTGCAGGCGCCTTCGCGACGACAGCGCGGAGTCGCGCCAGGCCGACCTGTTCACCGTCGCGCTGATGACGCAGCTCGTGCGCCTCGCGGCGGGCCCGGCAGGATCCCGATCCCGAACGGCGCCGCGCGCTCCATGCCCGTCGCGAGCGTCGCCGCGGCGCGCCGGGCGAGCGTCGCGAGCGCGAGCACCGTGGCGATGAAGGCGAGCTGACCGACCTCGACCCCCACGTTGAAGGAGAGCAGCGCGAGTGGCACGTCGCCGCGCGGCACGCCCATCGCCGACATCGCGCCCGCGAAGCCGAAGCCGTGCAGCAGCCCGAAGGCGAACGCGACCACCCAGGGCGCGCGTGCTGCGCACGATCAGCATCAGCGCGAGCACGAAGAGCAGATGGTCGTAGCCGAGCAGGATGTGCTCGAGACCGTGCTGGAAGTAGGCGCCCGCGACCGCGGCCGCGCCGCGCGCTGCGGCGATCTCGACCCACGGCCGCGACGGGTGGACGAGCGTCGTCGAGGGAGCGCCGCCGGCGAGGCTCACGCGCACGAGCACGTCGGTGATCGAGCTCTCGAGCCCGAGGAACGCGATCCGCCGTCCGGCGAGGCTCGCGCCCGGCGCCTCGATCACGCGCCGCTCGACGACCGAGTCGGAGAGCACGCGCTCCGCCGGCTCCACGACGTCGCGCACGCCCGCGGGAAGCTGCAGCGCGATCGGCAGGCGCATGCCCGAGAACAGCGGCGTCCGCCACAGAATGCGGTAGCGGCCGGGCGTGGTCTCACGGATCTCGAGGTAGGCGGGACGCGCCTCGTGGCCGTGCGCTTCGGGCACGGGGTCGGGAGCGAGGATCGTCGACGCGAGCAGCACGAGCAGCAGCCGCCAGGCGCGCGCACGTGCTCTCCCGCGCGGCGCAGCGGTCACTCGCCCCCCTCCCCCGGCACGGCGGCGGGCGCGGGCAGGACCACCTCGTCCCGCGCCCGCATCCGCTCGTACGCCCGGCGCTTGACCTCGGCCCGGCGCGCGTCGATCCAGGCGTTGCGCACCGCACCCTCGACCTCGTCGAGCTCCGGCAAGCGCGCCGGCGTCGACGACTCGACCAGGACGAGGTGCCAGCCGTAGCCCGACTCGATCGGCCCCTGCCAGCCGCCCGGCGCGAGCGCGAGCAGCGCGCGTGCGAAGGATGGGCCGAAGTCCTCCTCGGCGAGGAACTCCATCTTCTGCACCATGCGGCGCTTGACGATGGTGTCGTTTCGATCGAGCCCGAGCGCGACCGCCTCGCGGAACAGGACCTCGTCGCGCACCCAGCGCTCGACGAGGCTCCGCAGCTCGTCCGGGCTCGGCGGCGCACGGCCCTGCGCGAGCCACGCGACGGACATCCGCCGCAGGTCCTCCGGCGTGACGACGATGCGGCGGTCGACTCCCTGGGCGTCGCCGCGTCTGCCATGGCGCTCAGAGGCCCAGCGCGAAGTCCAGCTCCGTGCCGAGCTGCTTCGGCGTCGGGATGAGCTCGTAGTTCACGAAGCCGAACTCGTTGCTGCGCGCGCCGTAGTACTTGTCGCCGAGCTTGTAGACCGCCATCTCGAACGGCGCGTTGCCGATCGTGGTTCTGGACCCACGCCGTCTTGCCGACGATCAGGTCCTTCAGCGCGGCGTCGTCGAGCGCGACGGCGCCCTTCCTCTCGGGCTCGGCGACCGTCTGCGCCACCTTGGCCGTTTTCCGCGCCTCGGGGGTCGGCGTGTACCAGATGGGCGTCGACCCTCGGATCGAACTCGGGGTCGGTCCAGGTCGCCTTGAGCTCCACCGCGCCGACGTCGTTCGTGTAGGTCGCGGCGGCGACGTCGACCGTGCAGCCGATCGGCGGGATCGCGCCGTCTCGATCGGGCTTCCGCTCCCCCGCCCAGGCGACGTCGAAGATCTTCTCGAAGCTCTGCCCGCTGCGCGCCCAGCCCTTGACGATCTGGATGCGGTCGAGGTTGCCGGAGGTCGGGTCCTTCATCGCCCCGACGAGGCACGACGGCGCCTTGCCGGCCACCGGCGGCAGGTCGCCGCCCATCGGGACGCCGTCTGAGTAGCCGGTCGCGACCCAGTCGGCCTGCTCCGTCGTGTCGGCGGCGAACTTCCATCCGCCGAAGAAGCGCACCGGGATGCGTGGACCGCTGGTCGCGAACGTCTCCTTGCGCTGCATGGCCTCGAACAGCGAGACGCGGGTGTTCTCCTCCGCCCAGAGGCCGGTCAGGCCGGCCGGGCTCTCGAGGCGGACGTCGAGACCGGCGAAGACGTGGCCCGACATGCGCTCCTTGATGTTCCCGTCGTTGACACCGTGTGCGCCGAAGAAGTTGGTTTGACGGTACGGCACGGCGGTGTTGTGCGAGTCCGAGCCGCCGACGACGCCGGTCTTGTAGGGATTGAAGCCGCGCGTCTCCTGGAGCGCGATGCCGTCCTTTAGCGCCTGGCGAACGAAGCTGCCGGGGATCGTCGGGATGCGGCCGGCGGGGTTGCCGAGCAGGTAGTTGAACAGCTCGTAGCTCGCGAACTCGTCGTTCGGCGACAGCAGCGGGTGCGTCTCCGACTGTCCCTTGATCTGCTTGATCTCGGTCAGGCGCTCGTTGCGGTCGCGCGACGCGGCCCACGCGGCGTCGATCGGACGCCCCTTCTCGTCGACGTCGATCGGGAACATGTGGCCGTCGGACAGGTTCGCGTTGTGCGAGATCGCGAGCAGCTCGTTGCCCGACTTGCGCTGCTCGTCCATCCAGCTCCAGAGGTCCGTCGGGTTCGTCGACTCGAGCGAGCTGAACGGCATCTCCGGATCCTTCGCGCAGTCCTTGAAGAAGACGTTGCGGTGCATGTTCCGGTTGTCCGGCGTGGACGTCCACTCGTTGCCGCTGCCGATGTACGCGACCTGCACCTCGTGCATGGTCACGTAGGCGTCGGGCGTCTGGCCGGCGACCGCGTCGGGACCGAGCTTCACGCTCTCCATGCATCCCGCGGCGCTCAGGCTCGCCGCCGCGGCGAGAGCCGCGCGCCGCAGGGAGCGTCTCGAGCTCGTCATGGGAAACCTCCTCGTTTCGAGCCCGGAGCGCGTCGCGCCAGACTCTGCTCGGAGTCAACGACGGCTGCGCCGCGGCGTCTTGCCAGATCGCGCCAGGATTCGCATCCCGTTCGCCCCGGGAGCCGCGCCGGCGGCGCCCCCTGCGGCGCCGACCCGACCGCGCCGCCCCACTCGCGCACCAGCTCCTGGAAGCCGGGCGACGAGCGCAGCAGCGAGCTCCCTGCCTCGATCAGAAGGTCCACCTCTTCGTCGTCGAGCGAGAAGTTGGTGCCGATCTGGTTCAGTGCGTGGCGCCGCGCCTCGTCCCGGACCGCGTCGAAGCTGACCTCGACGAACCGGAACTCCATTGGCTCGTCGCGCGACGAGAGCTTCGCCGCCCAGCCCTGGAACGCGGTGCTGACCAGCTCGATGGTCTCGAAGTTGTAGTGCCCGATCTGGTCGGAGGTCACCGCGTCGATGAGCTCGGCGAGCGTCGGCGACGCCGCCCTCTCGGTGAAGGCCAGGTCGTGGTGGCTCTCGGCGTTGACCAGGATGAAGAGGATCGAGCGCGGCCGCGGGTGGCCCACGTACTCGAACGTCTGCCTCGCGTCGGCCTGCAGTGAGACGAGCTGGAAGGCGGCGCGCAGGCCGACGTTGTCCGCGATGCCGCCGTCGACCAGGTGGATGTACCTGCGCTTCTCCGAATCACGGTAGGACAGGAGGTCGCGCGCCTCGGTACGGCGCCGCGGGTCGTCCGACTCGGCCGCCTCGAGGAGCCATGTCGGCTCCGGGTAGCCGCACTCGGGCGTGAAGTTGCGCAAGGTGATCGGCGACAGGAGGACCGGCACGGCCGACGACGCGGCGACCGCGCGCGACACCGGGTACTCCCCGAGATCCGCACAGAGGTAGTCGAAGTAGAGCTGCGTGAAGCCGAAGCGGCTGCCCGTCGCGAGGTCGGTTGCGTTGATGGTGACGAAGGGCGCGCCGGGCCGCAGCATGCCGCGGAAGGTCGCGCCGTCGAACAGCTCCTCGTCGTAGTAGTCGGCGGCGAGGTCGCTCCGCCCGTAGGTCGGCGACGCGAGCCGGATCCAGCTGGGCGGCCAGAAGAGCAGACGGGCAATCAGCGCCCCCTCGACGTCCTTGCGCAGGAAGCGCGGCTCGAACTCGGTGAAGATGCGATCGCCGAAGAGCCCATAGTACGCCGCCGGGAAGCTGCCGCCCGACACCGAGGAGATCACGTCGACCTCGTCGAGGAGCCGGCGCCGCGTGCCGTCGATCTCGATCTCGGTCGCCGCGAGCTCCTGCAGGACGCCGTACGCGAACGACGCGGCCCGCGTCCCGCCGCCCGAGAAGGCGAGGAAGACGAGCAGCTCGTCCGAGCGCCCGTCGGGGATCTGCTCGACCCACGGCTGGTTCACCTCCGGGGTCCACCGGCCGAGCGGCCTGTCGCTGATCCCGTACGTGCAGCCGGCGAGCAGCGCGAGCGCGGCCGTCAGGAGGTGCAGCCGCCGTCGCGCTGCTCCGAGCACGGCGCGGCCTCAGAGCTCGAAGGCGAGCCCGACCGCGGGACCACGCAGGTCGAGCGCGACGTCGATGCCGTCGCTGGAGCCCTCGTAGTCGAAGTCGAGCGCCTTGTAGACCGCGACGAGCGAGGTGCGCGCGCCCCACGATCGCCACGGCAGGAGGAGCTGGAAGCCCCCGATCACGTTCCAGGCGAGCTCCGAGCCGGCGCCGAAGCCGCCGATGTCGGCGCGAAAGACGAGGTCGAGCTCGCCCACGAGCGGCACGGCGAAGCGACCGCCGACGAAGGGATCGACCCAGGTGCTGGTCGCCTTCGCGTCGCGGAGGAAGCGCCCGCGCGAGCCGCGCAGCGAGATCGACTGGTAGAAGTACATGAAGCGCCCGCCGGTCAGGAGATCGACGGTGATCGGCTGGCCCTCAGCGCCGCGTGGCCAGTCGAGCACGCGCAGCGCCGGCCCGAACTCGACGAAGGTGAAGTTGAGCGTCACGTCGGCGGTGCCGGACGCGATCCGCCGCGGCCCGAGGGTGACGTCGCTCGTCGGCCGCGCGGTGCCGCCGAACGCGTCGACGAAGAACGAGAAGCGAGGTGGCGAAGTCCCTTTCCTGCGCGCACGTGCGCGGCACTCCGAGGAGCGTCGCGAGCGCGCACACGACGACCCCTCCGACGACGCCCCGGGGCAGCGCACGCCGGCTCATGGGGCGCCCGTAGCGCAGCCCGAGCCGGCGTTCTTGCCCGGGCGCGCCACGCGCTTCACATGGTGAAGCCGAAGCCGACGCCGAGCGCGCCCGCGGACTCGTCGAAGTCGTAGGCGCCGGCGATGTCGAAGCTGAAGCCCGCGTAGCTGACGCCGAAGCCGATCGTCGGGACCGGATCCGCGCCGGGCAGCGTGAAGTCGTAGTAGACGCCGAGCCGCCCGGCGAGGATCTCGTCGAGGAAGAGCTGCTCGCCGCCGACGCTCATGATCTGGCTGTCGGCGCCGCGGACGAAGGTCGGGTTCGGGGTCACGTCGACGTCGGCGCTGAGCGTCATGCCCTCGAGCGGGTACGCAGCGACGCTCGCGCGCCCCTGCGGCGAGAGCTGAAAGCGCCCCTGCGCCTGCGCGAGCTGCTGCCGGATGCGGGCGAGCCGCTCGGGCGGCAGGTTCGGCGGCGTCCCGTCGATCGTGACGTCCTCCAGGTCGAAGACGTCGAAGGTCGGCCGGTTCAGGTACTTGCCGACGATCGCGAAGCGCAGCCACGGCACCGGCAGCCAGGTCCCGCCGAGATCGAGGCTCGCGTCCCAGGCGTCGCGGCTCTCGCTGAAGCGCTTGGTGAACTCGACGCCCGCGCGCGCCTCCTGGATGAACGAGCGGTCGAGGTAGACGACCCCCTGGAGCGCGCTCACCGTGAGACCGAGCGACAGGGTGTCGTCGAACAGCGCGCGGGCGTAGGACAGCGCGATCTGCCGCCCCTCGAGGCCGTCGAGCGCGACCACCGAGCCGTTGAACAGCCGGCCGCCGACGAAAAACGTGTCCCGGTCGATCAGCGGCAGCGACGCCGTGCCGTTGAAGACGTCCTGGAACGCGAACCCGACCGCGTTGTCGTCCCAGGCGTACTTGAGGAAGATGCCGCCGCCGCCGTTCGTCCCGCCGCTCGCGCCCGTGCTCGCCCCCGAGAGGATCTGGTCGATGCGCGCGATGATCTCCTCCGGCGCATCCCCGCTGTCGAGCGCCCTCTTCACGTCCCGGATCGCGTCGTCCAGGTTGTCATTGACGGACGCCCGGACCGAGCCGGAGAGCCGGATGTCGAGCCCGTCGCGCAGCGCTAGCCCGGCGGGGTTCCAGTAGATCGCGTGCGCGTCGTCGGTCGCGGCCACGCCCGCACCGCCCATGCCGAGCTGACGCGGCCCGACGAAGACGAACGGCGCGGCGCTCGCGAGCGAGACCCACACCGCCGACGCCGCCACACCGACGGCGAGCGCGACACCCCTCGATACCCGCATGCTCATCCCCCCCTCACCGGCGTCCCGCCGGCCGCTCTCCATAGGCTCATCGGCCGCACCGGGCAAAGCGTGAAGGTCAGCGCGGCACCTCGGCGCGGGCCGGCGTCCCGACGCCCGGGTCGCCCCAGGACGTCGCCTCGGCGACGGTGAGCGGCTGCCGCCCGGCGAACGGCTCCCGGCGCACCGGGCAGTCCGGCACGTCGCAGACCGCGCAGTAGGCGCGCAGGCACGGGTCGACGTGGAAGATGATGTCCCCCTCGATCCCCGGAAGCGCGAGCACCCGCCGCTCGAGCTCGTTCACCTCGTCGTGCGCGCGCTCGACCGACCAGTACTCCGGCACGATCACGTGCGCGTCGGCGTAGGTCTCCCGCCCCGAGCGGATCGCGCGCAGGCGGTGGATGCGGATGATGCCGGGAAAGCGCGCCTCCTCGAGGGCCCGCACCAGCCGGGCGAGCAGACGCGGATCCTCCTCGTCGAGAAGCCCGCCCGCCGCCTCGCGCACCAGGCGGAAGCCCGTCCGGGCGAGGTTCGCGCCGACCAGCAGCGCCGCGAGCGGGTCGAACCACGCCCGTCCCGTGAGCTGCACCAGCGCCAGGCCGACGATCACGCCGACGCTCGTCTGGAAGTCCGACAGCACGTGCTTCCCGTCGGCGATGAGCGCGATCGAGCGCTGCCTGCGGCCGACGCGCAGCAGGTGCCAGCCGAGCAGCGCGTTCACGAGCCCGGCGCCGGTCGTCAGCAGGAGCCCGAGCTCGAGCTCGCTCACGTCCGGGCCGCGCACGAAGTCGCGCACCGCGTAGGCGATGATCACCACGGCGGCGAAGGCGATCAGCCCGCCCTCGAACACGGCGCTGAAGTACTCCATCTTGCCGTGCCCGTAGGGATGGTTCCGGTCGGCCGGACGGGTCGCGAAGCGGAGCCCGGCCGCGGCGAACAGCGCCGCAACCACGTTGACGATGGACTCGAGCGCGTCGGACAGGATCGCCGCCGAGTCGGTCGCGAGGTAGGCGATGTACTTGACAACGAGGAGCGCGACGCTGACGACGAGCGAGAGCAGCGCGGCGCGCAGCCTCGCGCCGAACTGGTTGGGCCCCCGCTCAGAGGCGGACGGGGACGCCGCGGCCACGCAGGTACTCCTTGCAGTGCCGGATCGAGTGCTCCTCGTAGTGGAAGATCGACGCCGCGAGCACGGCGCTCGCGTGCCCCTCGACGAGCGCGTCGTAGAGGTGCTCGAGCGTCCCGGCGCCTCCCGAGGCGATCACCGGCACGTCGACCGCGTCCGCGACCGCGCGCGTGAGGGCCAGATCGTAGCCGTCGCGCGTGCCGTCGCGGTCCATGCTGGTGAGCAGGATCTCGCCGGCGCCCGCGTCCACCACGCGCCGCGCCCACTCGACCGCATCGAGGCCGGTCGCGCGGCGTCCGCCGTGGGTGAAGACCTCCCAGCGTCCCTCCGCGGCCCGCTTCGCGTCGATCGCGACGACGATGCACTGCGCGCCGAAGCGCTCCGCCGCCCGCGCGACGAGCTCCGGCTCGGCGACCGCCGCGGTGTTGATCGAGACCTTGTCCGCGCCCGCGCGCAGCAGCGCGCGGATGTCGTCGAGCATGCGGACGCCGCCGCCGACCGTGAGCGGCATGAAGCAGCGCTCGGCCGTCGCGCGCACGACGTCGAGGATGATGCCGCGCTCCTCGTGCGAGGCGGTGATGTCGAGGAAGCAGAGCTCGTCCGCGCCTTCCGCGTCGTAGCGCGCAGCCGCCTCCACCGGATCGCCCGCGTCGCGCAGCCCGACGAAGCCGACGCCCTTCACGACGCGCCCGCCCTTCACGTCGAGACACGGGATGATGCGACGCGCGAGCATCCTCAGCCCTCGCCGCTCGCCACGGCGATCGCGTCGGCGAGCCGGATGTGCCCCTCGTAGAGCGCGCGTCCGATGATCACGCCGCGCAGGTTCGCGCCCGCGTCGAACGCGGCGCGCGCCGCGCGCACGTCGTCGAGCCGCGCCACCCCGCCCGACACCACGACCGGCACCGTGTGCGCGGCGGCGAACTCGAGCGTCGCCTCGAGGTTCGCGCCGAGCCCCGTGCCGTCGCGCCGGATGTCGGTGAAGACGATCGCCGCCGCCCCGGCGCGCTCCGCGCGCCGCGCGATCTCGAGCGCGCTCGCCGGCGCCTCCGCGAGCCAGCCGTCGACCGCGACCTTTCCGTCGCGCTGGTCGATGCCGACGGCGATCCGCCCGGGATGGCGCGCGCACGCTTCCTCGAGGAGCTTCGGGTCGGCCGCCGCGGCGGTGCCGAGGATCGCCCACTCGGCGCCCGCATCGAGCACGCTCTCGATCGCCGCGAGGTCGCGCAGCCCGCCGCCCACCTGCACCGGGATCGAGAGCGCGGCGCAGATCTCGGCGATCACCGAGCCGTGGGCGCGCGCGCCGCGGGCCGCGCCGTCCAGGTCGACGACGTGCAGCCGCCGCGCGCCTTCCGCCTCCCAGCGCCGCGCCATCGCGACCGGGTCGTCGCCGTAGCGCGTCTCCGCCGCGAAGTCGCCCTGGCGCAGGCGCACGCAGCGCCCGCCGCGAAGGTCGATCGCCGGGATGGCGTCGAAACGTCTCACGCGGGGACGGCGACGCGGACGGGCTGCACGGCCGCGCGCACGAAGTTGCCGAGGATCGCGAGCCCCGCCTGCTGGCTCTTCTCCGGGTGGAACTGGGTCGCGAACAGGTTGCCGCGCGCGACCGCGGCGGTGAAGGTCTCGCCGCCGTAGCTCGAGGTGGCGGCGACCTGCGCGGGGTCCGCGGGCTCCGCGTAGTAGGAGTGCACGAAGTAGACGTACGTCCCGTCCGTGATGCCCTCGAGCGCGGGCACCCGCCGGCGGATCGTGAGCGTGTTCCAGCCCATGTGCGGGATCTTCACGTCGCGCGCGCGGAAGCGCACGACCTTGCCCGGCAGGACGCCGAGCCCCGCGACCGGGCCGAACTCCGAGCTCTCCTCGAAGAGGATCTGCATGCCGACGCAGATGCCGAGGAACGGACGGTCCGAGGCGGCGGCGCGCAGCACGACGTCGGTCAGGCCGGCCTCGGCGAGGCTCCTCATGCAGGCGCCGAACGCGCCGACGCCGGGCAGGACGACCGCGGCGGCGCGCTCGATCTCGGCCGCGCAGTCGGTGACGCGCACGTCGGCCGTGAGCCCCGCGTCCGCGGCGGCGCGCTCGAGGCCCTTCGCGACGCTGCGCAGGTTCCCGACGCCGTAGTCGACGATCGCGATCACAGGACACCCTTGGTCGACGGCACGCCGGTGACGCGCGGGTCGAGCGTCGTGGCGGCGTCGAGCGCGCGGCCGAGCGCCTTGAACGCGGCCTCGATCATGTGGTGCGCGTTGCGGCCGCGGATGCAGTCGACGTGAACGTTGAGCTTGAGCTCGTTGACGAAGGCGAGGAGGAAGTCGTGCACCAGGCTCGTGTCGAAGTCCCCGACGCGCTCCCGCCCGGGCTCGAGCTCGTAGACCAGGTACGGCCGGCCGCTGAGGTCGACCACCACGGAGACCAGCGCCTCGTCGAGCGGCACCGTCGCCTGGCCGAAGCGGCGAATCCCGCGCTTGTCACCGAGCGCCCGGCGGAACGCCTGCCCCAGCGTCAGGCCGACGTCCTCGACCGTGTGGTGCTGGTCGACCTCGAGGTCGCCCTTCGCGTGCACCGTCAAGTCGAAGACCCCGTGCCGCGCGAACAGGTCGAGCATGTGGTCGAGGAACGGGATGCCGGTTGCGACGTCGCTCGCCCCCGAGCCGTCGATCTCGAGCGCGACCCGGACGCTCGTCTCGCGGGTCGTGCGCTCGACCTCGGCCCGCCGGGGCTGGCCGGACGGGCCCTCCGCCACCGGGCCCGCGAGCTTCGCCGCCGCGCGGTCGATCCGCTCGGCCTTCGCCGTCTTTGCGCTCTTCCCCATCTCCTCCGCCCCTATTGGCATACCGCCCCGGGCGGCGCGAGGCGGCCCCCCGGCGGCGCGTTTCCCGGCCCGTGGAGCGCCGGCCGCCGCGCCTCACGCCGTGCGGCGCCGCTTCGCCGTGCGCTCGAGGCGGCGCCGGACCGCCGCCCCGTGCGCCTCGAGGCCTTCCATGCGCGCGAGCCGCAGCAAGGGCTCGGCGAGCCGCTCGAGCGCGCGCGCCGGCGCGTGGATCACGCTCGTCCGCTTCACGAAGTCGTAGACCCCGAGCGGCGACGAGAAGCGCGCCGTGCCGCCGGTCGGCAGCACGTGGTTCGGGCCGGCCAGGTAGTCACCGAACGCCTCGGGCGTGGTCTCGCCGAGGAAGATCGCGCCCGCGTGCTCGATCCGCCGGACGTACCGCTCGGGGTCCTCGACCGCGAGCTCGAGGTGCTCGGGCGCGATCTGGTTCGCGAGCTCGATCGCCTCGTCGAGCGAGCGGGTGACGATGATCGCGCCGTTGCGCGCGAGCGAGCGCCGCGCGACCGACGCCCGCGGCAGCTCCGCGAGCTGCCGGTCGAGCTCGCGCTCGACCGCGGCCGCGAGCCGCGCGCTCGGCGTCACGACCAGCGCCGTCGCGTCGGCGTCGTGCTCCGCCTGGGCCAGCATGTCGGCGGCCACGAAGGACGCATCCGCCCGCGCGTCGGCGATCACCAGCACCTCGCTCGGCCCGGCGATCATGTCGATCGCGACCGTGCCGGCGACGAGCCGCTTCGCGGTCGCGACGTAGACGTTGCCGGGGCCGACGATCTTGTCGACCGGCTCGATCGTCTCGGTGCCGTAGGCGAGCGCCGCGATCGCCTGCGCGCCGCCCACCCGGTAGATCCGGTCGACGCCCGCGATGTGCGCCGCGGCGAGCAGCGCCGGCGGCTCTCCCGCCTCGTGCGGCGGCGACACGGCGACGACCTCCGAGACGCCCGCGACGCGCGCCGGGATCGCGTTCATCAGGACGGACGACGGGTAGAACGCCTGCCCGCCCGGAACGTACAGGCCGACCCGGCGGAGCGGACGGATCTCCTGGCCGAGCGAGACGCCGAGCGCGTCGCGGCAGCGGAACGAGCGCTCCTTCTGGCGCGCGTGGAAGTCGCGGATGCGCCGTGCCGCGAGCCGCAGCGCGCGGAGCTCCGCCGCCGGCAGCACCGCGCAGGCCTCGTGCATCCGGGCGCGGTCGATCACCCGCTCGGCGGGCGACAGACGAACGCCGTCGAAGCGCAGCGTCGCCGCCGCGACGGCGCGGTCGCCGCGCCGCCGCACGTCTTCCAGGATCGCGCGCACCGCGGGCTCGACGCTCGCGTCCTGGGTCGCGCCGCGGCGGCGAAGCTTCGCGAGGAGCCGCGCGCAGGCCGGCTCGCCCGCGCGGACGATGAGCTTCACTCGCCGATCCGCAGGAGCCGCACCTTCCGTCCGCCGGCCCGCTTCGTGGCCGGCTTCGGCCCCGTCTCGGGCTGCGGCTCGCGCACCGGGCGGGTCGCGATGCCGCGGCGCGACGGCGCGGCCCCCTCAGAGACGCGCTCGATCGACGCGCCGATCCCCGCGAGCTTCTCCTCGAGCCGCTCGTAGCCCCGGTCGAGGTGGTAGACCCGCTGCAGCACGGTCGTGTTCGCCGCGCCGAGCGCCGCGACCACCAGGCAGACGCTCGCCCGCAGGTCGGTCGCCATCACCGGCGCGCCCTCGAGGTGCACGCCGCCCCGCACGAGCGCCTTCGCGCCGTCGAGCCGGATGTCGGCGCCCATGCGCACGAGCTCCTGGACGTGCATGAAGCGGTTCTCGAACACCGTCTCGGTGATCTCGCTGGTCGCGTCCGCGAAGCACATGAGCGCCATGAACTGCGCCTGCAGGTCGGTCGGGAAGCCGGGGTACGGCGCGGTCCGCACGTCGACGCTGCGCAGCGTCCCGTCGCGCCGCACGCGGATGCCCTCGGGCACGACCTCGAGCTCGACGCCGGCCGCGGCGAGCTTCTCGAGGACGAGCGTCAGGTGATCGGCGCGCGCCCCGCGCACCAGCACGTCGCCGCCCGCCGCCGCGACGGCCATGAGCAGCGTCCCCGCCTCGATCCGGTCGGGGATCACCCGGTGCGTGAAGCCGCCGAGCTCCGGACGGCCCTCGATCTCCACCGTCGCGCTGCCCGCGCCGCGGATCACCGCGCCCATCTTCGAGAGCGCCGCCGCGAGGTCGACGATCTCGGGCTCGCGCGCGGCGTTGTCGAGCACCGTCGTCCCTTCGGCGAGGGCCGCGGCGAGCATCAGGTTCTCGGTCGCGCCGACCGACGGCATCTCGAGGACGATGTGCGCGGCGCGGAGCCGCGGCCGCCCGTCCGGGCCGAGCGGCGCGCGCGCGTGCACGTAGCCGTGCGACTGGGTGATCGTCGCGCCCATTCGCTCGAAGCCGCGGAGGTGCAGGTTCACGGGCCGGCTGCCGATCGCGCAGCCGCCGGGCGTCGCGACGCGCGCCTCGCCGAAGCGCGCGAGCAGCGGGCCGAGCGCGAGGAACGACGCGCGCATCGTCTTCACGAGGTCGTACGGCGCCTCGAGGCAGGTCACGTTGCGCGCCGCGAGCACGACCGCGCCGTCGTCCCAGCCGACCTCGACGCCGAGCTGCGCGAGCAGGCGCTCGGTCGTCCGGCAGTCGACGACGCGCGGCACGTTCTCGATCCGGCAGGGCTCGGGCGTGAGCAGCGAGGCGAAGAGCAGCGGCAGCGCCGCGTTCTTCGCGCCGCTCACCTCGACCTCGCCCGCGAGCCGGCGACCGCCGCGAATGATGATTGCGTCCATCCGTCCTCCCCTCGGCCGGCCGTGTCTTCTCTTCAGGTGTCTTCGGTCTGCTCCCGCCGCGCCACCAGGACCCGGTCGCGGCCCGCGAGGTCGGGCAGCACCCGGACCTCCCGGAAGCCGAAACCTCGTGCGATGCCGGCCGCCCGCTCGCCTTGCGTGCAGCCGATTTCGCTCACCACCGCCCCGCCCGGTCGCACCACCCGGGCCGCGTCGCGCAGGAGCTCGCGAAGCACCCCGCAGCCATCCTTATCACCGCCGCGCAATGCGGCAACGGGCTCGGACCGCACCTCGGGCGAAATTTGCGCAAGATCGTCGTCCGAGAGGTACGGCGGGTTGGTGACCACGAGGTCGACGGCCGCGGCGGCGAGCGCGCTCGTCAGGTCGCCGCGGAGGAGGAGCACCGAGCCCGGCGGGGCGTACCGCCGGACGTTCGCCGCCGCGACCTCGAGGGCCGCCCGCGAGCGGTCGAGCGCGACGACCCGGACCGCCCGGCGGCGCGGCCGGCGCGCCAGCTCGTGCGCGAGCGCGACCGCGATCGCCCCGCTGCCCGTGCCGACGTCGACGACGACCAGCGGGGGGCCGTCCGGCGCGGCCCGC
>FWPU01004213.1_pt1 | contig 31752 bp, 26 predicted proteins | sample 2228361 | NCBI WGS metagenome assembly FWPU01 (sample SAMEA103939777, study PRJEB20133) | metagenome
GGATGGCGGCCGAGCACCTCGCATCCCGCGGCCTGCGGCGCTTCGCGTACTGCGGCTGGTCGGCGCCGGGGCGCTGGACGAGCTGGTGGGAGTCGGCCAGGTTCGAGAGCTTCGCGCGGGCCGCCGGCCGCGTGGAGATGTTCGAATGCGGGGCCGAACCGGGCGGGGTGAGGGAGCAGGCGCTCCTGGGGGCGTGGCTGGCGAAGCTTCCCAAACCGGCGGGCGTCCTGGCGGCCAACGACCAGCGCGGCCGCCACGTCCTGGAGGCCGCCCGCGCGGCGGGGCTGAGGGTCCCCGAGGAGCTGGCGGTCCTCGGCGTGGACAACGACGAGGTGATCTGCGAGATGTCGATCCCGCCGCTGTCCAGCGTGGCGCTCAACACGGAGCGGATCGGCTTCGAGGGGGCCCGGATCCTGGACGCCCTGATGAATGGCAAGCGCGTCCCGCGCCGGCCGGTCCTGATCAGGCCGGCGGGCGTGGTGGCCCGCCCGAGCACCGACCTGGTGGCCGCCGCCGACCCGGCGACCGCCGCGGCGATCCGGTTCATCCGCGCCAACGCCCACCGGCCCATACGAGTGACCGACGTGCTGGACGCCGCGGGCGTCTCCCGCCGCGCGCTGGAGATAAGGTTCCGGCGGGCGGTCGGCGGGACGCCCCGCTCCGAGATCGAACGCGTCAGGATCGAGCGCGTCAAGGATCTCCTGGTGCAGACCGACTGGCCCACCAAGAAGATCGCGCCTGCCTGCGGGTTCTCGTATCCCGAGAACATGCACGCCGTCTTCCGCAGGCGCGTCGGGATGACGCCGAGGGCCTACCGGCTCCGCCACCGGCCCGGGCCGCCGTGAGACGACCGGCGGCCTGTTGACGCACGCGCCTCCTTTTGGTCAACTGTCGGCCTCGACAGGAGGTCGGCCATGGCTGAATGGATCGTGCCCGTGGAGCTCCACGACCGCATCGTCGCCGCCGCCTTCCGCAGGCGGGGCTACAACGCCAGGGAGGCGGAGGCGGCCGCCGAGGCGTCGCGCAACGCCGCCTGGCACGGCATCAAGACCCACAACGCCATCAAGGCGCTCCACCTCGACGAGCACTTCGGCTCCAAGGCCGGCGGCTGCGTCCCCAAGGCGAAGATCGAGAAGATCAAGAGCCCCTACAAGGCCGTCCTTAAATGGAACGCCAACCGGAAGATCGGCCAGTACGTCGCCCGCGAGGCCATGGCCGCCGCCATGAAGCTTGCCGACCGATATGGCATCGGCGCGGTCACCGTCGACAACGCATTCCACTACGTCTGGGGGGGGGGCTACGTCATCGACGCCGCCGGGAAGGGCTACATCGCCTACACCTGCTGCACCGCCGCCCTGGCCGAGGTGGTCCCCTTCGGCGGCAAGTTCCCCACCTTGGGGACCAATCCGCACTCGTGGGCCTTTCCCACGACCGAGCTGGTGGGCTTCCCCATCTGCGTCGACTGGGCCACCAGCACCGTCGCCATGGGCCGCGTCCAGCAGCTCCTCCGGGAGGGCAAGCAGCTGCCGCCCGGCTGCGGCGTGGACGAGAACGGCCAGGAGACCACCGACCCGGCGAAGGTCAAGGCGCTCCTCCCCTTCGGCGCACACAAGGGATACGGCCTCTCCCTGATCAACGAGCTCTTGGCCGCATACACGGGGGGATCGCTGCCGACGCTCCGCAGCCGCTGGGGAACCGGCCCCGCCGACGAGAAGCACGCCCCCAGCTTCTTCTTCCAGGCCATCAAGCCCGAGGCCCTCGACTGCGGCAACTACGCCCAGGGCCGCGCGCAGGCGGCCAACGTGAAGGCGGTCATCGAGGACATCCTGGGACACGGCAACCGGCCGGGCAGCATCCTGCCGGGCGAGATAGAACACCGCGCCGCGATGCGCAGCAAGCAGGCCGGGGGACTCATATTCACCGACGCGGAGATCGCCGAGATCGCCAAGATCGCCACGGAAGCGCGCGTGGCCTTCGACCCCGGCTCCCTCCAACCCGCCCCCGCGGCGTGACCGATTCGCCGACCGGCGCGGCCCCCTCCGCGTGTTATCAATAGAGGGATCGGGTCATGATCATCCGATCGATCGCCGTCGCTCTCGTCCTGGCGCCCGCCGCCGTGGAGGAGCGTCCGCCGAACATCCTGCTGATCACCGCGGACGACCTGGGCAACCAGCTCTCATGCCACGGGGAGACGCGCATCCGCACCCCGCGGCTCGACGCGCTGGCGGCCGAGGGCGTGCGCTTCGAGAACGCCCACGTCACCCAGTCCTCGTGCAGCCCGTCGCGGGCGGCGCTGCTGAAGGCCGCCGGATATTTCACCGGCATCATCGGCAAGCTGCACGTGGCCCCCGAGGAGGACTTCCCCTTCGACTGGAAACCCGCCGGCAGGGGCAACCCCGCCGGCCCCACCCGCAACGTCCGTTGGGTGGCCGAGCAGAGCCGCGCCTTTTTCGCCCAAGCACGCGCCTCCGGCAAGCCCTACTTCTACTACGTCAACTACTTCGACCCCCACGGACCATACACCGACGAGATCGACCAAGTCGACGGATTCCCCGAGAATCCCCTCCGGCCGCAGGACGTCGAGCCTCTGCCGCTCAAAGTCCCCAACCCACAGGCCAAGAGGCGCATCACCGCGACCATCTACAACTGCATCCTCCGGCTCGACGCGGGCGTGGGCATGCTGCTCGACGTCATGCCCACGGTGCTCGGGGCCGCGGGGGTCGCCCCGCCGGAGGGACTGGAGGGCTGGCCGCTCCAGCGGCTCCTCCGGGGGGAATCGCCCACATGGCGCGAGTTCCTCTTCACGGAGATGAACTTCCACACGGCCAACTTCTACCAGCCGCAGCGCGCCGTCCGAGACGCCCGCTACAAGCTCCTGGTGAATTACGAGCCGCGCGCAGGACAGGCTCCGGTCGAATTATTCGATCTCAAGGAGGATCCCGGCGAGACGAAGAACCTCGCGGACGACCCGGCCGCGGCCGGCGCCCGCCGGCGGCTCCAGGAGGCGCTGCGGGAGTGGCAGGAGAGGACCGCGGATCCGCTCCTGGATCCCGCCCGCCGCGGGCGCTGGAGCGACGCCGCGCGGAAGTGGAAGGAATCCGCCCCACGCCGCCAAGACGGGCCATACGGGGACGTCGCGTCGGTGCCTCCCGGAGATCTCGATCTGCTGAAATAGGGCCCTTATGGAGATATGCCTCTGCCTCATCCTCGCGGCCGCCGCGCCCGCCCAGTCCGACCGGCAAAGGCCGAACATCGTTTACGTCCTCTGCGACGACCTCGGCTATGGCGACGTCAGGTGCCTGAATCCCGACCGCTGCAAGATACCCACGCCCAACGCCGACCGCCTCGCCGCCGAGGGCATCGTCTTCACCGACGCCCATTCGGGCTCCTCCGTCTGCACCCCCACCCGCTACGGGATACTCACGGGCCGCTGCGCGTGGCGCACCCGGCTCCAGTCGGGCGTCTTGCATGGCTACGACCGCGCCCTCATCGCCCCCGGCCGCCTGACCGCCGCGTCGCTGCTCAAAAGGCACGGCTACGCGACCGCCTGCATCGGGAAGTGGCACCTCGGCATGGACTGGCCCGGCGAAAACCCGAAGGAGATCGACTACACGCGGCCGATCAGGAACGGCCCCACCTCGGCCGGCTTCGATTATTTCTACGGGATCAGCGCGTCGCTCGACATGCCGCCTTTCATCTACATCGAGAACGACCGCACCGCGGGCGTCCCGACCGTCGAGAAGACCTGGATCCGGAAGGGGCCCGCCCACGCGGATTTCGAAGCAATCGACGTGCTGCCGGCGCTCACGAGGAAGGCCGTCGAGTTCATCGACCGGCACGCATCCGGTCCCCTTTTCCTCTATTTTTCCCTCAACTCGCCGCACACGCCGATCGTCCCCGCCCCGGAGTGGCGGGGCAAGAGCGGCCTGGGCCCCTACGGCGACTTCGTCATGCAGACCGACTGGGCGCTGGGAGAGGTCATGAAGGCGGTCGACCGGAATGGCTTGAGGGAAAACACGCTGGTCATATTCACCAGCGACAACGGCTGTTCCCCCGCCGCGGGGGTCAAGGATCTCGAGGCCAATGGCCATTATCCGAGCCACATCTATCGCGGCTACAAGGCGGACATATGGGACGGCGGCCACCGCGTCCCGTTCATCGCGCGCTGGCCCGCCGCCGTCAGGCCGGGAGCCTCATGCGGCCGGCTGGTGTGCCTAACGGATCTCCTGGCCACATGCGCGGACATACTGGGGGAGAGGCTCCCCGCCGACGCGGGCGAGGACAGCGCGAGCATCCTGCCGCTTCTCCGCGGCCAGGACCGCGCGGTCCGCGAGACGGTGATCCATCACTCCATCAACGGCCGTTTCTCGATCCGCGACGAGCGGTGGAAGCTCGTGCTCTGTCCAGGATCGGGCGGCTGGTCGGCGCCCAAGGATCCGGAGGCGCTCAAGCGTGGGCTGCCGCCGCTTCAGCTCTACGACATGATCGCCGACCCCGGCGAGACGTTGAATCTTCATGACAAGCATCCGGAAGTGGTGGAACGGCTCACCCGGCTTCTGGAGAGGCACGTGAATGAGGGCCGCAGCACCCCCGGCGCCCCGCGGAAGAACGACGTGCCCGTGGATTGGCGAAAATCCAAGGGCCGCTGAGGTTCACCACTTCCGCCCCGGGCCCGCCGGGGGAAGTCCCATCGATTCCCGATCCCAAGGCCCGGACCGGCCTCCAAACACCACCCCCCGCCCGGCTTTCACGGCCCCCGGGGGGCCTCTTTCATCTCGGACTCCTTCCGCTTCTCCCAGGCCTCCTTGTCGGCCTCGAACTTCCCCTTCAGGTCTCTCAGCGTCGCCTCGGCCTCCCTGATCGCCCGTTCGGCGTCGGCAAGCTCCAGTTCCTTCGAGAGGAGCGCCCTGATGCGCGGGGCCTGCGCCTTGTCGTCCCATCCCGTAAAGCGGATCGGGGTTTCCTCCAGCGCCCAGTCGTCGCTGCGCTGGGTGGGCAGCGGGACATGGTGCGGGCTGACGAGGTTGGCCATCGGGTTCCGCGCCCAGGCGTAGCGGTAATGAACGGGCGCCGGGACGAAGGGGCTCCGGAGGACGAGAACGTCCCGCTGATAGACGGGCCGCTTGCGCTCGTCGACGGGCCCGTCCGTGTGCCACTGGACCTCGGCGGGATAGAACCGGCGATCCTCGCCGGCGACGGCAAATCCCAGGAGGGCGCCGTCGCTGTCGTCCCGGGTCCGGATCGGGACGCTCATCGAAAGCCGGATCGCGCCGTCGATCCGCCGGACCTCCCGGATCGAGGGGGGTAGCCAGTGTTCCTCCTTCAGGAGGCCGTACACGGCGGCCAGCGCCCACCTGGCGGCGCGCTCCCCCGCGGGGATCTTGATCTGCGGGTGGTACGAGCTCTTCCGGAGATCGAAGGTGCTGACGTAACCGATGGCGGCATCCCCGCCGTCGCGGAGATCGCGGAAGGTCCTGTACTGCGCCTCCCGGATATAGGGACCGGCGTCGAACATTAACCTCGCGAAATTCCCCCGCGTCTGAGGCTCCCCCGCCGTGCAGAGGGAGACGATGCAAAACGGCATCTTGAGGTCGCCGAATGCTGAACGCCAGGCGGCGATCATCTTCCCGAAGACCTGGTAGTACATCCGGGCCCCGGCGGAACCGTCGAAGCAGTTGTTGTAACCCTGGTGGAACACGACCCCCCTGATGGGAAGGCCTTCCAGGGGCCGGATCACACCCGCATAGCACAAGCCGGGACGGTTCCTGTCGGCCGCCGGGCCCGGGCGCAGGTCGGCGGGAGGCTTGCCGCCCGCGGGCAGGGGTTTCCCCTGCTTGACCCGGCTTTCCCTGTCCCGCTCGTAGCTGGCGATGCGCCGCTTCAAATCCTCCTGGGGGTCATACGCGGCGATCTTCTCCTCCCATTCCTTGAGCTTGTCCCGCGTCTCGCGGCCGTCGATCCGGCGCAGGACGGCCTCCGGCGTCCAGGTCTCGACCGTGGTCCCGCCGATCGACGTATCGATGAGGCCGATCGGGATCCGCGCCGCCATGTGGAGGCGCCGCCCGAACACGTATCCGACGGCCGAGAATTCCCTCACCGTCTCGGGAGAACAGACCTCCCAATCGCCCTTCCGGAAATGCCTGCCGGACCAGGAGCTCCACTCGTGCAGCCGCTCGAAGCTGGCGACCGAATCGAATCCCTTACCTTTCGGCATCTTCAGGAGGCGGATGTCCGGGAAGTTCGCCGACACGACCTCCAGCGGGCCGTCGTCCACGTTGGAGATGGGGAACTCCATGTTGCTCTGTCCGCCCAGGAGCCAGACATCACCGACGAGAACATTTCTCAGTTCGATCGTCAGGCGCTCCCCCCGAATCTCCATCACCCGCGGCGTCCGGTCGGCGGGCATGGCCTGGAGGGTTGCCTTCCAGGACCGGTCACCCCCGGCAACGGCCGTCACGGTCTGGCCGGCAAATGAAACCGTGACCTTCTCGCCGGGATCCGCCCAGCCCCAGACGGTGACGGGCCGGTCCCGCTGAAGGACCATGTTGGTCTGGAAAACGTTGCTGACGCAGAACCCTTTCCCGATCGCCGGGACGTCGACCACGTCATGGGGAGGCATCTTTTTGCGGTCGTCTTGGGCCCCGGAAGCCACGCCCACGAGGATCCCCAAGACCAGGAACGCCCTCGGAAGGTTGCTAATCATTCGTTTTCCTTCCAAATCGCGGATCCCGCTTCCCCAGGCCTTTATGGCCGCCCCGGCGCCGCCGGCCCCTACCAACCCAACCTCCGGGAAGGGCTGATGTTGCGCCAAACTTATTCCGTTTTGCGTCTCAATCACGAGCGCCCCGGGGGCGACCCCCTCTTTTCATGTGTCCAACCCCCATGCGGTGCTATCATCGCTCAACGATCATGAAACAACTCATCCTGGCTGGCGCCTTGGCGGCCCTGGCGGCGCCGGCCGCAATCCCGCAGGAACCCATGATCGTCGTCGCCGAAGGAGAACGCTTCACCACCACCTCCGTGGCGACCCGGAAGGTCACGATCCCCACCGCCGGGAGGTACCGCGTCTGGAGCCGATACCAGGCCCCGCCCTACTTCGACTACGCGCACCGCGTCGAGATCACACAGGGGGGCAGGACCGTCTTCTCCCACGTCTACGGCCGGATCGACGCCCCAAGGTTCTGGAGCTTCTCGGGGGCCTACAACCTGCCGCCCATACCCCAGTGCTGGTGGCCCTGGGGCGCCGACCACGACGCCGCCGAGGACCCACGCGAGCCGGCGACCCCGGCGGCCGGGGAGGCGGAAATACGCCTGGTCACCGTCGCGGGACAAAAGCCCGCGGGCGACCGCATGGTGGATTGCATCATCCTGACAACCCGCCTGGAGGACGCCTACAAGGGCTGGCAACCCTACGGCGTCGCCAGCCCGTTCGCCCACGAGGCGCTCGACGCCACGAGGCTCTACGTACGGTTCTTCAACTCCTCCGGCGGCCCCGCCCAGCTGACCCCGAAGAAACCGGTGGGCCACTTCCAACCCAGCTACGGAGGCCACACCTGGAAAATCCCGGGACGCGCCGTGGAACCCGGGACATGTAGCGAATGGACGAACATAGGCCCATCCCTCAGACTCGTCCACGACGAGAACCTCCGCTGCGGGGCCAACTATTCTCCGCACGGACTGGCTCTATACTACGGCCCGATCGGCCAGTGGGTGGACATGTTCAAACACGACGGCATGGGGCTCTTCTGGACGGAGGACTACGTCTTCAGCGTCCAGGAGATTCCGCAGATCGTCTCGTGGATGTTCGCCGTGACGAGGTGCGCCGTCAAGTACCGCGGCCAGCCCATCCACTTCTACGCTTTGCGCCACGCGGGCCATGCCGTGGATCTCCTGACCGAGGACGACATCGCGGAGGGAGCGCTCGAACATTACGACGTGGTCCATTTCGCAGGCGAGTGGATCGACCCGCGGCTGGCGCCCAGGTTGAGAGAATGGGTGCAAAGAGACGGGATCCTCTACGCCTGCGCCGGATGCGGGCCCAAGAACGCGTTCGGGGAACCGGACGCCGGGATGGCGGCTCTGCTGGGGCTCAAGGATTCTCCCATCGAGAAGAACATGGCGCTCTTCAAGACCCTGCTGGAACTCCCCCTGGCCCCGCCGATCGATGAGATCACGCTGGGGGATGTCAAGATCGAGGCGGTGTCCCTCAAGCAGTCGCTTGTCCCGGACGGCGCGAAGGTGGTGGGGACCTGGTCGGACGGGACCCCCGCGGTGACGGTCAGGGAAGACGGGCGCGGCAGGGCCTTCGCCGTGGGGACGCCGGCGTTCTCAACCGACCTGGAATGGGCGGACTTCATACTGCTCCCCCAGCGGCCGTAACATATGGAGGAGAGCCATGAACGCGATGGGACGCCGAGGTTTCCTGGCTTCGTGCGCCTGGGCGGCGGCGGCATCCGGCTGCACGGTTTCACGCGGCGACCGCCAGCCAGCCGATCTGGTCGTCCTTAACGGGAAGATCCTCACCGTCGATCCGCGCTTCAGCATCGCGGAGGCCGCGGCGGTGCGAGACGGCGTGTTCTGCCTGGTCGGATCGAACGGCGACGCCAAGGCGCTCGTCGGGCCGGAGACGCGCGTGATCGACGCCCGGGGGAAGAGCGTCATACCGGGCATCATCGAGAGCCACCTCCACGCCGTCGACATGGTCGTTCCCCAGGAGGCGCGCGACCCCTTCCGCACCCTCGGCTCCGTCGCCGAGTTCCAGGAGTGGATCCGCGCCAAGGCGGCCGCAATCCCTGAAGGAACATGGATATTCACCCTGCGCGGATACCCGACCCGCGTGAAGGAAGGGCGCTTCCCGACCCGGCGGGAGCTCGACGCGGCCGCGCCGCGCCATCCCGTGGTCTTCGACGGCATATACGCCCACGTCCTCAACACCGCCGCGCTGAAGGCCGCCGGCATCACGCGCGACACGGCGGATCCCCCCGGCGGCATGATCGTGAAAGGCCCCGACGGGGAACCCACCGGCCTCCTGCGCAACGCGCGCGCCCTCTTCGACCGCTTCATCTCGCCGCGGCCCGTTCAGGAGGACGAGATCGTCCGCGGCCTCGAGGCCATCCACCGCCGCTACCTGGCATGCGGCATAACCAGCATCTGCGAGGGCGCCGCCAACCCCGAGGGCTACCGGATCTACCAGAAACTCCGCGCCCAAGGTCGCCTGGCCCTCCGCGCTGCCATCACCGTCCTGCTCAGCCGGGAACAGGTGGCCGGCGGGGCGGAGGCGGCCATCCGCGCCCTGCCCGTCCACCCAGGCGAAGGGGACGACATGCTGAGAATCGGCTCCCTCAAGCTCTGGGTGGACGGCGGGATCCTGCTCGGCACCGCCTACATGCGGGAACCCTACGGGCCGGGCGCCGCGCGCCTCTACGACGTCACCGACCCGAAGTACCGCGGCAAGCCGACGCTTACCCCCGAGCAGGTCCGCGAGGGCGTCGCCGCGGGCCACCGGCTCGGCTGGCCGATGTGCACCCACGTCACCGGCGACGCGGGGGTGGACATGGTCCTCGACGCCGTCGAAGCGGCCGACAGGGAGCGCCCCATCCGCGACCGGAGGTTCATCCTCATCCACGCCTACTTCACGCACGAGGACCAGGTGCGCCGCGCGGCGTCGCTGGGCGTGCACCTGAGCACACAGCCGGCGTGGTATTACAAGGACGCCGACGCGATCGCAGGGGCGCTGGGGGAGGAGCGGATGCGTCCGTTCCTGGGGCTGGCCGGATGGCTCCGCGGAGGAGTGCGGGTCGCGATCAATTCCGACCACATGTTCGGCCTCGACCCGGACACGTCCCTTAATCCCTACAACCCCTTCCTCACGATGGGCACCGCCGTCACGCGCAAGACGGAAAGCGGCCGGGTGATCGGCCAGGAACAGAGGATCTCCCGCGAGGACGCCCTGCGGATGATGACGGCGAACGCCGCCGCGCTCACGTTCGAGGAGGGAAAGAAGGGATCGATCGAGCCGGGCAAGCTCGGCGACCTCGCGGTCCTGGACGGCGATTACATGGCCTGCCACGAGGACGAGATCAGGCGCCTCCGCGCGCTCGTCACTGTGGTGGGAGGAAAGGTCGTCCACGAGGCCGGTCGCTGAGGGCGCGCGTTAGTTTCGCCCTCCGCTGGATATATCCACGGAGGCCGCCCGATGAACTGGGCACTTCTTGCGGCGATGCTGTTGCCGGCGGACGAGCCCGACCCGCGGGAGATCCAGCGGCAGTGCGGGACGGAAGGGGGGCTGGCGGTCCACCACCGCCCCAGGACGGCCCGCTTGGCGGTCGAACTCGCCAAGACGGGAAGATGGCTGGTTCTGGCGCTGGCCGACGACGAACCGGTGGCGGAACGACTGCGGCGGGAGGCCGCCGCGGAGGGACAGGCCGGCCTCGTGGCCGTTGCGGTCCCCCCCTCACCGGGGACGATCCCACTGGCGGACCACACGGCAAACGTGGTGGTCGCTGATCTCGGGGGTTTTCCGGATCCCGCCGCCGGCATCGAGGAGGTGCGCCGCGTAACCGTCCCCGTCCGCGGCGCCGCATTCGTCGGGAGGCAGGGCCGCTGGGAAAAGGTGACCAAGCCCATGCCGGCGGGATTCGACGAGTGGACCCATTTTTTCCACGGACCCGATGGGAACCCGGTATCGGCCGACTCTGAGGTCCGCCCGCCGGACGGCCTCCGCTGGATCGCCGGAGTCCGCGGCCACGACCGGCCCGGCCAGAACGAATGGCGCCTCGCCGGCGGCATCGCCGCCTCCGAATGGAACTACGTCATCAAGGGCAGGGAGAAAGAGCCCGCCGTGGTCGTCGAGGCGCGCGACGCCTTCAACGGCACGCTCCTGTGGCAGCGGTTCTGCCCCCAGGGCGCGCCCTCCGCGAAGACGCGCACCTTCATCATGACGCGCGAAAGGCTCATCCGTCCCGACGAAACCGATCCGCAGTGGCGGCTGGCGGCGTACGACCCGCGCACTGGTCACAGGCTGCTCCTCTACGAGCACAGCTTCCCTGCGCGGGGATCCCAGTGGGGCAGGCCGCGGCTTGAAGGGGGCCACGCCATCCTCGATCGCGACGCGCTCGTCTGCACGGGGGGCGGATCCGCGCGGTGCCTCGACGCAACAAACGGCAAGATTCGCTGGACCTATTCGGGGGGGAGCGGAGAACTCTACCACCCGGTGGCCTCGCCGGAGCTTGAGATGATCATCGTGGGCCGCGGCGGGCCCTCCCCCAAGGGCCTCTTCGGGGGGCGATACCCGGGACCGACGCTGGAGGCGTTCGTCGGGCTCGAACGCTCCACGGGCAGGCCGCTCTGGACCGCCGAGCTCAATCCCAGGCGATTCGACTACACCGACCCGAAGGGAAGGACCAAGCCCCGCGACCGCTTCCACCAGGTGACCTGCCGCGGGGGCCGCCTGTTTGCGCTCTTCGCGGAGGACGCCAATTACGACGCCCCTTCCCTCGTCGTGTGCATCGACGCGCGGACCGGCAAGGAACTCTGGTCCGGCGACGCCAAACCCAAGCCCGAGAGCTTCGACGGCGGCGAGAGGTTCAACCTCTTCGCGCTGCCGGACGGGACGCTCTTCCTCTACGGCCACGGCTGGACGCGCATGGACCAGGCCACCGGGAAGATCCTGGCATGGGGCGGCTTCTCGGGCATCGGCGGGAACGCCCGCTGCGACACGGCATCGGCCACGGCGGGCCTGATCACGGCCGGGTTCGGCAACTTCTTCGACGTCCGGCAGGCGGAGCCGCGGTGGACGCGGCGGGACATCACCCGCGGGGCCTGCGGCGGCCGCAGCACCCCCGGATACGGCATGACGCTTCACCAGGCCAGCGGTTGCAAATGCTTCGACATGATCAGGGGCCAGCTGGCCCTGTATGACGCGCCGGAACCCAGGCCTGTGGAGGACGACAGGCGGCTGCTGAGGGGTCCCGCGGCGGGGCGGCCGCCAAGCACGCCCGCGGGCCCGCAAGACTGGCCGGCCTATCTTTACGACGGCCTCCGCAGGTCCTGGTCCGGCGCCGCCGGCCCCGCAGCGCTGCGCGAATTGTGGCGGACCAAGGTGGGCGACCCTATCAAGCTCGGCGCTTCCATTCGACAGGACTGGCTGATGACAAGCCTCTACAACGGACCGGTCACGGCGCCGACCGCCGCCGCGGGGCTGGTCTTCACCGCCGAGAGAGACGCCCACAGGCTGGCGGCGCTGGAGATCAAGAGCGGCCGCGAGCGCTGGTCGTTCCGGGCAGGCGGGAGGATAACCACGCCGCCGACCTACCACCGCGGCCGCCTGTTCTTCGGGGCCAGGGATGGATGGGTATACTGCCTGGACGCGGCCACGGGCGAACTCGCGTGGAAATTCATGGCCGCCCCCGAGCCGCGCTTCATAACGGCATACGGACAGATCGAGTCGGCCTGGCCACTCCACGGCAGCCTGCCGGTGGCGGCGGAGATCGTCGTGGCGACCGCCGGCCACCACGGGGAGACCGACGGCGGCGTATGGGCCTGGGGACTGGATCCAGCCGGCGGAAAGATCGTATGGCGCAAGCGCCTCCACCGCCCCTCGCGCGAATGGATGGAATTCAAGAGCGGGCCGGACGGGGAGCGGAAGGTTTCCGACACGCTCCACCCGCTCAGCCGCCCCAACGCGGCCAACGGCCGCTACCATCCAACACGCGTCAGAAACGACGACCTGCCCGCATGGGACGCCAACGTCGTCTACGCCGCCAACCTGCACATCGACGGCGCCACGGGCGAGCATCTCGACCCCGCCAATCCGGCGGAGGCGCGCGGGGGCGCGCCGCGGCCCAGGCCGCCGGCGTTCACCGAGCGGTTCATACGGCACCTGGAGCGATACCCGCACCACAACATGGAGATAGAGGCCTATGGAGGCCCTCACGGACCCGGCTACTGGTCATGGGGGAACGCGCGGGAAACCGCCTCGGACCGGCTCATTCACGATGGGGAGGCGCTCCTGCTGACCTCCTCGATCCGTGGCAAACTGGAGACGGGGCTCTACTACGCACCCTCGCTCCAGGAGTGGATCAAGCGTAAAGCGGACAAGGAGAAGCCCCCGGCTCCCATCTGCGAGCTGCCGCCGATCGCCGACTCGCTGGTGGCCGCCGGACGCACCGCCTACGTCGCGGCCGAGGGGACGCCTGCGCGCGGCTTCCACGGTCAGGCCATCCCGGGCATATTGCTGGCCGTCTCGGTCCCCGACGGCAAGGTGCTCGCCCGGCTGGAGATCGATTCGGCGGTCGTCAACAACGGCCTTGCGGTCGCCGGCGGTTTCCTGCTGGCCACGTGCGAGGACGGGACCGTGCGCTGTTACGGCCAGTAGGCCCGGCCGGTCGCTACGCCTTCTCAAAGGGGCAAAGGGCCTCTTTGATGGAGAGCCCCCTCACCTCGATACGCCCCAGGTCGTTGGTGCCGACGCCCGCCGAGGCCAGCAACCTCAGGTGGTTCTCCCCCGGATAGGGAGGTTCCAAGTGCTGCGCGGCCGGGTCAAAACCCATCGCCGCGGTACCCACCGCGTCCGTGCAGACCACGTTTCTCCCGGCAATGAGCAGCTTGGGTTCGACCACCTTCACGCCCGGTTGCCACGGCCCCTCCCCGTTGGCGATGGTCTCGATAGCGTCGACCACCACCAGGTCGATCGGGCGGGCGCGCGTGATGTCGGCGGTCGTCCGCGGGACACGGAACATCCACGCGGGTTCGCCCTCGGGGGGCTTGAACCCGTTGTCGGGCGGCACACCGGCGGGCGGCGCCGCCGTCCCGTCATGGACCGTCTTGCCGCGCGCGCGCAGGTTGCTCTCGTCCGGGGCCCCGTCCCCGTAGAGGGACTGCGGCAGTACCCCGATGAGGTTCTTCGCGCCGATGGTTATCCTCGTTGCCCGGTTCTCCTTGAGCTTGGGCAGTGAGATGAAGACATCCGTCTTCTCGTAACGGGCGTTGACCTCGAAGGCCGGGTAGAGGAACCCAGTCCCGGGGACCTTGACGCGCGCGTACGAGCCCCAGTTCCCGCGGTTGCGCGTGTTCTCGAAGACCACCCTGTGGGCGCCGGCCGACTTGATCTCCGCCACGTCCCAGCCGTTCTTGCCGAGGAACTCCTCGCAGGGCTCGCGGTAGTAGAAGCTCTCCACGAGCACGATTCGTTTCGCCCCCTTGTCGGCCAGGTGCGCGCAGAGGGCCGCCACGACCGCCGGGTGCGTGTGAAACGTCCTGTGGGCCGGCCGGCCGCAGCAGCGCTCGATGAACCCGGTCAGGTTAAGCTTCACCGTGACGGTCTTGCCGCGCACGAGATTGCCGATCCCGCCGATGAGATCCAGCGCCTTGTCGAGCCTCTCCCTGAGGATCTTCGGCTCGTACGATTCGCATCGGCATATCACCACGGGGGCCGCGGGGGCCTTCGCGGCAAGCCCGAGGTCGGGCGGCTTGTATCCCTCCTGCAAACCCTTGCCGGCCCGCGGCGGCCGCAGCCCCGGCAACGCCCCGGCCAGGCCGCCGGCGGCGCACAAAAGGATATCCCGCCGGCTGAGCCCCAGGCGATCAGACGTCGTCCTTGGGCAGCCTGTCGACGAACTGGTCCTCATCCTTCAGCTCCCTCTTGAGCCGATAAAGCTCCTCCTTGAGCCTCGAGACCACATCTTTATAGTCGGGGACGCCGTAAACGTTGCGCGCCTCATGGGGATCTTTCTCCAGGTCGTACAACTCCCACTCGCCGAGCAGGTGGAAGTGTATGAGCTTGTACCTCTCCGTCCTCAGACCGTAGTGCATCTGCACCCTGTGGTGGCCCGGGTAATGGTAGTAGCGGTAGTACATCGAGGTCCGCCAGTCCACCGGGATCTCGCCGCGCAGCAGCGGCGCGAAGCTTCGCCCCTGCATCTCCGGTGGAACGTTCGCGCCGGCCAGGTCCAGAAACGTCGGGGCGAAGTCCACGTTGAGTATGATCTTCTTGCAGGAAGTCCCCGGCATGATCGCCGCGGGCCAGCGGGCCACGAAGGGCATCTTCATCGATTCCTCGTACATGAAACGCTTGTCGTACCAGTTGTGATCCCCCAGGAAGAACCCCTGGTCCGAGGTATAGACCACCAGGGTGTTCCTCGCCAGCCCCTCGGCATCCAGGTAATCCAGCAGCCTCCCGACGTTGTCGTCCACGGAGGCGATGCACCGCAGGTAATCCTTGATGTATTTCTGGTACTTCCACTTCCTCAGCGGTTCGCCGGAGAGCTTCACGAGTTTCCCATCTCTGTCCGGGACGGTCATCTCCGAGTCCACGCCGCCGAGCCACTTGTTCCTCTCCGGTCCCTTAAGGCCGCCCGGCGGCGGCACCTTGAGATCCCGCCTGGTCAGGTGGCGGTCGATCGTCATCGTGGCCTCGGCCGCGGCGCGCGATCGCCCCTCGTACCGGTCGTTGAACGTCGGCGGCTCGGGGATCTCCACGTCCTCGTACATCTTCGCGTGCTTCTCGTCGGGGGACCACTCGCGGTGCGGGGCCTTGTGGTGGCACATGACGAAGAAAGGCTTGTCCTTGGGCCGGCGCCGGAGCACGTCCAGGGTGAAATCCGCTATGAGGTCGGTGACGTATCCCTTGAACCGCCTGCGCTGCCCCATCTCGATGAAGACAGGATCGTGGTAGACGCCTTGCCCTGGCAGGACGCTCCAGTAATCGAACCCGGTGGGATCGCTACCCAGGTGCCATTTGCCCACGATCGCCGTGTAGTAACCCGCCGCCTGGAGGTACTTCGCGAGGTTCGGCCGCGATCCGTCGATCCTGTTGAAGACCGGGACCCCGTTGATGTGGGAGTATTGGCCCGTCATGATCGACGCCCTGCTCGGGGTGCAGATCGAATTGGTGGCGTAGCAGCGGTCGAACCTGATGCCGCCGGCGGCGATGCGGTCGATCTGCGGCGTCCTGTTGATGGCGCTCCCGTAGGCGGAGATCGCATGGGCGGCGTGGTCGTCCGCCATTATGAAAAGAATGTTGGGCTTCCCCGCGGGGCCTGCGGTCCCGGATTGCAACGGTCGATCCAGCGCGGCCGCCGCGACCGCCAGCACGAAGATCCGCCTAATCATCCTTGCCTCCCCTGCGCAAAATCCCCAGCGACCTCCTGAAGAAGGCCGCCTCCTCCATGACCTTTTCCCTCTCGCAGAACTTTCTGATCGTTCCCCATGTGGCGGCGCCGTGCCTCCTGCGGCACGCGGTCCAGGGTCAGGCCGGGCTTGACCTCCGCAGGTATCATGTAGAAGAGACTCATGTACTCCCTGACGAGCCCGAGGACGCGCTCCTGGTCCTTCGTGAACTCTCCGACGGGCTGGATGTATATGACCTTGTACTTCCTCCCGGGCCTGATCGGGTCGCACTCCTTGTATTCCGCAAGGGATTGCCCGGTCTCCTCGCGCTCGGCCAGCCAGTCGCCACGCTTCGGCCTGCCCATGGGCGCGTGAAGGGGCTTGAGGACCTCGAAAGGAGGCGGGAGTTTCTCCCCGGCCAGCTCCCGCGCCCGCCCCCCGCCGGGCCAGTCGCCCTCCTGTACGCCGCCGGACATGCAATCACCCAGTGACATCAGTGCCAGCACGGCCGCCATGCGCACGGCAACAGATTAGACGGCCGATCGATGCAATGACAGGATTTTCCAACCGCGACGGGAGGCAAGGCCCCCCGACTCCGGCCCGCCCCCACGGCACGATCTTCACGATTTCCCGAGTAATATTCATCCCGAGGCGCCTTAAAAGTATGGGGCCGCCTGCGGCGTCCCCGAGCCGAAAGTACCGCCGGTGATCGCCGAGGCGCCCGGGACCGGGATCGAGGCGCCACCATACCCCCCAAGGGGAGGCGACGGTGCAGGGGACCAGCATCCGTCTCACCGTGGATCTCAAGAGGAACTCGACGCGCCTTGAGGTCGAGGAGGGGCGCGTCCGGCTCAGGCGCCGGAGCGACGGGAGGACGACGGAGGTGACCAGGGGGCATCAGGCCGAGGCCGCACCCGGGGTCGCCCTGATCTTTTCCCCGCCCCGCCCGCGCCGGAGTCCCTCGCGGCCCGCATGCCGACCGGCAGCTGGGCGGAGATGCGGACGTACGACCACCTCGCCTTCGATCCGCGGGGCCGGAAGCTCCATTTCAGGGGCTACGACTCGAGCGTCATCCACGAGTACGACCTCGCCGACGGCCGCTCGACCCCCGGGAAGCGCGCCGACGGGCGCAACAAGTTCCTCGTCGGCTACGAGGCCACGGTGCACAGCAAGGCGCCGCCGCCGGGCCTCCTGATGGCCTACGTCTACCACCCGGAGCAGCGCGACGAGTTGGGAACAGACCTGGGAATCCAACCGCTCCGTGAAGATGGAGAACGCGGGCGAGACCGACGTCGTCAATCCATGGCTCTCCAACGGCCGCAACAACTTCCGCAACCTGGACGAGATCGTGGCGGCGGCCGTCTCCCCGGGGATGAGCGACAGGGAGAAGGCATTCGCGCTCTGGTTCCAGGAGATCCGCCACCGCGATCGTCTTCCAGTGGAATCCTCCCCGCGACCCCGACGGCGACCCGATCGCCGACTACCACTTCGAACTCTCCGACAGGCCCGACATCAGGTGGCCGCTCTCGATGAGCTTCTACAAGCGGATCTCGCGGACCGCCGACAAGGGCAAGGCCCAGTACTCCCTGCCTTACACCGGGCTGCTCACCCCGGACAAGCGGTACTACTGGCGCGTCCGGGCGAAGGATGCCAAGGGCGTCTGGGGCCAGTGGAGCAAGACGTGGAGCTTCACGCCGCGCGGCCCCCCCACCCGATCGACGTGACCGTGGACGGAGACCCTTCCAAGGGGATCTGGACGCTCCGCCGGAGACCCAACCCCGCCGGCAGGAGACCGGCGAAGTACCGCATCTACGGCAGCGACGAAAAGGGGTTCTCCGTCAGCGGCGAGCCCTACGCCGTCAACGTCGGGATATGCAAGGAGCTCCCGTCGAGATTCCCCGCAAACTTAATCGCCGAGACGGCCGCGGCAGAGCTGGCCGTCCTCGGCCCCCGGGTCGACCTGCCTGCCGCCAACAAGACCTACTATCGGGTGGTGGCGGTGGACGCCAAGGGTAACCGCAGCGGGGCCTCCGATTACGCAACCGCGCCCCGACCGGTCATTTACAGCAAGCCACCCACCGCCGCGAAGGCCGGCGTCGAGTACCGCTACCAGGTACTGGCCAACCGGTCCCTCGGCGACCTCCGGACGCGGCAGACCAAGAGCGGCGCCGCGGCGAACTTCTGGGACATCGAGAATCCCGTCTTCGCGCCCGAAAGCGGGCCCGATTGGCTGCGCATGGATCCCGGCTCAGGCATCCTCTCGGGAGTCCCGGGTTCCGCCGGAGGTTCGAAGCGACGGTGAAAGTTACCATAGATCGCGAGGTGAGGAAGCTGGACGAGCCCACCCTCAAGTGGGGCGACGAGAAGGTGATATCTACCGGTACCGAGCGGGTGGGCGCGGCCGGCCAGAAGTTCGTCATAGAGGTGGCCCAGTAGCATGAGGCTGAACGCGTTCGCCGGGCTCCTCGTCATATTCCTGTCGGCGGGCCATTCCGACGATCCGCCCCAGGTCATCGACCTCTGGCCGGGTCCAGCCCACGGTGACGTGGGGATCCCGGGCGAGGAGAGATTCTTCGAGCTCAAAGTCGGCGGGAAGCCCTACGAGATCGCCGGGAGGCCTACTCGCTGGTTGACCAACGTGTCGAAGCCGACGATCACCGTGTACCGGCCGGCCATGGGCAAGGACACCGGCGTCTCGATGATCATCTGCCCGGCCGTGGGCTACCACAAGCTGGGATGGGGCGTGGAGGGCACGGAGGTGGCCGAGTGGCTGACCTCGATCGGCGTGACCGGCATCCTCCTCAAGTACCGCTGCCCGCGCCGGCGCGGGGACGTGATGGGCGAGCCGCCTCTCGGACCTCTCAAGGATGCCCAGCGCGCGGTCAGCATGGTGCGCTCCAAGGCCCGTGAGTGGGGAATCGTCCCGCAGAAGATCGGCATGGTCGGCTTCTCGGCTGGCGGCCACCTCGTCGGGGCGACCGCAACGAGGGCATTACTTCTCAGGGTCGCGACGGCATCTGGATGCGCCCGGACGCCGTTGGCGGCGCTGGCCCTGCCGGCGGCGGTCTGGGCCGGGGCGATGCTGGGCCAGGCGGCCCCCGAGGCGCCGCCCCCTCCCCTGCCGAGGGCGACCGCGGGATCGCCGCGAAAGCTGCACATGCGGCGCCTCCTGGCCTGGCGCTGAGCCGTCGCCGGAACGGTGACGAAACGTTCCTGGGATTCTCTCCCCGGGCGCGCCCCCGGGCCCTATCGGCGGCGGTCTCCCGTGGCGATCAACTTCCTCGTGGCGCGCTTGAGGAAAAGGATGGCGAAACAGGTGTCCACGGGGTTGTTCCACTTGCCGTCATTGTCTTGGGCGGCGATCAGGTATTCGGAGCCTTCTTTGTACCATTTGTGAGAGCCGATCGTCTCGGTGCCGAAGAGCATGCCGGCGCGCTCCAGCCCGTAGAGGTAATAGTAGTGCCATTTCTCCCCCAGATTGGGGTTCTCCTTCACCGAGAAGTTCTTGGCAATCCACTGCAGCCCGTCGAGGACGTTCTTGTCCTGCCGCCAGTCCTTGTTCTGCATGTAGTCCAGGATGCACAGCGCCCCGACGCCGCCGACGGTCATAGACCCGCGCGGCTCGCCCTTCTGGTATCCCCAGCCGTTGGGGGCCGCCATCACCGTAGCGAGGGCCTTCGTGGATCCCGGACCCTTCCCGCGGGCGGCCTGGGGCGGATCGATGACGAGAGGTTCATCCTTCGAGGACTCCTTGAGCTGCGCCTCCCGCCACGCCTGGTCCACGGCGGCGATCAGGGACGACTCGAACCTGATCCCGGCGTCGTGGCACGCCCGGAGGCCCAGCGCCGCGTACTGCATGTTCGAGTGGTCGTAATCCCCTGGCCCCGGTCGTTTCTGCTTGACGGTGAGGATCCGGGTCACCGGCGGCTTCTCCCTCAGGGCGCCGCCTGGGAAGTCGTATATCTTGGGCCCGCTCTTGACGGGTCTCGAGGCGCCCCCGGTCGTCACCGAAGGCGTCCCCTCGCTGTATATCGTCGGCTCGCCATATCGGGTCTTTCCCTGAGGGCTGATGTTGTCCGCCAGGAACTGCGCGCACTGGCAGATGCGCCCCTGGTACTTCACCCGGTCTATCTCCTCCAGCGCCATCGCCGTGAGCGCCACTTGGTAGGTGTGTTCAAGCTCGGTGGTAAGCGCCTCCTGGAGGAGTTCCTGGAAGTGCGCGTCCGAGTGCGGGACGTCCGCGTGGGCGTAGGTGAGCAGGATGAGCACGTTGCCCTTCCGACTCCCGATCTTCTTGCCCTTCAGGTACTCGGCCCCCCGGATGATGGCCTGGTCGATCTTCGCCTGCATGTTGACGTCCACGGGAAGGTCCTGCGGCAACGGAGCGGCCGACGCGTACACGAGAAGCCCGACGGCCGCGGCGGGGGAGAGTGTAGACCTCATGACCGCCCTCCTGATGACTTTCGTTCTCTATTGAGATCCTCTCTCTGCGCCCCCGGCCAACACCGATTCGGCGAGAAATTCGGGGTCCCCCGGCGCGGGCGGGGCGAGCCCCCACGCGGGATGCGGAGGCCCTCCCCCCGGCCGGCCTGCCGAATCGGAAACCGCCCGCGCCCCCGCGGAGTAAAATAGGGAAACGATGATGCACGCCGCGTTCGCGTTCCTGCTCGCCGCCTCGAGCCCCCCCGGCCGGCGGGAGGCCCGCGATCCGGACTGGCCCTGCTTCCGCGGGCCGGGCCGCGACGGCGTCTCCCTCGAAACTGATCTCAACTTCGACTGGCCCGCGGGAGGGCCGAAAGTCCTCTGGAAGAAAAACGTGGGCACGGGATACTCCTCAATCGCCGTGGCGGTCGGACGCGCCTACGCCAGGGGCAACCGCGAGGGCCGCGATACGGTCTACTGCCTCGATGCAGAGACCGGCATTGAGGTGTGGAAGCACTCGTACGACTGCCCGCTGCTGCCACGCAACTACGCCGGGGGCCCCGGCGCCACGCCCTTCGTCGACGGAGAAAGAGTCTATGCGTTCAGCAAGGTGGGCGTGATCTTCAGCCTGGAAGCATCCACCGGCAAACTGGTGTGGCGCAGGGACGTCTCGAAAGATCCGGGGTCCAAGACGCCCGACTGGGGCTTCGAGGGCTCGCCGGTCGTCCTCGGCAACCGCCTCTACCTCAACGCCGGGACCGCCGGCCTCTGCCTGGACAAGGCCACTGGGGAGACGATCTGGACCTCCGATCCCGCGGGCCAGGCCGGCTACTCCACGCCGGTATTCCGGAGCGGGGCCGGTCCGACCGTCATGGCCGTCATGGGCGAGAAGGCCGCGCGCGGTGTGGACGCCTCGGAAGGACGACCTCTTCGGCACGCTCATCGTGGCCGGCGGCAGGCTCCTGATGCTGCTGGTGGACGGCCTCCTGGCCGCCGCGGATGCCTCCCCCTCTGGATACAGGGAGATCGCCCGTGCGAAGGTCCTCGAGGGGCGCTGCTGGACGATGCCCTCCCTGGCAAGAGGGCGGCTCTACTGCAGGAACGACGCGGGGGACGCGGTCTGCCTGGATCTCAGGAGGTAGTCCACGCCGCCTGCCTCGAATTATAATCGCCGGAACGCCGTCCAGTATTATGGAACCCTTTGGTCCCAGAAAGAATGGAGGACAGCGAAATGGCAGGAAAATCCGGAGGATCTCCCTCGCAATCGGCCCGTCTGTGCCTGAGGATGCTCTCTGTCGCGGCGGTGATCGCTCTTACCCCCGCCTGCGGCGAATCCGACGATGACGACGTCCCCCTCCACCTCACGTTCGCCAAACCGAAGGGCGGAGACGTCGATGTGCCGCTTCAGCCGGTGATTTATATCCGATTCGACCGCCCGCTCGATCCGGCGACCGTGAACGACACGAACTTCAACCTGACCGGAAGCGGGGGGAACATCCCCATCACGGTCACATGGCATCCCTACCTGAACGAGGTACGCATGGTGCCGGTCGCCGCGCTGACGCCATCGACCGTCTACCAGGTCACCCTCTGGTACACGATCACCGCGGCGGACAGGTCGACATACGTCGGCAGCTACTATCACTTCACAACCACATCCAACACGGACGCCGATCGTCCATCCTTCGGCGGCGCCGCCGGGGCGGGGAGCCCCACCCAGACCACGATCGCGCTGACCTGGACGCAGGGGAACGATCAAACCAGCGGGCCCAACAGTCTTACATACGACGTCTTCGTCTCCACGGCGAGCGGCTGCTACGATTTCACCGCCCCATACGTCTCAGTGACGAACCCCACCGGTACGACCGTCCAGCAGCTTACCGCCGGCACGACGTACTACTTCGTGGTCCGGGCGCGGGATCCGTACGGGAACACCGATCTGAACGAGGTTGAGGCGAACGCGACGACGCTCGACTGAAGCGCGCCGAACTCCCGGTGTTCCTGGAGGAACGCCGGTGAACCCTACTTCAGTATCTTGATCCGGATGTTCTTGGCCCGGATCTCAAAATTGTCCCCCGGCGCGTGGTACTGGAGGGCTACTATGCCCTGCATGCTCCGCTTGGCCTCGTCGGCGTCGTCGAATTCCACCGAAACGACGCCGTTGATCGACTGCGTGAGTTTGGTGCCCTTGGCGGTGATCACGAAATGGTTCCAGTCGCCGTCCTTGATGTTCTTGGCGAAGCCCGCCGGCGGCTTCTTCAGGACGCCCCGCCCGCGCTCCTCGTATAGCGCCCCCCACCAGCCGTCCCCTATGTCGGCCTGGTAGCCCCCCACGACCCAGTTCTTCGGATCGATCACGCGGGAGCGGTACTGGATGCCGCTGTTGGGAAACTTCCCGATCTTGACAAGTTTTACGTCCGCCTCGAGGATGAAGTCGGCGAAAGGATGGGCGTAAATGAGAAATGTGTTGCCCTTGACGGAGGGGGCCTTGCCCAGTATCTGGCCGTCCTCAACACGCCAGATGTTCGGATTCCCCTCCCAGCCGGCGAGATCCTTTCCGTTGAAAAGGCTGATCCAACCCTGGGGGTCCGGCTTGGGCAGCGGGGGCTTCTCCTGCGCGCCCACCGCCAGGCCGGCGGCCGCCAGGGCAAGGGCCCGAGCGACTGAGGTCATTTCATTCTCCCCGTACAATAATCCCCATAATTCTACGCCGGAGGTCACACTTTTCATCTGTTTTAATGATGGGCCGCGCAGGCGCGATAGCATGACTCCCCGCAACTGAGGGCCGCCGGCGGCCGTCATATTATTGGAAACCGGAGAACAACCATGAGGATCCCGATCCTGGTCGCGGCGTGGATGTCCGCCTGCGGGTGTTCCGTCACCGGCTTCGACGACTTCCACCGCGTCTCGGACCGCGAGGCGGCTCGGCTCGTCCGCCGCGCCCCGTTCCCGGAGATGACGCCTCCTGTGGAGGCCGCGGCCCCCTCCGAGGCCGGGCGGCTCCCCGACGGCCGCATCAGGATCAAGCTCAACCTCAGGGAGGCGCTGCGCCTGGCCCTCAAGAACAACAAGGCCCTTCTCTCCGAGAGCGAGGCACTCGACGTGGATCTCCTGACGCTGGAGGTCCTTCGCCGCGGCTGGCTGCCGGCGGTTGAGCCGCTGACCGGCTCGTTCACCTACAGCTCGTCGCCCGACGCGCCGCGGACGATGGCGGAGGACGTCACCGCCGCCCTCTCCCAGAAGCTGCCGCTCGGCGGGGAGCTGTCGGCCTCCTGGACCCACTACGGATCGCAGCCGGCCGGCCGCGACTCCTACTGGGGGACCGGCACCGTCTCCTACACGCAGCCGCTCCTCCGCGGGGCCGGCGCGCGGCCGGCCTTCGAGGAGCTCGTCTCGGCCGAGCGCCGCCGCGTCTACTCGCTGCGCGACTACGAATACGCCCGCCTGGCGCTGCAGGTGGGCGTGGTGGAGAGCTACTTCGGGCTCCTCCAGCAGGAGACGGTGATCCGGAACCTCGAGATCAACCTGGAGAGGGCCAGGCGGCTGGCCGACCGCGCCACCATACTGGAACAGGCCGGACGAGTCACCCGGGCCGACGTCTTCCGCTCGCAGCTTCAGGTCACGCGGGCCGAGGCGGACCTGGCCCGGGCCGGCGAGCAGCTCAAGATCGCGCGCGACGCCTTCAAGATCGACCTCGGGATCGACCCGGCGGCGGAGATCGAGCTGGAGCCGGAGCGCATCCAATACCGGCCGCTGTCGATCTCCAGGGAGGAGGCCGTCGCCGCGGCCTTGGAGAACAACCCGGCCGTGCTCAACGCCCGCGACGGCGCTGAAGACGCCCGCCGGGCGCTGGCGCTGGCGGAGAACGCGACCCGGGCTCGCCTGGACGCAACGGTCTCCTACAGCTGGTCATCGGACGCCTCCTACCACCCCTTCGACCACTACGGGACCGACTCCCGCGTATTCTCCGTCACCGGCATCTTCGAGATACCGATAGACGGGTTCGCGCTCCGCCGGGACTACCAGAAGGCCGTTATCGCCTGCCGGCAGGCCGAGCGGGCCTATCTGCGCGTCCGCGACGCCGCGGTCCGGGACGTCCAGTCGCACCTGGTCCTGCTGCGGCAGGCGGAGCTGGCGATGGAATTCGAGAGCAGGGCCATACAGGACGCCCAGAAGACGCTGGAGCGCGCCCAGCTCGACTACGAGAACGGCCGGGCCGCCAACCGGGACGTCATCGACGCCCAGGTGGAGCTGCTGCAGGCGCAGAACGCCTACCAGCAGTCGCTTGTAAACGCTAAGATATCTCAGCTGAGGCTCCTCCAGTACATCGGGCGCCTGACGACGGATCCAGAGGGAGAGTGGCTGAAGTGAAAAAGCTCGCGTTGGTGGGGCTGGCGGCGGCGGGGGGCGTCGCTTGGTGGCTCTGGCCCGCCAAGGCGCCTCCCCACGAATCGGGCGGCAACGCCGCGGCCGTGCGCGGCGACTTCCCCATAGTGATCGTGGAACAGGGAACGTTCGCGGCCCATCGGTCGATCGAGCTCCGGATAGCGCCCGAGGCCTACACGGGCCAGCTCACCATCACCCAGGTGACGCCCGCCGGGACCGCCGTCAAGACGGGGGACGTGGTCCTGGAGTGCGACAAGGCGGAGCTCGAGCGGCTCATCGCGCAGGCGGAGGTGGATCTCCAGGCGGCGCGCAACGACGTCGTCCAGGCCACCGAGGACCTCAACATCCAGCTCCTTCAGAACCGCATCGACCTGGAGAGGGCCTCCTACGACAACGAGGCCGCCCAGATGAACCTGAAGAAGTGGGAGGAGCTTCAGGCCCCCAAGGAGATAAAGGAGGCCGAGGCCAGGATCGCCGAGGCGCGCAACGCCCTCGATGAGGCCACCACGAACCACAGGGTCCTGGTGGAGATGCGCAAGAAGGACCTCGTCTCGGAGGCGGAGCTGAAGCGGGCCGAGCTGGCGATGAAGAAGGCGGAGACCGACCTTGAGCTGAGCACCCTGGCGCTCCAGCTCATGCGGGGATACACCCACCCGCTGGAGACCAAGCGCCTGCGCAACGAGGTGCGCGACCGCAAATCCTGGCTCGACGGCAAGAAGGGCGCCACCGAGGCCCAGGCGGCGCAGAAGCGGTCGGCGCTCCTGCGGGCGGAGAGCGCCCTCAAGGAAAAACAGGAGCGGCTGGCCAAGCTCAAGCGGGACCACGAGCGACTCACGGTCAGGGCGCCCGTGGACGGCATCGTGCTCCACGGCGACCTCGACAACCGCTGGTGGCGCCAGGAGGACAAGCTCCTGGTCGGCGAGAAGGCCCAGCCGCACCAGACCCTGATGACGATTCCGGATCTTTCGTCCTTAAAGGTGAAGGTCGGCATAGCCGAGGCGGACGTCAACAAGGTCAAGCCAGGCATGGAGGCGACCGTCAGGCCGGAGGCCATGCCGGACCTGGTGATGAAGGCGTCCGTCCGCGTCATCAGCACCGTGGTCACCCGCGCCGGATTCTGGGAGTCCGACGGCGGCCGGAGCAAGTTCGACGCCGAGCTCGACCTGGAGGGCACCGACCCCAGGCTGAAGCCCGGCATGAAGTGCAAGGTCGAGATATCCGTGGACCGCGTCACGGACGCGCTCCACGTCCCGCTGGACGCCGTCTTCGAGAAGGACGGGAAGACCGTCTGTTACGTGCTCGGGGACGGCCCGCCCCGGCCCCGCGAGGTCCGCACCGGCCGCGCCTCGGCGGATTACGTGGAGATCCTCGACGGCCTGCGGGAGGGCGAGAAGGTCGCGCTGTACGACCCGGCGAAGAAATGAAACCGGCGGCGATTCCATGAACCGGTCCCCCATCGTCCGTCTCGAGAGGCTGTCCCGCGCCTACTCGAAGGGCGCCCAGACCGTCACGGCCCTGCGCGGGATCACCATGGAGATAGGCCGCGGCGATTACGTGGCGATAATGGGCCCCTCCGGATCCGGCAAGTCCACGATGCTGCACCTCCTGGGGCTCCTGGACACGCCGACGTCGGGATCCTACGCCCTGGACGGGCGTGAGGTGGCGGGGCTCGACGACGACGAGCGCTCGCTCATCCGCAACCGCTCGATCGGCTTCATCTTCCAGTCGTTCAACCTCTTCCCGCAGCTCGACGTGCTGGGCAACGTCGAGGTGCCGATGCTCTACGCGGGCGTACCGGCCGCCGAGCGCCGCCGGCGCGCCGAGGCCCTCGTGGAGGAGGTGGGGCTGGCCGACCGCAGGCACCACCGCCCTGGGGAGCTCTCCGGCGGCGAGATGCAGCGCGTGGCCATCGCCCGCGCCCTCGCCAACGACCCCATACTGATACTGGCCGACGAGCCCACCGGCAACCTCGACTCGGCCATGGCCGAGGTCGTCGCCTCGATGCTGGACGGCCTGCACCGCAAGGGTCGCACCATAGTCATGGTCACTCACAACCCGGAGCTCGGGCAGCGCGCCTCGCGCCTGGTCCGGCTCAGGGACGGGGCCTTACAGGATGAGCCTGCTTGAGACGGCAAGGCTGGCGCTCAGGACGCTGGGGCTCCAGAAGACCCGGGCGGTCCTGACGACCCTCGGCATCGTCATCGGCGTGGCCGCCGTCATAGCGATGCTCTCGATATCCGACGGCGCGCGGCTGGAGACGCTGGAGCAAATACGGGTGCTCGGGGTCAACAACGTGCGGATCCGCAGCGTCAAGCCGGTCATCACGGAGCGGAAGCAGGAGGAGCAGTCGCGCCAGGAGGGCTGGGTGTTCAGCTACGGCGTCCGTAGGCGCGAACTCGACCACTTCAGGGAGCTCTCGCCGGCCATCATCGAAGTCGTGCCGATCCGGGAGGTCCGCAAGGACGTCTGGGCGAGGGACGTCAAGACCGACATCCGCGTGGTGGGGACCACCCCGGACTACGCGCGCGTCCTCGATTACAGGCCCCATGCCGGGCGGTTCCTGACCCCCCTCGACGAGCGGGAGGCGCGGAAGGTCTGCGTGCTGGGGGCCGAGGCCCGCCGCAAGCTCTTCCGGACCCGCCCGTGGAAGGGGGAGGACGTGAAGGTGGGCGCTCAATACTTCCGCGTCGTGGGCATCATGGAGGACAAGGCCGTCCGCGGCGGCAGCTCGATCTCCGTGACCGACCTCAACAACCAGATCTACGTGCCCTACTCCGCCGTCATGGAGACCTTCGGCAACGTCTCGATCAGGGGCTCGCAGGGATCGATGGAGGCGATCCGGGTGGAAGTCGACGAGGCGATCGTGAGGGTGCGGGACGAGGAGAGCATCACGCCCGTCGGGAGGTTGCTGAAGCGGGCGCTGGAGAGGGTGCACCCCCTTGGCGACTTCGAGGTGGTGGTGCCGCTGGAGCTGCTCCGCCAGAGCCAGAGGACGCAGCGGACCTTCACGGTCGTGATGGCCTCGATCGCGGCGCTCTCGCTCCTGGTCGGCGGCATCGGCATAATGAACATAATGCTGGCCAACGTGGCAGAGCGGCGGAAGGAGATCGGGACCCGCAGGGCGCTGGGGGCCCGGAGGCGGGACATCCGCCTACAGTTCCTGATGGAGAGCGTGACGCTCTCCCTCCTGGGAGGGGCCGCTGGGATCGTCCTCGGGGTCGCCGGCTCGCGGGTGATACAGGCCGCCGCGGGATGGCCCACGGTGGTCTCGGGCCTGGCGGTGGTCCTGGCCTTCGCCGTCGCCGCCGCCACCGGGATCGCCTTCGGCACCTTCCCGGCCATCAAGGCCGCCTCCGTCGATCCCATCGTGGCCCTGCGGGAGGAGTGACCCGCATGAACGGCTTCCAGCGCGTATCGGCGGCGATCCGCGGGGAGCGGCCCGACCGCGTCCCGGTGATGCTCCACAACTTCATGCACGCCGCGCGCGAGGCCGGCGTCTCCATGGGACGCTACAGGCGCGACCCCCGCGCCGCGGCGGAGGCCCACATCCGCTCCGTGGAGAAGTACGGGCACGACGGGATAGTCCTGGATCTCGACACGGCCACGCTGGCGGGGGCCATCGGGGTCCCCGTGGATCTGCCGGAGGATCTGCCCGGCCGGTGCAGGGAGGGGATGATACGGTCCCTCCAGGAGGTCCGCGACCTGCCACCGCCCGACGTGGGCCGCTACTTCGCCGTTCAAACGTGGCTCGAGGCGGCCTCCATCCTCCAGCGCCATTTCGGGTCGGAAATCTACGTCCGCGGCAACTGCGACCAGTGCCCGTTCTCGCTGGCGGCCCTCGTGCGCGGCCCCGCCGAATGGATGATGGATCTCATGGATCCGGCGCTCGAGGAGGCCGCCCACCGCCTCCTCGAATACTGCGCCGAGGCGACCCTCCAGTTCATCCGCCTCATGGCCCGCACGGGCGTCCCCATGGTCTCAAACGGGGACAGCCCCGCCGGCCCCGACATGGTCTCCCCGGAGATCTACCGCCGCTACGCCTTCCCCTACGAGAGGCGCGCGGCCGACGAGGCCCACCGCCTCGGCGTCTCGTACGTGATCCACCTCTGCGGGAACGCCACCCGCATCCTCGACGACCTGGTCTCCACGGCCGCCGACGGCCTGGAGCTGGACCACAAGACCGACGCGCGCCTGGCCCACGACAGGATGAAGGACCGCGCGACGTTCATAGGCAACATCGACCCGGGCGCGGCGCTGGCGGCGGGGACCCCCGGCCGGGTGGAGGCGGACGCGCGCCGCCTGGCCGGGACGTTCGCCGACACCCCGCGGTTCATCCTCAACGCCGGGTGCGCCATACCGCCCGAGACGCCGGAGGAGAACATACGGGCCCTGATCCGGGCCGCGCGGGACGGGTCGGAGGAACGCCCATGAGACACGCCTTGTCACTGCTGGCGATCCTGGCGGCCTCACCCGGACAGGAGGCCGGGCGGCGCTTCCGCCCCGATCCCCCCGACATGCCGGCGTTCACGCTGCCGGATCCCCTCACGACGAGGAGCGGCAGGAAGGTAACCAGCGCGGAGGAGTGGAAGAAGACGCGGCGCCCGGAAATCCTCGAGCTCTTCCGCACCCACGTCTACGGCCGCGTCCCGGCCGCCCGGTACCGGAAAGACTTCAAGGTCGTCAGGGAAGATCCGCAGGCGATGGAGGGCACCGCGACCCTCAAACAGGTCGAGATAACCGTCTCGGCGGGCGGCAAGTCGCTCGCCATCCGCCTCGTGCTATTTGTGCCCAACAAGGCCCCCAAGCCCGTCCCCGCGTTCCTCCTCATCTGCAACCGCGACGCGCGCAACATCGACCCCACAAGGAAGGAGCGGAGCGAATTCTGGCCCGCCGAGGAGGTGGTCGCCCGCGGCTACGCGATCGGCGCCTTCCTCAACGCCGACGTCGATCCGGACAGGCACGACGGGTTCAAGAACGGCATCCACGGGATGCTCGACGGCCCCCAGCGGCCGCCGGACGCCTGGGGCACGATCGCGGCGTGGGCCTGGGGGGCAAGCCGCGTCATGGACTACCTGGAAACCGACAAGGACATCGACCGGGAGAGGGTCGCCGTCATCGGCCATTCCCGCGGTGGCAAGACCGCCCTCTGGGCCGGGGCCGAGGACGAGCGGTTCGCGATCGCATGCTCCAACGACTCGGGCTGCACCGGCGCCGCCCTGAGCCGGCGGAGGCTCAAGGAGAAGGAGTCGGTGGCCCGCATCAACAAGTCCTTCCCCCACTGGTTCTGCGAGAACTACAAGTCGTACAACGACCGCGAGGACGCACTGCCCGTGGACCAGCACATGCTGGTGGCCCTGATCGCCCCCCGGTCGGTCTACGTCGCCAGCGCCGAGCAGGATCTGTGGGCCGACCCGCGCGGCGAGTTCCTCAGCGTGGTGCACGCCGAGCCGGTCTACCGCCTCTTCGGGAAGAAGGGCCTCGGGACGGCGGAAATGCCGCCGATCGGCGAGCCCATCCACGGCGACGGGGCGGCGTATCATATCCGGGAAGGGAAACACAACCTGAACCTCTACGACTGGATGAGGTACCTGGACTTCGCCGACAAGACTTTCGGGAAGAGTAGATGATCGGACGAGACGCGGCAAGCGGCGGGCGCGCCCACTTGAGGTGCGCCAGGTGCGGCACGGAATGGCAGCCGCCGGGCGATGAGCGCCGGCCCCGCTGCCCCGAGTGCGGCTCCGAGGAAACCGGGGCCGTCTCGTTCCGGTTCTCGCTCAAGGTGCTGGCGATCCTCGGCGGCATTGTGCTCCTGATGATCATAATAGCGGCCGGCACGGCGGCGCGGTGGAGGAGAAACGCCGGCGGCACGCGGAAGACATGGGCCGAGAGGGAATCTCCCGCCTCCGAAGAGCTCGTCCCCCTGCCCCCCGCCAAGGCGGGCAGGATCCCATGCGGCGTATGCAACGGCGACGGCCGGATCGACCAGGAGGACAGGGACAGGACGAACCCTCCCTTCACGGACGCGCCCCTCGGCCCGTGCCCGGCCTGCGGCGGCAAGGGCGGGCTCAACCCCTGAGCCGGAGGAATCGCCATGACCTTCCCGGCCATCGCGGTAGTATGCTGCATCTTCCCGTGGCCCTCCCCCGGCGACGACTGGCCCGGCTTCAGGGGCCCCACGGGGATGGGCCTGACCGACGAGAAGAATCCGCCGGTCGAATGGGGAGGCCCTGACGGGAAGAACATCGTCTGGAAGTCGCCGCTCAAGGGCGACGGCCACGCCTCGCCCGCCGTCGCCGGCGGCAGGATGTTCCTCGTGGGCACCAAGCGGGTGTACTGCATCGGGAAGAAATGAAGGCACCGGCGGCCCTCCCCCGCCCTTTCCTCTTCTACGTTCCTCGGCCGGTCAGTCGCGCCTAGAGGATCTTCGTCTTTCCGGGTATCGGCAGGGGATAGTTCCCATCCGGACCGGGCTTGGTAGGCGGCTCCATGTCGAAGTTGCCGTCCAGCGGGCCGAACGAGAAGTTGGACTTGACGATCTGGTCCCAAGTGACCATCTTCCCCGTGTAGCAGGCCACCTGCCCCATGATGACCACTATGTTGCTGTTGATCATGTAGTCGCCGCTGTTTATCGGCTCGCCGTTGCGGATGGAGTCCATCAAGGCCTTCTGTTCCAACCGGTAGGGGTTGCCTCCCGGCCCGGAATACCGCCAGGAGTTCTCCCCCTCGATGACGCCCGCCGTCAGGATGCAGCGCCCCTTGGTGCCGAAGATCTTGCTGGCCGACTCGCCGTGGCAATTGTTCTGCGTGCGGCACATGGCGTACGCCCTGGCACCGTTG